>ERZ839767.346-NODE-346-length-82254-cov-23.871775_pt1 | contig 82254 bp, 79 predicted proteins | sample MGYA00519879_ERZ839767 | MGnify/ENA primary metagenome ERZ839767 (study PRJEB31850, sample SAMEA3708852) | human gut metagenome | biome: human gut; feature: human-associated habitat; material: faeces | place: China | collected 2014 ...
CATCCATGATCTTCTTGCCGTCGACGATGAGCGCAGGTGTGAACTCCGCCGCGTCGGTGCAGTCTTCGCTGACGGGAGACAGCGCGTCCTTGATATAGAACAGGTTGTCCTCGTGCAGCTCGATGCGCTTGTAGGCGTAGGCGGAGAAATGGTCGCCGTAGGCCGTGCCGTTGGACATCGTATAGCCCGCAAGCAGACCGCCGTTGCCCGCGCCGTTGGGGTCGAGGAAGCCGTTGGCGTTCATGGCCAGAACGCCGTTGTGCGCCTCGGCGATGGTGCCCGAGAGCTGTCCGGCGGTGCCGAGCGTCGTAGCCATCTCGATGGACAGGCGCGACGGATCCTTGCCCACGGCCAGCACGCCGCGATAGCCCTTGCCGGAAATGCGCAGCAGCAGAACGCCGTCCTTCGCGTCGATTGCCAGCACCTGCTCGCCGAAGATGGACTGGATGGACGTGCCCTCGTCGTCAAAGCCGGCTTCGTTGATGTAAATCTGGTCCCAGCCGTTCGCCAGCGTGTCGGGGTGCTCGGCCAGATACGCCTCCATGGACGTGCGGTCCAGCTCCCAGAAGACGGAGTAGAAATTCTCCTGCGCCTGCTTTTCCAGCTCTTCTGCCGTCGGGGTATTGTCTTCCGTCTGCTCCGACTCGTGCGTGATGTTCGGATTGATGTGCGTGACGTTGTCGTCCGCTGCGGACGTGTCCGTGCCGGCGGGCGTGTCGTCCTTCTTGCCCCAGTTGGCGTTGGATTCCTTGCCGACCGTCGCAGCCTTGAACAGACCGTATTCGTACCGAACCTCGTCAATGACATCCTTGGGGATAAAATAGGTCGCCAGCCACTGGTGGCGCATGGTGTCCATCGCGGTGTTGATATAAATCGTCCGCCATTTCTTGACGAAGCTGTTGTTCGTATACACGCAGAAGAAGTACAGCGCCTCCAGACACAGAATGACGAGCAGCCAGATGGCAAGCGTCTTCAGGGGCTTTTTGACCTTCTGCTTTTTCGGCTTGCCGGAACGCCTGGCCACGCGTGTGCCGGTCGAGCTGAACAGTTTGACCTGTGACATCGAATCTCTCCAGTAACAATAAAAATCACATACGGGTGCATTCTATCACACATCGCCGCAGGAATCAAACCTTTTCCCTGAAAGTTAAGAAATATTTACAATTTGGCGCAGAATCGACACTTATTTTGTACCGGTCTGCGTGCTTTGTCTGACGGTGCCGGGTTCAGCCTCCAGATCCTCGCCGTATTCGACCGTTCCGATGCGGCAGCCGTGCCCGATGCGGACGTATTTGCCGCGCACGATCTCCGCTTCGACATTCTCCAGCTCAATGTTGTCGCCCTCGATCGAGCCGATGCGGGCGCGGCCGGGGCTCGTATGGAAGATGCCGAGGAACGTCGTCGTGTCCTTCTGCAAAACACGGATGGTTCCGCCGCCGATGGCGTGGATGTGTACCGCGGGGTTGGCCGAGATCTCGACCGTCTCCGCGTTCAGCAGTCCGCCGATCTCCACTGCGCCGCTCAAAGCTGCCGTCTCCGCCTCGATATCCCCGCTGACCCGGCACGAGCCGGAGGCGCGGAAGGCCCGGCAGTGAACGCTGCCCGCTTCCAGAGAGCCTGACGCGCGGAGCTCGTCTGCCGTAAGCGCCTGCTCCGTCCGCACGGAGCCGGAGACGGACGCAAGCCCCTCTACCTGCACCGACTGCGCGGAAAACGCGCCTGAGGACGACAGGCTGCCGCACCGGGCATTCCCAGCCACCTTGCCCGCGCCGCTCGTGTGCAGCTCGCCCGCGCAGTCCACGTCGCCCTGCACCTTCGCCGCGCCGGAGCAGTGCAGCTCCTCACATTTGAGGCTGCCCTGTACCTTGCCCGCGCCGCTGATCGAGACTCTGCGGTATTCGCCGCCCGGCATGCTGCTTGAGCCGGAAATCTTCATATCGATGTGTTCGTTCATAATGCTTCCTCCTTCAGTTGCTCCAGAATATCCGTTTTGTGTTCGCCCTCGGTCAGATACAGATGTAAAAGCTCATCGAGGGGATAGGTTTTCGGGCCATATTTTGTTTCCAGAACCAGCGTCCGCCGCGCGGCAGCCGCCTGCTTCTGCCCGGCCAGCTCCGCTGCCAGTTCTTCGAGCGAGACGCGCTCCTTGCTTTCCAGGATCCGCTCCACGCGCGGGCAGATCTGCTTCGTGTGAAAATACGTCTCCTGTCCGTTCGGTGTTGAACGGCGCAGGAACCAGCTCTCCGGGATCAGGCCCATCCGCTTCCAGCGGTACAGCGCACCATAGGAGATCCCATAGCGCTCCAACAGCTCCTTTTTGGAAATCAGATCCTCATCCATGTGCAGCCTCCTTCCGTAACAGTGTTCCGTAACATTGTTACGGTCGCATAATAGCATAACATTGTTACGTTGTCAAGAGGGTCTTCCCTATTCAGACAAAAAACTCCCACGCTGCGCGGCAGCACAGCAATGGGAGTTGAAATTTACGCGGATCGATTTATTTTACCGCCTGTACAAACGCGGCCTTGTCTTCGGCCTTGAAAAACGCGCTGCCTGCGACAAGGACGTTTGCGCCTGCCGCCGTGCAGACCTTCGCAGTCTGTGCGTTGACGCCGCCGTCGACCTCCAGCTCGCAGCCGGGATTTTTCTCATCGATATACGCGCGGATGGCCCGCACCTTGGGCATCATGTCGGCCATGAAACTCTGTCCGCCGAAGCCCGGCTCGACCGTCATGACCAGAATCAGATCGACAAGGCCGATGAACGGCAGAACAGCTTCTGCCGGCGTTTTGGGCTTGACGCAGATGGCGGGCCTTTTGCCGCAGGCGCGGATGATGCGGAGCGCCTCAAGTGTGTTTTCCTGCGTGTCAGCCTCGACATGGACGGTCACGATGTCCGCGCCTGCCTGACAGAAGCGCTCGGCATAGCGCACGGGGCGGTCGATCATCAGATGCACGTCGAGCGTCAGATCCGTCACCTTGCGGATGCAGGACAAAACGGGCAGTCCGATTGAAATATTGGGAACAAACAGGCCGTCCATAACGTCAATATGTACATACTCGGCGCCAGCCTGTTTGATCGTACCGATCTCGCGTTCCAGATTTGCAAAATCTGCCGCCAGAATCGAAGGGGATACACGGATCATAGGAATGCCTCCATTACATAAAATAAAGCCGCGCACCGCCTTCCGGCTGCCGGCATAGGTATGGATATGCGGCAGGGAGCCGGTTCCTCAAGGATGCTTCCGCAGCTTCTCCCGCGCAGCCGGTTCCTTCCGCACTCTATTATACTGTGCGCCGCAGTCCGTGTCAATCCGGTCCGGCAGTTGACTTTCTGCGGCGTTTGTACTACTATTAGTTTGAGGAAATATCCAGAAAAATGCTTCGCCTTGCGGAGAAAGGAATACCATGGACGAACAGAAAGAGAAACAGAACGCAAAAAAGAAGCGCTCCGCGCTTCCGATTTATGCCATTGGCATCGTATGGCTGCTGTATGCCGGCAAGCTGAACACCTTCCGGGGGATTCTTTCCTGCGCGGTCGTGTCGGCGATCGTGTATGCGATCCTGCGCATCGTGCTGCCCGGCAAAAAGACGGACGAGCCGCCGAAGGCTGCCGCGCCGGAGCAGCCCCAGCCGAAGCAGGTGGAAAAGAAGCCTGAACCGCAGCCGGAGCCAGAGCCGGAGGAAAAGCTCCCGCCGGAGCTGCAGTCGGTCATCTATCAGGGCAAGCGCGCCATCGCCGATATCCGCCGTCTGAACGACGAGATCCCTGACGAGCGCATAAGCGCCCAGATCGATCTCATCGAGCGGCTGACGGCGCAGATCTTCGACTGCGTCCGGAAAAACCCGAAAAAGCTCAGTCAGATCCGGCAGTTCCTCAACTATTATCTGCCGACCACGATCAAGCTTATGGAGCAGTACGTCACGCTGCAGAACCAGAGTCTCAAAACGGAAAACATCACCGAGGGGATGCAGAAGATCGAAGACCTGCTCGACAAGGTCATTATCGCCTTCCAGCGGCAGCTCGACGCGCTGTTTGAGGCCGACGTCGTCGACATCACCGCCGATATCCGCGTGATGGAGCAAATGATGGCCAGCGAAGGGCTTACGAACAAAAAGGATTTTGCATAAACGGTACAAATAGATACAGGAGGAACAGATTATGGACGAATACATTCCCCAGCTCACCCTGACACCGGATCTGAACGCGCAGCCGCAGCCGGAGGTCAAACAGGAAGCGGATCTCATCACGAAAGCACAGGCCGCGCCGGAGGCAGGCCCCGATCTTTCCGCGCTCTCCGAGCAAGAGCAGCAGGCCGTGCTGGCCTTCTCGAAGCAGATCGATCTGGAAAACGCGCAGCAGATCCTCGAATACGGCGCTTCCGCACAGAAGAACATCGCAGATTTCTCCGACACGGCGTTGGCCAAGGTCAAGACCGGCGATCTGGGCGAGATCGGCGATATGCTCTCCGGCCTGCTCGTCGAGCTCAAGACGATGGACGAGCCGGAAAAGAAGGGCATCGCGGGCCTGTTCCGCAAGGCAAAGATCAACGCCGAGGAGATGAAGAGCCGCTTCGCGACGGCGGAGGTCAATGTCGACCGCATCTCCGGCGAGCTGGAAAAGCACAAGATCACGCTGCTGAAGGACGTAGCCGTGATGGATCAGATGTACGAGCGGAACCTGCAGTACTTCAAGGAGCTGACCATGTATATTCTGGCCGGTAAGCAGAAGCTGGCCGAGGCCCGCAGCACCATGCTGCATGAGCTGCGCGCAAAGGCCGAGGCTTCGAATCTGCCGGAGGATGCGCAGGCGGCCAATGATTTTGAAAACAAATGCGTCCGGTTCGAAAAGAAGCTCCACGATCTGGAGCTGACGCGCATGATCTCGCTGCAGACCGCGCCGCAGATCCGCATGATCCAGAACAACGACACCGCGCTTGTCGAAAAGATCCAGACCTCCGTGCTCAACACCATCCCGCTGTGGAAGAACCAGAAGGTGCTGACGCTCGGCATCGAAAATTCCCGCCGCGCCATGGAGGCCCAGCGGCAGGTCACGGACATGACGAACGCGCTGCTGCAGAAGAACGCCGATATGCTGCATATGGCCTCCGTCGAGACGGCGAAGGAATCCGAGCGCGGCATCGTCGACATGGAAACGCTCAAGCACACCAACGAGCAGCTGATCTCCACGCTCGACGAGGTTCTGCAGATCCAGACCGACGGCGCGAAAAAGCGGCAGGAGGCCGAGGCTGAGCTTCGCAGGCTGGAGGGCGAGCTGAAGCAGAAGCTTCTGCAGCCGCGCAGCTGAAACTTTTAAAAGGAGCAGGCATGAAATTCTTTCAGAAACCAGGCGTTGCGGTCGTCTTTACAATCGTGATGATCGCCGCGGCGCTCTTCATCGGGCTGTCCCCGGTGCTCAAAAGTGACAAACCGGCTGAGACAGCGCAGACAGCCGTGCCGGAGCAGACTATCTCCCAGACGCCTGCGGAAGAGCAGACATCCAATACAGCGGGAGACGAGACGATCTCCGACAAGTATATCCGCGACGACGCAGGGCTGTTCACCCGCAGCGGAGAAAGCGCCATTCAGGACTACAACAAAAAAATCTACAGCAGGACCGGCAGCCATATCGCCATTCTGACGACGGACGGCACCGGTGGAAAAACGCTGGAAAGCTACACGGACAGCGCGTTTGATTCAATGGGACTGAGCGAGTATGATATGCTCTTTGCCATTGATACCAGCACAGAGCAGTGGTACGTGACGACTGGCTCGTATGTCGCGGATTATACCGACAGCAAGCTGGAATCGATCTTTCAGGACGGCTTTGCCGCCATTCTGGACGGCGATGCAGACGACGCGGCAAGTGATATGTACAAGGATCTGTACAGCTGGTGCAAAACCAGCCTGAACGGGACTGCGAATGAGGAGTATACGCCCGTGCAGGATACCGGGCGTGTCAGGAGGAAAAGCGTAATCGGTACAATTATTACGATTCTGGTCATTTTCTGGATCATCAAGGCCATTTTCGGCTCCGGCCGCAGAGGCGGCGGAGGCGGAGGCTTCTGGTCGGGCCTGTTTTTGGGCTCGCTGTTCTCGAACCATCATCACCACCACGGCCCCGGCCCGGGGCCTGGCCCCAGACCCGGCGGTTTCGGCGGCGGCCCCAGACCCGGCGGCGGCAGCCGAGGCGGCTTTGGCGGAGGCCGCGGAGGTTTCGGAGGAGGTCGAGGCGGGTTCGGCGGTGGCCGCAGATAAAAAATTTTCCAGCATGAACAGGCCGTTTGCGCACATACTAAGTCCGTACCTTAAAAAAGGAGGAAGTTTTGTATGAGCTTTGCAAACGAAAAGGCCAACCACGCAATCGAGTGCCACGTGAGCCAGTGCAACAACCACTGCGGCTGCGAGGATTACTGTACCCTCGATAAGGTTTGTATTGGAACCCATGAAGCCGATCCGACGGTTGATCAGTGCACGGACTGCCTGTCCTTCGTCAAGAAGTAAATCCCAGCCCCTATGAAAATGCCCCGTGCCGCAGCACTGCGGCACGGGGATTTTCTGTCTGCGCTGCATTTCGCCTGCAGACGCTTTTCACGCCTTATGTCCGCCGATCTGCTCATTTCTCTGGCGGGCAGTTGCGCCGTCGCGGAGACTCATGGCCTTCAGGATGGCGTTTTTGCCGTATTTTTCGCGGATGGCCAGCACGGCGTCCTGCATCCGCCGTTCGCGCGCACGCGCGGACTGTTCCTCGCGCCGAGCCGTGAGCGCCGCTTCGTCGGCAAACAGATCGAGCTGAACGTATTCCGGCTCGGCCTGCACGTCCCGCTCCCGCTGCACATGGTTCGCGACGACATACATCCGGCGCACGAGCAGCCCGCGGTCCACGATCCGGTCAAACAGCACTGTCAGCGCCTGCAGGAGCTCTCTGGAGGAGGCGGTCGGCACCCGGAGCGTTTCTGACCCGTGCGCGGCTTTCGGGACGCGCCGCCCGTAATGGTCGACTGTGACCGGGCCGTGATACGGCGGACAGGACGGGTCTGTCAGGCTTTCACGGTCATAGCCGACGGTCAGGACCATCTGATCGGTCACAAGCCCCTTCCGGGCCAGCTCCAGCGCCAGCGCGTCCGCCATCTCCCGCGCGACGAGCCGCGCCTTTTCAAACGGATACGGACATTGCAGCACCTGACCGGAGCTGACGCTGTGCGTCTGGGGCCGGTAGGCCTTGATGTCCGCAAGCGTGCACGGCTCGCAGCCCCATGCGTGGTCGATCAGCAGCTCCGCGTTCACACCGAACATCCGGTACAGCAGCTCCTCGTTGTAAAATTCATCCGGCCTGCCGAGCGAACAGCGGGCGATATCGCCCATCGTGAACAGGCCCTTTTCCTCAAGCTTTTTCGCGATCCCGCGTCCGACGCGCCAGAAATCCGTCAGCGGCCGGTGCGTCCAGAGCGTTTCGCGGTAGCTGCGCTCGGTGAGGCAGGCAATGCGCACGCCGCTTTCATCCGGCGCCACGTGCTTGGCCCCGATATCCATGGCGACCTTCGCCAGATACAGATTCGTGCCGATCCCGGCGGTCGCGGTGATGCCGGTCGTGCGCAGCACGTCCAGAATGACCGTCCGCGCCAGCTCCTGCGGCGTCTGGCCGTAGGTGCGCAGATACGGCGATGCGTCGATGAAGACCTCGTCGATGGAATAGACGTGAATGTCCTCCGGCGCGAAATATTTGAGGTAGATCTGATAGATCTGCGTGGAGACACGTATATAGTTCGCCATCTGCGGCGGCGCGGTGATGAAGGAGAGCGCAAGCTCCGGGTGCGCGGCAAGCGTGTCCGCGTTTTCGCTCTGGCCGCGCAGCTGTCGGCCCGGCGCATGCTGCCGCCGCATGGCGTTTACCTGTTCGACGCGCTGCACCACCTCGAACAGCCGCGCCCGGCCCGCGATGCCATACGCCTTTAAGGACGGCGAGACGGCCAGGCAGATCGTTTTCTCCGTCCGCGCCGCGTCCGCCACAACGAGATTTGTTTTCAACGGGTCAAGCCCCCGCGCCGCACATTCCACCGACGCATAAAAGGATTTCAGATCGATCGCCAGATACACCCGTTCCGCCTCCCTTCAGGTTCTGTCCCTATCATACCACCGAAGGCGGATCCAATGCAAGCATTATTAGAAAATTTGTTCGATTTAGAAGATATAAAACTACAGCTGGTAAGGGGCAGGCGGTGTGGGCCGAATACGATGCAATTGTCACAGAGGGGGGTTGGGCTTCCCAGCCGAAGCAGGGAAGCCCGGATTTGCTTGCTTGAAGGAGAGAGGGTTAAAACGTTTCCAATGCCATAGCCGGAAGGAATGAGGGATGACTCCGCTGGCATATGTACCAATGATAGCATACACTACATCCTTTTTCAAGTCCTTCCGTGCGTTTTTGATGGGAAAATAACAGATTCCCCGCCATGCGGGCGGCATGGCAGGGAAAATTGCAAAAATATTGGAACCTCAGTTAAAGCTGCCCAGCTGCTTGCCGGAGAGCACGTGGAAGTGGATGTGATGGACGGTCTGCCCAGCCAGCTCGCCGACGTTCGTTACCACACGGTAGCCGTCGGCAAAGCCCATTTCCCGGGCAAGCTTGGCAATGACAGTATAGATGTGGCCGACCACGGCTTCATTTTCCGGCGTGACCTCAGCGGCGGAGGCAAAATGCTGCTTCGGGACGACGAGGAAATGTGTGGGGGCAAGGGGGCTGATGTCCTTGAAGGCATAGCAGAGGTCGTCCTCGTAGACCTTTGCGGACGGGATCTCACCCGCGATGATTTTGCAGAACAGGCAATCAGACATGGTGCTTCCTCCTTAGTCCTTGACATTGGCCGCGACGTAATCGTCGACAGCCGCCAGCGCGTCGTCGAGCTTGAGGGCGTTCGTGCCGCCGCCCATGGCGGAATCCGGCTTGCCGCCGCCCTTGCCGCCGACGATGGGCGCAATATTCTTGATGATATCGCCCGCCTTGATGCCGCGTGCGACGGCGTTTTTGCCGCAGACGGCCAGCAGCGTGACCTTTTCGCCGTTGACAGCGCCGAGAGCCGCGACGGTGTTCGGGTTCTTGTCGCGCAGGAAATCGCCGAGCTTACGCAGGTCGTTCGCGTCGGTGTTCTCGCGGCTGGCCGTGACGACCTTGAGGCCGTTTACGTCCTTGGCGGAGAACAGGAGGCTGTCCACATCGCCCGCGAAGAGCTTGTCCTTCATGCGCTCGATGGTCTGGTGCAGCTCACGGATCTCGTTCATGCTGCTCTGGGCCTTGTTGATCAGCTCCATCGGCGTGGTCTTCAGCAGCTCGGCCGCCTTGACCAGACGCATATTCATCTCATCGACGAGATTCAGGAACGCTTCGCCCGTGACGGCCTCGATGCGGCGCACGCCGGAGGCAACGGAGGATTCGCTCGTGATGCGGAACGGGCCGACCTTGGCGGTGTTATCGACATGGGTGCCGCCGCAAAGCTCAACGGACTTGCCGCCCATGTTCACGACGCGCACGACATCGCCGTACTTTTCGCCGAACAGGGCGATCGCGCCAAGCTTCTTCGCCTCCGCGATGGGCATTTCCTTCGTCTCGACGGACATGCCGTCCAGCACAAGCTCACTGACAAGGCGGCTGATCTTGACCAGCTCGTCTGCGGTGACGGCGGAGAAGTGTGTGAAGTCGTAGCGCAGGCGGTCCGGCTCGACAAGGGAGCCTGCCTGATGCGCATGATCGCCGAGGACGGTGCGCAGAGCGTAGTCCAGCAGATGCGTTGCGGAGTGGGCGCGCATGATGGCCTTGCGGCGGGCTGCATCGATGGACGCGGTCACGGTATCGCCGACGGCCAGAGAGCCGGAGACGAGCTTGCCGTAGTGCATGAACTTGCCGCCCTTGTTCTTCTGCACGTCGGTGACGGTGAATTCGGCGGTTTCGGTGTGAATGGTGCCATGGTCGGCGACCTGGCCGCCCATTTCGGCGTAGAACGGGGTCTGGTCGAGGACAAGAATTGCATCCGTGCCGGACGTGATCGCACCCTGAAGCTCTTCGTCGGCGACGATGGCGACGATCTTGCCCTCGGCTTCCATGTTGGTATAGCCGATGAAGGTCGTGGCGGGGATCTCCTTGCCGAATTCAACGCCGGCCCAGCCGAGGTCGCCGAGCGCCTTGCGCGCCTCGCGTGCGCGGACCTTCTGCTCCTGCATGAGCTGCTTGAAGGCCGCTTCGTCGACCTGCATCCCCTCTTCGGCGACCATTTCGTTGGTCAGGTCGATGGGGAAGCCGTAGGTGTCATAGAGCTTGAACGCGTCCGCGCCGGAGAAGGTCGTCTCGCCCTTGGCCTTGTGGCTCTCGAGCATTTCGGAGAAGATCTTCATGCCGCCATCGATGGTCTTGGCGAAGTTTTCTTCCTCGGTGCGGATGACGCGGGTGATATAGGACTGCTTTTCGCGCAGCTCGGGGTACTGGCACTCGTTTTCATGGACGACGGTGTCCACGACCTGATAGAGGAACGGTTCGTTCACGCCCAGCAGCTTGCCGTGACGCGCGGCGCGGCGCAGCAGGCGGCGCAGGACGTAGCCCCGGCCCTCGTTGGAGGGGAGAATGCCGTCGCAGATCATGAAGGTCGACGAACGGATATGGTCGGTGATGACGCGCAGGGACACGTCAGTCTTGTCGGACTCCTCATAGTGTGCGCCGGTGATCTCGGAGACTTTATTCGTGATGTTCATGACAGTGTCGACGTCGAACAGGGACGCGACGTTCTGACACACGCAGGCAAGGCGTTCGAGGCCCATGCCGGTGTCGATGTTCTTCTGCTTGAGTTCGGTATAATTGCCGTGGCCGTCGTTATTGAACTGGGAGAAGACGATGTTCCAGACCTCGACATAGCGGTCGCAGTCGCAGCCGACGGTGCAGCCGGGCTTGCCGCAGCCGTACTGCTCGCCGCGGTCATAGTAAATTTCCGAACACGGGCCGCACGGGCCGGAGCCATGCTCCCAGAAGTTATCCTCCTTGCCGAAGCGGAAGATGCGGTTCTCGGGAATGCCGATCACGTCGCGCCAGATGGCGAAGGCCTCGTCGTCGGCAGGCGTCGTCTCGTTGCCCGCAAAGACAGACGGATACAGCCGGTCAGGCTCAAGGCCGACCCACTCCGGGCTGGTCAAAAATTCCCACGCCCAGGGAATGGCCTCCTTCTTGAAGTAATCGCCGAAGGAGAAGTTGCCCAGCATCTCAAAATACGTGCCGTGGCGGGCCGTATGGCCGACGTTTTCAATGTCGCCGGTGCGGATGCACTTCTGACAGGTGGTGACGCGGTGGCGCGGGGGCTCTTCCTCGCCGGTGAACCACGGCTTCATGGGAGTCATGCCTGCGTTGATGAGCAGGATGGATTTGTCGTTCTGCGGAACGAGAGAAAAGCTCGGCAGACGCAGATGGCCCTTCGTTTCAAAGAACTTCAGGTACATCTCGCGCAGCTCATTGAGGCCGTATGCCTTGTGTGCCATGATGAATAACTCCTTCTATATACATTAAAAATTAAACGATACACGGTGCCGGAGACGGCCCTTGGCTCTCCCTATGGGAGAGCTGTCGCCGCAGGCGACTGAGAGGGCACTTGGCTCTCCCTCCGGGAGAGCTGTCACCACAGGTGACTGAGAGGGTTTTGGTCATTGTTTCCCCTCTCCGTCCTCGCTTCGCTCGGACACCTCTCCCAAAGGGAGAGGCAAGAGGTGCAGTGGAAAGAAAAATTCTGAGTAAAATATAAAAACCCCGCCCCTGTGACAGGGGCGAGGTCAGTCGCGGTACCACCCTGATTGTGCTTGCGCACATCTCGGCGCTCCTGTATCGGGAAGCACCCGCCGCGCTTTCGCGCGGCCGCTCCAAACTGGCTGCGAACAGGCTTGCTGAAGGGCTTTCACCGTCCCCTTCTCTCTGAAAGCTGCACCGGAACGCTCGGTTTTTCAACGCGGTTTTCCTATATCGCAGATATTTTACCACATTTCCTGCGATTGTCAACATGAAAATTCATCCGTAGACCCACGCGTTCGGCAGCGGGCGGCCGCCGGTGTAGCGCAGGAACGAGGACGACGACTGCGTGACGTATTCGCCGTCGTACCACAAGATCGCGCTTGAGCCGCCGTCCATGTTTAACGCATTCCGGCAGCCGTAGGCCAGCAGGATATCCGAGCACGTGTTGACGCTCGTGCCCCGGATGCCCTCGTCGGGGTAGCGGCCCTCGATGATGAGCATATAAACGCCCTGATCGCCGGTGCCGAAGCACGCGCGCGGCTGTTCGCCCGTCCAGAAGGAATCCTCAATTTTTTCGCCGTCTTTGATCAGCGCGGGCGTGAATTCGGCGGCGTTGTACGTTCCCTCCCCGACCGGGGCCGACGCGGGCACGATGCGGCAGTCGAGGCCGTTTTCGCTCAGCTCGACGCGCTGGTAGACGTCGCCGCCGAAGTGATAGCCGTGTTCTTCACCCTGCGCCATGCACCAGCCTGCAAGCTGGCCGCCGTTGCCCTTGCCGTTGGGGTCCTGGAAGCCGTTAGCGTTCATGGCGAGGACGCCGCCGTGGTCAGACGCGATCTTGCCCGCCAGCTCCCCTTCCGTGCCGTAGGTCGAGGCCATTTCCAGCCGCAGAAGCTCCGGGTACCGGCAGATGGCCAGCACGCCGCGATAGCCGTCGCCGGTGATGCGCACGAGCACAATGCCGTATTCCGCATCAATGGCCAGCACCTGATCGCCCTGCTGCGTCTCGATGCTCGTGCCCGCGTCGTCAAAGCCCGCTTCGTTGATGCGGATATGCTCCCAGCCGCTGTCCAGCGTCTCCGGGTGCTCGTCCAGATAGCGCTGGAACGACGCGTAATTCAGCATCGGGAACGCCATCTGGAACTCTGCCTCCGGTTCGTCCTCGACGGGCTGGGGCGCTTCTGCATCAGCCGGCGGTTCCTCCGGCTGTACCGGCTCCGGTTCTGTCTGTACGGGTTCCGGTGCAGGTTCCGGCTCCGGCTGCACGGGCGCGCCGGTAAACGTGCAGGCCGTCAGAACAAGACTTAAGACCAGCACAAAAACGAGGGTATACGCCGCCATTTTCGGCTTTTTCGCGATAAGCGTGATGCGCTCTCTGAGGCTCTTTCGGCCCAGCTGCATCGTCGTCGCGCAGGACAGCAGCTGGCCCCTCGCCCGCTTCGGCGCAACAAGGCTGAGCAGCGCGCGGCCATAGCTTATCCGGCTGCCGGGGTCGAGGTCTTTCAGCACCCGCTCGTCGCAGGCCAGCTCGCAGTCGCGCCGGGAAAGCGCCGCGGCAAGCCACACGAAGGGGTCGAACCAGTACAGGCACTGGCAGATGAGGCGCAGGAGGCTCCAGAGCTGATCCCGCGCGTGATAATGCGCCAGCTCGTGACGAAGGACGAATTGGCGTGTCTCCGGGTCCTGCGCCGCTTCGGACGTGAGATAAATTTCAGGCCTGAACAGCCCCGCGAGGCACGGCGACGGCAGCCCGGACGCCACCCAGACCGAAACCGGGCTTTCCGGGCAGGCAAACGGCCGCCGGATTCTTTTCAGTCTCCGGAGAAACAGCAGATTCTGCGCCAGAACGGCCAGCGCCATCGCTGCCGCGCCGGTCAGCCAGACGAGTTTCAAAATCGTGCTGCCCGTCAGCTGCATCTGCGCCTCTGTGGGCGCAGTCTCCGTCTCAGAGGCAGTCTGCACCGGGGATTGCGTATTGTCCGTCTGCGGGGCGCGGCGATTTTCCGGAGCAGTCAGCCGCTGCACAGCGGCGGGCACGTCCGGGACGGCGTTCATCACGCTGACCGGGCTTCTGACCAGCGAGACCGGCAGCAAAAGCCGCAGCGCGGCGAGCAGCCAGAGCGTGTATTGCAGGCGCGGATTGAGTTTCCCGCGCAGGAAAAATCGAAGCGCGGTCAGCGCAAGGATCAGAACAGTCGATGAAATGAGAATTTCCAGCATGGTTCCCCTCCCCTATTCCTCGCGGCCCGCAGCCCTGTCCAGAATGGCGTAAAGCTCGTCCAGCTCGTCCTTTCCGATTTTTCCGTGGTCAGCGAAATTGCTGACCAGCAGGCCGAGCTTCCCGCCGAACGCGCGGGAAAGCAGCTGCTCGGTTTCCTCCAGCCCGGCTTCCTCGCGGGTGACGTTCGGGTAATAGCGCCGGGGCTTGCCCTCGTAGCGCAGAAGGCCCTTTTCCGTCATGCGGGCGGCCATGGTCTTACTCGTGCTGGCCGACCATCCGGCGCGGAGCTTCAAATCCTCCACCAGCTGCATGAGCGTCTGCGGCTGCTGCTCCCACAGGCTTTGCAGCACGGTCCATTCGCTTTGGCATAATTGCACAGGATATCCCTCCTTGGTTTACTTTTGTAGACCCATCATAGCACGCAAGGCTACATTTGTCAACCTATTTTTGAAAGTGCTTTCCAATTTGGGCGTAGGGGCGGACGACTCTGTCCGCCCGCAGAACGCAGCGCTTTAACGAAAATTCACGGCAAATTCGCAACATTTATCGGGCCGACAGAGTCGTCGGCCCCTACAGCAGATCAAGCAGCTTTGCAGCTGACCATCAAGGAAGCCGCCGAAAATCCCGCTCTGGTTATCCATCCCTGGCCGACAGGAACTGGAACGGATACCGCGCTTCGCCGGTCAGGCGAACGGTCACGGTCAGCTCCGTCATGCTGTTTCCGGTGGGAATGACGCCGTCGGCGAACGCGCGGTACACGGCCCGACGGAATTCCTGCGGCTGAAGCTCCTCCGCGCCCGCGTGGTCATAGACCGCGCGCACGTCCGCAGACGCGTCCGCGTACTCCGTGAGCTCTGGCACGTCGAGACAGTGGAACACCAGCTGGAAGCTTCCGTCTGTCATGCAGGAGACGCTTTTCAGATAACAGTACCGCGCGCCGTGGTTGTCGTTGATGGTGCGGGTATACGTGCCGTCCTCATACGTCAGATAGAGCGAGCTGCGGTCCTCCCAGCCGTACCGACCCAGCGGGAAATAGCGTTCGAGCGTATGGTCGAAATCCGTCTCGCTGATCGTCAGCGGCCAGTTGTTTTTGCGCGCCCAGCGCTCGTAGACAAACAGCGAAAGTCCGTCCCACGCGTCTTCGGTCAGCGGCAGCGCTGTCCAATTGCCGCTCGGCAGACTGCCCAGCAGATTGCCGTTCTGGCTGTCGTACGTCCAGAACAGCTGCGCCAGATCGTCCGTCGTCTCGCCGGTGTGCAGTTTTAGAGCTGCACGCAGATCGTCCTCCGGCAGCGCCGCGAACTGCGCCGACTGGAACAGCGCGCCGCCGTAGTAGAAGTCCAGCGTGTAGACCTTGCGCGCGTAGCGGAGTTCGCCGCCGCTGTTGTCAAAAAACGGGTTGGCGTTATAAAAATCCGCCGTGACCTGTACGGTGCTGCCCTCCAGCACCTGCACGTCCGCAATGCGCAGATCCGGGCCGCCGCCGAAGCCGGATACGTTCTCGATGACCGCCGTGCCTTCCGATGCGTCGTAGTTTCTGCACTGCGTAATGTCAAACGTGAAGCTGCCGGTGCGGAAATAATGTGAGAGGATGCCGTTGATAAAGTCCTGCGTGAAGTGATACTTCCCGTCGGCCTGCTTGTAATTATCGCGCGTGGAATCGACCGACCAGTACAGAAACAGCATAAACAGCTTCTCTGACGACAAGTCTGCGGGCGAATCGAACGTAAATCCGTTATTGACAAGCGCGATCTCCGGGCCGATCAGAATGCTTAGCAGGTTCTCATCCGTCAGACGGCTCGGGTCGATCGTCATGCGCTGCTGCACCCATTCCTCCGTGACCGGCAGCCGCATGGACTCCTCCGGCGCCATCCAGCTGACGGCGGCGATCACGCCGTTTTCAATGTAGAACGTCATGAGCGTCTCGTCGCTCACGACAAGCGTTGTTGCAGCGCCGTCCGTGTACTCGATGTAGCTGTATTTGCCCATGTACAGGATCTCGCCGCCGAGCATCAGCCGCGCCGTGTGTTCGTCGACCTGTTCGAGTACCGGCTCGGTGTCGCGCGGGAAGCGGTTCGCCGCCTCGCGGTAATCCGCACCAAACGGAATGCCACAGACCTCAACCCCGGCATCCAGCCGCAGATATGCGGCGTCCGGATAGTGGATCGTGCCGTCCTTGCTCATCCAGCCCGCGGCCTGCGAGCCGTCCGCAAACTGCACGATGTCATAATAGGACGTATGGATGTCCATCCAGTGATAAATACGCGTGGGCTTACCGAAGGCGGGCGTGAGTTCGTCCAGCGTCAGATCATAGATCGACGTGCCGTTCACGGTAAATTCGGGCCACTGCTCCACCGGCTCGCGCGCGGCGAACCATGCCGCGTCCGCGGCGGGGTCCGTTTCGGCCTCAATGCGCGGCAGAATGAATTCCTGATACCACGCCTCCCAGTCGACCGCGCCCTCCACCGGCGCAAGGCCGTTGCGGACAACAAAATCCTTTAAGATATCCAAGCCGTCGGCTGCGTGCTGGTAATACGAGCTGACCGCCGCTGTGTCCGAACTGTCATACTGCCGTACCGCCTTGTCCGACGGGCTCAGGCAGAAGAAATAATATGCCGTGCTGCCGCGTGTGCCGAGCAGATGCGTGTTCAGCGCCATAAGATTTTCCTCGACCCATCGGTCTGCGCCGTCCTTGACCAGCTCCGCCGGGTCTTCAAACTGGAACGCGCGGATCGCCCAGACGAGGCCGAGGCGGTCTTCTGCCGCCTGACTTTTGTCGTAGAAGGAGAACAGCACATCGTCCAGGTCATGCTCGCCGGTCTCCGGCGCTTCGATCATAAACGAATCGTCCGCAGTGATTTCGTTTTCGTATCGTGCCGGGACACTGAGCGTGACCGTGTCCTGTGTGGTGGTGAATTCCACTGCCGCTTCCGGTTCCTCGCGTGTGGCCTCCTGCACTTTTGATTCCCCGGGCGTGTCCTCTGTTTTTCCCGATGTCTGCTGCGCTGGCGCGGCATCCTTCGCGCCGGTCATGGTGCAGCCGACTGCCGCGGCGCAGAGCAGAAGCACGAGGATCAGAACGGGAATTGCGGTTTTCGGGTGCTTTGTGATAGAAATGATGCGCATTTTGAGCTGCCCGCCGCGCCCCGACATTGTTGTCGCCGCGCTGAGGGGATCGACCCGCTCGCGGCACGTCATGCGGATGAGTGAGCGGCCGTAGTCCGCACGCGCGTCCTCGCCGAGACGGCGGACGGTATCCTCGTCGCAGAAGAGCTCCGCGTCGGTGCGGGAAAGCGCCGCTGCCCACCACACCAGCGGGTTGAACCAGTGCAGCGCGAGGCACACGCCGCGCAGGACGGCCCAGATGTGGTCGCGGTGGAGATAATGCGTATATTCGTGCTCCGCGCAGTGGTGCAGCAGCTGCTCGTCCTGCGCGCAGTCCATTGTCACGTAAATCGCGGGCGTGAAAAGCCCGAACAGGCACGGCGACAGCGCAGTCCGCGTCAGCCGGACAGCCGGACGGCCCTCCTTCGGCGCGATCGCGCGCAAAACGCCCGCCCGCAGCTGCCGACCGTACCGGAGATTGCAGAACAGGAACCACAGCCCCAGCAAAGCCGCGCCGGAGGCCCATACAAGCATGAAGATCTTCCGCACGGAAACTGCGGGCTTCTGTGCAGCTTTTGCCGGTTCTGCGCTGCCCGTTTCCGCCTGCGCAGGCATGGATGCCGGGCGCTGCACCGGCTGTGCGGGCGTCTGCAGCGGCGCTGCGGGCGCAGACGGTTCCGGTGTTCTGGCCGCCTGCGCGGGCGGCACAGCGGCAGGTTCCGCCTGTATGACAGCGGCCGGCTCAGCCTCCGGCAGGAGATTTGCCACGCTGAGGGCGGTTTTCCCGACGGAAAGCGGCAGCAGCAGCCGCACGAGCAGCACCAGCCAGAGCGCGTACTGCAATCTTGCGCTGATTTTCCCGCGCAGCAGATAGTGTGCGCCGATGAGCAGCGCCGCCAACACGGCGGACGAAACAAACCATTCAGTCATGGTGCTTTTTCTCCTCCATCTCCTGCAGCAGTGCGTGCAGCTCGTCGATCTCGCGCTGTGGGAGCGCCTCGCGCTTCGTCATCTCGCTGACGAGCATACTCAGGCTCCCCTTATACACGCGGCCAAGCAGATCACGCGTCTGCTGCGCGGCTGCATCCTCGCGGCGGACGGCGGGATAAAAGACGTTTTTGCGTCCCTGCGCGTCACAGCGCACCGCCCCCTTCTCCATCAGCCGCCGCAGAAGCGTCAGCGTCGTCGAGCGGTTCCAGCCGGTCTGCGCCGCCATTGCCTCCGTCAGCTCACGCCCGGTCTGCGGCGCGTGCTCCCAGAGCTTCTCCATAAGCTGCCATTCCGCTTGTGTCAGATCGATTCTGTTCACCGTGTCGCCCTCCTGTTGTTTACGTCTGTAATCATAACATAGCACATTTGATTACGGTTGTCAACAGAAAGAACCGGGCGGCATATCCGCTGCCGCCCGGCTGTATCATCCTGCTTCCGCGATAAACAGCGCCGCACGCCTGTCCATGACCTGCGCCGCCTCCTGCGCGGTTTTCCGGCCCTTGAAAAAGGCGTCCGCCTCGTCAAGGATGATCTTCAAAATCTCCTGATTGCCGCAGGAACGGCAGTCGGCGTGCTCCAGCACATTCATCAGATCATCCGCGGCAGCTTCATCAAACAGGAACGCAAGATCGCCCGCTTCTCCAATCTCGACGCGGCCCTCCTCTCGGATGGCCGTCTGCTGCTCGGCCCTCTGCGCTTCGATCTCCTTCTGCATCAGCTCGCGCAGTGCGGCGCGGTTGACGGGGAACGCGTCTGCAATGGTCAGCTGGAAGTCTTCCTGCAGCATATTCCGCAGCGCCTCCTCCGCCGCTTCCTGCATGGTGGAGCCGACGCAGACGCCAAGCTGCAGAACCGGCTGATATGCCGTCCCGCCGTCCGAGTCGAGGGCAAGCACACGGAACGCGCCGCCGGTCTGCTGGTACCAGGAAATCTGCATGGACCGGTACATTGCGGCGGAGCGCATCGGCTGCTGCATGATGCTGTCCGGGGCAGGCGCTGCGGAAGAAACAGCTGCGCAGGCAGTCAGGATATTCAAGAACTTCTCGCTCTCAAAGGAGGCCGTCTGGCTGTCATAGTCCAGATATTGCTCCGCCGCATGGCGGCAGTAAACGCTGAGCAGGTCCTCGCCGCCCCAGAAAAAGCTGACGTCCGGGACCGCGCCGCACAGCACGTCCTCGACCGACGTTTCCAGCGACGCGCCGAGCTTCTCCGCCGGGCCGAACAGCGGGTCAAGCGCGAAAGCCCCGACGACGGAATAGAGCGTCCCGTCCACATAGCATGGCTTCAGAATGCCGGACAGAAGCTCCGCTTCCGGCATCCCGTCCAGCGGCAGCAGAATGCCGTTTTTCGCGTAGCCCGCGTACTGCGCGCCGCTCAGATCGCTGCAATCGAGCAGGTCTGGCACGTTTCCGGCCAGCAGCTCTGTCGTCATGCGCGTCACGGCGTCTGCGCGGCTTTCCGCACCGTCTGCGTAGTTGAGGATTTCGATTCTGAACGGTGCGCCGGAGAAATTATAGCTCTGGATCATACTGCGGAGCACGCTCTTTTCCGAGTCAAAGTCGATCATACCGAGCGTCAGCGTCTGCTCCGGTGTCTGTGCAGCGGGTTCGGTGCTGGCTTGTGTGTCAATTGTCTCCGCAGTGGGCAGTTGCTCCGGCTGCGTCTGCTTCCGGCAGCCGGTCAGGAGCAGGCCGAGCAGCAGCATGAGAATCAGACAGCGTTTCATGATGCATTCCTCCTTATTTTTCTTCCAGTATACCACAGCTTTTCCCTGAAATCTCTTAATTTTTCCTAAATATTTACTGGATCCGGTATCCGCTCAGGACGAGTTCGAGGATTGCAGGCCAGAAGATGGGTTCCGGCGCAGTAAAATAACGGGCGTCCGGAATGCTGTGAAAGGATATGACGCAGCGCTCGTCATCCAGCCATGCCTCAAAGCGTCTGTTGGTTTCGTGCTCCATGCGGGTTTGCTGCCTCCTTTAAAGGGGTAATTAATGTCGTAGTAAATAATACGACATTTATGATTAAAATGCAACGATTTTTCAAAGTATAATAAACGAAAAGTCGTAGGCGGTGAAGCACATGACAGACATTTTGGGGATGATCCGAAAAAACCGGGAGGCCAGAGGCTGGACGGAGTATCAGCTTGCCGAGCGCTCCGGCCTGCCGCAGTCTACCATTTCGTCCTGGTACCAGAAGGGCATGACGCCCTCGTTTTCCTCGCTGGAAAAGATCTGCGATGCATTCGGGCTGACGCTCTCGCAGTTTTTTGCCGGCGGCGAGACACTGCTTGCTCTGACGGCCGGACAGCGCGGCATGCTGGAAAAATGGCTGCGCCTGTCCCCCGCGCAGCAGCGCGCGCTCGTCCTGGTGATGGATTCGATGCTTGAGGAATAGTAAAAGAGGCCGCTGCGTCGCGCAGCGGCCTCTTATCGTTTACAGCGTAAATTCAAAGCGCATGGCAAGCGCCTTGAACAGCTCGTGCATGACGCGCTCGGAGACGGCGCGGATGTCCATGCCGCCGATGAAGTCCACGGCCTTTTTGATCTCGTCCTCCGGGACGTGGTACGACCGCAGGCTCATGGTGAGGAACGTACGAAGCTTCTTTTCCAGCGTCAGCGCCTCGTCGCACGGGTGCGCCATAAAGCCCCGCATGATCCCGGCGGAGCCGATCTCCATAAAATAGAAGTCCTGCTCGGTCAGCTCCGGCTGATAGGGGCTAAAGATCTGGTAAAGCTCCTTTGCTGTCTCGCGGAAGATATAGTCCGACGCTTCCTTCTGCGTGTACGCCTCAATATAGATCTCGCGCAGATTTTCGTTCAGCTCCGTCAGCGTCATCTGAATGGCCGTCTCCACGGCGTAGACATAGATCGGCGGCAGCTGTGTGCCCGCCGTGCTGCGAGCCATGGCGAACTGATTGGAGAACATGAACTGCGCCAGCTCGGTCAGTACGCCGTCCTTGGCGCGGAAAATATTCTGAAAAATACTGTTGGAAACCGACGCCTGCTGCACGATCTGGGCGACGGTGGTTTTTTTATAGCCCTGCTCAAGAAACAGCTTGACGCAGACCGTCAGGATCCGTTTCTTGGACGGCCGGCTGGCATTTGTGCTTGCGATGAGGATCGCTTCCCTTCTGTCTGGCATTTGTCCGCACACATTGTAGCAAAGCCCCGCCGGAAACGCAAGAGGCGTGCGGTCTGACTATGCGCAAATTGCAGGATCCCGCAGCCTCAGACTACAGTATCGTACTCCCCCGCTCCGCCGCCGGCGAAGTAGCGGTGCAGATCGAATGGGGAGAACACGCCCCGGTCGGTGACGATGCCGGAGATGAGGTGCGGCGGGGTCATATCGAAGGCGGGATAATAGCCCTTCACGCCCTGCGCCGCCGTGCGCACACCCATGGCCTGCAGGGTAAATTCCGGGTCGCGCATCTCGATTTTGACGGTGTCCTTTGTCTCGTGGCCGATATCCGGCGCGCCGGTAACGAAGGTTGGAATGCCGAAGTGATTGGCGCAGATGGCGATCTGGAGCGTCCCGACCTTGTTGACGACATAGCCGTCGAGGCAGATCGCGTCCGCCGCGCAGGTAAAGAGGTCCACGTGCTCGCGCTCCATGACGAATGCGGGCATATTGTCGGTGATGACGGTCACGTCGAAGCCCATATCATGGCAGACCGTGGCCGTGAGGCGCGCTCCCTGAAAATAAGGCCGCGTCTCCGGGCAGAACAGGCGGAAGGTCTTCCCGGCCTGCCTCGCCTCCTTCAGCATCATGCCGACGATCGTTTCACCGAAGCACTGCGTCATGACCGTGCCGCCGTCTGGGATGAGCGGCACGAGATACCTTGCAATCTCATTTACCTTGCTGTAGCGGCGGTTGTTGGCGTTTACGGCGTGCTCGCGGATGGCAAGATCGACGGGCCGCGCCTCGCGGAGCGCCAGCTTCGCCGCCTCCAGACAGCCGTCACAGACCAGCTTCATCCGCTTGTACGTGGTCGGACGCGCGTTCGAAATAGTTTCGTCCGCCGCCTGCAAAAAGCGCAGCTGCTCCTCCGCCGGTTTTTCCCGGCACTCATACGCGGCCAGCGCCATGCCCATGGCCGCCGCCGTATACGGCCCCGCGCTCTGCGTGACCATGTCGCGGATGGCCTGCATGACCTCCACGTGCGTTTTGCAGCGGACAAACTCGATTTTCGCCGGATAGATCCGGCGGTCGAGAATCCGCACCTCGCCCGCATCGTACCACGCAACGTTTTCATATTGCAGCATGAAGGCCAGCCCTTCATCGGCCCGGAACTGTGTCATACATCCATCTCCTCCAGAATTTTTTCAAGATAGCGGCTGAACCGCTCCGCGACCGCCGCGCCCGTCTCGTTGACCTCCTCGCCGGAGACGGCCTCGCCCGTGATGCCGGCGGCCATGTTGGTGATCACGGAAATGCCCAGCAGCGGCAGACCACAGTGCGCCGCCGTCAGCGCCTCCGTTACAGTCGACATCCCCACGGCGTCGCCGCCGAGCAGGCGGATGGCGCGAATTTCGGCAGGCGTTTCAAACTGCGGGCCGGGCATGAAGAAATACACGCCCTCGTGCACGGAAAAGCCGAGCTTTGCCGCGCAGGACTTCGCCAGCTCGCGCAGCTCCGGCGTGTACATCCGCGTAACGTCAAAGAAGCGCGGGCCGAATTCGTCCACGTTCCGGCCCCGCATGGGGCTGGAGCCGTTGAGCTTGATGTGGTCGGCGATCAGCATGAAATCGCCGCGATGATAGGCAAGATTCACGCCGCCCGCCGCGTTCGTCACGATCAGCGCACGGACGCCGAGCAGCTTCAAAAGCCGCACCGGCTGCGCCAGCTGCTCGAAATCGTAGCCCTCGTAGCTGTGAAAGCGTCCCGCGAGGCACACGAGCTTCTTTCCGGCCAGCTCGCCGAACATCAGCTTTCCGGCGTGGCCGGGGGCCGTGGAAACGGGGAAATTCGGGACCTCGTGATAGTCGATCTCGACGGTATTCTGAAGTCTTTCCGCAAACGGCCCAAGCGATGAGCCGAGGATCACCGCGATCTGCGGCGCAAACGGCATTCTTGTCCGGACATAGTCCGCGCCTGCTTCATAAAATTCATACGGTTCATTCATTGCACTGTCCGCCTTTCTTTTTTCTTTATCATACCGCGCGGAGATGCGTTCCGTCAACCAAAACCGCAGCGGCGGCGCAATCGGCAGGGGTGGGGGCTGTCGAATGCGGTTGACTTTATGCGCGGCGTGTGATATAATTGTATCAATACAGTTCATACAGTTGGGGAGGAAAACTTCCGTGATCGCGATCAATTACCGGGATCCGAGGCCCATTTATGAGCAGATCCAGGCCGAGCTGCGCAGACTGATGCTGACGGGAGCGCTGCCGCCCGGCAGCAGGCTTCCGTCCGTGCGGGAGCTGGCCGGGCAGCTGGCCATCAATCCCAACACCATCCAGCGCGCCTACCGGGAGCTGGAATCGGAAGGGTACATTCTTTCCGTCGCCGGGAAGGGCTCGTTCGTCGCGCAGGTCGACCGGCTTGCCGAGCAGCAGAAAAAGGAGGCCCTCAACGCATTCCGGGCAGCGGCGCAGCGGCTGCGCGCGCTCGGACTGAGCGCAGAGGCGCTCGCGTCACTTCTGACGCAGGAGGAACCGACAGATGATTGAACTTTCGCACGTGACAAAAACCTTCGGCGGCGCAAAGCGCGCGCTGGACGATCTGACGCTCACCGTGCCGCAGGGCGCGGTCTACGGGCTTGTCGGCTCAAACGGCGCGGGAAAGACCACCGCCATTCGCCATATTACAGGCATTTTCCGGCAGGATTCCGGCAGCGTGACCATCGGCGGTCTGCCGGTCTATGAAAACCCGGCCGTCAAGAGCCGCATCGGCTATATCCCGGACGATCTCGGCGTATTCGGCGGCGGGACGCTCCGGGAGCTGGCGGCTTTTTACCGCACGATGTACCCGCGCTTTGACGCAAAGCGCTACGCGGCGCTGCGCGACGTGTTCCGGCTGGACGAGGCGACACCGCTGCGCCGGTTCTCCAAGGGGATGCAGAAGCACGCGGCCTTCTGGCTGACGCTGAGCATTCGGCCGGACTATCTCGTGCTCGACGAGCCGGTCGACGGGCTTGACCCCGTCATGCGGCGGCAGATCTGGAGTCTGGTCGTCGAGGATGTGGCGGGCTACGGCACGACGGTGCTGGTATCGTCGCACAATCTGCGCGAGCTGGAGGACATCTGCGACCATGTCGGCATCATGCACATGGGCCATATGCTTCTGAAGCGGTCGCTGTCCGACCTGCAGGACAATTTCGTCAAGGTGCAGCTCGTGACGGAGAATCCGCTGCCGCCCTCGCTTCACATTCTGCACGAGAGCACGCTCGGGCGGGTGCAGACGCTGATCCTGCGCGGCGATCCACAGACCGTCGCGGACGAGCTGGCGGCCAGCGCGCCGATGCTCTGCGATCTGCTGCCGCTGAGTCTGGAGGAGATTTTCATCTACGAGTTGGGAGGGACCGGCTATGACGTCAAAAATCTCGTGCTTTGACCACGCAGTCTTCCGGCGGGCACTGAAAATGACCGCGCCGGTCTGGATTCTATACACGCTTTACGAGCTGCTTCTGCCGCTGCGGCTGTTTTCCTTCTGCCGGGGCCTTTCGTCCGGTGCGGATAATTATATCGTGCAGATTGAAAAAACGCTCCTGAGCTATGCGCGCTTCAACGCCTCCATCGTTCCGTTCCTGCTCGGCGGGCTTCTGGCATGGGTGCTGTTTTCCTGGCTGTTCCGGGCGGGCACGGCCTATTTCTACGCTGCGCTGCCCGTGCGGCGCGAGACGCTGTTTCTGACGAATTATCTGACGGGCGTGCTGCTGTGCGCTGCGCCCGCGCTCTTGTCGTCGCTGCTTTTATGGGCGGTGGGCGCAGGCTTCGGCGCGGCGGCGTTCGTGCCTGCAATGCAGGTCTTTGCCGCGGCGATGCTGGGCTTTTTGCTGTTTTTCTCGTTCGCGGTGCTGGTCTGCTGCGTTGTGGGGCAGATGGCTGCGATGCCCATCGTCTATGTGATCCTGAATTTTACGTTCTTTGTTCTGGAAGCCATCGTGCGGCACCTGCTTTTTACGTTCGTCTACGGTATGCCCTACAGCCAGAGCAGCACCATGCAGTCGTTTGCGCTGCACGCCACGCCGGTGCTGGGGCTGCTGCAGGGCGGCTTCCGCGTTGCGACGGACTGGGCCGAGCGCGACGGTATGTACTATATGGAATTGAACCCGCAGCTGGAGGGCTGGGGCTATCTCGGCGCGCTGGCCGCGCTGGGGCTGGTGTTCGCGCTGTGCGCGTTCCTGCTTTTAAAGCACCGTGAAATGGAACGCAGCGGCGACGTGATCGCGGTCGGCTGGCTGCGCCCGGTCGCGCTGTATGTATTCACGATCGGCTGCGCGCTGGTGCTCGGCGCACTGATGGCAGAGCTGTTTTCCAGCCAAACGGCGGATAACTTCTGGTATGTGCTGCTGTTTCTGTTTGTGGGTGCGTTCGTGGGCTATTTCGTGGGAAAAATGCTTCTGCAGAAGACGATCCACGTGTTCCGGTCTGGCTGGCTGGGGCTTGGCATCTGCTGTCTTGCGCTGCTGCTCGCCTTCGGCGCGGCGGAGTTTGACCTGTTCGGCTACTCGCGGTATTTGCCGGAGCGCGGCGCGGTGCAGGCTGCCGGGCTGACGCATTACCAGTCGAGCGGCCTGTATACCACGCAGGACGATGCGTTTGTGCAGGATGTCCTTGCCCTGCACACGGCGGCCATTGCGGAAAAAGGCGCGCAGGAGCACCGCAGACACGCATATCAGCTCGGCGCCGATTACACGGAGCAGTTTTATATCACCTACCGTATGGCAGACGGCACGCTCACCGAGCGCTATTACAGCATCGTCTACAACGACGCCGAGTTGAAAGACCCGGACAGCCTCATTTCGCGCTTTTCCGCGCTCTATAACAGTCCCGTCTGCGTCCGCACCCGCGCGGGCTTCGACACGCCGCGCACGGAGAAAAGCGTGCTCTCGTGCTACGTCTCCTCCTACGACACCGGCGCAAGCCTCGATTTGACCGGCAGCGACGCGTGGCGGGTCTACGAGGCCTGTCTGGACGATATCAACGCGGGACTCCTCGGCGCGGCGGACGTGAGCGGCAGCACAAAGCAGAGCGATGGCAGCAATTATACGCCCCTGTCCCTGATCTTCACCGTCAGCACGGACGTTCCCGGTCAGACGGACAGCTTGTATGTCGATTCCATCCCCCTGTCCGCCGCTGAGACGGTCAGCGCCTTGCAGGCGCTCGGCGCAGACCCATACTGGCGCGCCGCCGGATAATGCAGAAACGTAAAAACGCCAATGCCCGATGCGGCATTGGCGTTTTCTGTTATGGCTGATCCATGTCGGAAATGAGAATATTGTCCGTCCCGTGGGCCTCGAATTCCGCAATGTAGTCGTCCATGCGGGAGACAAGCTCCTCGTAATTGTCGTTGGATACCGGCTGATACTCCATATCGCGCCGCGCAAGCTCCTCGGCCAGAATTTCATAGAACACCGTGTCCTCATAGTCCATGATGGCCTCGTGGATGCCGCCGTCGGAAAAGGCGCGGGACGGCACATCCGTCCCCTCGTACCGTTCGACGAGCGTATCCATGCCCTGCTCCCGGCACAGCGCGAAGAGCTTGGATTCCAAATCGTCGTAATCCGCAAAGCGGTCGTCCCCGCGGGTCGAGTTGAGAATCCAGTTTCCGATGTAAACCATATCCAGAAGACGGCGGAACTCTTTTTTCGATAGATCGATCTGCATACCAAAAGCCTCCTCTGCGATGTTACTCTATTATATACACTTTGGTCTTCATTTTCCACTGTAAAAATATGTAGCAGCCGAAAATCATTGCAACTCAAGAACTTTTTATTTTAAATGTATGATATGCACGAAGTTCTGATAATCTGAAGCAAAACGCGGCTGCTGTCGTCCCTCATCTGTCTGCTCCGCTTCGCTCCGCAGCCAGTTTCCCGCGGGGAAGCCTTGGGCGCGCTCCCGCGCCGCAAAGCAGGAAGGACGCGCCCTGCGGCGCGTCCCTTGGCGGTTATAAGGTTCTTGTGCAGACCTCGCGGACTTTGGATTGGAGGGCCTTGAGATCTGAAAAGGTGTCCGGGCGCTTGGTTTCGTCGCGCAGGAGGGCGGAGGGGTGATAGAGCGCGGTGAAGAGGATGCCGCCCTTTTCGGTGAACTGTCCGTGTTCGCAGGAGATCTTGAAATCCGGACGGATGAGGCGCATGGCCGCGATGCGGCCAAGGCAGACGATGATCTTCGGCTGGATGAGCTTCGTCTGCGCACGCAGAAAGCCGATGCACGCATCCTGCTCGGTCTGCATCGGGTCGCGGTTTCTGGGCGGACGGCACTTGACGATGTTCGTGATATAGCAGTTTTCCCGGCCCAGATCGATGATCGAGAGCATTTCGTCGAGAAATTTCCCCGCCGCGCCGACAAACGGCTCGCCCTGCAGGTCTTCGTTTTCGCCCGGCCCCTCGCCGACGAACATGACCTCTGCGTCCTGCGGGCCGACGCCGAAGACGACGTTGTGCCGCGTCTGCGACAGCGGGCAGCTGGTGCAGGACAGGCAGGCGGTCTGAAGCGATTCCCAGTTCAGCATATGAAGCGCCCTCCTTTACCGTTGTTCCAGCTCATCGACCGGCAGGTCGTAGCCCTCGCGGAAGCGGCGGCGCTGGTTCTCCAATGCGCGGCGGCGCTGCTCCATGCGCTTGCGGCGGTAGCGGCGCTTGCGCAGCTGGTACAGCACGATCAGCACCAGAATCACGCCGATGGCGGCAAAAATCGCGATCACGACCCACTTCCACCAGTTTTTCTGGATATACGCCTCCGTCCCGGCTGCGGCGGACGAAAATTCCGAGCGCGCCACATCGGTGATGGCAAGCAGCTTCGTCTGTCCAAGGATCTCCCCGGCATAGCTGACCGTGACCGAGCCGAGCACGTCGCCCTCACGGACGGGCGCATCGACGCTTTCGCTGTTGAGCTGGATATCCGTGACCAGCTGGTCGGGGTCATAGTCGTTCGGAAGCAGAACCTTAATCTCGTCCTGCGGCGCGACGGCGACCGCCTCCGCACCGGCGGAGTTGTTGATCTTCACCTGATCGACGGGATACAGCGGCGACATGAGCGTTAAGTACGAATAGTTGTCAAAGCCGTAGTCGAACAGGCTCGCACATTCCGTGAAATTCTCCATGAGCAGATCGCCGCTGTCAAGCACCGTCGTGGCTGCGCCGCAGACGATGCCCAGAAGATCAAGACCGTCGCCCGTCGCCTCGGAAATGACGCAGCGGCCTGCCTGACTGGTATAGCCGGTCTTGATGCCGTGCGCGCGCGGATAATAGAGCGTATTGGACAGGGAGCGGTAGATCAGCATATTGGTCGTCTTGAGCTTGGGGATGTTCTGCCGCATATTGTCGTCAGGCAGCTGATATTCATAGGTGTCGACGATCTGGCGGAAGTTCTCGCTCTTGAGCGCGGCCTGCGTGATGATGGACAGATCGCGCGCAGTGGTGTAGTGGCTCTCGTCGTGCAGACCGTGGGGATTGCTGAAATGCGTGTTGAGACAGCCAAGCTCATAGGCACGCTGGTTCATCATGCGGACAAAATCCGCCACGGAGCCGGCAATATGCTCGGCAATGACGTTGCAGGCGTCGTTGCCGGAGACGACCATCATGCAGTACAGCAGATTTTCCAGCGTCATCTGCTCGCCGACCTGCAGCCCCGCGACGCTCGAATCGGCGTCCAGATCGTCGAGCGCGGAGGCCGAAACGGTCACAACATCGGACAGATTGCCGTTTTCCAGCGCCAGCAGGCAGGTCATGATCTTGGTCAGGCTGGCAGGATACACGCGCTCGTCCGCGTCCTGCTCATAGACGGTGCGGCCCGTGTTGAGGTCGATGAGAAGCGCGGCCTTGGCCGCGACGGAGAAGCTTGTCCGCGAGGAAAGCAGCCGATCCTCCGGGACACTGTCGTCCTCTGCGGGAGCGTCTGCGCTGTCGGTCTGCGTCTGCTCCGGGTCTGCCGCCGTCTCGGCATCCACCGCAAGAAGCGGCAGCGTCAGGGAGGACAGCAGCAGGAGCAGGGAAAGCAGCAGGGAAAGAGCCTTTGTTTTTTTCATTTTTATCTCCATTTTATTCTGTTCGGATTGTACAGAAGCAAAAAAATATGGTATACTGTTTTACACATTATATAACAGGATGGCCCGGTATGTCAAATGGAGGCAGCTGTATGCGGAAAAAGCGTGTTGATCCGGCGCTGGTTCTATGGAGCGCGGCGATCGTTCTGTTCGCCGGCGCGTTCTTTCTCGGCCGCGCGACACTGCGCGGGCCGCTTCTCGAAACGCAGCGCACCGCGCCCGGCAGCACGGCGCAGGATGAATGGCGCAGCCGGGTCGAGGAAAAGGCGGCCACCGCCGCCGAAAAAAGCGCCCGCGTCTGCCTGAACACAGCGGCAAAGGAAGAGCTTCTGGCCCTTCCGGGCGTGGGCGAAAAGACGGCGGAGCGCATTCTCGCGTACCGGGACACGTATGGGAAATTTGTCACGGTCGAACAGCTGCTGGACGTCGAGGGTATTGGAGAGGGACTGCTGGAACAGCTGCGGCCATACGTCTATGTGGAGGAAAGCGAATGAAAATTCTGGTTGTAGATGATGAAAAGCTGCTCGTCAAGGGCATTAAATTCAATCTGGAAAACGACGGCTACGAGGTCGTGACCGGCTGCGACGGCATGGAGGCCGTGGAGCTGGCGGCGAGCGAAACGCCGGATCTGATCGTGCTCGATCTGATGATGCCCCGGCTCGACGGGCTGGAAGCCTGCACGAAAATTCGGGAGTTTTCGCAGGTCCCCATCATCATGCTGACCGCCAAGTCCGAGGATATGGACAAGCTGCTGGGCTTTGAGCACGGCGCGGACGACTATCTCACAAAGCCGTTCAACATTCTCGAACTCAAGGCGCGTATCCGGGCGCTTCTGCGCCGGGCCGGTACGGCAAAAAAACAGACGCCGGAGCAGACGCTCGTCTGCGGGCACATCACGCTTGACCGCAGCAGCCGCAGCGCGTTTCGCGAGGACGTGCCGGTCGATCTGACGGCGAAGGAATTCGATCTCATGGAGCTTCTGATGCGCAATCCCAACCGCGTATATTCGCGCGAGACGCTGCTCGACGCGATCTGGGGCTACGATGTCAGCAGCGAGATCCGCACGGTGGACGTGCATATCCGGCGGCTGCGCGAAAAGCTCGAAAAAAATCCTGCCCAGCCGGAGCATATTCTGACCAAGTGGGGAGTTGGCTACTATTTCAAGTACTGAACGGCGCAGGCGGCTCATGCCGTCAAGCTCGCAGATCCGCAACGCGCTGGCGTATATGGCCGTTACGGTCCTCGTGCTCGTGTTTCTGAATATTTATTCCGCCTCCGCCTCGCGCGATCTGATGTTCAAGGCAAAATGCTCGTCCGCGCAGGATAAGCTGAAGGTCGTCACGTCCTCGTTCTCCGGCGTGGACGCGCTGACGCAGGAGACGGCGGAGCAGATCATCGCCGTCATCGGCGATATGAACGTCACGCGCCTGATCGTGACCGACGCGTCGGGCCGCGCGCTCTATGATTCCGTCCCCGGCCAGAATGCCGAGGGCAAATTCGTCCTGCTTGAGCCTGTCGTGCAGGCGCTGGGCGGCAGCGACTTTTTTCACTGCGTCTATGAAAACAGCACGCTCAAGAGCTACGCTGCCTCGCCGGTTCTGCTGCATGATACCGTCGTGGGGTGCGTGTATCTGATGGAATACGACGCCTCGCAGGGCAGCATCATCGCAAGTCTCGAGCGCACGATCTTCCGCGGCTCGCTGGTGCTGATCGGGATCATCTTTTTGTGCGCGGTCGTGTTTACCGTGACCGGTTCGAGCCGTATGCGGCGGATCATGACATCCATGCGCCTCGTGCGCGAGGGCGAATACAGCCACAAAATTCAAATGCGCGGCTCGGACGAGTACGCGACGCTGGCGGCGGAGTTCAATAAGCTCACCGACAAGCTGCAGCAGACAGAGATCACCGAACGGCAGTTCGTCTCCGACGCCTCGCACGAGCTCAAAACGCCGCTGGCGTCTATCAAGCTGCTGTCCGACTCCATCCTGCAAAACGAGATGGACGCAGACACGATGCGGGAATTCGTCGCCGACATCGGCGCAGAGTCCGACCGGCTGACGCGCATGGCGCAGAAGCTGCTCACGCTCAGCCGGGCCTCGGCTGACGAGACAGAGGGCGGTGAGCACGAGGTCGTCGACGTCGGGCAGACGCTCTCGCGCGTGTTCCGTATGCTCGTGCCGCTGGCCGACCGGCAGTCAGTCAAGCTGACGGCCAGTGTGGAAAAGGGCTGCACGATTTTGTCCTTTGAGGACGATGCGTATCAGATTCTGTTCAATCTCGTGGAAAACGGCATCAAATATAACCGGGAAAACGGCAGCGTCCATGTCCGGGTGCGGCAGGAGGACGATACCGTTGTCATCGATGTGGAGGATACTGGCAGCGGCATCCCCGAAAACGCGCTGGAGTCCATCTTCAACCGCTTCTACCGCGTCGACAAGGCCCGCAGCCGTCAGGCCGGCGGCGCGGGACTCGGCCTTTCCATCGTGCATGAGATGGTCGGGCGGAATTTCGGCACGATCACAGTCCGCTCCACAGTCGGCGAGGGCTCATGCTTTACCGTCACGTTCCCAAGCTTCGGTTCCGGAGAGGAGGGCGACCCGGATGCGTAAAAAGAAGCTCCGCCTGCTTGCCGTGCTGCTGGCGGCGTGTATGCTCTGCAGCTGCTCCGCACCGGTCTATCCCCGCAGCACCGATGAACCGCAGCTTCAGTTCTATTACTGCACCGGCGAAGGCGCGGATACCGGGATCGGCGCGCTTGCCGCACGTCCCGTGTCTGTTTCGGACGAACGCCCGGACGCTGTGCTGCAGCAATATCTGACCGCGCCTGCCGGGGAAGGCTTCTCCCTCCCGGACGGGCTCAGCAGCAGCTGCGCCTTTGATTCCTGCGAGGACGGCACGCTGACGCTGCTTCTGGACGAAACCACGCCAGAGGGTCTTCCGGCGTCGCTGGCAGCAGCCTGTCTGACGCTCACCATGACGCAGCTGGACGGCGTGGACCGTGTGCGCCTCGTGCGCACGCACCGGCAGACAGAGGCCACCTATACGGCAGATCAGTTTTTACTGTACGACACATCTGCCGATCAGCCGGAATATGCCGTGCGCCTGTATTACCCAGACAGGGACGGCCTGCTCGCCGCGCGCGATGCTGTTGTCCGTACCGCTGACATGGAGCAGCTTCCGCTGCTTGCGCTTCAGGCGCTTGTCAGCCGCGAGGTTCCCGTGAATCTGACGCGGGCCATCCCCTACCGGACGCAGGTGCTCGATCTTTCCGTCACGAATGGCTCGGCCAGCGTCGTGCTGTCCGACGACTTCATGAGCTGCGACGTCTCCGCGCAGCAGGCAGCGAACGCTGTGCGCGCCATCGCCGCCACGCTCTGCGCACTGGACAGCATCACCGCCGTGCAGCTGTCCGTCATCGGCGAGTCCGGCCTGACCTATTACGATATCTCCCAACCCATCACCCCGCAGGCAGATTGGTATGCGGAGTAGATCGCATCGTATAGCCGTTGTCCTGCGTGTGCAAAAAGCGCGTTTGTTCCAAATCTGTTTCAAAATAACGCGGGATTTATGCGATACTGTCTGCAAAGGATATGATAGCATGACGATCCGGAAGCCCCCCAAGCTCCTGCAAACCGTCTGGGGCGTAGGATACCAGCTGAACGCGGTGACAGGTTAAATAACAGATGCCCTGCAGGGAAGGCTTTGAAAATCGCCCGGCTCTTTGGATAGAGCCGGGCGATTTGTGTTCAGATGCCGCCTGCGGTATAGTGCTTGCGTTTATTCTCCTCCACGCGGTCTTCAATGGCGTGGGAGGCTTTATAATAGCCCTTGCGAACTTCACTCGTAACGAATTTCACCAGCACGATCGTCAGGCAGACGCCCGGCATGATGGCCAGCAGCGTCCCCAGCAGCAGGTACAGCGCCGCGTAGCTTTCCGCCATGCGGGCGGCGTTTTCCCAATAGGGGTAGATCACACCGTTCGTCGTCATGGCGCGCTTTCCGAACGCGCCGATCACGGAAATAAGGCCGGAGACGGAGAAGCGTCCGGTATTCTGGACGATCGCGCCGCTGCCGATGGGGAATTTCTCCGTCATGAGCTTTTTCGCGAAGCCCGAGACGGGGTCGGGCAGGACGATCTCATAGCAGTCGATGGGCAGTTCCGCCATGGCGTTCAGTGCGCTGTAACTCATATAGATCATGGCGGTGGACGTGCTCGAACCGCTTGTATCGCCCGAGGCTTCGTTCCCGGCAGCAAGGGCGGCGTTCGTCGCGAAATCGGACTCACTCTGCACGACGCCCGCAATGGGGAAGGTCCGGCCGTTGATCGTAACCTCCATTCCGGCTACGTCGCTGCTGCCGAACAGGTTGAACGCCGTCTGCGCGTCCAGCACGACGCGGTCGGCCATGTAATCCTCGTCCGAGATGTAGCCGCCGGACAGGAGCGTCAGCGGGTGGAACAGGAAATAGTTCCCGCCTGCGCCGACCGCCGTGACCGTCACGCTGCCGGGCGATTTGCCGGAGACGGACAGGCTCGTCCGGCCGCTGTAGGCGTCGGTGTAGAGGCTGCCGCCCTCAGGCGCTTCCATGGAGTTCTGGACGAACTCGTTTTCAAGCGTCGCGCGGAACGAACGGATATCGTCAAGGGTTTTCGTCTCTGTGGTAGGCAGGAATGCGGAGATCTGCGCAAAGCGGTCCTCGCTGTCTCCGCGCCAGACGTCGGCGGCGGACTGCGTCTTGAGCATGCCGCGCACATGGCCGAGCATGGCGAAGCAAAATACCGATAGCGCCGTCTGGATCAGGCACGCGATCAGGAGGGCCAGCTTCCCTCCGTGGAGTCTCGGCAGCCTGTGCCGCCGTTCAAACCGGCCGCGCTGCTTCATCCGTTATCCGCAAGCCGTACCTGCTTGCCGGCCTCCACGGGCTTATTGCTGGTCGTGATGATGAAATCGCCCTGGCTGATGCCGGAGACGGCGGCGGACTTATCGTCGCGGGCCAGCTCCTGCACGGTGACGCGGGTGGCGATATAACGGCTGCCGAGCGGCGAATTCTTCGACTGCAGGACATAGACGAATTTGCCGTTGGAGTCCTCGCGCAGGCCGGAGAGCGGAATGAGCGCGTCGTAATTGGCACTCTTCTGGCCGATGGAGAGCGTAACGTTCTGCCCGGCCTGAATGTCGCCCGTGAGCGTGAAGACAAGCGTGCGGTTGCCGGAGGACTGGGAATTCGTGATCTGGTCGAGCGTCGCGACCGCGTCGCCGCCCCAGAAGTTCACCAGCTCGGCGGTATCGCCGACCTTGACCTTCTTGGCCTGCTCGTTTGTGACGTCAATTTTGACGGTGAAGCCCCGGTCGGTCACGTTGATGGTCGCAAGCGGCTGCTCCTCGCCGCCGATGGACTTGCCCGCAGAGGCGCTGATGGACGCGATGGTGCCGGACACGCTGGATTTGACCTCCAGCTCGTCGGCATTCTCGCGGAGCTTTGCGACCTCCTTCTGCTTGCGCTCGATGGCCTTCTTGGACGCCTCCATGTCGATGGAGGACGAATCGCCGAGATTCTGTTTGAAAATCAGGTCTTCAAGGGTTTTTTTCGTAGATTTGACCGTTTCAGCTGCGGAAGACGCGCTGGTGAGTTTGTCCACTGCCGTCTGTTGATCGGTGATCTGCGTGTCAAGCGCCTCGCTCTGGTTTTCCAGAGATTCGATGGAGCGCTCATAATTGCCGACGATGGTTTTTGCGGTGCTCATTGCGCTGTTGGCCGCTTCAATTTTATCGTTGATTGTCGCAACTTTTATCTTATCTTGCAAAATGAGCAGCCCCTCTGTTCGCGGGTTCTCATAGCCGTAGTAATAAGGAGCAAGTTTGGCAAACGCCTCACGATATTTGATTACAGTTTCTTCTGTCGATCCAGATGGATTCTCAACCGGATTTCCTTCTTTATCATATTTTGCAGATGTACTATTCCCCTCAATTCGTTTAATCATTGAGACATCTGATCTATCCTCATAGCACTCTTTCATAATTGCGAAATCATTGTCACACAATGTACTAAACGCCGCAAATACCTTTTCATATCGTGTAAGGTTCTCTATATATAGTCTATCTTGCAGTATTTTATCTATTTCTGTCTGATAATACGATGCATTGCTACAATCTTTGTACGACAGCGGAAGTGATTCCAGCAGCTTTTCTTTTTCCGCTTCCAGCGACTTCACCGTCGCTTCGTGCTCCGTGACCGTTGCCTGTGCATCCGTATACTCTTTTTCGGCCTTGATCTTCGTGATCTGATTGTCGACTGTGGTCTTCGCCGTCTGAAGTTCCTTCAGCTTCGCTTCGGCCGCCGCCTTCTGCGTGGCGAGCTGCGAAGCGTCCATGGTGCTGTACTGACGGTAAATCGCAAGCGCTTCATTATAAGCATCGCGTGCATTCTGTACATCGCGGTTTTCCTGCGCCGCCGTGTTTCCGGCTTCAATCAGGCTCTTGTCGTAATTCTGCTGGAGCGTTTCCAGATCAGTCTCGGCCTGCTTCAGTTCGTCCGAATCCTCCGCTTCCAGCACGAAGAGGGTATCGCCGACGTTGATCTCCTGGCCGGTCTTGACCAGCACGCTGGAGACCTTGCGGGTCTGCTTGATCGTGACGTTATAGACCTCGCTGGCCTCGACGGTCCCCTGCCCGCGGATGCGGGCGTTGATCGCGCCGGAGGACACCTGCTGCGTGGCGACCTCTGGCAGCGAGGCGTTCATGATCGTTTTTGAGAAAAAGGTCAGCACCAGCAGCACGGCCAGCAGGATGATGGCCGCAGTTTTGACCCATTCGCGTTTTCTTACACCGTTTTCCATATCTCGTTTTCCCTTATCCTTTCACAGAGCCAGAATGTGCGATACCCTCCACCAGATATGCCTCGCCGTGCAAAAACAGCAGCAGACCGGGGATCATGTAAATGACAGCGGCGGCGAAGGCAATGCCGATCTCGCCGGCGTTGATGCTGGACAGGAACATCGAAAGCGGCTGCTTTTCAACGTCGTTGAGCAGGATCAGAGGCTGCTCGACCATGTTCCAGTTGTCGATGAACACAAGGATCGCAATGGAATAGAGGGCGCTCCGGCACTGCGGCAGGCAGATGTTCCAGAAGATGTGCCACTCGTTCGCACCGTCGATCTTGGCCGATTCAATGACGGCCATGGGGATGCGGCGCATGAATTTGGTGAGCAGGAATACCGAGAACGGCGCGAACGCGCCGGGCAGGAAGATCGCCCACCGGGTATTAAGCAGGTGCAGCCAGTCACTGACCAGATAGTTCGGCACCAGCGTGACCTGATACGGCATGAGCATCAGGATCACATAGAAGAAAAACAGACTGTCGCGCACCTTGCCGCGCCAGCGCGTGAAGCCGTAGGCCGCAATAGACGCGACCATGAGCTGTGCGAAGACGATCGGTGCGGTTAAAATCACCGAGTTCCAGAATTTCAGCAGATAATCCGGGCTTTTGAGCAGAACCGTGAAATACTGCGTGAAGCTGACCTTATCGGGGATAAACTTGAGATTGATGGTCTTGGAGATATAGCTCTTGCCGTCGTTGGCATTCTCGAAGACCTGCCCGTAGCTGGCCGTGATCTCGCTCTGGGTCATGAACGAATTTGTGATCGTCAGAACCGTCGGCAGCAGAAACAGGAGTGCAAAGACAGCGCAGAGAATAAAGCACGTCGCACGGGAAAAATACCGTTTTTTCTTTCTCATCCCTCCACGTCCTTTCCGAAGATGTTCTCCACAAAGAACAAAAGCGCAATGAGAATGACGATCACGATCGCCAGCAGCACCGCCGCGGCGGAAAGCCGCTGATAGTCGGCGGAATTGAACATGTTGTTCATGAAATGCTGCATCATGTAAAGCCCGTCGTAGGGATAATTGCCGGTGAGCAGGTAAATCTCCCGGAAGACCTTGAACGAGTTGATGATGGACAAAATCGTCACGAACAGCACCGTCGGGGACAGATACCGGAGCTTGATGTGGAAGAACTGATACGCCGCCGACGCACCCTCGACCTCCGCGACTTCGAGCAGCTCGCGCGGGATATTGCTGAGCGCGGCCATGAACAGGATCATGTTGTATCCGAGGTTTTTCCACAAAAACAGCACAACAATGACGACCATGCAGTAATCCGATTTCAACCAGTCGATCTTGTCCGCGCCGAACACGGCGAGAAATTCGTTGACGACGCCGTTATAGTGGAACAGCACCTGCCAGATCAGAATGATGGACGCGATGGGCACCATCATGGGGCTGAGGAAGAACGTGCGGAACTCGCTCTTGAGCGGAATGCGCGCCTCGAGCATCAGCGCCAGTCCCAGCGACAGCACGACCGCCAGCGGCACGGAAAGGCCGGTGAACGTGAACGTATTCCTGACCGCGATCTTGAACGCGCCGTTCTGCCAGACGTTGATGTAGTTTTTCAGCCCCGCGAAGCTGTGGTCGGTCAGACCCGCGGTGAAGGAATAGTAGACGACGATCAGGAACGGGATGATATAAAACGCCAGCATACCAAGAAAGCTCGGCCCGGAGAAGCACATCGACGCGAGAAAATCGCGCACTTTGTTATTCATCCGCGTCCATAGCCCTTTCCCGGACGGTCTTGTTTCATATTTCCCGCGCGACCGGAGAGATAGCTTCTGCACGTTTTCGTGTCTCCTTTGCGTTGGAAAATGCTCATAGCTCCCGACTGAATCTCAATCGGGATTTATCGGCATTTTCATTTCTGGGTGGGAAATCCGCATATACTTACGCACTTGTTTGTAGGGGCCGATGCCCACATCGGCCCGCGCAGAATGCACTGTTTTTAACGGAAACCTTCGGCTAATTCGCAGCTTCCCAACGGGCCGATGTGGGCATCGGCCCCTACAAAAGCTGTTTCGCAGTTGCTTCCCCCTTGCCGCGTTAGGCGCGGCAAGGGGAGCTTTTTTTGTTGTTTTACCGCTGCTCCTGTACGTACAGGTTCACGCGGCTCTGGATCATGCTGGCAGTGGTCTGAACATCCTTGTCGCCGGCGAAGTAGGCGGCGACCTCGTCGGTGATGATGTCGAGGATCTCCTGATCGTAGTCATAGACGCTGCGCGTGCTGTTGATCACGCCCAGGATCTGATCAATGTCCTCCTGCGTCAGCGCATAGACATCCTTATAGACCGTTTCGCCGTTTTCCATGGTCTCATAGCTGCCCCGGATGGCCTTGTCGGGCTCGCCGTCGCCGTCCCAGTCGACCTGTTCGCCGTTTTCGTCCAGCTGGTACTGCTCGGTCATAATGTCGGTCATTTCTGCGTCAAACGCGGCCTGACTGATGGGGAAGCCGTAATAGTAATTGTTCTCGTCTATCGTGTTCATCTTTTTGATGATCGAGCAGACGAAGTCCCACGCGGCGTCGGGGTATTTCGTGACGGAGGAAATGGCCATCGGCATCTGAAGCTCGAACGAGCTGCCGGAGCCGTCCTCGGTCGGATATCCGGTAAAGGTGATCTTGTCGCGGATCGCGTAGACGTTCCAGATATAGGAGTCAAAGCTGTACATCCCGATCGTCGACATGAGCTGCTTGCCGTTCGTGATGCGGGTCGCGTCAGATTCCCACATCGCGTCGTCAACGGCGATATCGGCGGAGGAAGCATAGGCAATCGCGCCGTCACCGTCACTGGTTTCTGCCGGGAAGGAATTGCAGAAGGCCAGCAGCTGCTGGAACGCCTCGGAGTCAAACTCGCACTTGCCCGTCGTCCAGTCGACGAAAGCAGACAGGTTGCGGGACAGGCAGTTCGACAGAGCCGTGTTCTTCGTCCAGCCGTCAGAGAAGACCGTTGCGCCCTCCTGCAGCTGTGTCATGGCGTCCTGCACGGCAGCGACGTTCCATGTGTCATACTGGCTCGCGATGGAAGACAGCGCGTAGGCCGTCTGCACGGAGAAGCTGGTGGGCAGCTCATAGAGCTTGCCGTCCTTTTCCAGCGCACTCATGACCTGTGGGACAAAATAGTCGCGGCTCAGGCCGTTTCCGCCGTCCATGAAGGTATTGAGGTCGGCGATGACGCCCTTGGCGGCGTACTTATCAATCGGCAGATTGCTGGTCAGGAAGATATCCGGCACGCTGCCGCTGATGATCTCGGTGGTGAGCTTGGTGACGCCGGCGTTATAATCGTCGTCGGTCGCGTACTCGCTGTAGTCGACGACATTGATGCGGTACTCGTCGTTCGTCTTGTTGTATTCGACGATCATGCTGCGCAGGTCCCAGTCGAGATACATGCACGCGAGCGTCAGAACCTTCTTTTCCTTGATCTCAGACGCGTCCACACGGTGCAGGACGATCAGCTGATAGGTCGTGGGGTCGGTGCTCCAGTCCTGCATGAGGGCGGCCACGCGGCTGTCGGAGAGCATGGCATAGCCCGACATATTGTTGGTGTCAACGTCGCAGGCCAGCCAGTCGACGAGCTTCTCCTTCGTGTCCGTTTTGGCGGTATAGCCATAGATGTTATTATTGTAGGTGTAGTAGAAGTCATAGGCATCGTCGCCCGGGAAGATGCTCCCCACGTTGGGCGGCAGCTTGACCTTCTCGCCCCAGTCCTTCGTTTCCAGATCGATGGGGACGAAGTACTGGCCGTTTTCATCGGCGGCATTCACGTCGTCCGTGTAATTGTACCACATAACGCCAACCTGCTGTGCGTTCAGCCGGTACAGACTGCCGTTATACTGGCTGCCGTCGAGATTGAACTGCACGTTGCCCTCTGCATCGAGGACGTAAATATTATTATAGTCGCTGACGTAGAGATTGCCGGCGGCGTCGACGGCGAAGAAGCTGAGGTTGCCGCTCATGCCGTCCTCGTTGTCCTCGTTGTTCGTGTTGGAAAGGTCGAGGCTGGCGATCGTGCTGCCGTCGGCAGCAACGTGCACCAGATAAGAGCCGCCCACGTCCGTGGAAGGGTAATCCCATCTGCTCTCCGTTTCAGGGTCAAAGTCGTCGGGCAGGTCAAACTGCGTGGCGTAGACATTGACAAGCATCCAGAGCGTTCCGTCGTCCGAACCGATCATGTTGTAGCAGTCGACGCTGCCGTCCGCGCCCTCCGGAACCTGCGGCAGCTCCAGATTGGTCAGTTCCGTGCAGGTACCTGTATCGGGGTCGATGGTGAGCATGGACAGCCGCGTGTTGTAATACGACCACGTTTCACCCGTGACAGGGTCAGAGTTGACGATCTCCTCGCCCTGCATGCCGACCGAGGCATAGAGCGTCGTTCCGGCGGCGCAGATCTGGTTGACATACTGCACGCCGTCCGGAACGGCAAGGTCGAAATAATCGGCCTTATAGGCGTATTTTGCCGTTGTCTGGGAGGGCTTGGTCTGGTCGATCAGAGAATTGCCCGGATCGGTCTTGCCGGGGTCCTTCGTCCCGTCCTTTGAGCAGCCTGCAAACAGGCCCACGATCATCAGCGCCGCAAGCAGCAGCGCAAAAATCCGTTTTGTTTTCATGTAATACTCCTTTTCATTTCATGCCCAATGTCCATAATCTATATCTTGTGCTGACGCACAGTACAGTCGGCCTATCTTGCCGTCTGTATCATACCAAAACAAAGACGCAAAAGAAAGCCCGGCGTTGCATTTTTCATATTTTTTTAAGAACTGACTTTGCCTGCACCCGGCGGAATGCAGTGGATTGTCGGCGAATTCGTAGGTTTCCGCGCATTCGATTGTAGGGGTCGATGCCCACATCGACCCGTTGGGCAACCGCGAATTCGCCGGAGATTCCCGTAAAATTGGTGCATTCTGCCGGGCCGATGTAGGCATCGGCCCCTACAGGGTGCTGCGCAAATCTGACAGTCTGCCGCTTTACTCCGACGGCATTGTCTCTGCCTGGATAGGCAGGATGACCTCGGCGGTAAATTTTCCGTTTTCCGTGTAGCGCTTGAAGCCGCCGGCCATCTGGGCCATGATCTTTGCACAGGTGCGCAGGCCGATCTTATTGGACTCGATGCGGCCGGAGGCGGGGTTCACGCTGTTGGACAGGCAGATGTGCAGCGCGCCGTCTTCGATCAGGGCGGCGATGGCGACAGACTGGGCGGGGTCGGCATATTTGCGGATGTTGTCGAAGAGATTGTCGAGTACCCGCTTCAGATACATCACGTCGGCCTCGATCTGCACCTCCTGCTGCGGCAGCAGCAGCTGCACCATAAAGCCCTGCTGCTGCAGCTGGACACGGCTCTCACCCAGCAGCTGCTCCAGAAGCAGCCGCGCGTCATAGATTTCCATCTGCATGGGCAGCTCCTTGCATCCAAACAGCAGCGAATACCGGAACAGCTCATCCGTCAGCGTCTTGAGCTGCTCGGCCTTGCCATAGGCAGCGTCCAGAAAGCTTTGCAGCTCGTCTTCCGAGCGGTACTGCCCGTTTTTCGCAAGATCGAGATAGCCGAGCAGCGCGGTAAGCGGGTTGCGGATGTCGTGCGACATGGCGGTGATGAGGTCGCTGTTCTGCTGCAGGGCACGCTGCTCCTCGCTGGTCTTGCGCAGGAGCGACAGGCGCATCTGTTCGACGCTGGCTGTCAGTTGTGAGATCTCGTCGCGGCCCTTCGGCTCCAGCTGCAAGTAGAGATTGCCCGCGCCGATGGACTGCACCTCCTGCGAGACAGCGACGACTCTGCGCGCGATGCGGCGGTTATACGCCAGCAGCGTCAGCGCCAGAACCGCGCAGCCCAGCAGCAGCGAAACGATCCACAACAGATCGTAGAGCCCGGAATCGGAATTATCATAGATCACGGCGTAAAACGTGCCGTCGCGGAACACGATAGGATAGACGACGCTGGCCATCTGCTCCTTGAGCGAATACGCGTCGACCGCCGCGCTGTCCGCGCCCCACCAGCCGATCTCGAGGATCTGCCGCTGGTCGTGGTAGAGCATGATATAATAGTTTTTTCTCGACTCGCCCCAGCGGGCCAGCATATCCGTGTCGCGCGTGGAGATGCTGTTCTGCCGCACAAAGGACTGGAACTCCTGCGCAGCCCTGTTCGTGCGCTTCAAAACAGCCTTGTCGCTCATATAGCTGCGTTCGATGATCTGCTCGCCGGTGAAGTTCGCCAGCAGGCAGACGCACACACCCAGCACCAGCCCCAGCAGCAGCACAAACAGCGGCTTGACGCTCAGCGAAACAAAATGCTTCTTCTTTTCAGTCAATCTGATAGCCCTTTCCCCAGACGGTGCGGATCAGGCGCGGGTTGGCCGGATCCTCCTCCAGCTTCTTGCGCAGGTTCACAATATGCACCATCACGGTATTGTTTGACGCCGGCATATATGTCTCATGCCAGACCGTCTCATAGATCGTGCGCACCGGCACGACGCGGCCCCGGTTCTCCGCCAGGCAGTGGAGAATGGAAAACTCCGTCTCCGTCAGCTCCAGCGGCTGGCCGTTTACCAGCACGCGCCGGTTTTCCTCGTCGAGCACGATGCCGGGCCGGAGCGTCCGCCCGCTCGATTTGCTCTTATACACCCGGTAGCGCCGCAGCAGCGACTCGACCTTCATCATCAGCTCCGCGTGGGAAAACGGCTTGGCGAGAAAATCGTCGCCGCCGGAATCATATGCGCGGCGCTTGTCGCCCTCCTGCGTCTTGGCGGTCAGAAACAGGACCGGGGCTGTGGAATACGACCGGATGCGGCTGCACGCGTCATAGCCGCCCAGCTCCGGCATCATGATATCCATTAAAATAAGATCAAGCTCCGGGTGCTGCCGGACCTGCTCGACCGCCTCCGCGCCCGTCGCGGCCTCCAACACGGTATAACCGCCCGTCTCCAGCAGGATCCGGCAGATACGCCGGATATCCGGCTCGTCGTCTACCACCAGAATGCGGATCGCCTCTTCCATGGCTGCTCCCTCCTTTTTGTGGCGCTATTATATCACACTTCCGCAAGCTTCCGGGCAGAATTAAGAATTTTTAAGACATTTTTTATCCCGTGCGCAAAACTGCGTGACGAAACGGGGAAAGCGTGCTATACTATAATGACTTGAGCATAGATGCACGCGCCCGTGCATCACCTCACAAATCACCCGCCATAGGAACCGCAAATGGAGCTTTTATACACCGACAATCGAATCGTCGTCTGTCTCAAGCCTGCGGGCGTTTTGTCCACTGACGAGCCGGGCGGTATGCCGGAGCTGCTGCGCCGGGCGCTGGGAGAGGACGAAACCGGCTGCGTGCGCGTCGTGCACCGGCTCGACCGGCCCGTGGGCGGCGTGATGGTCTACGCGCGGTCGCGCATGGCTGACAGCATCCTGTCCCGGCAGGTGCAGGCGCATACATTTGAAAAGGACTATCTCGCCGTATTGGAGGGGATCCCGGACGCGCCGGAGGGCGTTCTTGCCGATCTTCTCACGCGCGACGCAGCGAAAAAGCAAACCTTCGTCACGCACACCCCCGGCCCGGACGCACGGTCTGCCCGGCTTTCGTACCGGGTGCTTGGCGTGAAGGACGGGCGCGCGCTTGTGCGTATCCGGCTGGAAACCGGCAGGACGCATCAGATCCGCGCGCAGTTTTCCTCCCGCGGCCTGCCGCTCTGCGGCGACCGGAAATACGGCGCACAGTCAGACGGCCCGCTCGGCCTCTGGTCGTATCAAATCGCGTTTTTCCACCCGCAGACGAATGAACGCCTCGTCTTCGCGCATGACCCGCCGCAGGCTGAACCGTGGCTTGCGTTTTTCGACACCCTGAAAGAGAAATAGGAGGGCACCATCCCCATGGCAGCAACAAAAGCAAATTCGATCGTGATGACCGAGGGCAGACCCCTGCCGCAGATCATCCGCTTTTCCGTCCCGCTGGCGCTGACCGGCATTTTACAGCTGCTGTTCAACGCCGCCGACGTCATTGTCGTCGGCAAATTTGACAGCAGCACGGCCCTTGCCGCCGTCGGCGCGACAACGTCGCTTATCAACCTGCTCATCGGCGCGTTCATCGGTATTTCCGTCGGCGTCAATATCCTTGTCGCCCGCTATCTCGGCTGCCGGGATGACGAGCGCGTCTCCCGCTCCGTGCACACCTCGGTCGTGCTGGGGCTTGGGCTTGGCGTCGTGGTCTTCCTGCTGGGCTTTTTCCTGGCCAGTCCCCTGCTCCGCCTGATGGATACGCCGGAGGACGTTCTGCCCCTGTCCGACCGGTATCTGCAAATTTACTTCATCGGCGTGCCCGCCTCGCTTCTGTATAACTTCTGCGCGGCGGTGCTGCGGGCCTTCGGCGACACAAAAAAGCCGTTTTTCTTCCTGTCCGTTTCCGGCACGGTCAATGTGCTGCTGAATCTGTTCTTCGTGATCGTCTGCCGTCTCGGCGTGGCGGGCGTCGCGATCGCAACCGTCGTCTCACAGTATCTTGCGCTGGCGCTCGTGCTCATCTGCCTGATGCGGCTGGAGGGCTGCGCGCAGCTGGAACTGAAAAAACTCCGCTTTTACCCGGACGAGGCCCTGCGCATGATCCAGATCGGCCTGCCTGCGGGTCTTCAGTCCGTGATCTTCAATATTTCCAATGTCATGATCCAGTCCTCGATCAACTCCTTCGGCGCGGACGTGGTCGCGGCGAACACGGCGGCAGGCAATCTCGACTCGTTCATTTATACGGCCTGCAACTCCGTTTATCACGCCTCCATGACCTTTACCAGCCAGAATCTCGGCGCGGGCAAGCCGGAGCGCATCAAGCCCGTCTACCGCGACTGCATTCTGACCGTGCTGCTCATCGGCGTGCCGATGTGCGCGCTGCTGTACTTCTTCGGCCAGCCGCTGCTCGGCATTTACATTGCAAAGGACGACCCGGCCTATGCCTCCGTCATTGCCAGCGGCATGGTGCGCGTGACGTATATGGGCATGACCTATTTCGTCTGCGGCATCATGGAGACGTGCTGCGGCATGGTGCGCGGGCTTGGCCGGAGCTGGATGCCGATGGTCGTGACGATCTTCGGTGCGTGCGTGCTGCGCATCATCTGGATCTACACGATCTTCCAGACGCACCACACGCTTGACGTTTTGTATCTGTCCTACCCTGTCAGCTGGGTCGTGACGAGCGCGGTGCACGTGCTCTGCTTTGTTCTGATCTACCGCCGCATGATGGCGCGGTGGAACACGCATAAGGAGGAAGAAAATGCGGGTTATTGATATTGAAGACGTTGTCTATGCCATGCGGAACCAGACGCAGTTCGTTCTGCGCTGTGAAGAGGTCTTTCACGACAAGATCAGCTCCGCTGCCGCCGCGATCCTGAGCGCACAGCCGCGCAAGCCCTTCGTCTGCCTGACCGGCCCCTCCGGCTCCGGCAAGACGACGACGGCGATGCGCCTGCAGGCGTATCTCGAAAATCTGGGCGTCAAGGTCTGTCTTTTGAGCATGGACAATTTCTTTCTGCCGCTCTCCGAGCGGCCAAAGGACTTGACCGACTGGGAGTCGCCCCTGTGCGTCAACCGGGAGCTGCTGCTTGACACCATCGACCGGCTGTCGAACGGCGAGACGGTGCAGGTGCCGTGGTATGATTTCCCCAACAACCGCACCGGCGGCTACACCCCCATGCAGGGCAGCCGCGAGGCTGTGATCATCGCCGAGGGCATCCATATGCTCAATCCCCTGCTCTTCGATCCCATCCGCGACCGCGCCACCGGCATTTATGTCGCGCCCAGAACGCGTATCATCACGTCCGGCGACCGCATCATCCACCCCGAACAGGTGCGCGTGGCGCGCCGCATGATCCGCAATTATCAGGGCCGCGGCAATTCCCTGCGCGACACGATCCTCCGCGCCGAATCCGTCAACGCGGGCGAACAGAAGTATATCGCGCCCAACAAACCCAACGCCTCCATCCACATCGACTCGTTCCACGATTACGAGCTGTGCATTCTGGCAAAATACCTGCGCCAGATCCCACAGTTCGCGTCCGATCTGGACGACGCGTTTATTGCGGAGCACGGCCTGACCGTCCTGATGGACGTGGTGCGGAGCCTGCCGCCGCTCGATACGCCGTATGTCCCGCGCGACTCCATCGTGCGCGAGTTTGTCGGCGGAAGCATTTTCCAATACTGACACAAAGGAGAACACACACATGACAGTCGTTGAACGCTTTTTGAAGCTCGTTTCCTATCCCACGACCTCGGACGAAGCGTCCGAGACGTGCCCGTCCACCGCGCGGCAGCTTGCGCTTGCACAGGAGATTGTCCGCCAGATGCAGGACATGGGCATTGCCGACGCGCACGTCGATCAGGACGGCTATGTCTACGGCACCGTGCCGGCGAACTGTGACAAAAAAATCCCCGTCTATGGCCTCATCGCCCACATGGACACCTCGCCCGACGCCCCCGGCGAGAACATCCGCGCGCGCATCACCGAGCCTTATGACGGCGGCGATATTGTCCTGAACGAAGAGAAGCACATCATGCTTTCTCCGAAGGAATACCCGCAGCTGAAAAATTCCGTCGGCAAGCGCCTGATCGTCACGGACGGCACGACGCTGCTCGGCGCAGACGATAAGGCAGGCGTGGCGGAAATCCTGTCCGCCGCACAGCTGCTGCTTACATCCGAAAAGCCGCATGGAACCGTCAGGCTGGCCTTTACGCCCGACGAGGAGATCGGACGCGGGGCCGACCGGTTTGATGTGAAGGGCTTCGGCGCGGATTACGCCTATACCGTCGACGGCGGCGCACTCGGCGAGCTGGAATATGAGAACTTCAACGCGGCCAGCGCGAAGATCGAGATCTGCGGCAAGTCCATCCATCCCGGCTCCGCGAAGGGCCAGATGGTCAACGCCGCGCTCGTCGCCATGGAGCTGCACGGCCTGCTCCCGGCGCTGGAGACGCCGTATTACACGGAAAATTACGAGGGCTTTTACCATCTTGTCGCCATGCGCGGCGAGACGGAGCAGGCGGAGCTACAGTACATCATCCGCGACCACGACCGCGCGAAATTTGAAGCGCGCAAGGCCGTCATGGAAAAAGCCTGCGCGGAAATTGACCGCCGCTACGGCGCAGGCACCGCAGCGCTCACGCTGCGCGACAGCTATTACAACATGAAGGAAAAGATCGCCCCGTGTATGTTCCTGATCGAGAACGCGAAAAAGGCGATGGAATCCGTCGGCGTCACGCCGAAGGTCGTCCCCATCCGCGGCGGCACGGACGGCGCACGGTTGTCCTTTGAGGGCCTCCCCTGCCCGAACCTGTGCACCGGCGGCGAAAACTTCCACGGCCGCTTTGAGTACATCCCCGCAGACGACATGGAAACCATCACGAACCTTCTGGCCCAACTCATGTGGCAGCTTGCCGAGTGATCTGCAAAGCCAACGGCTCCCGTATGCAGCTGCATACGGGAGCCGCTTGTTCTGTCGGCGCGTCAATAGCGGAGGGATTCTGCCTCAGAATTCAGCGCGCGCTGAACTGTGCAGGATACAGAAGTCTCTGTGACAGCGCATAGAATAAGCCTTATGAATGCGCTTCAAAATAAGCGCGCAGGCCGTTCAGAAGGGCGGTCTGGTCGCCGGGGTCCGGGAGGCCGGAGACAGCGGCGACGCCGATGACGCTTCCGCCGCGGATGCGGATGGGGAACGCGCCGCTGCACGCGGCGTAGTCACTGCGCGGCAGCCGCCAGTCGCGTTCCTGATCCTCGCAATTGACCTCCAGCTCGTAATACGCGCGCTGGGAGCTTTTTTCAAGCAGGTTGACCAGATTCCGCTTGCGCCGCAGCCACTGCTCGTGATATGCGCCCGTGCCGTCCGGGTAATAGCGGAAGACGATCACGTGATTGATCTCGATCTCCACGGCAAGCGGCGCGCCCATCTTTTCGCACGCGTCCACCAGCGCATGGCCAAGCTCCCACGCGTCGCGGTGGGAAAAGCTCGTGAACTGATAGGCCTGCTCATCTGCGACGCAGGCCTGCAGCGCCTTCTGCGCCTCAGCCCTGTCCATAATAGGCGTTCGCGCCGTGCTTGCGCAGGTAATGCTTGTCGAGCAGCACCTGCGGCATGGGGCCTGCGGCGGGGTTCAGCAGTTTGGCGTGGAAGTTCATAAACGCGACCTCTTCAAGCACGACGGCGTGGTAGACCGCCTCGTCCGCGTCCTTGCCCCAGGTGAACGGGCCGTGGTTGTGGACGAGCACGGCGGGAACCTGTGCCGGGTCGATGCCGCGGCGCTTGAATTCCTCGATGATGACAAGGCCGGTGTTCTTTTCATACGCGTCCTTGATCTCCTCCGGCGTCATGCTGCGGGTGCAGGGGATCTGGCCGTAGAAATAATCGCCCTGCGTGGTGCCCATGGCGTCGATGCCGGCGCCGGCCTGCGCAAAGCTGGTCGCCCAGCGGCTGTGCGTGTGGACAATGCCGCCGATGGACGGGAAGGCCCGGTACAGCTCTACGTGCGTCGGCGTGTCGGACGAGGGCTTGAGACGGCCCTCGACGCGTTCGCCGGTCTCCAGACTCACGAGCACGATGTCGTCGGCGGTCATCTCATCGTACTCCACGCCCGACGGCTTGATGGCGATCAGGCCGCTTTCGCGGTCGATGGCGGAGACGTTGCCCCATGTAAAGGTGACGAGATCGTGTTTTGGCAGGGCCAGATTGGCTTTCAATACCTGTTCTTTCAGTGCTTTCAGCATAGTGTTTTTCCTTCCTTCCAGTATTACAGGCTCATTTCCGAGCGCTTGATAATGTGGTTCTGATAGATCTCATTGAGTTCGACAAAGTAGCCGCTCCAGCCCCAGACGCGCACGATGAGGTTGCGGTAATTCTCCGGGTGCTTCTGCGCGTCAAGCAGCCTGTCGCGGTTGACGGCGTTGATCTGCATCTGGTGTCCACCCATGTCCATGAAGCTCTTGACGAACATGGCGCATTTGCGGATGGCGTCCTCATTGCGGAACATGGTGTCGGACAGCTCGACGGTCAGCGGGCCGCCGTTTGCCACGCGCGTCAGATGCGGCTTGGCGAAGGATTTGATGATGGAGATCGGGCCTTCGCAGCGGGCAAAGAGGGACGGCGAGTAGTTGCAGGGCAGCGCCTCATGCGCGCTGCGGCCATCGGGCGAGGCAGGCGCGTCCTTCGAATGCCAGATATAATACATGGCCGAGGCCGTGCCCGCGCGGAAGCAGCCGCCGCGGTCGTTTTTCTTCCCTTCCAGCGCATCGGCGTACCAGTCGAGCAGCTGCACAGCGATGGAATCGACAAAATCATCGTCGTTGCCGAACTTCGGGCCTTCGTAGCGGAGCATATTCTGTTCGCGCTCATAGCCCTTGAAATCGGCGTGCAGCATGGCGAGCATGGTTTCCGGCGTGAAGGTCTTCTCGTCGTAGACGTATTTGCGTACAGCGGCCATGGAATCGGCGGCTGTGGCAAGCCCGTCGCCGTGGAAGCCGTAGTTATTATACTTGCCGGGCTTCGAGATATCGCGCATCTTTTCGAGGCAGTCCGGGCACATGAGGCTCACGAGGGGCGACGGCTCTTTATAGACGTTTTTCGTCTCCGCCATGAGCGCCCCGGCCTGCGCCTCGATATTCTGCTTCACAAGCGCCGCGAAGTCTTCATATGTTTTGCACTCCGGCAGATACTCGCAGGCGTCCTGCACGGTCTTGAGGAAGTTCAGGCTGTCCCAGTTGACAAGATCCATATATCCCGTCACAAGGATCTCCCAGCAGGCGGCCAGCGTGTAGTTATACGCGTCCTGCTTCTCATAGCCCCAGCGCAGCAGCGCAGGAATGACAATTTCGTCGTTCGTATACTGCGGGAAGCCGAGGCCCTTCTGTGTGAGAGTCGTGGCAAGCTCATAGACGGACAGCGGCGTGTTTTTGTGTACGCGCAGATTGACCTTGGGGTCGATGAGGCACAGCTCGCGGCTGGCGATCAGGCACAGCTCGGACAGGTTGTTATACGCGTCGGAGCCGTCCTCGTTCGAGCCGCCCAGCACGATGGTCTGCCCGTTGTCGCCCTGCTGGATGCCGATGTAAAGGTCGCTGTCGCGGTTGCAGGAGACGAAAAACTCCTCCAGCAGCTCAAGCGCCCCGTCCTTTGTCAGAAGCCCTGCGTCCAGATCGTGCCGGTAATAGGGGTACAGGAACTGGTCGATACGGCCGATGGTATTGTGATAGTTGCCGTTGCACCACATGGCGTAATGCAGCAGGCGCAGGAACTGCAGCGCTTCGAGAAGCGTCTTGGGCGCGTTGGCGGGGATCTTGGAAAGCGTGTCCGCAACCGTCTGGTTGCCTACGCGCAGCGCCTCCTCGCGGTAGCGCGCGGCGAAGTCCGTCACGATGGAAAGCACGTCCAGCATGGCCTGCAGAAATTCCTTCTGCTCCGCCGTTTCTGCCTTTTCCAGCTGCGCGCGAATCTTTTCGGCCTTTTTCGTAAAGCCGTCCGCCATCAGCATCCCGTAATCGGGGCACATATTGAATACGCGGCCGTTTTCATGGAACGCGTGCGTCTCGTGCAGCTGCCTGTCCTCTTCTTCTGTGTGGATCTCCGGAATGGTGCGCACGGTGCGCAGCAGCGTGATGCGCTCATCCGGGAAAACGACGGGCGTCTCCTGCGCCAGCACATAACGCAGCCGCGCGACCGAGCGCTGCATATCGTCAAGCCCCTGCGCCGCAAGCTCTGCGGCCAGCGCGTGCGCGTCCCCTGCGGGCTTGCGGTAGGCATGGTGCGCCTTATCGCGGACGAAGAAATCCAGCTGCTTCTGAATATGTTTGGTCTTCATGAAGCTCCCTCCTGAAACGGTAAATCGATATACCGGGCTTACAGCTCGTAGTCGATCGCGCCGCGCGATTCGCGGATGGACTTGCAGAGCGTGGACACCGCGACGTGGCGCGGGTCGTTTTTGTAACGGGACAGCGCCTCCAGATCGTCAAAATCGGCGATCAGACAGGCGTCGTAGGGATTGCCGGGCTTGCAGCTGCGGTGGATCTCCATATGGCGGATCTCCGGGATCACGCCGTCCAGCGCCTGCAGGCCAGACAGGAATTTTTCACGGTTTTCCGCTTCTCCCTCGTGGAATTTCCACATGACGATATGACGGATCATGGCATATTCTCCTTTATGCGGTATTCAAAATTTTCAAAAATCAGCACCGTGCCCTCGGCAATGCCGTCCGGCAGCAGCGCCAGCGCGACCTCCGTTGTGCCGCCTGTCTCGTTTTCCAGCACGGCATAATCGCCCGCGATCTCGCGGACCGTCCGTTCCATACGCATAGCAGCGCCTCCTTTTTTCGTATTGTATCATACTTTTTTCTATTTTGGAACACAATACTCGCAGAAGGAGGAGATGTATATGAACGAAGATACCCTGCATCTGCTGTCGGAGTGCGCGGCGGGGACGGATATGGCCATCCGTTCGCTGGAGGATGTGCTGAAAAACAGCGCGGAGGGTCCGCTGCAAAAGCGCCTGCTTGACAGCAAGCGCCAGCACGAGCAGCTTGCCGCACAGGCGGCCGACCGGCTGCGCCGCCAGGGCAAGGAGCCGAAGCGCGCAGACCCGGCTGCGCGCGCCATGTCGTATCTGAAAACGCAGGCGATGCTTTCCATGAAGCCCGGCGACGCGACGACAGCCGATCTCATCTCGACCGGCTGCTCGATGGGCATCAAGTCGCTCGCCCGCTACTGCAACCAGTACCCCACAGCGGACGAGGACGCGCGGGGCCTCGCCCAGTCGCTCATCCGTCTGGAGGACCAGCTGGTCAAGGATATGCGGCCGTATCTGTAAAAACCAAATGCAGTTGGCAAGGGACGGGGTTCTCGCCGCCCGGCAGGATGCACCGTTTTTAACGGAAATTTTCGGCGAATTCGTAGCTTCCCAACGGGCGAGCAGGCAGGTGCTTGCGAATTTGCCGTAAATTCCTATAAAACCAATGTAGTCTGCCGGGCGGAGCAGCGTCCCGCTCCTGCTGAGATCACGGAGACCATCGCGCAGGCGAAAATTTTTATTTGTCAACCCGCCGATTTTGGTGTATAATGAAGCCACCAAAATAAAGGGGGAGTTCCTATGACAAATAAGGTCATCACCATCAGCCGCCAGTTTGGCAGCGGCGGACGAAGCATCGGCAAGGCGGTGGCTGAGAAGCTCGGCATCCCCTATTATGACAAGGAGCTGGTCGACAAGGTCGCCAAAGAAAGCGGCTTCTCGCATGAGTTCATCGAGGAGATCGGTGAATACGCCTCTGTCACCAGCAGCTTCCTGTTTAATATTGCCGTCTCCTCGCACCCGATGGGTCTGGTCGATACCATGTCCGTGTCGGATAAGCTCTACGTCTGCCAGACGAACGTCATCCGCGATCTTGCCAGCAAGGGTCCGTGCGTTATCGTCGGCCGCTGCGCCGACTTCATCCTGAAGGATCAGCCGGACTGCCTGCACATTTTCATCCACTCCGACATGGCCCACCGCGCCGCCCGCGTGCGCGAACGCTACGGCGAGACGAGCAAGCCCATGGAAAAGCGCCTGCAGGAGAAGGACAGCAAGCGCAAGGTCTATTACAAGCATTACACCAACCGCAACTGGGGCGAGGCCGAGAATTACGATGTCTGCCTCGACAGCGGCACGCTCGGCGTTGACAAGTGCGTCGAGATCGTCTGCGATATCGCGCAGATGAAATGACCGGAGATAAAGCCATAGACACGCAAAAGGCTCCCCTTTATGCAAAGGGGAGCCTTTGACGTTCCCGCGCCAGTGCTGCACTGAAAAGAATGGAACAGCCCCAGCGGCGAAAACCGCTGGGGCTGCTGTGTATGGAATGGAAATAGATCAGAACACGCCCTGCTCGTACATGGCCTGTGCGACCTTCTTGAAGCCGGCGATGTTGGCGCCCGCAACCAGATCGTAGCCGAGACCGTACTCTTCGGCAGCCTCTGCGCTGACCTTGTGGATGTTCTTCATCATCTTGTGCAGCTGCGCATCGACTTCCTCAGCCGTCCAGACCAGACGCTCGGAGTTCTGGCTCATTTCAAGGCCGGAAACGCCGACGCCGCCCGCGTTGACAGCCTTGGACGGAGCGACGACCATGTGCTTCTGCGCGCGCAGATAGTTCAGAGCGTCGTTCGTGGTCGGCATATTGGCGACCTCGATGTAGTACTTGACGCCGGAGGCGGCGATCTTCTCAGCCTCGCCCATGCGAACGTCGTTCTGCATGGCGGACGGCATATTGACGTCGACGTCCTTCGCGCCCCATGCCTTCTGGCCGGCGACGAACTCGCAGCCGAACTTGTCGGCGTACGGCTTGCAGTGCATCGGGTCCTTTGCACGCATCTCAAGGATGAAGTTCAGCTTCTCGTCGGTGTTGACGCCGTCCGGGTCATGGACATAGCCGTCCGGGCCGGAGAAGTAGGTGACCTTCGCGCCGAGTTCAGCGGACTTCTTCATGATACCCCATGCAACGTTGCCGTAGCCGGAGATCGCAAGGCGCTTGCCCTCGATGGTGTCGTTCTCGTGCTTCAGAACTTCCTGCAGATAGTAGACAGCGCCGTAGCCGGTTGCTTCCGGACGGATCAGGGAGCCGCCGTAGGTCATGCCCTTGCCGGTCAGAACGCCGTTCTCCCAGACGCCCTTCAGACGGCGGTACTGGCCGTACAGGTAGCCGATCTCACGGCCGCCGACACCCATATCGCCCGCGGGAACGTCGATGTCGGGCCCGATGTAGCGGTACAGAGCGGTCATGAAGCTCTGGCAGAAGCGCATGACTTCCGCGTCGGACTTGCCGGCGGGATCGAAGTCGGAGCCGCCCTTTGCGCCGCCCATGGGCAGACCCGTCAGGGAGTTCTTGAAGGTCTGCTCGAAGCCGAGGAACTTGATGATGCCTTCGTAAACGTTCTTCTGGAAGCGCAGGCCGCCCTTGTACGGGCCGATGGCGCCGTTGAACTGGCAGCGCCAGCCGCGGTTTGTATGGTATTCGCCCTTGTCATCCATCCAGCAGACGCGGAACGTGAACATTCTTTCGGGCTCGACCATTCTCTTCAGAAGGTCGACCTTCTCGTATTCGGGATGTGCGTCCATGATGGGGGAAACGGAAGAGAGAACCTCTTCTACGGTCTGAACGAATTCAGGCTCGTTTCCGTGTGCCTGCTTGACATAGTCGATGACACTGGCAACATAAGCATTCATTTTGGTAAATCCTCCTCAAAAAATTGTACCAATCTATTGCGATCCTTTTACAGATTGCTCAAAATTATCATATCGCATCCGCGCCAGAAATACAAGCGCAAACGCCTTGTGCGAAATGACTGAAATTATTTGCCGAAATTCGTGATAATGTCCACGATCTCCGCGCCGATGCGCTTCTGCGCCTCAACGGTGGCAGCGCCGATATGCGGCGTGCAGGAGACCATCGGATGGGAGTACAGCGCAGAGTTGGAGGCAGGCTCGTCAGCGTAGACATCCAGACCGGCGGCGCGGACCTTGCCGGATTCGAGCGCGGCCAGCAGAGCGGCCTCGTCAACGTTGGTGCCGCGGGAGGTATTGATGATGCACACGCCGTCCTTCATCTTTGCGATGCGCTCTGCGTTAATCAGTGCGCCGCCGTCAACTGCCGGGGCATGGACGGAGATGAAATCGGACTTGGCAAGCAGTTCGTCCATCTCGACATAGGGAATGCCCAGCTGTTCTTCGATGCCGGGGATGTGGAAGATATCAAAGGCGATGACGGTCATGCCGATGGCCTTGGCCATGACGCCCAGATGCTGGCCGATGCGGCCGAAGCCGACGATGCCGAGGGTCTTGCCCTGCAGTTCGATGCCCTTGCCGTAGGCCTTCTTTTCCCACTTGCCCTCGCGCATGGTGTGGCCCGCGATGGAAAGATAGCGTGCGCAGGAGAACATATGGCCCATGGCCAGTTCTGCGACGGACTGGGAGGAAGCCTTCGGGGTGTTCTTGACGGTGATGCCGTTGGCCTCGGCATACTTCACGTCGATGTTGTCAACGCCGACACCGCCGCGGATGATGAGCTTCAGCTTGCCGCCCTTGGCCTCGTCGATGTGGTTCGCGCGAACCTTGGTCTTGGAACGGACGACGACTGCGTCAAACTCACGCAGGGCCGCGCCCAGCTCTTCCGGGGCATAGAACTGCTCGACGACCTCGTGGCCTGCCTCACGCAGCTGCGCCATTGCGGTCTTGTCCATTCCATCAGTTACGAGAATACGCATGATAAAATCTCCTTATATTTGTTCTGTGAAATAAGGCGCGACAGGATATGCCGCGCCTTGTAGGTTTTCTTATTTGCCGTAGTTGGCTTCGAAGTTCTTGAGGAACTCGACGAGGGCTTCCACGCCCTCCTTGGGCATGGCGTTGTAGATGGAAGCGCGCAGACCGCCGACGGACTTGTGGCCCTTGAGGTTGTCGTAACCGGCTGCCTTGGTGGCGGCGACGACTTCCTTGTCGAGATCGGCAGACCCGGTCACGAACGGGATGTTCATGAGGGAGCGGAACTCAGGCTCGACGGTGCCCTTGAACATCTTGGAGGAATCCAGGAAGTCATAGAAGACCTTCGCCTTGTCGAGATTGCGCTTGTGCATCTCTTCGAGGCCGCCGATGCTCTTCAGATACTTGAAGACCTTGCCGCAGCAGTAGATGGCCCAGCAGTTCGGGGTGTTGTACATGGAGCCTGCGCCTGCGTGCGTGCTGTACTGCAGGTAGATGGGCAGATCCTTCAGATCGTCGCGGATCAGATCCTCACGGACGATGACGACGACCATGCCGGCGGGGCCGACATTCTTCTGCACGCCCGCGTAGATCATGCCGTAATCGGACACGTTGCAGGGCTTGGAGAGGAACATGGAGGACTGGTCGGAAACAAGCACATGACCCTTGGTGTTGGGCAGCTTGTTCCACGTCACGCCATGGATCGTCTCATTTTCGCAGATGTAGACGTAATCGGTGTCCTCGGGGATATCCAGATCGGAGCAGTCGGGAACATAGGTATAGTTCTTGTCCTTGCTGGAAGCGGCGACGATGACCTCGCCGACCTTCTTGGCTTCCGCGATGGCCTTCTTGGACCATGCGCCGGTCTCGATGTAGACGGCCTTGCCATTCTTCATGAGGTTCATGGGGATCATAGAGAACTGCAGCGTTGCGCCGCCCTGAATGAACAGAACCTTATAGTTGTCGGGAATGCCCATGAGGTCGCGCAGATCCTGCTCGGCCTCGTCGATGATCTGCTGGAAAACAGGGGAACGGTGGCTCATTTCCATGACGCACATGCCGCTGCCGCGGTAGTTCATCATCTCGTCGCGGATCTCCTCCAGCACGGGCTCCGGCATCATTGCGGGGCCTGCGGAGAAATTGAATGTACGACCATATTTCATGACTCTTTGCCTCCTGAACGTTGTGTTGTTGTTGAGTGGAGTTGTTTCCTGATTCCAAGTATATACCTTCCGCACCAAAGAATCAACCCATTTCTCAAAAAATTTTATCGAAACTCACAAATTTTTAGCAAGCTGTATAAAAAGCCGGACGTTTCCCCCAAAAAACGGGAAAACGCCCGGAAAACGACAAGATTCAGAACCCCTTATATTTCTTTCTCGTAGCCAGACCGCCGCGGATATGGCGCTCGGCCCTGTTCTGGTCGAGAATCTCCCGCACAGAAAGATACAGCGCGCGGTTCGCCAACGGCAGCCGCTCGGAAAGATCCTTATGCACGGTCGATTTGGAAAGTCCGAAGTGCTTTGCCGCCTGCCGGATGGTGGCGCGGTTCTCGATGATGTACACAGCCAGTTCTCTGGCTCTGGTGAGTAAGTCCTCTGTCATACGGGCACCTCCAGGCTGTGTATGCTATTGGAGTATATGCCCGCTGACACGGGAGTATGAGCCCGGCAGATGTGCGGCGGATGCCGCATTGTTTTAACGAGCCTGCGGCATTTTTCGCAGCCATCATGCGTATCGCCTCTTGATGGCGCGGCGGAAAATATGATAAAATGCGATTGACCATAGATTATGCAAATATGACAGTCAGGAGAATCATCATGAAAGTCAAAAAAGTCATCGGCAGGAGCCTTCTCGTGCTGCTCTGCATCGTAGTTGTGATTGCAATTATCGGCATTGCGCAGTTCCATCATCGTTCGAATCCGAAAAATCTGAAGCAATACGAAACGAACAACCCGTTCATCACCGGTGAAACGGCGATCTCGGCGCACCGCAGCGGCGCGGGCGAGTTCCCGGAGGAGACGCTGGCGGCGTTCCGCGGCTGTGCGGAAAACCCGGATGTGCAGGTGGATTATTTCGAGTTCGACCTGCATATGACGGCGGACGACGTTCTGGTGCTCTCGCATGATTCCACGCTCGACCGCGTGTCGGATGCCGTGACCGTGTTTGGAGCGGAAAACGTGCTTGTCCGGGATAAGACGCTGGCAGAGCTGAAGGATCTGAACATAGCGGCGCAGTTCGTAAATGACGCGGGCGAAACGCCGTATACGGATTTACACGGCGACGCCGTGCCGGACGAGCTGCGCATTTTGTCTTTGGACGAGGTGCTGGACTATCTGACCTCTGCCGGGGACTATCGGTACATTATTGAGATCAAGGACGGCGGCGAGGTCGGTCTGGCCGCGGCAGACCAGCTGTATGCGACGCTGAACGAGCGAAATCTGCTCGACCGCGTCATCGTCGGCAGCTTCCGCGATGAGGTCGCGGACTACATCACGGCGAACTACCCGGACATGCACCGCAGCGCCAGCCCGGCGGAGGTCGTGCAGTTCTACTTTGCCGCCTTGACCGGCAAAACGGATTTCACCTGCTCCTACGACGTGCTCCAGCTGCCGTTCGGCGACGCGGAGTCGAGCTTCGGCATCAACCTCGGCACCACAACGGTCATCAACTTTGCCCACGCGCATGATCTGGCCATTCAGTACTGGACAGTCAATGCCGAGGAAGACATGGCCTATCTCGCCAGCGTCGGCGCGGACGCGCTGATCACGGATTACCCGGATCGGGCGGCGCAGGTCCTGCATACGCGATAAATACTTTGGCCCATCGCAGATATTTGCATCAACGAATGTCTGCGGCGGTTTATCGCGCGGCCTTCTGCGAGAGGCGCAGAAATTGTCGCCTCCCCATAAATTGTCCGTCTATAAAATCGCCGGACACAGCGCGTGTCTAACGAAGCAGCGGTATTTTTCGAAGCCGCCACGCGTATCGTCGCTTGATGGCGTGATAAGAATATGATAAAACACGATCGACCATAGATTATCCTAAAAATACGGAGGCGCGTTATGGCATATATTACACGAGAGCTTGAACTGTACATCCCCAAGCGGGAAGATCTGTGGTTCTATCAGCAGATGATGGCTGACCCGGAAACGATGGCTTACAACGCGGGCTGGGATGTTGCCTATGCGGGCTACCATCGGGACACCGGCTGCATCGACTGCCCGGACGAGGCGCTTGCCGATTGGTACGATAGCTGGGTTGGAAATGAGCCGGAGCGCTTCTATGCTTACATCAAACGCAGCCTAGATGGCGCATGGATCGGCGATGTGAATTTCCACTATACGCCCGAAAAAGATTGGTGGGATATGGGCATTGTGATGTATGCCCCCTTCCGGGGCAAGGGCTATGCCGTTCCCGCGCTGAGACTGATGCTGGATCACGCGTTCCGTGATTGCGGCATTTCCAGAATCCATAACGACTTCGCGGTCGCCCGGAACGAAATCACCGCATGGGAAACCCATCGCAGGGCAGGCTTTCGGGAATTGGGTGTGGAGGACGGTTTTCTTCACATGATGATCACGAAGGAAGAATATCTGAGGCAGCGCGAAAATGCCGATTGAGGATGCAATCGCAATGCATATGCTGCAATAAAATACGTACTCGCCGCTCAGGCGGCATGACACAGAAAACGGGCGGGAAGCGAATGGCTTCCCGCCCTCGCTGTCTTCTTACGCGGCTGCCCGCCAGAAACGTTCTAAAATGTGCTGCCCATATGCACGAAGAAAAAATAAGTATGCCTGTTTTTGCGTTTGGGGCACTTGCAATTCCCCGGCAGTCATGGTAAAATAAAGAATAATTTTGGCTATATTTCGAACATTTTGATGAGAAAAGTGCGCGCTGTTCGTGCGTTCGGCATTGGGATGCAGTGGAGAAAAGGATAGGAGAGGGCATGGATAAACGGCTTTTGCTGGCCAGTCCGCATATGTCGGACGAGGGCTATGAACTGGAATATATCCACGACGCATTCCGGAAAAACTGGATCGCGCCGCTGGGCGAGAACGTGAACGAATTCGAAAAAACCATGGGCGCGTACATGGAGAAGGGCTATCCCGTCGCGCTGTCCGCCGGGACGGCGGCGCTGCATCTGGCGATGATTCTCGCGGGCGTAAAGCCCGGCGATACGGTGTTCTGCCAGAGCCTGACCTTCTCCGCGTCGGCCAATCCCGTGGCATATTGCGGTGCAAAGCCGGTATTTATCGACTCTGAGCGTGAGACGTGGAACATGGATCCCGCCGCGCTTCGCCGCGCGTTCGAGCTGCATGGCACGCCCAAAGCGGTCGTCGCGGTGCACCTGTACGGCAACCCAGCCAAACTGGACGAGATCATTGCCATCTGCCGTGAGCACGGCGTTCCCCTGATCGAGGACGCTGCCGAGGCGCTGGGTTCTACATACAACGGCCAAAAGTGCGGCACGTTCGGCGAATTCGGCGGCCTGTCGTTCAACGGCAACAAGATCATTACCACTTCCGGCGGCGGTATGCTGCTGTGCCGGACAGAGACGGATGCCAGGCACGCGCTGAAGCTGGCGACGCAGGCACGCGAGAACGCGCCGTGGTACCAGCATGAGGAAATTGGATACAACTACCGCATGAGCAACATTTCCGCAGGAATTGGCCGCGGCCAGATGAAGGTCCTGCCCCTGCGTGTGCGGCAGAAGCAGGCGATTTTCGCCCGGTATGCCGAAAAGCTGAGGGGTCTGCCGCTCGCCATGCAGCCGAAGCTGGACTGCGCCGAGCCGAACCGCTGGCTGTCCGTCGCGCTGCTGGACAAGGACTGCGGCGTAACGCCCGCAGAACTGCTGGCGCGGCTGAACGAAGAAAATATCGAGGGCCGCCGCCTCTGGAAGCCGATGAATTTGCAGCCGGTCTTTGCTGACTGTCCCTTCGTCAGCGTCGCAGAGGAACCGGTGTGCAGCGACCTGTTTGCCCGCGGCGTGTGCCTGCCGAGCAACACAAAGATGACCATGGACGACGTGGACCGCGTCTGCGCGGCCATCCGGGGGAGCTTCTGATGCGGCACAGAGCGGGATTTTACGAGAAATACGGTAAGCGCTTTCTTGATTTTTTTCTCTCCGGAATGGCGCTGATTATTCTGTCTCCATTGCTTCTCGTAACGGCAATTTTGGTGCGCGTGAAGCTGGGCTGCCCTGTGATCTTCTGTCAGGAGCGTCCGGGAAAGGACGAGCAGATCTTCAAGCTCCACAAGTTCCGCAGCATGAGCGACGCGCGGGACGAACACGGCGAGCTGCTGCCGGATCAGGAGCGGCTGGGCAAATTTGGCCGCATTCTGCGCGCGACAAGCCTGGATGAGCTTCCTGAGCTATGGGATATCTTCTGCGGAAAGATGAGCCTCGTCGGGCCGAGGCCGCTGTTGGTGAAATATTTGCCGCTCTATAACGACGAGCAGCATTACCGCCACGCCGTCCGCCCCGGCCTCACCGGCTGGGCGCAGGTGCATGGCCGCAATCTTTCCTCATGGGTGGAACGCTTTGCCTACGACGTGGACTATGTAGACCACATCAGCTTCGCGCTGGATGTAAAAATTATCTTTATGACCATCCGCTGTGTCTTCGCCCGCGAGGGGATCAGCGCGGAGGGCAGCGCGACGATGGAAGCGTTTACGGGGGCTTCGGCGCATGAGTGAACGGGTCATTGTAATTGGAGCCAGCGGCCACGGAAAGGTCGCGGCGGATATTGTCCGATGCAGCGGCGACACGCTGCTCGGCTTTCTGGATGACAACGCGCTGCTTCCGCCCATGGTCGCGGGCATTCCCGTTCTGGGCAGGGTCGCGGATTACGTAAATTATCCGGACACGTCCTTTGTCATCGGGATCGGCAGCTCTGCCGTCCGGGAGAAAATCGCGCGGCAGCTCGACGGCGTACGCTGGTACACAGCAATTCATCCGTCTGCGGTCATTTCCGCGCTCGATACCGAGATCGGCGCGGGCAGCGTCGTGATGGCAAACGCAGTGGTGAACCCGTCTGCCCATATCGGGACGCACTGCATCATCAACACTGCGGCAGTCGTGGAGCATGATAATCGGATCGGCGATTTTTCGCATATTTCCGTCGGCGCAAGGCTCGGCGGTGCGGTGTCGATCGGGGCACATACATGGATCGGCATCGGCGCAGCTGTCGGCAACAACGTAAGTATTTGTGACCACTGCATCATCGGTGCAGGTGGGGCGGTAATCCATGCAATCACGGAGAGCGGAACCTATGTCGGAGTCCCTGCGAGAAAAATCAAATAAACGGATTCTGGTGCTTGCAAACAACGATGTTGGGCTGTACCGCTTTCAGAAAGACATGGCTGCATAAATTATAAACAGTATGAGTATGAAGAAAATCTGCTTGATCACAACAATCTCCGGCACGCTGCGCTCTTTCGTTGTAGGGACTGCCGAGTTCCTTCACAGGGAGGCTGGTTATGATATTACCTTCATCTGCGACAATGACGATGCGTTTGCCGCCTCATTGCCGCCGTATATGCATTATATCCCCATTCCCATGAAGCGCGGGGTCAGCCTTGGCGGGATCGGCGCAATGCTGAAGATGGTGAAGGTTTTCCGCAGGGAACGGTTCGACATGGTGCAGTATTCCACGCCGAATGCGTCCTTGTATGCTGCGCTGGCGGCAAAGCTTGCCGGAGTCCCTGTGCGGCTTTATTGTCAGTGGGGAATGGCCTACGTGGGCTTCCACGGGATCAAACGCGTCATTTTTAAGCGGATTGAAAAGCTGGTCTGTACGCTTTCAACATGGGTCGAGCCGGACAGCTTCGGGAATCTGAAGTTCAGCCATGCCGAGGGACTGTACCCGGAAAATAAAGGCTCTGTGATTTGGAACGGCAGTGCCAGCGGCGTCAATCTGAACAAATTTGACAATTCGCAGAAGCCGGTCTGGCGCGCTGAGATCCGGGAAAAATATGCGATCCCGGACGATGCGGTTGTTTTTGGCTTTGTCGGCCGTATTACGCGCGACAAGGGCATCAACGAGCTGCTGGCGGCGTTCAAAGCATTCCTGCAAAAAAACAGCGGCGCATACCTTTTGATCGTTGGCAATCCGGAGCTTTCTGCCGCCGTTGATATGTCCCTGTATCAGTGGGCGCAGGAACAGGCGCATACGATATTCTGTGGAAGAACCAGCACGGTAGAAAAGTATCTGGCAGCGATGGATGCGTATATCCTGTCCAGCTATCGCGAGGGCTTCGGTATGGTCGTGGTGGAGGCGGAGGCGATGGGCGTGCCTGTGATCGTGACGGATATTCCCGGCCCCACGGATGCGATGATCCCCGATGAAACGGGCCTGGTCGTAAAAAAAGCGGACGTGGATTCGCTGGTTTCCGCCATGGAGGCGCTTGCCGCTTCTCCGGAAACGCGGCAGCGCTTCGGCTTGGCCGCTCATAAGCTTGCAGCGGAAAATTTTGAGCAGCAACGGCTGTTTCAGGCGATTTTGCAGGATCGCAAGCGCCTGCTGGGTGAGGAGTAAGCTATGGCAAACGTCAGCGTCATTATGGGTATTTATAACTGCGCGGATACACTGCCTAAAGCGATCGATTCCCTGCTTGCGCAGACCTTTACGGACTGGAACCTCGTCATGTGCGACGACGGGTCACGCGACGCGACGTATGAGGTCGCGGAACGGTACCGGCGTACATATCCCGAGAGAATCACGCTTCTGAAAAATGAGCAGAACATGGGACTGAATTACACGCTGAACCGGTGCCTTTCTATCGCGGATGGAGCCTATATCGCGCGGCAGGACGGCGACGATGTGTCCATGCCGACCAGATTCGAAAAGGAAGCGGCCATTCTCGACGCGTTCCCTGATATCGCCATTGTCAGCACGGCAATGACTTATTTTGACGAGAACGGCGCATGGGAACAGAGCCACCCTGTTTTGTTTCCGGAAAACAGAGATTTTATCGCGGGAACGCCCTTCTGCCACGCGCCGTGCATGGTCAGGAGGGAGGCATATCAGGCGGTAAACGGCTATACGGACGACCCGCGCTATCTGCGCGTGGAGGACTACGACCTCTGGATCAAACTGTACTCCGCCGGTTTCCGCGGCCAAAATATCCCGGAGCCGCTCTATGCCATGCGGGACGACCGCAATGCATTTGCCCGCCGGAAATTCAAATATCGCATCAATGAATTTCGCGTCCGCATAAAAGCGGCACGGCTGCTGCATCTGCCGCTGAACGCATATCTTTACGCGCTGCGCCCCCTTGCGGTAGGGCTGCTGCCGGGGCCGGTCTATCAGGCGCTGCACAAGAGAAGATTGGAGAAACGCCCATGATCCCAAAGATCATCCATTACTGCTGGTTTGGCCGCGGCGAGAAGCCGGAGCTGGCGAAGCGTTGCATTGCCAGCTGGCGTAAATTCTGCCCGGAGTTTGAGATCCGCGAGTGGAACGAGGACAACTGTGATATCCATTGTTGCCCGTACGTTGAGGAAGCATATACAAGCAAAAAGTATGCTTTTGTTACAGATTATGTCCGCCTGTATGCTATGTATATGTGCGGTGGAGTTTACATGGATACGGACGTTGAGGTCGTACGATCATTGGACAAGTTCTTGTCCTGTAGGGCGTTTTCCGGGTTTGAGTCCACACACTATGTGCCAACCGGAATTATGGCATCCGAAAAGGGGCTTCCGGTTATAAAAGAGCTTTTAGAGTATTATACCGGGAGGCATTTCCTAAAAGCAGATGGTTCTCAAGACACTACGACCAACTGTGTATCCATAACTAATATTATGCTTTCGCATGGACTGAAATTGGATGGTAAGCTGCAAACCGTTGAGGATTTTACGTTTTATCCAGCAGACTTTTTCTGCCCGTTTGAAAACGAGACGGGTATTCTGCGCAAAACGGACAATACGGCAGCAATCCATTGGTTCAATAAATCATGGCTGCCGAAGGGAATGCGGTTTCGTTGTAAAATTACAAGAGCCTGCCGGAGACTGTTCGGGAAGAACTGCCTTGATTGGCTGAAGCGGAAATGAGCGGGAGCTATGCCGACAATTACAGTATTTACACCTACATACAATCGAAAAGATACGCTGCAGCGGCTTTACCGCAGCCTTTGCGCACAGACTGTATTCGACTTTGAATGGCTCATTGTTGACGACGGTTCCACAGACGGCACGGAGGCTGCGGCAGGCAGCTTTTCGTCTGCCCGGTTTCCGGTCCGCTATATCAAAAAGGAAAACGGCGGGAAACACACGGCGTATAATCTCGCCTTGCAGCAGGCCACGGGCACGTATTTCCTCTGCGTGGATTCGGACGACCTTCTCGTGCCGGATGCAATGGAAGCGCTGCGGGAAGCTGCGTCTTCTGAATGCGGCATATGCGCATATAAGTCTGCGGCAGACGGAAAAAGCCTGAGCACGGAGTTTCCGCCTGAAATAAAAGAAACGACCTTTTTCGGGCTTTATTCGGAGCTTCATTGCCGCGGGGAGTACACCTTTCTGTATCCCCTGCAGATTGCCCGAAAAGCGCCGTTCCCTGTCTTTCCGGGCGAAGCATTTGTTACGGAAAGCGTCGTGTATGACCGGCTGGACAAGCTGTGCAGGCTCCGCCTGCTGCCAAAAACCATCACCGTTTGCGAATATCAGCCGGACGGACTGTCATCCAGAGCGACCGAGCTGATGAAGCGCAATCCGGCGGGATATTGTCTTTACTTTATGCAGCGCATTGATTTGGTCAACAGCGTTCCAGAGCGGCTGCTCATGGCCGGAAAGTACCAATGCTTTGGTATGCTGGCGCGCAAGAAGCGCACGGCATATCGCGGATCGCACAGACTGCTGGCAGCGGCCTGTTATCCGATCGGTCTGCTGTTTCGGGCGTATTACAAATTATGCAGGGGGATCTGATCCCCAATCGCGGGAGATACTATGAATTCAGTCATTTTCACCGCCGGAGTCGTGCTGGTGTGGCTCTCTTCCCTGTTTAACGGAACCGGGCTTGGAAACGCGTATCATACAGACAGAATCACCACTGCCGCACTGATTGGCCTCACGGTGATCCTTCTTCTGCGCCGCCGTCAGCGAACGGTGCCGAAGGACGTCTTTATTGCCTTTGGCGGAACGGTATGCATTTTCGCCATGTCGGGGATCCTTCACGGAACGGGCCTTGGCGGGCTCCAGTATCTGTGCTGCTTTTTGCTGATTTATATCTTCAGCCAGATCAAGGTTCAGGAGCGCGCCATGCGGTTATCCGGCCTTGCGGTGTTGGCGTTGGGAATGGCGATCCTCGTGATCTATGACTTTGGGACGCAGCTGTCCGGCTGGAATGAAAACAGCATCGCCATGATCGGTCTTTTCAGCTATGTCCTGTTTATGGCCGCTTTCTATAACCTGCGGTCCGGCTGGTCAAAGTTTCTGATCCTTCTGGCAGGCGGGCTTGTGCTCTGGCTGATATCCAAAACGGAATCCAGATCCTGCATGGTCGTGCTGGCGGTCACCATGCTGCTGGCGCTGATCATGAAGCCGTACCCATGGGCGCTGCGGTCGCGCGGCTGGGTGATCTTCCTTCTGCTGATCCCCCTTTTTGTGGCACTTGTCACAGTCGTGATCTCCCTTTGCGGCGCTGTCTACGATATGGAGGTATGGAGTCTGAAAACCTTCGATAAGCCTATTTTTAACGGGCGGGACCAGCTATGGCTGAATGGCTTCCGCAGTCTCCTCCGTCAGCCGCTGCTGGGCTCCGGCAACATCAGCACGAACAACTGGCACAATACCGCCGTTGCCTGTCTGACCAGCTTCGGCATTTTAGGCTATGGCTTCTGGCTCAATTGCCTGTATCTGCCGCTGAAACGGGCGACTCCGTACCTGTCCGATCCGATCGTAACAGGCTGCGTGACGGCGTTTTTGCTGATGAATGCGCAGCAGGCGTTTGAATTGGGGATGTTTTCGCTGAAGCCCAATTTGCTGATCTATCTTCCGCTCGGCTTATTGCTGGGAAGGATCCGATATCTGAAGGAGAGCCAGACATGATGACGCCAGATGTGTCCATTCTTATTCCGGTCTACAATGAAGAGGTGTATCTCCCCCGCTGCCTCGATTCCATCGTGGGACAGACGCTGCAGAGCTGGGAGCTTCTTCTGGTAGACGATGGGTCAACAGACCGCAGCGGCTCCATTTGCGACAGCTATGCGGCCAGGGACAGCCGCATCCGCGTCATTCATCAGGAAAACGCAGGCATCAGCGCGGCCCGCAACGCGGGGCTTGCTGCGGCGGCCGGAAAATACATCGGCTTCGTAGATTCCGATGACTGGATCGCGCCTGAAATGTTCCAGCGCCTGCTTACTATTGCAGGAGAAACGGACTGCCCGCTCGTGATGTGCGACGCAAGAACCGTGTACGCGGACGGCCGGTCTGAACCGGACACGATCACACAGCTCAAAAGCAGCTGCGTTTTAAACAGCGGGGATATGTCTCCGGAGCTGCTTCTGGAACTGGCAGGCTCTGTCTGGCGCTGCCTGTACCATGCGGAGCTGCTTCGCCGGCACGCCATCGAATTCCCACGTGGAATCAAGTTTTCGGAGGACCGCACATTCAACCTTCTGAGCATCGGCTATGCCGGCCACATGGCCTATGAGAAGACGGCATACTACTGGCGCTTTGTCAACACCAGAAGTACCGTTCATCGCTTTCATCCGGATTATTTTGAAGCCTGTCTGAACGCTGCGGAAGCGATCAAAGGCGCCATCAGCGCCGCATGGGGCGACAACGACGCGCTTCAGACAGCCTATCTGCGTCAGCTTATCGGCGGTGCGTTTTCTGCAGTCTGCAATTATTATTACAAAACCTCCCCTATGAGCAGAGCAGAACGCACAGCCGCCGTCAGACAGCTTTGCCAGAACCGTGCGCTTCGCGCTGCGATCACACGCACCGGAATATCGGATATCCGCGCCGACTGGATCATGCGGCAAAATGCCGCGATGCTGGGACTCTATGCACGGGCGGCAAATTTAAAGCACGGGAGATAACGGCACATGGCCACGTATTTAAACAATCTGCTTCGTATGCGAACAAGGTGGTATTCACGCACGTTCCATATCCTGAACTTCAGTCCGCGTTCCATATATCCGGGTTTGAACAGGAACCCTGCGTCGGCGTATGCAGCGAGTTTGTGAACGGACACACGGGTCGAAAATGGTACGATGCGTTCGACTATGTAAAATGGTTTAACGAAGGAATATAATATGCCAAAAATCAGTGTCATTATGCCAGCATACAATGCGGAACGGTACATACGAGAAGCAATTGACAGCATCCTGAGGCAGACATGGTCTGACTTTGAATTAATTATCATCGACGACGGTTCAACAGACAGCACAGCTGCGATCATTGCCGGATACACGGATAACAGGATCCGCTTTTGCCCGAACGCGCAAAACATGGGCGTTGCCGCAACGCTCAACCGGGGACTCGAGCTCGCCTGCGGGGCGTACGTCGCCCGCATGGATGCAGACGATATTTCACTGCCGGAACGCTTTGCAAAGCAGGCGGCCTATCTGGATGCGCATCCGAACGTGACGGTATGCGGAACAGCGATCGAGCTGTTCTGCGAAGGAAGCGTGACCGGCACCCGGTTCCCGGCTGCCGGCCCGGAAAAGCTGAAGGAGGACCTGTTCTTTTCCTGCGGGATCGCGCATCCGTCCGTAATGATGCGCCGAGCCGCTATTTTGGAGCTTGGCGGCTACGATCCTGCATTCAATGGGATGGAGGATTACGAGCTATGGTGCCGCGTCGCTGAAAAGGGCAAGATTGCGGGGCTTCCGGAGATTCTGCTCCGGTACCGAATTCACAGCGGGCAGGTAACGCAGAACCCATCGCCGAAATTCAAAGAGCAGATGCAGAACCTGAAGCGGCGGCAGCTGGCGCAGCTCGGCGTTACGGCAGAGCCGGAAGAATTCAGCGCATATGCGGCGTACTGCATCGGAACCATTGAGGCAGACTACGCGCAGACTGCCGCATTGGGGCGCTGCTTTGAAAAGGCTGCGGCTGCAAACGATGTATGCAGCTATTATCGCAGCGACTTCCTCTGTTCTGATTTCAAAAGCATATTGCTGCGCCTTGCCGCAAAGCTGAGCCGGCAGGAGCAGAAGCGGCTGTGCGCAGAATGCAGCCTGATCACCGAAAAGGCGCTCAGGCAGAGAAAACTGAAGACCTTTGCGCGGAAGCTGCTTGGCAGGAGCTGAGTTATGGTTTCGATCATCGTTCCCGTTTACAATATTGAACGCTATCTGCCGCAGTGCATGAACAGCCTTTTTGCGCAGACGGCTCCGGATTTTGAGGTCATTCTTGTTGACGATGGCTCCACAGACGGAAGCGCAGCGCTCTGCGACCAGTATGCGAAGCAGGACGCACGGGTACAGGTCATACACAAGAAAAACGGCGGCCTGTCGTCGGCACGGAATGCCGGTCTGGACGCCGCGACGCGGCTGTATCTTCTGTTTCTGGATGGAGACGATTATCTCGCGCCAAGCGCGATACAGAGTCTGCTGGAAATTGCTTCCGCAAATGCCGATTTTGATTTTATTCAGTTCCAATACGCCGAGACGGACGGCAGCTGGCAGGCAGACCCCGCACAGGCAGTAGAGCCCCGGGTCTGTACGGACTTATATGAAATGTTCCGGTACCTGTATCAGCGCGGCGGCGTTGCAGCCTCGGCCTGTACGAAGCTTTACCGCGCGTCACTGTTTGAAAAAATGCGCTTCCGGGAAGGGATCGCGCATGAGGATGAAGAATTGATCACGCGGCTGCTTCCACAATGTCACCGTGTGATCTATACCGGGCTTGTCCTGTACGGCTACGTCATGCGCAGCGGGAGCATCATCCACGATCAATTTAACCCGCACAAGCTTGACGCGCTGGATATCATGGATGCGCGTGCGGATGTCCTGCGTAAATTGGGCTGCGGGGAATTTGTTCAGGAAACGCGCAGCAGGCAGTTCTGCACGGCGGCGCAGCTATACTGTCAGGCGCGCCGTTCCGGAGCGGCTGACATGGCCAAACGGCTGCGGGCAAAGCTGCGCGCACTCGCAAGAGAGCCGAAGCTGCGGCTTTCCGGCCAGTATCGGCTGCTTTACCGCCTGACGCGCTTGACAGGATACGCGCCGGAGCTTTACTACTGCGTCCGCCGGTTTTGCGGAAAATCATAAGCAAAGGGAGAACCCCATGGAAAAGTTTCAGACCGTCATCACCCCGAAAAACAAGCTGTTTGATCTGCATCTGGGTGAGCTCTGGCGTTACCGCGATCTCGTGGTGCTGCTCGTGCGGCGGACGTTTGTTTCCCAGTACAAGCAGACGATTCTTGGCCCGGCATGGGCAATTATTCAGCCGCTTCTGACAACCGTCGTTTTTACATTGGTGTTCGGCAACATTGCCGGGCTTGCTGCCGATGGGGTCCCGTCCTTTGTGTTTTACCTGTCGGCAACGGTCCTGTGGACGTATTTTTCCAACTGCCTGTCGCAGACGGCGAATACCTTTGTCTCAAACAGCAATGTGATGGGAAAGGTCTATTTTCCGCGTCTTGTTATGCCGGTTTCAACCGTATTATCGGGCCTGATCATGCTGGCTGTACAGTTTGCGTTTTTTCTGATTTTCGTGATCTGGTATCACGTCCATGGGCAGCTTGCGCCCAACGCGCTCGTCCTTATGACGCCGCTGCTGATTTTGCAGCTTGCCATGCTCTCGCTTGGCTGCGGCATTATCATCTCGGCGCTGACTACAAAGTACAGGGATCTTGCCATGCTGGTCGGCTTCGGCCTGCAGCTCTGGATGTACGCAACGCCCGTCGCATACGATATGTTCAAGCTCACGCCATTTGCGCCCGGCGGGAAATGGCATACGCTGTATATGCTGAATCCTGTCACGCCGATCGTAAACGTGTTTCGCTATGGCTATCTGGGTATCGGGGCAATCGAATGGGCCTATTACGCCATTGGCTGGTGCGTGACCGCGCTGCTGCTGTTTCTCGGCCTGATCCTGTTCAGCAGAGTAGAAAAGACTTTTATGGATACGGTGTGATCTCTATGGGTGAAACAATCATTAAAGTGGAGCATATATCAAAGGAATATCGTCTGGGGACGATCGGCGGCGGGACGCTGAAGAGCGATCTTCAGTCCGTCTGGGCACGCCTGCGCGGAAAGGAAGATCCGAACGGAAAAATCGGAACTGCCGCGCACAGCGGGAACGACCGCTTCCTTGCGCTGGATGACATTTCCTTTGAAGTCAGGAAGGGCGAAGCCCTCGGCATTATCGGGCACAACGGCGCCGGGAAGTCCACGCTTCTCAAGCTGCTTTCCCGCGTCACCGCGCCGACCAGCGGAACGATCTGCTATAACGGCCGGATCGCCTCGATGCTCGAGGTCGGAACAGGCTTTCATCCGGAGCTGACCGGACGTGAAAACGTCTATCTGAACGGCGCGATCCTCGGCATGACGAAGGCGGAAATCGACCGGAAGTTCGATCAGATCGTGGAATTTGCGGAAATGGAGAAGTTCATCGACACCCCGGTCAAGCGCTATTCCAGCGGTATGTACGTCAAGCTGGCCTTTGCCGTGGCAGCGCATCTTGACAGCGAGATCATGGTGATGGACGAGGTGCTGGCCGTCGGCGACATGAAGTTCCAGCAAAAATGTCTCGGCAAAATGGGCGACGCCGCCAACCACGAGGGCCGCACAGTCCTTTACGTCAGCCACAATATGAATACGATCCGCCAGCTCTGCATACGCTGCATCGTCCTTGATCACGGAAAGGTGATCTACGACGGCGATGTGGAGGAGGCGATTAATCTGTACTTGCAGCGAAGCGATACATCCAGAGTGCTTTCCATGGACTTGTCAAAAGAAAACAGACCGAATTGGCTGGTCCGACATAATATAAAGCTGCTGAACGCCTCGTTTTTGAACAAGAATTTCGCCTCTTTCGTGGATAATGAGCCAGTCGATTTAAGACTTTGCTGGCAAAACAAAAGTGATATTTCAAATTTGTGCCTGAGAATTGAAATCTGCAGGCTTGACATGACACCTGTTGCTTCGGCACTGATTCACAATTTTTATACAGGAAAAAAAGACGCCCTTGCGTCCTGTGATGTCTCTTTGGATTTATCCCAGCTTATGGAGGGAACCTACCGGATGGTATTTGCCCCGTTTATCAAAAATCAGTATGGTAAAAAATCTGATGTCGACCATGTGGATGGATTGATTTTTACGAAGATGCAGGGCGCAAGCAGCAAAAACATTTTGTGGCAGCCGCGGGATTGGGGAGATATCCAGCTTCCCAATATCAAATTGCGAAAAGGCTTCAAGAATGAAGGAAGTTTCTGTAATGAATATAATTCAGAAGATAAAACACTTGCGACATAAGACCTATCTGTGTATTTATCATCATTTTCCGATTCAAAACAATAAGATTCTAATTTGGGCCAATAACTTTCACGCATATGGGGATAGTCCAAAATATATCGGAGAATACCTGCTGCGCAATTACCCGAAAAAATATGACCTTGTTTGGGTATTTGAAAAGGACTCTGCAATTCCTGAGGATATGCCTCAGGAAATAAGGATCGTTCGTTTCTTTTCTGTCGAATATCTGAAAGAGATCAGCACTGCAAAAATAATCATATGCAATACACGCACTACTCCGTATTACTTTTTTGATAAGAGAAAAGAACAGATCTATCTGCAAACATGGCATAGCTCACTGAGGCTGAAAATGATTGAAGGGGACGCACCATCTCTGCCCGCTGATTATATCAAATCTGCAAAGGAGGACTCTAAAAAAATAGATTTGCTCCTTTCCGGCTGCGCATTCAGCACAGAGGTATTCCGCCGTGCGTTCTGGTATGACGGAGAGATCATGGAAGGCGGAACTCCCCGATGCGATCCGCTTTTAAGGGACAACAGCGCAATCAAGCAAAAAGTATACCATCACTATGGGCTGCGCAGCGGCATGAAGCTTGCTATATTTGCGCCGACCTTTAGAGACGGCAAGGGCGCACAGACACACGACATGGATTTTGCCGGATTATCGAAGGCGCTAAGGGCACTTGATAATACAGACTGGACAATCGGGTGCAGGTATCATCCAAATCTCAAGGACGCTCCGGTTCCGGATGGAAGTATTGCCATGACATCGTACCCGGATATGCAGGAGCTTATCGCTGCCGCGGATTTTCTGATCACAGATTATTCCTCGTGTATGTTCGATATGGCAATCAGCGGAAAACCGTGTATGCTCTATGTACCCGACATTGCGGAATACACCGCAAATGAACGGAAGCTGTATTTCAGTCTGAACGAACTTCCGTTTCCGGTTGCCTTTCATATGGATGAGCTTTATGAAAAAATAAGATGCTTTGATCGTGATGTGTATCAGGATCAGGTACGGGCCTTTCTCGATTTTGTTGGAAATTATGAGGATGGTCATGCCTCTGAACGCGTTGCGGACTATATTGAAGGAAAGTGCAGGACACAATAGATGATAATTGGCTATACGGCAGGCGTATTTGACCTTTTCCATGTCGGCCATTTGAACATTCTCAAAAAAGCGAAAGAGCAATGCGATCATCTGATTGTTGCGGTCAGCACGGACGAATTGGTACGGGAATATAAGCGAAAGGCTCCGGTTATTTGCTTTGAAGAACGCATGGAGATCGTAAAGGCAATTCGTTACGCGGATGAAGTTGTTCCGCAGGTAAATCGCGACAAGTTTGCCGCATGGGAGAAATACCATTTTAACAAAATGTTTGTAGGCGATGATTGGAAAGGTTCGCCCTTGTTCAATGAAGTGGAAAAAAAGTTTAGAGCCGTCGGAGTTGAAGTGGTATATTTTCCGTATACAAAGGGAACCTCCTCTACAATTTTAAAGGAAACATTGTCCAAGATCAACGAAAGTATAAGCAGCCGATAAGAGCTTCGGTCATTTGCAGACACCCGCAAGGCAGCAGGCGCATTTATATCACAATGTACCGTTCTCCCCTGTTCGTCTGAGTGCGGTGTCTGACCGGTGGGCCGGAAAATAAACATTAGAAGCTGTCCGAGTGATATCGGGCAGCTTTTGTGCTTTTTATGCAGCTATGCCGCAGTCACATTGCATAATTTCTGCGTTTACTATTGGTGGGGTTTGCCGCGGGCCGGGCTGTATGCGTCCGGCGGGCATGGGCGGGAAAGGGGCGGATTTTCTGTAAGATTCGGCAATTCCGAATAAAATCCGGCGCTTTTGCTTGACAGGAAGACGCAAAGGGTGGTACGGTATGAAAAACAACGCTTTTGTTTGGAGTAGGCTGATGAAACCTGAAAAAACGGGCAGGCGGTGTGTCCTGATCCTTTTGATTTTGCTGGCGGCGGTCTTTTTTCTGTCGTTCCTGCTGGGCCGATACCGCGTCTCGGCATTACAGACCGCGCGGCTGCTGGCGGACCGGGCGCTGTCGGGCGTTTCGCGCGGGCATCTGCGCCTCGCGCCCACATGGACGCCGGAGGAGGCCTCCGTCGTCATCCAGATCCGCCTGCCGCGCATTTTGTCCGCCGCGCTCATCGGCGCGGCGCTCTCTGCCGCGGGCGCGTCGTATCAGGCCATGTTCCGCAACCCCATGGTGTCGCCCGATCTGCTGGGCGCGTCGACCGGCGCGTGCTTCGGTGCGGCGCTGGCGATTCTGCTCGGCGCGAGCTACGCCGTCATCACGGCAGGCTCGTTCCTCTTCGGCCTTGCGGCGGTGGGACTGACGTATCTGGTCGGGCGGCTGAGCCGGATGCGCTCGAATCTGGCGATGGTGCTGGCGGGCGTGATGGTCGGGTCGCTGTTTTCCGCCGGAACCTCCTTTATTAAATTGGTCGCCGACACGAACGAGCAGCTGCCCGCCATCACCTACTGGCTGATGGGCGCGCTGACCGCTGTGCGGCTGGACGATCTGCATTTTGCGATGGATCCCATTCTGCTGGGCCTGATCCCGCTGTTTTTCCTGCGCTGGCGGCTGAACCTGCTGACCATCAGCGAGGCTGAGGCGCGCAGCATGGGCGTCAATACGAAGCTCCTGCGGCTGGCCGTCATCGTCTGCGCGACGCTTGCAACGGCGGCCAGCGTCTCCATCAGCGGCATGATCGGCTGGGTGGGACTCGTGATCCCGCACATCTGCCGTCTGCTCGTCGGACAGAACACCCGGCTTCTGCTGCCGTGCTCGATGCTGCTGGGCGCAAGCTTTCTCATGCTGGTCGACGATCTGGCGCGGTGCCTCACGACGAGCGAAATTCCGCTCGGCATCCTCACGGCCCTCGTCGGCGCGCCGCTGTTCCTCTATTTAATTGTGAAGGGAGGCGCGCGGGATGCAGCTTGAGGTATCTGACCTTGTGTTTTCCTATGGCGAGGCGGACGTATTAAAAAGCGTCAGCTTCTGCGCGGACAGGGGCGAACGCATTGCCGTGCTCGGCCCGAACGGCGTGGGAAAGAGCACACTGTTCCGCTGTCTGCTCGGCTTTCTGGAGCCGAAGCGCGGCAGCGTCAAAATCGCGGGCCGCGACGTGCGGGACTATTCCCGCCGCGCGCTGGCGGCGGAGCTTGCGTATATCCCGCAGTCCTACAGTCCGGCGTTCGACCATACGGTGCTCGACAGCGTTCTGATGGGCCTTGGCGCGCAGCTCGGGCCGTTCGACCGCCCCTCGCGGGAGCAGACGAACGCAGCGCAGCGGATTCTGGACGAGCTTGGCATCGGCGCGCTGGCTTCGCGCGGGTGTATGCGCATCTCCGGCGGCGAACGGCAGCTGATGCTGCTCGGCCGGGCGCTGATCCAGAACGCGCACACGCTCATCATGGACGAGCCGACGGCGAGTCTTGACTATGGCAACAGCTTCCGCGTCATGCAGCGCATTGAAGCGCTGTCGGCGGGTGGCTACAGCGTCATTTTTTCCACGCACGAGCCGAACCAGGCCTTCCGTTATGCGACAAAGGTATTGGCGCTGAAGGACGGACGGGTGCTGGCCTTCGGCCTGCCGGGACAGGTGCTCACGCCGGAGCTTTTGCAGACGCTCTACGGCGTTCCGGTCGCCGTCACGCAGGTGCAGGCCGGCAGCCGCGTCTTTTCCGTCTGTACGCCCTATGTAACCGATGATTAAATCGTCTGCGGTTGTCAGCGGAGCTTTTGCCCCAACTGTGCAGTTTGAAAAACTTGAAATACACAAAGTATTCCTGCGTTTTCAAACTTTCATTTGGGACAAAATCTCTCGCTGACAACTCTTGCCGATTCAATCAGCGGTTACCTACGCCCAGGAGGAATAGAGGTATGTTTGTCTGGACACCGGACATGATCCGGTTCATGCAGGCGGCGAATGAAAAAAGCGACTATCACGCGCGCCTTGCTGCCATTCTCGCGCCCAGGCTCTCCGGCTGCCGCACGCTCTGCGACGCGGGGTGCGGGCTGGGAGCGTTATCCGCCGCGCTGAGTCCGTATTTCGAGAAAATCACAGCGGCGGACGTGTCTGACGGGGCGCTGGACATGCTGCGGCAGACCATCCGAACGCGGCAGCTCACAAATATCACGCCGCTGCACTGCGATTTATTGACGTCGGAGGACAGGACGCAGTACGACGCAATAGTCTTCTGCTTTTTCGGCAGTCTTGCGGAAATTCTTCCCGTCGCGCACAGACAGTGCGCGAAAACGGTCATTATCATCAAAAAGAACTACGATTTACACCGGTTTTCTCTGACAGAGCAGCCCATTCGCGGCGAGACGGCTCCCGCCGCCTGCGAAACGCTCCGCAAACTGGGCGTACCGTTCGAATTTGACGCGCAGGAGCTGGAGCACGGGCAGCCGTTTGCATCGCTGGACGATGCTGTCCGGTTCTTCCGCATCTACAGCCGGGACGAGGACCCCGGCGCGATCACGCCCGAGGCCGTCCTGCCGCGTTTGCTGCGGACGGACAACGCGCAGTACCCGTATTATCTGCCGCAGATCAAGCGGCTTGGCATCCTGACGATCAGAATGGAGGATCTTGTATGAAAGCGCTTTTCACATCCATGCTGCAGGCGCTCGCGCAGGGCGAGGGCGTCGTGCTGTGCAGCATTCTCGCCTCGTCCGGCTCCACGCCGCGCGGTGCGGGCGCAAAAATGGCCGTCTTCGCCGACGGCCATACGGAGGGCACCGTCGGCGGCGGCGCGGTCGAGCTGGAATCCGGGAAGCTGGCGATGGAGGTCCTGAAAACGAAGCAGTCCCTCGTGCACGGCTACTGCCTGGCCCCCAACGAGGTCGCGGATATCGGTATGATCTGCGGCGGCAATGTGACGGTCTTCTTCCAGTATTTTGACCCGCAGGCCGAGGCGGATACCGCGCTGCTGCGCGGCATTCTGGAGCTTCTGAACGGCAATCAGAACAGCTGGCTCGTCTACCGCATGGACGATGGCTGCGTCAGCGCAATGGGGACCTATGACGAGGCGCATGGTCTGCGCTTCACGGACTGCATCACACCGGACGAGCTGCGCCCGATGCTCCGCGCGGACGCGGTCACGAAAAAGGGTGAGCCGCGCTATTACGTCGAGCCGCTCACGCGGGCGGGCTATGCGTATATCTTCGGCGGCGGGCACGTCGGCGCAGCGCTTGTGCCGGTGCTGGCTTCGGTCGATTTCCGCGTTGTGGTCTATGACAACCGGCCGGGATTTGCCACGCCGGAGCACTATCCGCAGGCTGAGCGCGTCATTCTCGGCGATTATCTGGACATTGGCGCGCATCTGACGCTCACGGAAAACGATTACGTCTGCATCATGACCCCCGGCCATCAGGCCGACCGCGAGGTGCTGCTGCAGGCGATGCGTTCGCCCGCGACGTATATCGGCTGCATCGGCAGCCGCCATAAAATTGCGTCGACCAATGCGTATCTCATGGAAAACGGCATCCCGGAGACGGAGCTTGCCCGCATCCACGCGCCCATCGGGCTGGACATTCTCGGCCAGACTCCGGCGGAGATCGCCGTGTCGATCGCGGCAGAGATGATCCTGCACCGGGCGAAGCGCTCCGGGACCGCGAAAAAGCCGCGGGAGGAGGGGTAAGGATGCACGTATTTCTGACCGGTCCTGTGCAGATCGGGAAAAGCACGCTGATCGCCGCCGCGCTGGACGCTTTGCAGCCGGAGCGGCTGGGCGGCTTCCGCACCGTCTCGGCAAAGCCGGAGGCGGACGGCAGCAGCCCCGTCTATCTGCATCCCGCCGCCGCGCAGGATCTGCTCTGCGGCGCACAGAACCGCGTTGGCATCCGCCGCCCGGAACTTGGCATCGCGTCGTTCCCGGACGCGTTTGAAACGGCGGGCATGGACGCGCTGAAGGGCGCGGAGGACTGCGACCTTGTGCTGATGGACGAGATCGGCCGCATGGAGCGGCACGCGGACACGTATTCCGCACGCATCCGGACGCTTCTGGATGGATGCGTCCCCATCCTCGGCGTGGTGCAGAAAAAGGCCGACACCCCGCTCGCCGCCGCCATCCGCAGCCACCCGAACGTGCGCCTGATCGAGGTATCGGAGGAGAACCGCGACGTGCTGCTCCCGGAGATCCTGAGCGCACTGCGCAGCTGAACGTCTGCGGCAAACTCGTATATACCTGCCCATTCGGCTGTAGGGCAGGTACTACCCATAACGCACAGGAGGTTTTATGTTCGTTTCTTCTGTTCTTGACACGACTGCGATCGACGAAAAGCAGGTGCAGTCGTTTTTTTCGAAGCTGACGCTGGAAAAGCTGCTGTATGCGGCGGTGCTGCTGGTTTTGTGCGCGGTGCTCATCAAGCTGATTCTGAAGGCGGCGGACAAGCTGTTTTCGCATTCGAAGCTTGACCACACCATTTTCGGCTTCCTGCGCACGACGGCCAAGGCAGTTCTGATCTTTATCGCCGTCATGCTTGTGGCCGGGACGCTCGGCATCGATACAAGCTCTCTGCTGGCGATTTTGAGCGTCGCCGGTCTTGCCGTTTCGCTCTCGATGCAGACGGCGCTGTCCAACGTCGCGGGCGCGCTGATGATCCTGACGGCCAAGCCCTTCCGGTCGGGCGATTATGTCCAGATCGGCGACAAGGCCGGGACCGTGCTGACCATCGGCGCGGTCTATACGAGCCTGCGCACCTATGACAACCAGATCATCTATCTGCCCAACAGCCAGGTCACGGCGGGCAGCATCGTCAACATGACGAGCGAGGACGTGCGCCGCGTCGACGTGACGGTTTCGGCATCCTATGACGATGCGGCGGACAAGGTCCGCGCCGCCCTCTGCGCCGCTGCGGCAGCGCATGAAAAGACGCTCCGCGACCGGCCTGTCGAGGCGCACGTCGTCTCCTACGGCGACAGCTCGATCCAGTATGTCCTGCGCTTCTGGGCGCGCACAGAGGATTATTGGACGTGCTATAACGATGTGCTCGACGGGATGCAGGAGGTCTTTTCCGCTGCCGGGATCACCATGTGCTATCCGCATATCAATGTTCATATGGGATCATAAAAAAAGGAATATCCGGATACCGCATATCATTTTCTGCATAAAGTCAGAATTATCTATTATTTTGTAGATAATTCTGACTTTATCTATTTTTAATGTTTTATTCTCTCCGTAAAATTGGATTTCCGGTGATCCCCCGCAGGGGGTTCGCATCGGTTGACTTTTTTCGGGGCGCTTGGTAAAATGGACACAAGCTATATGAGGTGCATCCTGCCGCTTTTTGGTTTCAAAGCGCAGCTGCGCCTGCTCGGTCTGTCCGCACGGGCAGTCCGCCGCCCCTTTCGGCTCTGCGTCCGGTGTACGCAGGCCGGTTCAGAACATATTTTAGGAGGATACATCATCGATGGATTGGGATCGCTTAATCACAGTTGAACAGATGGAAGCAGCGACCAACGAATTGCTTGAAACCGGCAAAAAAGTTGGCGCGGATTCCTGGCAGCAGCGCGTCAAGAATCAGACGCCGCACTGCGGCTTCGGCGAAGCCGGCACCTGCTGCCGCATTTGCTCCATGGGCCCCTGCCGCATCACGCCCAAGGCGCCGCGCGGCATCTGCGGCTGCGACGTGCACGGCATCGTCGGCCGCAACTATCTGCGCTTCACCGCTGGCGGCGCAGCCACGCACTCCGACCATGGCCGTCAGATCTGCCACACGCTCTATCAGGCGAAAGAGGGCGGCTCCTACCAGGTCAAGGATCCGGAAAAGCTGAAGAAGATCGCCGCCGAGTGGGGCATCGAGACCGAGGGCAAGGATATCTACGATCTGGCCCACGAGGTCGCCGAGACGGGTCTTCTCGAGTACGGCAAGCCGTTCGGCGTGCAGCGCTACCTCAAGCGCGCACCGGAGCACACCCAGAAGCTGTGGCATGACGCCGGCATCGAGCCGCGCGCGATCGACCGTGAGGTCTCGCAGTCGCTGCACATGACGCATATGGGCTGTTCCTCGCTGCCGGAGGCTCTGATCAAGCAGTCCCTGCGCGCCGGTCTGTCCGACGGCTGGGGCGGCTCCATGATGGGCACCGAGTTCTCCGACATTCTGTTCGGCACCCCGCGTCCCCTTGACACCACCGCCAACATCGGCGTCATGGAAAAGGACATGGTCAACATCATCGTCCACGGCCACGATCCGTCTCTTTCCGAGATGATCGTCATGTATTCGCAGGATCCCGAGATGGTCGCGCTGGCCAAGTCCGTCGGCGCAAAGGGCATCAACATCGCGGGCGTCTGCTGCACCGGCAACGAGGTCGCCATGCGTCAGGGCATTCCGATGGCGGGCAACTTCCTGCAGCAGGAAAACGTCGTTCTGACGGGCGCCTGCGAGGCCATCGTCGTCGACGTGCAGTGCATCTTCCCGGCCCTTGGCCCGCTGTCCAAGTGCTTCCATACCAAGTTCATCACCACGTCTCCCATCGCCCGTATGCCGGGCTCCGATTTCATCGAGTTCCACGAGGACACTGCGGCGGACAACGCCAAGGCGATCATCCGCATGGCGATTGAAAACTTCAAAAACCGCAAGCCTGAGCTTGTCAACATTCCGAACCTCAAGACCAAGGCGCGCGTCGGCTACTCGGTCGAGGCCATTAAGAAAGAGCTTGACGGCGTGTGCAACTCCCACGTTGACGCGCTCGGCACGCTCAAGCCTCTGGCTGACGTCGTCAAGGCCGGCGTCCTGCGCGGCGCTGTCGCGATGGTCGGCTGCAACAACCCCAAGGTCCGCCCCGACACCGCGCACATTGAGCTGATGAAGAAGCTCCTCAAGAACGATATCATCGTCATCGTCTCCGGCTGTTCGGCACAGGCCGCGGCCAAGGCCGGCCTCATGGATCTCGACGCCGCCGAATACTGCGGCGAGGGCCTCAAGCGCGTGTGCAAGCTGGTCGGCATCCCGCCCATCCTGCATATGGGCTCCTGCGTTGATATTTCCCGTATGATGATCCTTGCTTCCGATCTTGCAAAGGATTGGGGCATCAACATTTCCCAGATTCCGCTCTGCGGCTGCGCGCCGGAATGGATGTCTGAAAAGGCAGTTTCCATCGGCAACTACGTCGTGGCGACCGGCATCGACACCTACCTCGGCGTCGATCCGTACTCCAAGGGCTCCAGCGAGATCACCGAGCTTCTGCAGGGTGAGACGCGGGGCTGCAAGGAGTGGGTCGAGGCGCACTTCGTCGTCGACACCAACATTGAGAGCCTCGGCGACAAGATGATCGCCGCGATCGAAGCCAAGCGCGCGGCTCTCGGCATCTAAGATCTTCCCGGAGGGTCTTTACCGATATGAAAGTAGCTATCACCGGCAAGGGCGGCGTCGGCAAGACGACGCTGGCCTCCACGCTCGCACGTCTCTACGCCGACGAAGGGCGCACCGTCCTCGCAGCCGACGTCGACCCGGATGCCAATCTGGGTCTGGCGCTGGGCCTGACGGCGGAAGAGGTCAATTCCATTGTCCCGGTCTCCAAAATGAAGCAGCTTGCCAAGCAGCGCACGGGTGCAAACGACCAGAACAGCTTCTATAAGCTGAACCCGGACGTTTCCGATCTGCCCGACAAGCTTGCCAAAAATATCAACGGCGTGAAGCTTCTCGTCATGGGCACGGTCGACACCGGCGGCTCCGGCTGCGTCTGCCCGGAGCACGTGATGCTCAAGGCGATTCTGACGAATCTCGTCTTCCGCAGGGACGACGTGGTCATCATGGACATGGAGGCGGGACTTGAGCACCTTGGACGCGGCACGGCCAGCATGATGGATCAGTTCATCGTGGTCATCGAGCCGGGCGCGCGGAGCGTACAGACCTATGTGCGCATCAAGGAGCTTGCAAAGGACATCGGCGTGACCAAGGTACGCGTCGTCGCCAACAAGATCCGCGACGAATCCGACCGTGAATTTATCAGAAGCCGCATCCCGGCAGACGATCTGCTCGGCTTCATCAGCTACAGTCCCACCGTCATCGACGCGGACCGGAAGGGCCTCTCCCCCTACGACTGCAGCCCCGACGCGCTGGATGAGATCCGCGCGATCAAGGCTGCCATTGACGCCAAAGAATGAATCTGAAAGGAATGAAACCACAATGAAGACATTGTTTAACCGCGTCTTCGACGGCTCTGACGAGATGTTCGCCAAGGCCGAGGAAGAAGTGAACAAGATCGTGGCTGAAGTCGGCCGCGACGCTCCTCTGACGCTTCCCTCCACCGCGTATTTCTGCGCCTGCATCTATGCCTACATCGGCAAGAAGGTCACCACGACCGGCGAGCTGCAGGACGCTCTGGCCGACGTCAAGGCCATGATGCTCCGCGAGCCGCGCACCAACTCCATCTTCCAGTCCGGCGTCG
>ERZ839767.348-NODE-348-length-82025-cov-5.222984_pt1 | contig 82025 bp, 69 predicted proteins | sample MGYA00519879_ERZ839767 | MGnify/ENA primary metagenome ERZ839767 (study PRJEB31850, sample SAMEA3708852) | human gut metagenome | biome: human gut; feature: human-associated habitat; material: faeces | place: China | collected 2014 ...
TTCCCCACTGCTGCCTCCCGTAGGAGTCTGGGCCGTGTCTCAGTCCCAATGTGGCTGATCATCCTCTCAGACCAGCTACTGATCGTCGCCTTGGTAAGCTTTTATCTCACCAACTAGCTAATCAGACATCGGCCGCTCCTGTCGCGCGAGGTCTTGCGATCCCCCGCTTTCACCCTCAGGTCTCATGCGGTATTAGCTGATCTTTCGATCAGTTATCCCCCACAACAGGACACGTTCCGATGCATTACTCACCCGTTCGCCACTCGCCGGCAGGAGCAAGCTCCCCCGCTGCCGTTCGACTTGCATGTGTAAGGCATGCCGCCAGCGTTCAATCTGAGCCAGGATCAAACTCTTGAGTTCAATCACTGCTATTACTTCATTTGCCTCAGTTTCCTGAGGCGTCGCGCTCAAAATTATCGACTGGTAATTTTCAGAAGTTATTCACTTCTGCATCATTCCATTCGTCTTTTCAAGCACCTGATTTTTTATGAGCTGAAGCTCTTCAAAACCAGATGCTCACGCTTATCGGTTCGTTATTCAGTTTTTAAAGATCGTCACTGCATCGCAGCGACAGGACGAGTATCTTACCCTCTCAATTTTAAAAATGCAAATATTTTTTTATTTATTTTTTCATCTGACTCAAAATCGATAGGTAAAACCGCTATTATTGAATGAGTTAGACCTTTTAAAAAAGAGATTCTCATGACTGCTCTTGCTTTGATCGTCGCCCGGTCTCACAACGGTGTGATCGGCCTGAATGGACAAATGCCCTGGCATATCCCGGCTGATCTGCGCTTCTTCAAAGAAACCACCACTGGATACCCGGTCATTATGGGGTGGAACACCTGGGTTTCAATTGGCCGCCCGCTTCCTCGCCGCCGCAATATCGTCCTCTCCCGTACGCATACGGAGTTAATCCCCGGTATTGAAATTGTCCGGACACTCTCAGACGCTCTTCTTCTCCTCGATAAGGAAGAAAAGGCTTTCGTGATCGGCGGTGCCTATACCTACCGCGAGGCTCTTCCCCGGATTTCCGAAGCTTATATAACCGAAATCGACCAGGACTTTGATGGCGACACTTTCTTCACCATGACTGATCCTGATGCCTGGAATATCGAAGAAGTCGGAACCTTTGAGGACGGCGGCTGCACCGGACGCTTTACTCACTGGGTCAGAAAATAAACGTTTCGATCGTCACAATAGGAAATACTTCTCCATCGCTCTTTTGCAATAGGAAAGGGCAAAATAAAGAGTAAGGCGATCGATAACAATCGTGTGCCCGCGCTTTTATGTGGAGGGAATCTATGAAAAAATTCATATCTGCTTTGGTTGCAGGCGCCATGCTCGCTGTTGCAGCAGCGCCTGCACTCGCAGGTCCTGGCGGCCCGGGCCCCGGTCCGGGCTGGGGACCTGGTCCCGGCCCCCGCTGGCATGCCGCGCCTCCGCCGCCTCCCCGCGGCGGTTGGGGTTGGGGGCACCGCTATTGGGGTCCCCGTGACTGGATTCTGCCCTTCGGTGTAGGAGTCGGTCTTCTTGCTCTCGCCGCAACTCCCAGCCATACAACTAGCACGGTTCCCGCAGCACCGGTTCAGACTCAGCCGGCGCCCCCGGTCAACGTGACGATCAATAACACCCCTGCCTCTTCCTCGGTGGCAACTCAGGATTATTTCTATTGCCCCGCACAGAAGGGCTACTATCCGACGATTCCCAGCTGCCCGACCGGCTGGATCAAGATCACGCCTCAGGGCTGACCCTTCTGTCGGGATTGCCTCAGGAGCCCCGGTTCAATCACGAACCGGGGCTTTTTTATTGGCTTTCAGTTCTGACGCGGCTTCATCAGCAAGAGGAATACCCGCCTTAAGGAAAGCCTGTCTCCAGGCAGACGCCAGCTTTTCGAAATTCCAGGCCGCGTTCGCTGGAGATGTCGATGGCAGACTGATAAAAGCAATATCCGGCCGTTCAGCTATCAGCTGACGAAAGATCTGCCTGAAAACGGATTCCGACTTTTTCCCATTGAAAAAAACAAAATGGATCCCTGGGTTCTCTTTCAGGATCCTGTCAACCGGGTTCGGTTCAATCTCCCGGATTGCTGAATCCAGACTTCCTTCCCGCACGCAGGAACCGACGGAATCCCAGAGCGCGATGCCATGGCTGCTCAGAATTTCAATTCCAGTTTTATATGCCGGTCTCGTCTTATTGCCGGCAAGCAGCCAATTCATCAGACTCCAGAAACGATTTCTGGGATGAGCGTAGTACTCGTCCTCTTCCAGAGACTTTTCGCTCGGCATGGATCCAAGAATCAGGGCTTGAGGATCCCTTCCAACGAGGGGAGCAAAGCCCCGGATCCTGACTGGCAGTTCGGTATTTTTGGAACCCTCTCCCATCTGAGCCTCGATTGTGCTTTTCTGATTACGAATCAACCTATTGTATGCATTGCGAGTATTCGGATCTGCCCCTCACACTCACGCCGCCGGACCTGCCACATAAATTATCTATTTGATTTAATGAATAAATAAGCAGATGATCCCTCACCTATATTTTTTTCAAGATATCCACAATTTTTGTGGATTACCCTTTCTGCAAAAACCTTATAGCAGTTCAAATTTAAGGATTTAGGCTTACTGCTTATTTTTTGGGCAGACGCGACAGTTCATCCAGTTTTCTGACATAATTGTCAGACGCTCTTTCGAGCTCGGTTTGAGACATCCTCATGGCGCCGTAAAAAGCGTCAATCCCCAGAACCTCGACGCCTGCCAGACGCGCGGAAAGCGTGAGCGGCAGAAGCAGTTCTTCAAGCGTATGGCCTATCCGCCCCGAGGCGGAGTAATCAGCATCCCCCAGTTCGGTCGTTACGGCAAGCATCAGACGCTTACCGGGGAGAACTTTCTTCGGCGCACCGAAATCAGAAAACCAAACGGTGTCCAGATAAGTTTTCACTGTAGCCGGAAACGTCATCGACCAGATCGGAAACTGCATGACAAGGATATCGGCGTTCTGAATGCGCACCCGCTCACGCTCAACATCCACTCTCTCCAGATAGTCCCCGTATTGGGTTTCCATCTGCTGGAAGCTTAGCGAAGTCACCCGCCTGGCAGCCGCTGCAAGCCGCTTATTCGCGCGGCTCTCGAACCAGTGCGGATGAAACACCTGAAGAAGAATATTTCTGGATCCCATGTTGAAATACAAAGTCCGTTCTTATTTTTCCATCACCTTACCGCATTTCGACGGCTCCGGTTCCGTTAAAATGAGCAGTTCTGTCTGCAGGAGTCATTCCTGCCAGTTCTGAATCCGCAGCTTTCCAAATGCCAATCAAGAATTTTCTGATACTGCTTCTGACCGCCATGATCTGGGGAACCGCCTTTGTCGGGCAGGCTCTCGGCATGGAGTATGTTCCTCCTTTCACTTTCACGGCGGGGCGATCCTTGCTTGGCGCTCTGGTCCTGGTCCCGGTCATTTATTTTCTGGATCGATTCAAGAGTCCGGCGCGCCGCGCTGAGGAGTCGACACCGGAAGCCAAAAAGCTTGTCTGGGTCGGCGGCATTCTCTGCGGCATCGCGCTTTTCGCTGCTGAAAGCTTTCAGCAGTTCGGTCTCATTCAGACTCCTGTCGGAAAGGCCGGGTTCCTGACTGCGCTCTACATCATCTTTGTACCGCTCATTGCCCTGTTCCGGGGAAAAAGAAGCTCCGGGATTCTCTGGATCGCGGTTCTGATCGCCATGGCGGGACTCTACTTCCTTTCCGTAAAAGGCGATTTTTCTGTCGGCTCAGGCGATATTCTCTGCATTGCAGGCGCCGTCTGCTACGCGATCCAGATTCTCATCATCGATCGTTATGCCCCCAAAGTGGATGGCGTCAAGCTCTCCTGCATCATGTTCCTGACGGGCGGGGTGCTCGGCGCGTTCTTTACTCTGATCTTTGAGCCCGGGTTGACGCTGAGCGCAATCAAGGCGGCACTGCCCGCTATTCTCTATGTTGGGATCCTCTCTAACGGGGTCGCCTACACCCTACAGGTCATCGGACAGAAGGGAGCCAATCCGACAATCGCGTCCCTCACAATGAGCCTGGAATCCGTCTTTGCCGTGATATCCGGTTGGCTTATTCTCGGTCAGACACTGAATTCGCGTGAAGCGCTTGGATGCCTGCTAATGGCATGCGCGATTGTGATTGCTCAGCTGCCCACTAAAAATAAATAGGAATTATTTGCATTTGTCGACCGAGATCCATACAATTCGGTTATGGCAAGCATAGAGACTTTTCAGAGGCGGATCCGCAAGGAATCCGCCCCTTTTTTCATCACCTGAAGGAAGAGCCTCAGTCTGACAGACGGCTCCTCCCGAACCGCTCAGTTACTTCCTGTCCGGCAGCAGCTTTCCGGGATTCATGATGCCGTTCGGATCCAGCGCGTGACTGATTTTCACCATGAGCTCTAACTCAAGCGGATCCTTAAGCTGCAGGAAGTGCTCCCGCTTCAGCTGACCGATACCGTGTTCCGCCGAAATAGACCCATTCCGTTTCACGGTTTCTTCATATGTGATCTTCCGAATGCCCTCTTCATTCTCAAAGGCGAGGTTCGAAGGAATTGAACCAATATTGAAGTGAAGATTGCCGTCACCCAGGTGACCGTAAAGCGAAGGATCTAGCCACGGATACGCGTCCTTCAGACGCCGCACTGTAACATCAAGGAATTCCGGAATCAGAGCGATCTTCAGACTGATGTCGTTATGGAGGTTATTTCCCACACGGGCATCGGCTTCCGGAATCGATTCCCGGATTTTCCAGAACGCTTCAAACTCTTTAAGCGACTGAGCGAGATAAGCGTTCTTCACAATTCCATCCTCAAAAGCCTTGCCAAGGATTTCTTCAAGAGACGGGCCGGAATCCGGTGAGCAGGAGACTTCTGCGAGAACCCACCAGGGACAGTCATCAACAGGCCCTGGAAGTCCGATGTCAGGGAGCTGTTCATGAACCCGGACCAGACACTTGGACTGCATCAGTTCAAACCCGGTAAGGTAAGGACCAGCCGCTGTACGGCATTCATTGAGGAGCTTCACCGCGTCGTCCGGAGACTCAACACCGACAAGCGCCGTCTGATTCCCTATCGGCTGCGGATAAAGCTTCAGGACAGCGCGGGTAATGACCCCCAGAGTTCCTTCCGACCCAATGAAAAGCTGCTTCAGATCGTACCCCGTATTGTCTTTACGGAGGCCGCGGAGCGCAGTCCAGATCCGCCCATCGGGAAGCACCACTTCAAGACCAAGGCATAGATCCCGCATATTCCCGTACCGAAGCACGGCAGTGCCGCCCGCGTTAGTAGCGAGATTCCCGCCGATCTCAGCGGACCCCTTGGCTCCGAAAGAAAGCGGGAAAAAGCGCCCTTTCTCCTCAACGGCTTTATGAAGGTCTTCAAGAATGACACCGGCTTCAACCGTCACCGTGTCATTCACGGTATCGATATCCTCAATCTTGTTCAGACGGCTGAGAGACAGCAGGATGGCGTTCCCGGAATCATCCGGAATCGAACCGCCGACAAGCGTTGTTCCACCCGCCTGGGGCACCACAGGAGTTCGGGTTTCATTGGCGATACGAACCACACGGGAGACTTCTTCCGTATTGGCAGGGCGCACGACCACGGCCTTCCCTACAAACCGTTTGGTCCAGTCTACAAGGAACGGCTTAGTTGCCTCATCCTCGGTCAGAACATACTTTTCACCGACCGCCGCTTTCAGTTTTTCAATAATTTCTGCGTTCATGCTTCAACTCTTCAGAATGCCAAAAACCCGGCAAAGGATTTTGCCGGGATGAGGATTTCTGCCTGTCAGGCTGCTTCTTCTTTTTAGAAGGAGGGAACCACAGCGCCCTTGTACTTCGTCAGAATAAACTTCTTCGTGGCCGGAGACTGCAGTGCCTTCACAAGCTTCTGCACCCGGGGATCATTCTGATCGCCCTTGCGGGTAGCGACCACGAGAGCGTACGGGCTACGCTTGTCTTCGAGGTAGATCGAATCCTTCAGCGGATTGAGACCGATACCAAGCGCGTAGTTGGAGTTCACCACGGCAATATCGACGTCCTTCAGGCTGCGCGGCACCTGAGCTGCTTCAAGTTCGACAAACTTCAGCTTCTTCGGGTTCGAGACAACATCAATCGGAGTCGCTTCATAGCCGACGCCGGAACGCAGCTTAATGAGACCTGCGGACTGGAGAAGAAGCAGGGCACGGCCGCCGTTAGACGGATCATTCGGAATCGACACGCGGGCGCCGTTCGGCACGTTCTTCAGGCTCTTCAGCTTCTGAGAGTAAACAGCCATCGGGAGAATGTAGATCGGCGCAACACGAACCGCGTTGATATGACGCTGACGGACTGCGTTATCAAGGAAAGGCTGATGCTGATAGAAGTTGACATCCACTTCCTTAGCGTCCAGAGCCGCGTTCGGAGCAATGTAGTCCGTGAATTCAATAATCTTGAGGTCAATGCCTTCCTTCGCAAGGATCGGCTTCACAAACTTCAGCACTTCGCCCTGCGGAACAGGCGTAGCGGCAATCTTCAGCTCCTTAAGGGGAGCGGCAGAGGCGGAGAAAGAGCCGGCGGCGAGGATCGCGGCAGCGGCGGCGGATAGCAGAGTACGACGATTCATGATGTTCTTCCCTATTTCCTGATGTTCGGTATTTCTCTTTATCTTCGCCGGAAGGCCTTGAGGGAGGCCTGTCCGGCGTGCTGTTGAGATAACCTTATCTGAAAATACGGAAAATCAGCTGAAAATCTCCCTTTTCCTTGCGGTATTACTTTTACTGAGCTGAGAGAACCGCTGTGCGGATGATCTCCCGGACACCAGCCGTCATCCGCTCCATGCTTTCCTTAATCGATTCAAAATCAATACTTTCCTTTGAATCCGAAATTCCCGCGGCCCAGTTGACCGACAGACCGAGGAGCGCATACCGAAGCCCTGCTTCACGCGCCACGGCTGCCTCAGGACAGGCTGTCATGCCGATCATCGCGCCGCCCAGCTGTGACACAACCCGGACTTCAGCTGCGGTTTCCAGTCTCGGTCCCTGCGTGCACCAGTAAACACCGCCATCCATGACAGGAACCTCAGCCGCGAGTGCCGCCTTAATGAGTTCCTGCCTCAGGCCCTCAGAAAAGGGATGCGTGAAATCAACATGCTGCACCCCGGTTTCAGGCCCCGTATAGAACGTGGACTGCCGGCCCCAGGTCCGATCAACCAGATCATCCGGAATGCAGATCGCGCCAGGCGGAAGGGCCTCTGACACAGCGCCGACCGTTCCGACCGCGAACACGTCTGTCGCACCCGCCTCACGCAGCGCCCAGAGATTCGCCGCATAGGGAATCGCGTGCGGCGGATAGCGGTGATTCTCTCCATGACGCTGGAGGAACAGCACACGGTGATCGCCGATCCGCCCCTCCAGCACGGGGGACGCCAGAGCGCCGAACGGCATCTCGCGCGGCAGCGCCGCTTCGCTCATCCCCGGAAGCCAGCCATTCTCGAAACCTGACCCCGCGATCAGCGCAAAAACCCGTTCGCTCATTCCGCCCCCTCACCCAGCATCCGGAGGAGCTCCGCTTCGTCAATCACCGTGACTCCCAGCTTTTCTGCCTTCGCGAGTTTGGAACCGGCCGCTTCGCCTGCCACCACGAAGTTCGTCTTCTTCGAAACGGAGCCCGAAACGCGGCCGCCTGCCGCGAGGATCCGGTCACTCGCTTCATCGCGCGACAGATTGGGAAGCGTGCCGGTCAGCACAAAGGTCTTTCCGGCGACTTCTGAAGCCGACTCCCCATCTGCCGGTTCAGAAGCAGCAGGGGCCTTCGCCTCAGGCCAGGTGACACCCGACTCCTGAAGCGCCCGGATCACATCGCGGTTACCGGGAGCCGCGAAGAAACTCGTGATCGATTCCGCGATCACTTCGCCCACATCCGGCACTTCAAGACACTCTTCAGGCGTAGCCTTTTCAAGCGCCTCAAGAGTTCTGAAGTGGGAAGCAAGGTCTCGCGCTGTAGCTTCCCCGACATGGCGGATACCGAGCGCGAAGATAAAGCGGGCGAGCGTCGTCTGCTTGGAGCGTTCAATCGACGTGATGATGTTTCCGGCAGACTTTTCCCCCATACGCTCAAGGGTCATCAGGCTTTCCGCGGTCAGCCGATAAAGATCAGCCGGCGTCTTGACGAGCCCCTTTTCAGTAAGCAGATTGACGAGCTTTTCACCCACACCGTCAATCCCCATCGCGCGGCGGCTGGCAAAGTGAAGAATCGAAAGCTTCATCTGGGCCGGGCAGAAAAGACCGCCTGTGCAGCGCGTGTCTTTCTCCTCCTCATCGCGGATTGTCGCGGAGCCGCAGACCGGGCAGGTCTTCGGCATCTCGAATTCCACGGTTCCCTCAGGACGCCGGTCCTTCATCACGCGGACGATTTCTGGAATCACGTCACCGGCGCGGCGGATCACAACGGTATCCCCTACCCGGAGATCAAGCTCATGAATGAAGTCTTCGTTATGCAGCGTGGCGTTCGACACATTCGCGCCGCCTACAAAGACAGGCTCCAGGCGGGCAACCGGTGTGAGACGCCCGGTGCGGCCCACCTGCACATCGATCCCAAGAACCTTCGTAAAAGCTTCTTCCGGCGGATACTTGTGCGCGCAGGCCCAGCGCGGTTCGCGGGCGACAAAACCAAGGCGCCGCTGAAGATCAAACCGGTTCACCTTGTAAACCACGCCATCAATCCCGAAGGGGAGCGTATTTCTGATCTTCGCGACGTAGAGATGGAAGGCTTCAAGCTCTTCAGGCGAGTGGCAGATGCGCCTTGTGTCCGCGACCGGGAACCCGAGGCTCTTCAGCCGTTCAAGCGAACCCTCCTGGCTTTCCGCAAAGGGACCTGCTTCCGTTGACACCTCACCGAGGCTATAGGCATAGAAATGCAGGCGGCGCTTCGCGGTCACCGAAGGATCCAGCTGCCTCAGGCAGCCGGCAGCCGCGTTCCGGGCGTTCACGAAAGTTTTTTCTCCCGCTTCTTCCTGCTTCTTATTCAAGGCAAGAAAGTCTTCCGTATGCATGATCGCCTCGCCCCGGACCTCCAGAATCTCGGGATAGATCCCCGTCAGTTTCAGAGGAATTGTCCGGATCGTGCGCGCGTTGGCCGTGACATCCTCACCGACAATACCGTCCCCCCGGGTAGCTGCCGAAACGAGAACCCCCTTCTCATACCGGAGATTGATCGCGAGACCGTCAAACTTCAGCTCCGCGACATATTCAACCGGAGGATCCTCGGGCTTCAGCCCGAGGGCATTCCTGACACGCTCATCAAACGCGCGGGCCCCCTCCGCGGAAAAATCGGTCTCCGTATGGATCGACAGCATCGGAACGCTGTGCGTCACCTTCGCCATATCTGACTTCGGTGCGCCGCCCACGCGGAGCGTCGGTGATGTGGGGCTCACGAGCTGCGGGTATTCGGCCTCGAGCGCCTGTAGCCGGCGGAAAGCCTGGTCATACACAGCGTCTGACACCGAAGGCGAATCCTCAACGTAATACTCGCGGTTCCAGCGTTCAAGATCTGCTTCAAGACGGCGCATTTCCTCTGCCGCCGCTTCTGAAAGCGGGCCCTTTGCCCCGGGGATCTTTCCGTCAGCCATTTCGTTCATCACTCAAGCCTTTCACCAAAAATGCGGTCAGCAGGCGCTTTCCGCAGACTCAAAAAAATCAGGCCGCGCGGGATTGGCAATCCTCACGCGGCCGCGCTGCAGCACCTGACTCTCAGGCGAAGAGCCGCTTCGTGCGGCGGGTTCCGGGGTCAAGTCCCTGCTTCGACATCGCTTCATAGAAGAAGCGGAGCTGCTGCGTAATGCTCACGATCGCGGCGGAAGTGAGCGGAACGCCGGAGACATCCGTAATCACAGCGTTCTCTCGGGCGGCGATGTAGTTTGCCACGCTGAAAAGCGCTCCAAGAGGATTCTTGGACGGTGCGCAGAGCGCCGGCGTGAGTTCAAGTGTCACCATGAGCGGATTCTCAGGGTGAGGAAGCAGCCGGAGCCACGGGGCCGCGCTGTCGGCGTCCCGCATCACGAGTGCATTCTTTTCCGTATTGAAACCACAGGCCCGGGCGATCTCAACCGCTCTTTGCTGCGTCAGAGGCATCACGCTCTTCACCGCGATCGAAAGCGTGATTCCGAAGCGATCAATGAGAGCCCGGACGGCCTTCGCCTGGGACACCATGCTCGGCACATCAACGATATCGGCATCGGCGTCAAGCGAAGCCGCCACCTGATTCACGGCGGCCGCGAAGTTGCCGGCCGTGAGCTCGTCCACAGTCTTTGTGCGCGTGGCGAGCTGAAGCGTCACGACCATATCGGTATACGTACCGCCGCGCTTGATGTGTTCCCAGAGACGCGTGATCTGATTCTTGGCCTGAATTCTGAGGGGAGTGCCGAAATCCTGATTGAGGGGTTTGATCACGAGCCAGGCCCGATTGGCCTTGAAGGGCTCGGGGCTCTTGATCTTCACGACGATTTCCGTCATCTGATCAATATCAGGTTCTTCATACTGAACATCGTCTCCCTCTTCAGGACGGTATTCACTGAAGAAATTCTCGGTGTCAGCTACCGGCTGAGGTGAAGGAACACTCTCCGGGGTCTGAGCGGGGGCCGGCGTATCGGCAGCGCCCTCTGCCTCCGGCTTATTCTCCGCCGGAGCCGGGGCATCCTCCTTCGCAGCCTCGCCTGATGCCGCAGCGGCGGGTCTTGCCAGCACCCGGGGCTCGACTTTTGTCGGCTCCGCAACTGAGGAGGGCTTGCGGCCGAGGTAAAAATACACGCCGGCTGCCGCCACGAGGATAATGACGATTATCCCCAAAAAAAGTTCAGTATTCATTTCCGCTTCCCGATGTCCGAATTGCGCCCTTCCTGCTGCTGAGGCGCAGCTCCGGAGTACGCCCATACAGTCTTCTTAATTGTAGGGCAGAAAACGCGGGAATGCCGCATTCGACGGTACTCTTCGTGCGAAAAATCACGCCGGGGCGCCTTCTCCGCCCCCCGCGTAATTGACAGCTTCGCGCAGATCGACCGAAACCACCCGGGAAACCCCGGGTTCCCGCATCGTGACACCGATCAGCTGCCCGGCTTTTTCCATCGTGATCCGGTTATGGGTAATCGCGATAAACTGCGTCGCGCTGCTCATCTGCTGCACCATATTGGCAAGCCGCAGCTGATTCGCTTCGTCAAGCGGCGCGTCCACCTCGTCGAGCAGGCAGAACGGCGCCGGATTCAGGCGGAACATGGCAAAAACGAGCGCTGTCGCGGTAAGCGCCTGTTCACCGCCTGAGAGCAGCTTCACCGAAGCGTTCCGCTTTCCGGGCGGCTGAGCCCGGATTTCGATCCCAGCCTCCAGGATCTCGTCCCCGATCAGCTCGAGACTCGCCTCACCGCCTCCGAAAATGCGGCTGAAGAGATCCTTGAAGTTGCTGTTCACCTGATCAAAGGTGTCCTTCAGCACGGCACGGGTTTCAGCATCGATCTTCCGGATTGCCTCTTCGAGCGTCGCGATAGCTTCGTTCAGGTCCTCCACCTGATGCTCCGTCATCTCGAGCGCTTTCTTCGCGGCCTCCAGGTGTTCAAGCGCCGCATGGTTCACGGGGCCAAGCGCTTCGATATCGTTCTCAATCCGGCCGATTTCGTTTCTCACGCCCTGGGTCTTCCAGCCGCCGGTTTCCGCCTCGCGGAGTGACGCCGCGCGGTCAACCCGGCGCTCGGCAATCTGATTGGTGAGCGCCTGAAGCTCAGCCTCAGTGCTGCCCTGCTTCACCTTCATTTCGCCGATCCGCTCCTGCTTCGGGCGTTCGGACTCCGTGATGGAATCTTTCTTCCGGTTAATCTCAGAAAGCTTTTCCGTCAGTTCCGCGGTCTTCTTCTGTGCGGTCTGAAGCTCCGCCTCAGAGTCCGCCTGTTTCGCAAGGACATCCTGCAGGCCATCCCGCTCGGCGTCTTCATCGAGTTCCTCGAGCATCGCGCGGGTTTCCTCAATCGACGCTGTCAGCTCAGCCTCTTCCGAGGAAAGCTTCAGCGCTGACTGTCGGGCATCCCCGGCGCGTTCCAGGGCATGAGCGGCGTTTGTTCTGAGAAGCGTGATCCGGGAGGCTGCGTCACGCGACGCTCTGGACGCTTCATCCATCGCGTTCCGGGCCGCTTCCTCCGCCATTTCGGCATCCTGCGAGGCCTGGCTTGCCGTAGCGAGCCGAGAATCGAGCTCTTCAAAGAGGGACTCAGCCTCTTCATACTCCGCGTCGATTTCTCCTAGCCGCTTCTTCGCCTCTTCGAGATCCGTCCGGATCTGTCCCGCCCGTTTCTTCCAGGCTCCGACTTCAGACTCCAGTTCTCCGGCGCGGAGAGCGGCGGAGTGATAGTCACGCCGCGCGCGCTCGAGTGACGCCTCGGCGCTTCGCAGCGTCGCGGTTGCCGCGTCACGCGCCTTTCCGGTCTCAAGAACATCTGCGAGGATCGCCTGATAACGCTCTGAGGCGCCTGACTGTTCCGCCTTCAGCTGTCGGATCTCTTCCTCACGCTCAAGCGACCCGGCAAGCGGATTCTCTTCCGCCCAGAAAAGCACCGCTCCGCGCTCCGCGATATGCCCATCCCGGGTGATCACAGGAACCCCGCCGTCAGTGGATTGCCTCACAGCGTCATCAAGAGACTCCGCGGTTCTGAAGCGTGAGAGCCAGGTGGCAAGAACCGACGCTGAGGCACCTGAACCCCGCACTTTTGCGGCAAGGGTCCCAGTCCGGTCCGCCGGGGCGTCCGCAGCCCCTTCACGGGACGCGATCGCGAACCGTCCGGGCGGCGTGTCCTGGGCAAGGATGCCGGCGGAATCAAGATTATCTGTGAGGTACGCGGGAATACGGCCTGAGAGCGCGGCTTCGACCGCTTTTGCCCAGCCGGTTTCAATCTCCGCGCCATCCAGAATCTTTTCGTAGCGGGAAAGACCGTGCGCGGCGGCCCAGGCTTCAAGCTTCCCCTCAGCCCTCGCTTTCTGCTGAATCTCTTCCAGCGCCTGAAGCCTGGCGGTCGCTTCAGAAAGCGTTGCCGAGGCCGAAGCCTTTTCTTCCGCGGCAGCTGCTGCCGCCTCATCCGCTTCAGAGGCAGCGTCACGCGCCTCTTCGAGGGCTGCCTCCCGCTCCTCTAAGTCAGACGCCCGCTCCTCCGCGGTAATCTTCGCCTCTTCAAGTTCGCTCTCGCGGCCGGCCGTTCCAGTGCCGCCTGACGCCTCAGATTCGAGTTTCTCGATCCGGGCCTCAAGCTCACGCTTTTCCCGCTCCAGCGCCTGCTCGCGGAAATTCACTTCGGTAAGCGACTTCTGCGCGAGACGCTCTTCGTCCGCCGCGCGCTTTGAGGCTTCCTTCGCGGATTCCCAGTATTTTTTCGCTTCCGCTGCCCGCTCATCGGTCGCCGCGGCATCCTCCGCTATCGACTCGGCTTCTTCGGAAAGCGAATCCGCTTCCTTAGTGAGCTCCTCGGCCCGGCGCTCGGCGGCTGACGCTTCTTCTCCGGCGCGCGAGAGTTTCGCGCTGTCGCGTGTCACACGGTCAGTGAGAAGCTTCTTCTTCTCCACAATCGCGGCAATCGCGCTCTGCGTTCGCGCGAGTTCCATATTGAGGCGGTTGAGGGCATCGCGTTTCGCGTCCTCATCCTGCTTCGCTACCGTAAGGCTGAGCGAGAGTTCCACAGACTCTTTTTCAAGCGCGGATTTTTCAGCACGCCCCGATTCGATATCCGCCACGGCTTCGGCAATTTTGGCCGCGATCCGGTCACGCGCCGCGATAGCGTCCCGCTCCTGAAGCGACAGCCAGACACCGGCGAGCATTTCCTTGCGGTTATTGAGTGTGCTCCACTTCCCGGCAAGCTCCGCTTCAGCGGAAAGCCTTTCAATATCGGACTTTCTGACTTCCTGCAGATCCGCCACACGGTCAAGATTCGCGCGGGTCGACGCGAGGCGGCTTTCCGCCTCACGCCGTCTCTCTTTATAACGGGAGACGCCGGCTGCCTCTTCGAAGTAGAACCTGAGCTCCTCAGGTTTCGCTTTCACGAAGCTGCTGATCATGCCCTGGCTGATAATCGCGTAGGAGTGCGGCATGAGACCCGTGCCCATGAAAATATCCTGGACATCGCGGCGTCGAACCGGCTGGTTATTGATGAAGTAAGCGCTCTGCCCGTCACGCGTCAGTGTCCGTCGGATCGCGACCTCCGCATAGGCACCCCAGGGCCCGGTCAGCGTTCCGTCACTGTTATCCAGCGTCATTTCGACTGAAGCGCGTCCAGCTGGAGCCCGACCTTCACTCCCCGCGAAAATCAGTTCCAGCATGGAACTCGTCGCGCGGAGCTCGCCCGCCCGGGTTTCACCCATCACCCACCGGACAGCGTCAATGACGTTGCTCTTCCCGCAGCCGTTTGGACCGACGATGCCGACGAATCCGCTCGGGAACTCAATCACCGTCGGGTCCGCAAAGCTCTTGAAACCTGAAATTTTGACCTGTCTTAGGCGCATGTATGTGAGGGATATCGAAGTTTTGCGGGATGAAGCCTGTGACCCGCAGGTGGATGGACTCTATAATATGCGGCTTACTGCTGAGGGACTGATTTTACCCTCTCACGGGCCCGCTTCCGCATGGAACCCGGCACGCGGCTTCCGGACGCGCCCGAAAGAACGTTTTATATAAGGAATAAGTGACATGTCTTCTGCACCGAGCGAAAAGCTTGAGGTCTTTGATAATCCGGCGCCTGAGCGCGACTACGTGATCCACATGGAGATCCCGGAATTCACCTGCCTCTGCCCGCTCACCGGTCAGCCCGACTTCGCCACGCTGATCGTCGACTACATCGCGGACGAAAAGTGCCTTGAGCTGAAGTCGATCAAGCTCTACACCTGGACCTACCGTGAAATGGGCGCCTTCCATGAAGACGTGACAAACCGGATTCTCTCCGACTTCGTCAACGCCATTCATCCGCGCTACATGCGTATCCGCGCCCGGTGGTGGGTCCGCGGCGGCATCTACACCACGGTGATCGCCGAGCACCGCAAGGAAGGCTGGACCCCGGCCCCTGTCGTGCATCTCCCTGACTTCGAAACGAACTCCCCGATGCGCGGCTGATCCGCCTCTGGAACTCTTTAAAGCGCTCACGCGAGAGGAACAATCTGATGCCTCAGAATATTCATGAATCGGTTTCCCGGCTCCGCACAATCCGCGACATGGTCCGCTGGGCCATGACCCGTATGGAGTCGTCCGAAATTTCGTTCGGTCACGGTACCGACGATACGTGGCAGGAAGCGACGTTCCTCGTGCTGCGGGCGCTGCATCTGCCGTTTGAGAAGCTCGAGGCGTTCTGGGACGCCCGGCTGACCGCGGATGAAATCATCAAGATCACGGATCTGATTGAGCGCCGCGTGACGGAGCACGTCCCGGTGCCTTATCTGCTCCACGAAGCCTGGCTCGTGAAGCACCGCTTCTACTGCGATGAAGACGTGCTGATTCCGCGCTCCTTCATTGCGGAACTCCTCGAGGATCAGCTCGCGCCGTGGGTTCAGGATCCGGAAGCGGTCAGCTCCGTGCTCGATATGTGCACGGGCAGCGGGTGCCTCGCGATTCTCGCGGCTGAGGCTTTCCCGAACGCTCACGTCACGGGTGTTGATATCAGCCCGAAGGCGCTTGAAGTCGCCCGTGTGAACCGCGCGGACTATGAAATGGAAGACCAGATCGACCTCGTGCTTTCTGATCTCTTCGATATGCCCGAAGTGAAGACGAAGAAGTGGGACGTCATCATTTCGAATCCGCCTTACGTCACCACGGCCGCCATGGAATCCCTGCCGGATGAATACCGCCTTGAGCCGTCTCTTGCGCTCGAAGCCGGCTTCGACGGAATGGATGTGGTGCGCCGTCTGCTGCCTGAGGCCGCGGATCATCTGACCGAAAACGGCATCCTGGTCGTTGAAGTAGGTGACGGCCGCGAAGCGGTTGAAGCGATCTGGCCTGATCTCCCGCTCACCTGGCTCACGGTCAGCGCAGGTGATGACCTCGTGTTCCTTGCGACCGCCGAAGACCTGAAGCGATACTTCAAGCACTGATTCAGCGTGGGCCTGCTTCTCGCCCGGCTCCGGCAGCTCTGAGGGCGGCGATCTTCGCCGCCTTTTTCATGTTTTTAAGAAAGGTTTGATTGTGCTACGCCTTATTGATGTCAGCCTCGTGAGAGGCGTCCGCGTTCTCTACAGCCACGCCTCGGTGCTCGCCTCCGATGGCGAACGTGTCGGCCTCGTCGGCCCGAACGGCTGCGGAAAATCGACGCTTTTCGCCGCGATTCTCGGAGAACTTCAGACAGAAGCGGGTGAAATCGAACACCCCGCGGAAGACCGCATCGCGCACGTCGCCCAGGACATCGAGGCAGTTGATATGTCGGCGCTCGACTTCGTGCTCTCCGGGCACGCCCCGCTTGAGGCGGCCAAAGCAGCACTGAAGGCCGCTGAAGGGTCGGGTGACGATATGGCGCTCGCTCAGGCCATGGCAACACTCGCGGAACTGAATGAAGGCGCGATCGCAGCGAACGCCAAAACCATTCTTCATGGTCTCGGATTCTCGGAAGAGCAGACCGTGCTTCCGGTCCGTGATTTCTCCGGCGGCTGGAGAAACCGCCTCGCGCTCGCGCGAGCGCTGATGCGTCCCGCGGACCTGCTCCTTCTCGACGAACCGACGAACCACCTCGACCTTGACTCCGTGATCTGGCTCGAAGCCTGGCTGAAGCGGGTTCAGGCCACGATCATCATTATTTCTCACGACCGTGAGTTTCTCGACCGGGCGGTCGGCACGATCTGGTCAATTGAGGACGGAACGATCCGCCGCTACGCCGGCAACTATTCCGACTTCGAAGCGATGCGGATTGAGCGGCTCCGTCAGCAGGAAGCCGGTGCCCGCGCGTATGAACGGACCGCGTCTCACCTGCAGGCTTTTATTGACCGCTTCCGCTATAAGGCAACGAAGGCGCGCCAGGCGCAGTCCCGCATCAAGATGCTGGAAAAACTGCAGGCAGTTGAGCCGGTCCGCGCTAAGGCTGAGTGGCGGTTTGAATTTCCGGAGCCTGAGCGGCTTCCGGATCATCTGCTGGATGCCGAGAATATGTCCCTCGGCTACGGTGACACCCCGGTGCTTCAGGATGTTTCCTTCTGCGTCCGGTCCGGCGAACGGATCGGCGTTCTGGGCGTCAACGGGGCCGGCAAGTCAACCCTCGTGAAGGGAATCTGCGGTGAGCTCCCGCTCATGTCCGGCACGCTTCGACGCGGCCAGGGACTCACGATCGGCTACTTTGCCCAGCACCAGCTGGATTCCCTGAGGCTCGATGAAACACCGCTTCAGCATCTGAGACGGATGGCCCCTGATACCCGTGAGCAGGAGCTTCGCGATTTTCTCGGCAAGTTCCGTTTTTCGGGCGACCAGGTGAATGAACTCGTGGCGCCGATGTCTGGCGGCGAAAAAGCCCGTCTCGCGCTTGCCCTCATCGCCTGGGAAAAACCGAATCTTCTCGTGCTCGACGAACCGACTAACCATCTCGACATGGAAACCCGCGAAGCGCTCACGATCGCGCTTTCCACGTTCGGCGGTTCGGTCCTTATCGTGTCGCATGACCGTCATCTGCTGCGGGCGGCAACGGAAACGCTGTGGCTTGTCCGCGGCGGCCATGTGTCGGCATATGACGGTGACCTAGACGACTACGCTGAACTCGTCCTTTCAGACCGCCGTGACCGCGCGGCGGCGCAGAAGGAAGAGAACCGCAGCGCCGCGGCCCCGGTTGTCACTCAGAAAGAGGCACGGCGCGAAGCCGCGAAGGAACGCGCCCGCATCGCGTCGCTCCGCAAACCGGTCCAGAAGAAGATTGATGCCGCGGAAAAGCGCATGGCGGAAATCGACGCCCGGGCCGCGGAGCTCGATGCCCAGATCGCGGATCCCGCTTTCTATAGCGGCGAAAAGGCTCAGGTGGAGGAAACACTGAAAGAACGCAGCGCTCTCACGGAAGAGAAAGAGACGCTCGAAGCCGAATGGCTGGAACTCTCAGAAGAGCTTGAATCCATCAAATAAAGCCTTTCGTTTCAGATACACAAAATGGGGGAACGGTTCATGACCGTTCCCCCATTTTTTATTTTTCTGATTCAGAGAACCAGCTGATTACTTGCCCTGAACAATATGCGGTCCGACCGCGTGGCCGAACGTCATGATGTCCGCAATGGCGTTGCCGCCCAGGCGGTTGGCACCATGAATGCCACCAGTCACTTCACCCACGGCATACAGCCCCGGAATCGGCTGTCCCTTGGCGTTCAGCGCTTCGCTCTTCACGTCAATTCTGATTCCACCCATCGTGTGATGAACCGTCGGGACTTTCTTGCAGGCGTACCAGGGGCCTTCTGTCATCGGCTTATCGTCTGTGTTATTCGCAATGAACCCGAAGCGATCCTTCTGCTTCCCTGTAACAGCATCGTTGTACTGCTGAATGGAAGCCTTGAGGTCTGCCGCCTTCATACCGGTTTTTTGGGCGAGTTCATCAAGAGTCGGAGCTTCAACCACCGCACCGAGAGCCACCATATCGCGGATAGTGGCACCCATGCTGTCCTTGAAATCACGGCTGGGATAACGCAGCTTATTCACCACGATCCAATACGTGCTGCCTTTCTGATGGAAAATGGCGTTCGCCAGGACATCGCGTGCTGCGCCCTCACTCACAAATCTCTGGCCGTCGGAATTAACAAAGATCCGATTGCGTCCGGACGTACGAATGTTCTCCATCAGCCCGGTGCCCGGCGTGCCGCAGGGGTGCAGCTGAATATCGGAAAGACCGATCAGTTCAGCGCCAGCCTTCTGTGCCATGAAGAGCCCGTCACCCTGAGCCGCCTTCTGGATATTGGTGCAGCCGATTGTGTCATCAAGACGCACATGCTTCCAAACACCGGTATTCACTTTCTGACGGAATGCGACATTTGCTCCAAAACCGCCGGTTGCAAGGATCACGCCGTCTTTCGCCTTGACAGTTACCTTGGAACCGAAGTTATCGGCAACGACACCGATCACACGCCCGCTTTTATCCTGAATCAGACTCTTTGCAGGAGTATCCAGAAGAACCTGAATTTTTCCATTCGAATCAGCGATCACCTTTTCAAACACGCGGATATAGGCATTGCCGGACGGATCCACCGGATAATGTGAACGCTGACCAAGAGAACCCGTTGCCGCACCGATGTGATCCTTGAACTTCACACCCAGGCTTTCCATCCAATGGACAGCATCGATGGAGTGGCGAGTCATATAACGAACCAGTTCCGGATTGCCGACGTTATGGCCACCTTTCATCGTCGACTGATAGAACGTTTCAAAACTATCCTGAATACCTTGAGCCTTCTGGCGCTTATCGTCCACAGCGTTTAAAGCAGCTCCGGAAACGTTGGTTGATCCTCCAAGATATCCAAGCTTTTCAAGAACAATGACTTTCTTCGCGCCAGCCTGCATCGAAGAAATCGCGGACGCAAGACCGGCTCCGCCACCGCCAACAATCACCACGTCAGCTTCGTATGTTCTGTCATGAATCGGGTGGAATTCAGCCTTTTTCTCAAATTGCTTCATATCAGCGCCTGCTTTGATAAGGCACTGCTTCACGCCTTCCTTAAGGGCTGCAGAGGAAAAAGATGCTCCTGTTACAGAATCAACATTGATGCTTTGATACTTCAGGATTTTTCTTCCGACTTTATCAAGAGCGACTTTTCCAACACCGATTGTTTCCAGATTTTTGGATGTATCAATCGAAGTGATCCTGTTCGCATCAACGGTTACCTTAACCGTCAGCGGAGCGTTGTGTCCATTAACTTCTGCTGTGTAGGTTCCGGGCTGCAATGCAGAGGCCGCTCCCGCAGCGAGTCCCGCAAGCAGAATGACAGGATTCAGTCTGAAAAGACTCATGATTCCTTCTCCTTAGAAAATGTGTTGCTTTTTTGTATTGATGATGAAGTCCATCCATCACTGGGTTTATGAGAAGGTTTTACTACCGCAGCTGGGTTTATTTTTATCTAACTGGCGGTAAATAAACATTTTTTAATATGAATCATGCTACTTAAGTAGCTACACTCCGATTAAAATACTGAATCACGGAAATTCTGCCGGACAAAAATAGGGCTGTACGGCAGTCGCCGTACAGCCCGTTACTTCATTAAAACGTTTCAGGGGCTGTTACTTGCCCTGAACAATATGCGGTCCGACCGCGTGGCCGAACGTCATGATGTCCGCAATGGCGTTGCCGCCCAGGCGGTTGGATCCGTGAATGCCGCCCGTCACTTCACCGACAGCATAGAGACCCGGGATCACTTTGCCCTTCGTGTTGATCACCTGGCTCTTCACGTTGATCTTGATACCGCCCATCGTGTGATGCACGGTCGGCACCTTGCGGCAGGCGTACCAGGGACCTTCCGTCATCTGCTTATCGTCCTTGTTGTTCGCGACAAACCCGAGCTTATCCTTTGCCTTCCCGGAAACAACCGCGTTGTAGTCCGCGATAGCCTTCTTCAGATTCTCGGCATTCATGCCGGTCTTCTTCGCAAGCTCATCAAGCGTCGGGGCTTCAACCACTGCGCCGAGCGCTTCCATATTGCGGATTGAGGCGCCCATACGGTCCTTGAAATCCGGAGTCGGATAACGGAGCTTATTCACGACAATCCAGTAAGTCCTCCCTTTCTGCTGGAAGATGGCGTTCGCGAGAACGTCACGCGCCGCGCCTTCATTCACGAAGCGGTTGCCGTCCGAATTCACAAAGATACGGTTGCGGCCGGACGTACGGATGTTTTCCATCAGGCCGGTGCCCGGGGTGCCGCAGGGGTGAATCTGAATGTCAGAGAGGCCGATCAGCTTGGCACCGACTTTCTGAGCAAGGAAGAGGCCTTGGCCCTGAGCGGCCTTCTGAATATTCGTGCAGCCGATCGAGTTATCGAGCTTGATGTTCTTCCAGACGCCGGTGTTCACTTTCTGGCGATACGCGACATTCGCGCCGAAACCGCCGGTCGCGATAATCACGCCGTCCTTCGCCATCACCGTAACCTTGGAGCCGAAGTTGTTGCCGACAACTCCCACCACACGGCCGCTCTTATTCTGAATGAGCTTCACGGCCGGTGTATCGAGGAGCACCTGAATCTTGCCATTCGAATCCGCGATCACCTTTTCAAACGTACGGATATAGGTATTGCCGTACGGGGTCGCCGGATAGTGCGAACGCTGGCCAAGAGACCCGGTCGCAGCGCCGATATGGTCGTTGAACTTCACGCCGAGGCTTTCCAGCCAGTTCACGGCGTCCATTGAGTGACTCGTGAGGAAGCGGACAAGGGTCGGATCGCCCTTATCGTGGCCGCCGTGCATCGTGGTCTCATAGAAGGTTTCGTAGCTGTCCTTGATACCCTGGGCCTTCTGACGCTGATCGTCCACGGCATTCAGAGCGCCTTCACTCACATTCGTTGAGCCGCCGACATAACCGAGCTTCTCAAGAACAATCACCTTCTTAGCCCCGGCCTGCATCGAGGAAATCGCGGACGCGAGGCCGGCTCCGCCGCCGCCGATCACGACAACATCAGCCTGATAGGTACGGTTATGGATCGGATGCTTTTCAGCCTTCCTCGTGAACTGCTTCATATCGGCGCCGGCCTGCTTCAGGCACTTCTCGACGCCTTCCTTCAGCGCGTTTGAGGAGAAAGTGGCGCCCGTTACCGCGTCAACTCCGATGGACTGGTAGCGAAGGATGTTATCCGCGGTCTTCTTGAGACCGACCTTGCCGACACCAAGCGACTCCTGATCATCCGGAGTCTTGATGGAAAGGATCTTATTCGCGTCGACCGTTACTTCAACCGTGAGCGGCGCGTTGTGACCGTTAACCTTGGCGGTATAGGTACCGGGCTTCATCGGGGAAGCCACTGCGGCAGTTCCAATAAAAGCAAGGGCTGCTGCAATCGCGATCGGTTTAAAAGCAAATTTCATATTTCGTTCTCTCCTTAAAAATAAAGAAACTGCTTATCCTGTAACAGATAACCTCGCGATTATTATCGGAGTTATGAATTCCATTGAATCAATTTTCTGAATCACTTATGCCTTATGGCAAAGTTTTTGGATAATGAATGAGTTATTCATGGGGATACGGTTTTCTCTTAAGACTTCCTCTTGCGACTCAGAAAACCCTTTAAAATCCCCTTCTTCCGGCAGTCAGGCTGACAGACACTGTATTTTTGAGGCATTATTACGGTAGTTTTATGTTTACCGCAGTTATTACGCCATGATTTCCGTCATTCTCTGGGTAATCGCCTTTATTCTCGCGGCGGTGCTCTTCATGCCTCTCTGGAGCAGGATCGGACCCCGCGTTTACGCGCTCAGCCGAAGCCATGCTGTGCAGATCGCCGGAATGGCAGCGACCTTCATCATTACTTTCATTGCGGCCCGTGCCGTTCTTCAGTTTCTTACCGCCTTATTTACAAAATGACAGCAAAACAGACCTTTGCCGATCGGCTCCGTGCCTGCATGGAGCGGATGAACTATAAGCAGCGCTATGTCGCGGATCAGGTTGGCGTCTCGCAGCCCGCCGTCGCGAAGTGGCTTGCCGGCGATACACGGAAGGTCCAGGCGGATGTTCTTTTCAGACTCGCGGACCTCTTTAACGTCAATGCCCGCTGGCTTTCTGACGGTCAGGGGCAGCCCTGGGTGAGCCCTGCGGATGACTGGATTCATGAGATGACTGCGCCTGCGGCCCAGCCCGCGCATTTGGAGTCTGCCGCGGAAACGCGCCCGGATCCCGAACCTGAGGCACCCAAGAAATCGCCCGGCCGACCGCGGAACCCGGACTACACGATGCCGCTTGACCTCGAGGTGCCGGAAGAGAAATCCTCCGCTAAGGATGAGCCGGCCGCGGAATCCGGTAAATCTGAAAAAAAGAAGAAGGATCCCTGCGCGAGCCGCTGTCACCTCTACGCCTCGGTGCCGACTTTCTCGCTGATCCGCGGCAAGTCGCCCCGCATCCCGGTGCTGGTGCCGTCCGATGAACGGATTGATGCCGTGATTCCGAAAACGGATCTGAAGGGGCATGACCCAAAGGCCTGCCGGCAGTTTGTGGTCCGCACCGATACGATGGCGCCCGCGATCTGTCCCGAGGACACAATCGTCGTGGATACCGGAAACCCGAACCGGGTTCACTACGGCGCGGTGCATCTCCTTTTCTGGCAGGGACAGAGCACGCTTGGCCGCCTGCTGAAAGAACCTGACGGTTCGGTCATTATTCAGTTTGACAATCCGGCCTATCCGGTCCGCACTTTCTCAGAGTCTGATTTCTCGTCTCTGATCACGGTAATCGGTCCGGTGGTGCTCCGGACCGGATCAAAATTTATGGCTCGCGGGCTTCTCGTTTAGCCGCCGCCTGCCGCTCTTCGCCGTGCAGCACGACGGAGAGCGGTGTATTCAGCACCTTATCCGCCATGAGGCCGCGGTACCAGGACGAGTCCGTGGCATTTTCCTCTTTGAAGAGACGGATGGTCGGATCCAGCGCGAGAGCAGCTACCACGGGTTTCAGCGTCGCCGTATCGGGATCTGCGATCAGCACCCAGGCATCGCCCTTCCCCCGCCTGTCAGTCACCCGGGAGACGTAACCCACTTCCGCAAGCTGCTCGAGAATCGCTCCTACCGCCTCAGGCCAGCTGTCTACCTTGCGGCAGAGCTTCTCAACCGGCACCACCGGGTTACCCGCTTCTTTTCCCCGCATCAGGGCTTCAAGAAGCCCAATTCCCGTAGCCAGGCTGTTGCCATGCTTATAGGTATCCCCAAAACGGCCGCTCGCGATCATCGGAAGCGTAGCGGTCACGCCGGCGCCGGCAAAAATCAGGATCCAGGTCGCATATATCCAGAGCATGAACACCGGAAGCGCGACAAACGCCCCGTAGAGACTCGTCAGCGTTCCGTGGCTGATATAGGCCGAGAATCCCCACTTGACGACAAGACCGACCACTGAGGTGAAAAGACCGCCCGCCATGGCATCCCGCCACTTCACGCGGCAGTTGGGAATCGCATAGAACATCGCGCTGTAACCCAGCGTCTGAATGATGAAGGTGAGCGTATTGAGTCCCCAGAAAACGATGCCTCCTGAGAACCCCGAGAGCGCGAGACGCGCGAGATACGTGGTCACTGTGATGCTGCCGACAGTCACCACGGGACCAAGCGTCAGAAGCGCCCAGTAAAGAACCGCCTTCTGGGCGATGGACCGCTGATGACGGACCCGGAAGATCTGATTGATCGTCTTGAAAATCTTATCGATCAGGAACCAGGCCGAAAGCGCGACACCCGCGAAACCAAAGGCAGAGAGACCCCGCGCATGTTCGGAGAAGCCTCTCAGATAGTGAAAGATCTGAATGCTGTACTGACCTGGAATGACGTTCGCGAGGATCAGCTCGAGCTCCTTGCGGTACACCGCAAAGGCCGGAATCACGGAAAACATCGCGAGCGCCACGGCAAGCAGCGGGACGATGGAAAGCACCGTGGCGAGCGTCATGGAGCTTGAAATCTCCACGATGTTGGTTTCACTGAATCGGTTCAGAGCGAGCTTTGACAGGCGCTTCAGCGTCAGGGCAAGCCCCCGGCGGCCGAATGCTTTATCCAGTTTCTTATCTAACGCGAGCGGCATGGCTCTCCTTCGAAAATTCTTTCCTGCGGGCGATACCCCGGTCCGCGGTCTCCTGAGAGGCCCGGAACCCGGGGTTCCGCCTGCTCATGCCGCAGCTTCTTACTCTACATAATGCTCTCTCAGGAGCTTAATTTCATGCGCGTAGCCCGGAAGTTCATTCGGGGTCTCGAGATAAAAGGGCAGATGCTTCAGCGCCGGGTGGTTGATCACACTGACCAGAGCGTCCAATCCAATCTCTCCTTCGCCGATTTTTTCATGCCGGTCCTTATGGCTTGAACGCGGATTCTTGCTGTCATTCAGGTGAATCGCCTTCAGTCGGTTAAGACCCACCGTACGGTCAAACTCTTCCAGCACTCCGTCAAGGTTTCCGACAATATCGTAGCCGCCGTCCCAGATGTGGCACGTGTCGAGACAGACGCCCAGCCGATCGCCGAGCTTCGCGCGATCCATGATCATCCGGAGCTCCTCAAAGCAGCGGCCAACCTCACTCCCCTTGCCCGCCATCGTTTCGAGAAGCACCGTAGTCTTGATATCCGGAGTCAGCACCGCATCCAGCATTTCAACGATCAGCCGGACACCCTCTTCCACGCCCTGCTTCACGTGGGAACCCGGGTGGAAGTTGTACTGGAAACCAGGAAGCGCGGAAAGCCGCACCAGATCATCCGCCATAGTCTCGCGGGCAAACTGCCGGATCGAGGGATCCGCAGAACAGGGGTTCAGCGTGTAGGGAGCGTGCGCCAGGCCCGGCGTAAGACCGTGTTCCGAGGCGAACGCGAGATACGCCTTCACATCTTCCGGATCCTGCGGCTTCGCGGAACCGCCTCGCGGGTTTCTCGTAAAGAACTGAAAGGTCGATGCACCGATCTTCACTGCTTCTTTTCCCATCGCGAGATAGCCCTTGCTCGACGACAGGTGGCAGCCGATATTCAGCATTTCAATTTCCTCTTTCTTCAATAGATAACTGTTAGAGGAGAGGTTAGCAAGAAAAAGGGAGGTGAAAGACCCTCGTCTCTCACCCCCCTTACAGGCACTTTGATTCGAAACCCCTGATCCCGCTCATTCAACCCAGCGGTAGTACCGGACAGGCTTTTCCTCACCGCCGCATCCGCAGGACTTCCCGTCACTGCAGCACGGCGAATGCATCACCTTCGGAACCCAGGTTTCAATCTGCCCCTTCTGCACGAGGCGCTCCATCATCGGTTCGAGGAGTTCTTTCGGCGTGCGGAATTCATTTGCCATCTCAATCAGGCTGATGCTTCCTTTTGACTTCACGTAGTCACGCAGTTCAATAAGACTTGCCATGCTCAAAATTCCTTTCCCTTTCGGGAGTGAGCCGCTTCCGGCCCCCTTTGACGGGGCCGGAAGCGGGATTCTTATCTGCCTGATCAGGCCGCCTTGATCGGGATCACACGGGGGCCGTTCTTGATCGCATTGTTACGGCTCGCGCGCATCCAGAGGATCATCACAGCGACAAACGCGGCGCTTCCCACGATGCAGCTGAGCGAATAAGCCGGATGCTGGGCAAACGTGGCGATCTGATAGAAGACCGTAGCGGAGCAGTAGCCGATACCGGTGGTCCAGGCGCAGGCGAAGAGCGTCCAGCGGGTACCCACTTCACGCCAGATCGTGCCGATAGCGGCGCAGCAGGGCATGTAGAGCAGCACCATCAGGAGGTACGCAAAAGCCGCGGTGGTCGAGCCAAAGAGCTTCTGCATCATCGTGACGGTCGTCATTGTGCCTTCAGCTTCTTCAACGGCTTCTTCCGTGTTCGAGAGATCACCGATATGAGTGCCCTGGAGAAGCGGATTCTCAAGCTGCCCCGCGAGACCCAGCAGATTATCCCCAGTCGTGCTCAGGGCTTCCTGCAGCGTAGCGGTAAAGCTCCAGGCTTCTTCCGGTTCCTCAGGCTTCGCTTCCGCGCCGGCCGCCGCGTTTTCGCGGTCAGCAGCCGCAGCGTAGAGCGAATTAAGCGTACCGATCACGGACTCCTTCGCCAGAACGCCCGTGAAGACGCCGACAGAAGCAGGCCAGTTTGCAGGCGTAATGCCCATCGGCTCAAAGGCCGGAACGATCGTCTTACCGATAGCGGAGAGAACGCTGTCCTCGCTGTCCTGGTGACCGAAAGTTCCGTCCGTGCCCCAGGAGTTCAGGAACGTCAGAACCACGACCACAGCAGTAATCACCTTGCCGGCGCGGCCGATAAAGGCGCCGACACGTTCTGCCGTGTGGTTCCAGATACCGCGAAGCGTCGGGATGTGATACGGCGGAATCTCCATGATGAAGGAGGCGTTATTGCCCGGGAAGGCATTCTTCTTCAGAAGGAAACCCGTCAGAATGGCGACGCAGATACCGATCAGATAAAGGCTGAAGATGAGGAGCGAGCCGCTTCCAGCGAAGAACGCCGCGCCAAACAGCACATAGACCGGAAGACGGGCGCCGCAGGACATGAAGGGCACCATCATGACGGTCATGATGCGGTCAGACTCACGGTTCATCGTACGGGTGGACATGATGGCGGGGACGCCGCAGCCAAAGCCCACGATAAGCGGAATGAACGCACGGCCCGGCAGACCGATGGAGCGCATAAAGCGGTCCATCACGAAAGCGGCGCGGGCCATGTAACCCGAGTCCTCAAGGAAGGAGAGGAAGAGGAACAGGCAGAAGACCACCGGAATGAAGGTGGAAACCGTCTGAATACCGCCGCCGACACCGTCCGCGAGAATCGTCTTCAGCCAGCCCGGTGCACCAATGCTGGTAAGAAGCTGACCGAAACCGTCAACCAGCACACCGCCCACGAGAATATCGAAGAAGTCGATAAATGCGCTGCCGACGTTAATCGTGAAAACGAACATCAGGTACATCACGAGAAGGAAGATCGGGATGCCGAGCCAGCGGTTCAGAACAATCTTGTCGATCTTATCGGTGATGGTAGAGCCCACGTCACCCTTGTGGTGCAGCACCTCTTCGCAGATCGTGCCGACGAGCTGATAGCGGGTATCGGCAATAGCGATATCCAGGTCTTCGCCATAGTGCTCAACCGGACGCTTCAGTTCCGGCAGATCGTGCGCGACATCAGAGGGCAGTTCAGAAGCGAGTTCCGCGTTTTCGAGCACCTGCGTGGCCGTCCAGCGGGCGTGCTTCGCGCCGGTCGCCTCAAGCCGCTTCGCGATCGCGTCGATCGCGGCAGTGATGTCAGACGGATACTGCACGGCGTTAGCCGGAATCGTCTGGCTGTCCACCATGCGGTTCACGGCGTCCTCAAGCTGCTTCAGACCCTTTTCCTTGCTCGCCACCATGCCGATCACCGGGCAGCCGAAGCGTTCCGAAAGACGATCGAGATTGATCTCGAGCTTATGCTGTCGCGCGATATCCATCATGTTCACGACCATGATCATCGGCACCCGCATTTCAAGCAGCTGGGTAGAGAGATAGAGGTTGCGTTCGAGGTTGCCGGCGTCAACGATATTGATCACCGCCTCAGCCTCTCCGGACAGGAGATAGTCGCGAGCGACGCGTTCATCCTCGCCCGTCGCGTTGGAGGGCGTAACGGAATAGATACCCGGCAGATCGACGAGCGAAATATCGTGGCCATCGTGGCTGTAATGGCCGACCTTCTTCTCAACCGTAACGCCAGGCCAGTTGCCGACTTCCTGCTTGGAACCGGTAATGGCGTTGAAAAGAGTCGTCTTGCCGCAGTTAGGGTTGCCGACGATGCAGACAATATGTTTGGACACGAGTGGTTCTCCCGGATTAGAGCTTTTCAACTTCGACGATTTCCGCTTCACCCTTGCGGACAGAAACCATCGAACCGCGGACGCGGATCTCAATCGGATCCCCCATCGGAGCAACGCGCACCACTTCGAAGGTGGCGCCAGGCGTCGCACCCAGCATCAGAAGATGACGCCGGTAATCGGGCTGTCCCCCGAGGAACTTCGCGATCTTGCCGCGGTCCCCAACCTTCAATTCATTCAGAATCATGAAAAGTCTCTCTAGTCAATGAACAAGAATTTTCTTTGCCATCTGATAGTTGATGCCGATGCGGGCATCTCCCACAGCAACCATGATTGAATCGCCTTCCTTCCCATGAAGCACTTTCACCTGAGAACCCAGATGCAGTCCCAGATCCTTCAGTGAACTCACTTCTTTTACGGAACCGCGGATTGCGGTCACAATCCCGGGATTCCCGATCCCGAGCTCCGTCAACGGCTTGATCATTTCGAACCCCTTGGTGGCATTCCTCCCGGAAACCGGGAGGTCAGTTTTTAGGCAAACTGCGGTCTATCGCCGCAGAATTTCATGCGAAGTTTATCACTTCTGATAATTATTATCATTTAGTAGAAAGAACTATGAGAAATAATTCTCATATGTGTATGTTTTAATTTATTTTATTTAAAAATACGAATAGAAATTTGTGAGACGCATACTCATTCAAATGCTTGAAAATCCCAAAATCATCGAGAACAGGAATCGGTTTTATCTTCTCTGTCGGATCATTCAGACATAAAAAAAGCAGCTCCCAACGGAGCTGCTTTTTCAGTAAGGCGGAGGAACCCCTTCGCCAGACTTCTTTTTCAGAAAAGATGATTCACGAAGATACGGGCCTTGTCCTGCACCGTCTCTTCATCATCGGGCATCACGGATTCAAGATAGCCCGGCCCGAATTCATCTTCATACCAGGCATTCAGGATCCCGCGGACCCGAGCCTTGATTTCCTCACCCTTCCCGGCATCATGGGAATTGATCCACTTCATCAGGGACTCATGAGCCTCAAAGGTTTCGTGATTCATCGCGAAGAGCTCTTCAATAAAGCGGGCCACCACCAGGCGCTCACCGCCCAGCTCTTTCGCCGCCTCACGCACCTGGGAGGCAAACTTTTCCGGGAGTCCCTGACGGATAAGGCCGTCCACCGTGAACGGAATCTGCTGACGGGAAACGTCGCGGAGCGAGCTTCTCATCGTACGGATCGCGGAAGGCAGCAGCAAATTGATATCGCGCATCAGCATGTCTTGTGACTCCTCATTGCCGGGTTACTGCCCCGGCTGGTACTCTGTTGAAAGTATTATTAGTCAGGCTCTCTTATTAGCCGCTTAAATGCCATTGATTATTTCCAAAAGACACCTCTGTTACATCGTGAAATGTCTTAAGATTCAGGCATCTGACAGCCATACGGAAAAGCTGTACTAAAAATCTACCTTTCTTGTATATAACTTGGTTTATTTGTTTTACGTAAAACATTATTCACGCATTTTTCGATTTTTTCAACCCCCTTTAGGAGTAGCTCTTAGGCGCAATGGCACGGATGACACCACAGCCGTTTCAGAAAAAAGCGGTTAAATCCTTAATCAGAATGCCTGATGGCGACTAAAATATTTCACAAAGTATGCTCAGGGTGCCCGCTCGGAAACGGGCCCAGGAGATGAGAAGAAAATGGGAGACGGTCCCGAGATAACGTCTCCTTCCGATAAAGAGACAAAATTGGACAATCTCAAGCCTTTGATCCGCGTGATCGATGACGATTACGCCATGCGGCGTTCCTGGGCCTTCCTGATCGAAGGGGAAGGCTGGGAAGTCGTGACATACTCCAATGCGCTCGCATTTCTCGCTGCGAACGATTTCTCCCGCCCGGGCTGCCTCCTGCTCGATGTGAGAATGCCCCGAATGAGCGGTCTTGAGCTTCAGAATGCCCTGAAGGACAAGGGCGTTGATCTCCCCATCATCTTTATTTCAGGACACGGCGACATTGATATGGCGGTCCGCGGCCTGAAGAGCGGCGCGGTGGATTTCCTGCAGAAGCCGGTGGATGACCGGAAGCTGCTGGACGCAATCAGCAACGCGGTGCTGAAGAATCTGAACGCCCGCCGCGCTGACGCCGAGATTTCAAGCTTCAAGACGAAACTTGAGTCCCTCACGCAGCGCGAACGCGAAGTGATCCGCATGGTGGCCCAGGGCGCATCCAATAAGGCTGTGGCTGAGGGACTCGGCATTTCCGAAAAGACCGTTCAGGTTCACCGCGGTTCGGCCTACCGGAAGCTTGAGATTCATAACGCCGCTGAAATCGCGCGGCTTCTTATGCGCTGCGGCGATCCTCTGTAATTCTTGAGGACCGCAGAAAGAAATGGCATCCGGGGCTCACTCCTCCGGGTGCCGTTTTTTATCGGCTGACCGGGGCGCCTGAGAAAAGCGCGGCCCACCCCGAAATCAGATCCGAGGCCTTCTCAGGAGGCACCACACCGCCGCACGCCTGGATCTCCCGCCAGAGACTCCGTACAAAGAGTTCGGACGCCGCCCGGATCGCGCTCGCTTCAGGCCGCGGCCCAAGACCGAGCTGCCCGCTGAAATTCTTCCAGAGATACGCCTCCAGCCTCTCCGGATTCCAGTTCTCTGTGGTTCCAAAGGCCGGATTCCCGCCTGAGAGGGTATCCTCGAGCCAGTTCACGAGCCGCGAATCCGCAGCCCTGATATCGTCTTCCGTCAGAGCTCCGGCTCTCAGAGCCTCGGCTCTCGCCGCTGTTTTTCTGAACGCCTCGGAAAAGATTTCTTCCAGCACAGCGGGCGATGTCAGCTCCGGCAGCCTCTCCACCTGCGATGGGAAATTTCCCCGCAGCCTGACCGGCCGGATGGGACGGCGGCGGGCCTGGCGCCCGATACGTTTTAGTTCTTCTTCCATCTCTCCTGACACACTCCAGATAATCGAAAAGCCGCTCCAGCATACCTGAAGCGGCTTTTACAGGGGAACTTACCGAACCCTGGATTACTTCTTGGCAGGGGCCTTTTCAGCAGCCTCCTCAACCGGAGCCTGAACCGCAGGCTGAGCCGCCACGGCCTTCTGAACACGATACTCATAGAAGTCGATCGCGCTCATACGGATGGCGAAAACGGGATCCTTCGGCGTCGGGGTCCAGATCAGGTCGGTACGACCGGAACGGAAGCCCGTGATGAATTCCTCAAAGACCTTCGGAGCCTTGGGGGAGTCAGTAATCAGCTGCACATTGCGGGTTGCAGCACCATGGCCCAGCGTAAGAATATGGACAAACTTCTGAGCCGGGGCTGCCTTGGCGGCAGTCTTCGGGGCCTCAGTCTTTGCCTTTCGTCAGCTTTGTTTCCAGCCATTCCTATCTCCTTGCTACACATCAACTAAAGTTAAAGGGATCCGGGGAGGATGATGTCGGGCTTCCCCTTCCCTACAAAGCGGTCCGTCCACTTGACGCAAAGGTCATGAAGAAGCCGTCCCTGTTTCTCAATTGCCTTGTCCGCGTCAGTCTCCGGGACGTGGTTGATTTCACTCACCATTTCCTGGACCTCATGCATGAAGCGGATCGCCGCAAACATGATGACGCCGTCGGTTGAAGAGAGCATTTCCTGGGCCTGACGCGGGAGTTTCGATATATCCCCGGAGAGGTCCGCGATCAGACTGCGGGCGAGAGGCGCGCCGGTCCAGCCTTCTTTCGCCTCCACCCCATCGATGCCGCCGAGAAGCGCCTCTGTGAGCCATTCATTCACGTTTTCCATGCGCTGCTCAGCCTGCTCGCTTGTGATTTCCCCGGTCGACGCGCGAACGAAGATTTCACTCACGTTTTCAATAAACGCAAAGCAGATCTGATAGACGTCTTCAGCGTTCCCGAGTGAAAGCGAATGCTTCTGCTTCGCTTCATCGTTCGGCTGATTCGTAACTTCAGAATTTCCTGCTGCTGCCTGATCTGGCATCTCTTCTTAAACCTCAATCAAAAGGACACTTTGCTGTCTGACATACATTGCCATCGGACAGGCTAAGCGCCTAAGTAATTCGAAATTCTACTACGGCACCGGATTTTTTACACCTGCCGCGTTAGGTTTTGCGCTTCCGCCCTTCACAATCGCCATGGAAGAGGTGATCAGACTGGCGAGATCTCCCATGTTGGCGGGCACAACAAGCGTGTTGCTCTGCTCAGCAATCTTCGCGAAAGCATCCACATAGCGCTGGGCAACCTGCAGATTGACGGCGGTCATACCGCCCGGTTCCTCGGTTGCGGACGCCACCTGGCGCAGGGCCTCAGCAGTAGCCTTCGCGATCGCGACTGTAGCCGCAGCCTGACCTTCTGCGATGTTGATCTTCGACTGCTTTTCGCCTTCAGACCGCGCCACAGCGGCAGCGCGGGCACCTTCAGCGAGGTTGATCGCTTCCTGCTTTTTGCCTTCAGAGGTGGCCACGACGGCGCGCTTCTCACGCTCTGCCGTGATCTGGCGCTGCATGGCCTGCAGAATCACGTTCGGCGGCGTGAGATCCTTGATTTCGTAGCGGAGCACCTTCACGCCCCAGTTAAGAGCGGCCTCATCGATAGCCGAAACCACGGAGTGGTTGATCGTATCGCGCTCTTCAAAGGTCCGGTCAAGCTCCATGCGGCCAATCACAGAGCGGAGCGTGGTCTGAGCGAGCTGCGTGATAGCGATCACGTAGTTGCTTGTGCCATACGACGCCCGCTGGGGATCCGTAACCTGGAAGAAAAGAACGCCGTCCACGGAGAGCTGCGTGTTGTCCTTCGTGATGCAGATCTGCTGCGGTGTATCAAGCGGCACTTCCTTAAGGGAGTGACGATAGGCGATCCGGTCAATAAACGGGATCACGAGGTTCAGCCCTGGATTCAGCACAGCGTGAAACCGTCCCAGACGCTCCACGACCCATGCGGTCTGCTGCGGCACGACGCAGATCCCTTTATAGGCCACCACCGCGACAATCGCGGCGAGCACCAACGCAAAAATAAAGCCTGAAGTCATAATCTCGCCCACCTCTCTAAGAAGCCCGCAGAAAAGCTGTTCCCGTAAAACTTACCCGTTTTTGCGTGACGGTGCAATGACAAGCCGCGGCCCCTCTGTCCGCTCAATCACCCAGCGTCCCGGCACCAGTTCCGCTCCTGGCACTGCCTCCGCAAGCCATTCCGCCCCCCGGTACTGTACACGTGCCGTGCGGTCTTCAGCCCAGGCTTTCACCTCGACCGGCTGCCCGATATCGAAGGAGTTGTCACCAGGCTTCTCAGCAAGCCGCCCGGCCTTATGACGCCGCCAGAGGTACCCGCAGCCAAGCGATGCGGCGACAGCGGCCACGACGACCTGGATCGTGGCCCCGAAGCCAAGGAGAGACGCTGCGGCCCCAAAACAGGCCGCCACCGCCAGAATCAGCATGTAGAAGGTGCCCGTCAGGAGTTCTGCCACTCCGAGCACCCCAGCCGCAACAAACCAAATCCAAACCGGCATCGTCCGCACCTCCCTGCACTGCCTATAAAAAAAGCTGCAGCGGCTTTTCAGCTGCTGCAGCCTCTTATCCATAGTCTACCGGGTTATAGCGGCAGTGGATGGATGTTAAGCGCGGTTACTTCGCGAGACGACGCCAGGTGCTCACAACGGTATCCGGATTGAGGGACATCGATTCGATACCCTGATCCATCAGCCAGCGGGCGAGATCCTCGTGATCGGAGGGGCCCTGACCGCAGATACCGCAGTACTTGCCGCGGCGGCGGCAGGCGGCGATCGCCATCGAGAGGAGCGCCTTGACGGCCTCGTTGCGTTCATCGAACGAGGCAGCCACCAGACCGGAGTCACGGTCGAGACCCAGCGTGAGCTGCGTCAGATCGTTGGAACCAATCGAGAAGCCATCGAAAATGTCGAGGAACTGATCCGCGAGGAGCGCGTTGCTCGGAATCTCGCACATCATGTTGATCTTCAGGCCATTCTCACCCTGCTTCAGACCATGGGAAGCCATGATCGCAACAGTCTTCTTCGCTTCATCGATCGTACGGCAGAACGGGATCATCAGCTCAACGTTGGTGAGGCCCATTTCATCACGGACGCGCTTCATAGCGAGGCATTCGAGCTCGAAGCACTCGGCGAACGAATTCGAGACGTAGCGGGAAGCACCGCGGAAGCCAAGCATCGGGTTCTCTTCAACCGGCTCGAAGAGCTTGCCGCCGATCAGCTTGCGGTATTCGTTGCTCTTGAAGTCGGACATGCGGACGATCACCTTGCGGGGATAGAACGCAGCGGCAATGGTCGCAACGCCTTCAGCAATCTTGCTGATGTAGAACTCGCGCGGATTCGCGTAGCCGGCAGAGAGACGCTCGACAGCGTCACGGAGCTCGCCCGGAACGTTCGGGTACTCAAGGCAGGCCTTCGGATGCACACCGATGTTGTTATTGATGATGAACTCGAGACGGGCAAGACCAACACCCTTCGCCGGGATCTTCTGGAACTCGAAAGCGAGCTGCGGATTGCCGACGTTCATCATGATCTTCACGGGGATCTCGGGGAGAGCGCCCTGCTTCACTTCTTCCATGTTGAAGTCAAGCTTGCCCTCGTAGACGTGGCCCGTATCGCCTTCGGCGCAGGACACCGTCACTTCCTGATTCTCAGCGAGGAGTTCGGTCGCGTTGCCGCAGCCAACCACAGCCGGAATACCGAGCTCACGGGCAATAATAGCCGCGTGGCAGGTACGGCCGCCGCGGTTCGTCACGATGGCGGAGGCACGGCGCATCACGGGTTCCCAGTTGGGGTCCGTCATATCGGTCACGAGCACGTCACCCGGCTGCACGCGATCCATTTCCTTCGCGGACAGAACGATGCGGACGGGACCCGCGCCAACCTTCTGACCAATGGCACGGCCGGTCACGAGGGTCTTGGCGCCCTTGCTGTTGATCGTGAACTTTTCCTGGACGTCAGCCTTGTTCTGGCGGCTCTTAACCGTTTCCGGACGGGCCTGCAGAATGTAGATCTTGCCGTCGATGCCGTCCTTGCCCCACTCGATATCCATCGGGCAGCCGTAGTGCTTTTCAATCAGGCGGCCGAACTGAGCGAGTTCAATCACGTTCTCGTCAGTCAGAGCGAACTGGTGGCGTTCTTCTTCAGTCGTATCAACCGTGCGGACGGATTCCTTGGCACCAGGTTCGGTGTTGAACTCCATCTTGATCAGCTTGGAACCCAGCTGCTTACGGATGATCGGGAACTTGCCCTGTTCGAGGATGGGCTTATGAACGTAGTACTCGTCCGGGTTCACAGCGCCCTGCACCACGGTTTCGCCGAGACCGTAGGAAGCGGTGATGAAGACCACCTGGTCAAAACCGGATTCCGTGTCGAGCGTGAACATCACGCCGGCAGCGCCCTTATCGGAGCGGCACATACGCTGAACGCCGGCGGAAAGCGCCACTTCAGCGTGATCGAAGCCCTTCAGAACGCGATAGGAAATAGCGCGGTCGTTGTAGAGCGAAGCGAACACTTCCTTCATGCGGGCGAGAACCTGATCGATTCCGTTCACATTGAGGTAGGTTTCCTGCTGACCGGCGAACGAAGCGTCCGGAAGATCTTCGGCAGTCGCCGAAGAGCGGACAGCCACCGAAATCTCGGCGCCGTCGCGCAGCCAGTCGTAATACTCACGGATCTCTTTTTCGAGTTCAGCCGGGAACGGGGCTTCCTCGACCCACTGACGGATCTCGGCGCCCGCCTTTGCGAGCTCGTTCACATCTTCAACGTCGAGACTTTCAAGTCTCTTGTTAATACGCTCATTCAGGTTGCTTTCCTTCAGAAAGAGCCTGAAAGCATCAGCAGTCGTTGCGAATCCGTTAGGAACACGGATTCCCGCACTCGTCAGCTGGGAGAGCAGTTCACCAAGAGAGGCGTTCTTGCCGCCCACCCGGTTAACATCGGTATATCTGAGTTCGCTAAACGGAATAACGTACTTGCCCTGCATGCCATTTCCTCTCTACCCCCGATGTGGGGAATGTTTAGAATTGACCGCATTCTAAACAATTCGAGCGAATGCGGGGGAAGACTCCGCCAATCTCCACCTAAGGTGTTTTACTATGGCTGACCTCAATCCTCCTTCCAGCACCATTCCGCGTCCGGTTTTCATCGTTTCTGATGGCACCGCAATTACGGCCGAAACACTGGCTCAGGCTGTGCTCACTCAGTTCCCGAACCTGAACTATGAACAGCGCCGCATTCCGTTTGTCGACACAGTCGAGAAGGCCGTAGCGACGGCGGACAGAATCAATCTCGTTCAGGAAAAGACCGGAATGCGCCCGCTTGTCTTTTCAACTTTCTCAAGGAAATCAATCAGCAACGCGTTCTGTGATGAATGCACAGGGTTTGTTTCGGAGCTTTTCCGCAGCTTCGTGAACCCGCTGGAAGAAGAACTCGGCATGAAGAGTTCGCATCAGGTCGGCATGACGCACCGGATCCGGAATGAGGAAAACTATGACCGCCGCATCGCGGCCATCGACTACACGCTGACACATGATGACGGCCAGACAGACTTCGGTCTTGATGAGGCCGAGGTGATCCTCGTCGGTGTTTCCCGTTCCGGCAAAACGCCCACATCCCTTTTTCTGGCTATGCAGTTCGGCATCAAGGTCGCGAATTATCCGCTCATTCCTGAGGACTTTGACCGCGGAACGCTGCCAGAGGCGCTCGCCAAGGTGCATGACAAGCTTTTCGGCCTCACGATTTCCCCCGAACGTCTGCATGAAATCCGGAATGAGCGCCGCCCGAACTCCCGCTACGCGTCGATCGAGAACTGCCGCTATGAGATTTCTTCCTGCGAAGCGATGATGGACCGTGAAGGCATTTCCTACCTCTCCTCCACCACGAAGTCGATCGAAGAAATCGCCGCAACGATCTTCGCCACGCTGCATCTCGAGAAGCATGAGCGGATCGGCTGAGGATTCCCATCTCCTTCTCGCCGCAGAACCTTTTTTGCGATAGATTAGGAGAAGAGCCGCAGTCACTGCGACTGCGGCTTTTTTTCTGCAGCGGACGGTGCAAAACACCCTGCTGCAGTTCCGGTCAACCATTCTTCAGGAGTGCCCGCGAATGAAGACTCTGCCTGCTGCGATACTCGCCGCTCTGATTCTGAGCGGATGTTCGTCCGCGACCCTGCAGTTTGCCTCCGATCCCGAAGGCGCTGTCGTCCGGACTTCCGGCAATGGTTCCGTTCTCGGCACAACGCCCTTCAGCGTTTCCGTTGATCCTGACTCGCTGGCGCGTTACGCCACATCGCCTGGCTGCTACCGTCTGCCATACGGCTACGACTTTATCTGGGAGTCCGGAGCCAAGGTCTCAACCGCATCGCCTCTCGATATGTGTTCGATGACATCGGGAAAGAATCAGGTATTCCGTTTCTCTTTCAGCCGGCCAAAGGACGCGCCGGGGCTGGAAACAGACCTTCGGGTCGCGCTGAAAAACGCCCAGGAGCGGGCAAGGCGCGAAGCTGAGCGCGCGGCCCAGCTCGAGAACGAGCAGCTCATGATGGACATGGGCTGGGGCGGCTGGGGTTGGGGCTGGGGACCGATGTATATGGGACCCGGACCGAGATTCCGTCCGCCGCCGCCTCCGCCTCCCCCGCCTCACCGCCGCTAGGGAGCAGAAAAAAGCTTTCAGGCCTGACACCTGAAAGCTTTTTCTGTTTCTTGAGTTTCCTCTTCAGCCCCGGGTAACGCCCGGACCTTCGATCTGATTCAGGCCGCCCGCGGAACCGGACTTCACTTCAATCCGGACGGGAATCTTCTGCCCCACCTCTTCGATATGGGAAATCACACCGACAAGTTTCCCCTGGTTCCGGAGTTCGGAAAGGGCAAAAAGCGCCCGCTCCAGCATCTCAAGGTCCAGCGTTCCAAAGCCTTCATCAAGAAACACCGTATCGACCTGAAGCGACTGGCGGGATCCCCCGCTGCTCATTCGGGAGAGGCCGAGCGCGAGGGCGAGGCTCACAAGGAACGACTCACCGCCGGAGAGGTTGGTCGCTGAACGGCTGAGGCAGTTAAGCGAGTTATCAACCACCTGGAAGTCAAGCGGATCACCCGCTGCCGGTTCCAGCACGTAGCGGCGCGAGAGCTGCCCCAGTTCCTCATTTGCGAAATGAAGCAGCCGTCTGAATGTCAGCGCCTGCGCGAAACGGACAAACTTCGCCCCGTCTTCACTTCCGATCAGATCGTTCAGCTCATTCCAGCGGTCAAATTCCGCCCGAGCGGCCGCCGCGACACGGCGGGCGTTGTCCGACTGCCTGCGGCTTTCCTCATCAGCCTTCAGTTCGGTTTCGGCCTGCGTTGCGCCTCTGACAGCTTCAAGAAGCTGCGCCTGGACCGCCTCACGCTTCGCCTGGACCGCCTCCTGGGCTTCCGCCGTGACACTCTTCATCAGATGATCCTGAAGAGCCTTCTCAGCGTGTTTCACGCGGGATTCCGCCGCTCTGAGAGCGCTCTGGACCTCGAGCGACTCCTTCTCCCACTCAGCGATCACATCGGGTTCACGGCGGGCGCGGAGGAATTCTTCCCGCGTCTTGAAGGAGCCGTGAATCGAGATATCCAGATTCGTTTCCAGTGTCTTCGAATTCTGGCGTTCTTCCTCAGCCTGTTTTTCGCACTGCTCAATCCAGGCCTCGGCTTTATGCTTCTGCTCACTCGCCTCTTCGATCTTCTGCTGAACCGCGGTCTTCGCGGCCGTTGCTTTGTCAAGCTGCGCCCGGATCGACCGGCGCTCCTCAAACACCACAGCCGTACCGAAGAGTTCATGACGCTCCCCGGTTTTCGCTTCAAAGGCCTCAGAAGCTGACTTCAGCGCGATGCCGGCAGCGTCCGCGGCTTCTGCCGCCTTCACCCGCTCTTCTTCTGCCTTTGCGATCAGCGCCCGCTGCGTTACGGCAGCCTTTTCAGCCTCATCGCGATCCTTAAGGGCAGAGGAACGTGCCTTTCTCCGCTCGGAGAGGCGGTTCATGGTTTCTTCAACCGAGAGCGACCCTTCGCCGAAACCAAACGGGCGGACGAGTTCGAGCCAGGCGTTTCTCACAGAAGCGCTCGTTTCCTTTTCATCAGCGACTGTCTTTTCGGCAGCCTCCGTACGGCCTTTAGCCGCGGCTTCCTGACTCCTCGCGGCCGCGAGCTGCGCCTGGAACCCCGCATAAGCTTCCGCCGCCTCTTCAGCCGCAGCTGCCGCTTCCTGAGCGCTCTTCGCCGTGTTTTCGGTCTTTCGCGACCAGTTCTGAATCGCTTCACGGGCTTCCGTAAGGCGTCTCTGGAGTGCCACCCGATCCGCAAGGAATTCCTTCAGGAGGTTAGGGTCCGCCGCGCCAAGCCGCTTTAGGTTGGTTTCGCGCGTTACCCGGAGCCCCGAGAGATAAGGAATACGGTCATGCTTCAGGGCGCGGAGTTTCTCCGCTTTCTCACCGGCGATTCGGGCAAAGTTCACCGCCATTTCGATACCTGAGCGCTTTGCCTGTATCGCTCTCTGATCGCTCTTGCGGCTGACCCGCTCCGCCTCGGTAAGCTCGGCTGCCGCTTTATCCTGAAGCACCGAAACGCGTTCAATCTCTTTCTGCGCCGCATCAAGAAGCTTCGTGAGAGCAATCTGCTCATCAAGAGAAATCAGCGCAGCAATCTGCCCGGACTGAGTGAGCCCCCCTCGGGCTGCATCCGATAGAAGTTTCGCCTGAGCAGCTTTTTCGCGGAGCGTCTGCAGCTGTGCGCGACCTTTTTCCGCCTGTCTGTCAGCCTCACGCACCGCGTTTGTTGCGGACGCGAGCGCTGCGGAAGCCCGGGTGAGTTCAGACTGAGCGGCCTCAAGGCGCTCGTCCGCGAGACGCACCTGGCGGGACTGCTCGCGCATTCCGGAGAAGCTTTCGAGCAGCACATCATCCTTCGCGGTTTTTTCCACGCGAAGCGCCGCTGCCTCAGCATCCGCCTCAGACCGCTTCAGGTCGGAGGCGAGCTTTGAGAGCTCTTCCTCACGTCCGGTTTTGATGCCGAGTGCCTTCTGAACAGCGGCAGAAGCCGCGTCGCGCTTCTCCTTCAGGACAGCACGCTCTTCATCCAGCGCCTGAACACGAGGCGCTACAGCTTCAAGCTGCTCAGAAGCGGCACGGGCTTCGGAAACCCGCTGTTCCGCCTCGGTCGCCCGGGCGCTCAGCTCTTCGAGAAGCAGCGTCTTCGCCTTCGCGCTCTCCTGATACCCCTTCAGTTTCTGCAGCGTTTCGCTGAGGGCGTCGTCATTTCTCTTGATCGCCGCGAGCTGAGGCTCAAACTCCCGCGCCTTTCGGGCAAGATCAAGTCTCTGACGGTTTTCCGCAAAGCGCTTGTCGGCCTCACGGGCATCTTCCAGAGACTTCTTCGACTCCTCGTGCTCATGCGTAAGATCGGCCTTCTTATGAAGCCAGCTGAGCGCTTCATCCAGCCTCGCGGCTTCCTTTTCAGCGGCCTCCTCACGTTCCTCAAACCCGGCGAGACGCACACGCAGAGCCTTCAGGTCCTCAGCGCTGAGAAGCCGGATCCCCTGCACCTGAGCCTCGGCTTCCTCAAGCGCTTTTTCGCGGGCACGCTTTTCCGCATGCACCTGGCGGGAAATGTCTTTATAAATTTCGGTTCCTGTGATTCCCTCAAGAATCACTGCCCGGTCATCGCCCTTCGCCCGAAGGAACTCAGCGAAGCTCCCCTGGGCAAGAAGCACGCAGCGGAGGAACTCCTGAAACCGGAGACCGATCGCTTCCGCGGTCTTTTCCCGCCACTCTTCAAGCTTATCCGTGCGCGGCACCCACACACCATTCACCAGTTCGGCGAGCTCTCCTGTTTTCTGGAGCGTGCCTTTCTTGGATGAACGCGTCACGCGATAGCTTGATTTCCATAGCCGGCCGCGGGATTCAAACACAGCCTCAGCCCAGCAGACCCGGGTGCCCTTCGTCATATAGGGGCAGTCATCCGTTTTCTTCTGCTCAGCGGTAGACCGGTCACTCTTCTGACGCGCGGTTTTGCCGTAGAGCGCGAGCGTCACAGCGTCAAAAATGGAGGTCTTCCCTGCGCCGGTTCGTCCGGTGATCAGGAATATTCCATCCTGATAGGCCGGCACCGTGAAGTCGATCTTCCACCTCCCGGCCAGTGAATTGATATTCTCAAAAGCAATCGTCTGAATCTTCATTCTGCAGTCTCCGGTCCGTTCTTCACATCAGACGGAGAGGAGTCCTCATCCCTGTCTTTCCCGGCTTCATTCACGCGAACAATGGCAAGCGCCTCTTCGAAGGTTTCCATGAGACGCTTTCTGGCCGCCTCTTCCTTATGGCACTCCGTGAGCAGCTGACGGAAAACATCCTCAGGTTCCATCTCTTCCAGAGACTGCGACAACGCGGTTTTCGAGAGCGCATAGCGGAAAGCGGCCTGATTGCGGACCGCGAGGAGCTTAAGTCCCCGGGCGAGAGCAAGTTCCTGGAGCTTCTCCGTCAGATCGGGCTGCTCAGTCACCCCCGTATAGTTCGCCTCAATCCAGGCTCCGGGCTCTTCGCGCGCCACGCGTTCCATAGCGGCGCAGATTCCGTCCACATCGCCTTCAAGGCGCTCCATCGGCTGGAATCGCGGAACATATACCGGTTCGATATCAGGAGCCTTTCCTTCTTCCAGTGTCACGAGCACGACCTGGTTCTCGTTCTTCACCTCACGGAAGGAAAGCGGCTGCGGCGAGCCGCTGTAACGGATGTTTTCCCGTCCGACAGTCTGCGCCCGATGGATGTGGCCAAGCGCCACATAGTCCCAGCCATCCCCCACCACATCCGGCGAAATCGCGCCGAGCGTGCCGACTGTCTGTGGGACCTCACCGGTTTCCGGATCCGGCGTAATGGAGGTTCCGAGCGCGAAGAAGTGTCCCATAGCGACACGGGGCACCGCCGCCCCGGCGAGCCGCGCGTCAAGCGCCTCGCGGACGCGGGCATAGTGCGCCCGGACTCCCTTTTCATAAAGCGCCCAGCGTTCACCGTCTGTCATGCCTTCGAGACTCAGCCGCACTTCGCTCTCCCGAAGGAACGGAACGGCACCGATCCCGAGCAGCGGGACTCCGGAGTCATCCCGGATCACAACGGCTTCGCTCTCGGGGTCAGGTCCGGGCACCACAATGCCAAGCTGAGAGAGCATGGCAGCCGGCGCGCGAAGGAAGTTGGCGGAATCGTGATTCCCCGGCGTCACCACCACACGGCGGCAGCCAGCCTCAAGCAGTCTCGAAAGGAAACTGTAATAGAGACGCTGCGCCTCGTTGGATGGCATCGCGACATCAAAAACGTCGCCTGATATTAGAAGGCAGTCGACTGAACGCTCCCGGCAGAGACTGAGAATCCACTCCAGCATCTTGCGATCCATATCGATCGTGCTTTCGCGGATGACTTCCTTGCCGAGGTGCCAGTCTGATGTATGAAGAATCCGAACCACTTCCGTACTGTCCATATGTCGCGGTCCTGCTCCAAGGGGGAGCGGAGCAGCTTGCCGACCGCTTGAATTGTTTGAAATCGACGATGAGACTAACACGAAACCGCAGCGGGTACCCCGCCCCGTATTCACCATTCCGGAGCACACGCTTGCGTCAATTTGGTGCAATTTTGCACTGTTATGGTGCAAACAATATTTTTCCTGTAGAATTAACTGTAAAATAGCGATAAGTAGAACAACCTAAGCGTTTTTAATTTCATCCGTATTTTCATTCAGTTGCGCGGAAAATACCCCGAAATAAAAAAACTGGCACGCCGTTTGCGTAATAGAAAGCAAAGGCCACCGGAAAAAGGGGCTTCGGCTAAAAAGCCAATCAGACTTAATCAAGAGGGAGTCTTAAATGAAAGTTTCTCATGTTCTGCTCGCCGTCCTCGGCGCCTCAATCGCCTGCTCCGCCTTCGCTGCCCCTGCGCTCGACGGCACCCTGAAGAAGGCGAAGGATACCGGCATCTTCACGATCGGCTACCGCGACGCGTCCGTTCCGTTCTCCTACCTCGACGCCAAGGGCAAGTCGATCGGCTACGGCAACGAAATCTGCAAGAACATCGCCGCCGCTGTTGAAAAGAAGGTCGGCCGCAAGCTGACGATCAAGTGGCAGCCGATTACCTCCGGCAACCGCATTCCGCTGCTCCTGAACGGCACCTATGACGTTGAGTGCGGCTCCACCACGAATTCGAAGGAGCGCCAGAAGCTCGTCGACTTCGGCACCACGTACTTTGCTGTGGGCGTTACTGCTGCCGTGAAGAAGAATTCCGGCATCAAGTCCTTCAAGGATCTGAATAACAAGAACGTTTCGACCACCGCCGGCACGACCTCTGTCACGCTGCTGAAGGATCTCCGCAAGAAAGGCATCAATACCCGTGTGGTTCCCGCGAAGGATCACGCCGAAGCCTTCCAGCTGCTCGCCCAGAACCGCGTCGTTGCTAACGTGATGGACGATATTCTGCTTGCCGGCCAGATCGCGAACTCCCAGACCCCTGCTGCATACACGCTCCTGAACGAGACCATCTCGGAAGAGCCCTACGCCCCGATGCTCCGCAAGGATCCGCAGTTCAAGGCCCTGGTTGACGCCACGGTTACCGGCATGATCAAGTCCGGTCAGATGAAGAAGCTTTATGACACCTGGTTCACGAAGCCGATTGCTCCGCATAACGTCAACCTGAACTTCCCGATGAATGCTCCGACGAAGGCTGCCTTCGCTCATCCGAACTCGAACGGCATCTGATCGGTTCTGACAGCAGTTCTTTGAAAAAGTGAGGATCCTCCCGCCCTGCTGAGGATCCTCGCTTTCCGTATTTTTCAGAAACATCAGCGGGCAGGCAACACCAAACACCTTATTTAATTTGGGGAATGACGATATGGGATTTGAAATGGATTGGTCGACGCTTTTTGCGATCAGCGACCTTTCGGACACTCCCTGGTGGCAGTACATGCTGGGGGGCGCCGGAATCACCCTCGCACTCACCTTTTCCGCCGGGCTGCTCGCCCTCGTGGTCGGAACGCTTGTGGGCATCATCCGCACGGTTCCGAACCGCGCTCTTAACTTTATCGGCGAAGCCTGGGTCGAACTCTTCCGTAACGTCCCTCTCCTCGTGCAGCTGTTTCTCTGGTTCTTTGTGGTGCCGGAATTCATCCCGCCGCTGAAGGCGTGGATGATCAGCACGGATCCTCTTTACGGCGAATTCTTCTGCGCCTGGATCGGCCTCGGTCTTTTCACCTCTGTCCGTGTGGCTGAGAATGTGAAGTCCGGCATCAAAACGATTCCGCGCGGCCAGCTTTTCGCTGCCTACGCGCTGGGGCTTTCGACCCCGCAGGCTTACCGCTATGTGCTTCTGCCGCTCGCGTTCCGTATCACGCTTCCGCCGCTGAACTCCGAAGCCATGAACCTCATGAAGAACACCGCGACCTCACTCACGATCGGTCTTGCCGACCTCACGCTGCGGTCGCACGAAATGGGTGAGATGACCTTCCAGTTCTTCGTCGCGTTCTGCTTCGCAACAGTGGTCTACATCATCATTTCTCTCGTGATCAACCGCTCGATGACCACGCTTGAAAAAGCGGTCGCCATCCCCGGCCTCATCCGCAGATAAGGAGCCACGCCATGGATTTCTCTTCGATTACCGGCTCGACCTCCTTCCTGCTTCAGGGGGCTGCCTATACCTTTGAGCTCACTGCCACTTCCGCGATCGGCGCCATTATCCTCGGCACCTTCCTCGCGCTTGGCAAAATGGCCAAGAGCCGCGTGCTCTCGCTCCTCTGCTCGGGTTATATCAACCTGATGCGCGCAGTGCCGCTCGTGCTGATCCTCTTCTGGTTCTTCTTCCTCGTGCCGGTTTTCATTGCCTGGTTCACGGGGTCGCCGATTCCGGTTCCGGTTGGACCCGAAAAGACCGCTCTCATCACCTTCATCCTTTTTGAGGCGGCTTACTACGCGGAAATCATCCGCGCCGGCATCCAGTCGATTTCCCGCGGTCAGCTCTACGCGAGCTCCGCTCTCGGCCTCTCCTTCGGCCAGACGATGCGCTACGTGATTCTGCCGCAGGCTTTCCGCAACATGGGTCCGGTGCTTCTCACTCAGACAATCGTGCTCTTCCAGGACACGTCTCTCGTCTACGTGCTTTCGGCCACCGACTTCATGGGTGCTGTCTCCAAGATCGCCCAGCGCGACAGCCAGCTTACCCTCATGTATTGCTTTGCTGCGGTATGCTACTTCGTGGTCTCCTTCACCCTTTCCACGGGCGTGAAGCAGATGCAGAAGAAGCTCGCAATTATCCGCTAAGACCCTTTTCTTCCAGGAAGAATTTCTCATGACAGTTAATGAAAACGAAGCTCCCATGATCGACATCCGCAATGTCTCGAAGTGGTACGGCAGCTTCCAGGTCCTTAAAAACTGCTCTACCAGCGTCAGGAAGGGAGAGGTTGTCGTGGTCTGCGGTCCGTCCGGTTCCGGCAAATCCACCCTCATCAAGACGGTGAACGGCCTTGAACCTGTGCAGCAGGGCACCATTCTCGTGAACGGCGTCGAGGTGACGAATCCGAAGACGAACCTCACGCGGCTCCGCAGCCACGTCGGCATGGTGTTCCAGCATTTCGAGCTCTTCCCTCACCTCTCGATCCGCGAGAATCTTGTTCTCGCGCAGATGAAGGTGCTCAAGCGAAACCGCGAAGAAGCGACGAAGAAAGGTCTTGCTCTTCTCGACCGCGTCGGTCTTCTGAAGCAGGCTGAAAAGTATCCGGGACAGCTCTCCGGCGGCCAGCAGCAGCGTGTGGCAATCGCCCGGGCGCTCGCGATGGATCCGATCTGCATGCTGTTCGACGAACCGACTTCGGCTCTCGACCCGGAAATGATTAACGAAGTGCTTGACGTGATGGTTGAGCTCGCGCAGGAAGGCATGACCATGATGGTGGTGACGCACGAAATGGGCTTTGCCCGAAAGGTTGCTGACCGCGTGATCTTCGTCGAAGGAGGCGAGATCCTGGAGGACTCCCCGAAGGACGAGTTCTTCGAGCATCCGAAGTCCGAGCGTACCCAGCACTTCCTCTCGAAGATTCTGAGCCACTGATCTGGCTTCATCAAAATGAAGGGCCGCGATCCTATGGAATCGCGGCCCTTTTCTTATTCTGAAAAACAGCCTGTGATCAGTTTATTAATCAGAAGCTGTTTAATTCGGACACTCAGGACTTATTCGTCTTGATCGGTCCATACCGCTTCCAGACCCGCTCCATCAGCCAGAGAATCACGAAACCCACGACACCGACAAGAACGGCGGAAAAGCCTTCCGAAATGCCGGTCATGATCAGGGCATTCATCAGAGGCTTCTCAATCACGAGAGCAAAGAAGAGAACTACCAGCACGATTTCCTCGATAAAGAAAAGCGCCGGATTGCGGTAATTTTTGAAGTCGAACATCTTTTTATCTTTCCCCGGGATAAAAATGCAGAAATCTTTCAGCGGACACGAAGCCTGCGGCGGCGCTGCTCAAAAAGACAGACGGCAGCGGCAGCAGCGACATTGAGGCTCTCAGTCTCGGATTCAATAGGAATATAACGGCGCTCGTCAGCAACTTCAAGCGCCGCGTCAGAGAGCCCCGGCCCCTCGGCCCCCATCATCCAGACAGTCGGCCCTTTTTCCCAGCCTTCCTCGGCATAGATGTCGTGCCCTCCCCGGGCGTCCGCCGCGAGGAACCGGCCATCGAACAGCGTCTTTGCCTCAGAGGGCTCAATCCCCTCAAGAATCACCGCTCCGAAGTGGGCTCCCATGGCGCTCCGCATCACCTTCGGAGCCCAGAGAGACGCGGTTTTACGGCTCGCCGCGATCACCCGGACACCGGACGCCACAGCGGTCCGGATCAGAGTCCCGGCATTTCCGGCGTCCTGCACTCCGTCGAGATACAGCACATCGCTCTTCCGGATTCTGTCATCCGCCGCAGGTTTCTCCGGAAGATCAATCTCGATCATGATTCCGGCTCCATGTTCGACCGGAGAAATCTCCTCAAAAAGCTGATCATCGAGGAAAAACACCTTCGTCTGCACACCCTGGACCGTGCTCTCATCGGCAATGGCCTGCGCGAGATCATCCGTCTCGGCATCACGCCGTCCGGCCTTCAGAATCACGGCCCGCACCGGGACCCGGGCGTCCCGGGCTGCCATAGCGAGGTGCAGGCCTTCCGCGAGCGTAAAGCCCTCCTTGCGGATCGCGCGGGGTGACGCGCTCACCTTTTTCCAGGTCTTGAACCGGTCATTAGACGCGGATGTAATGTCGATCGCGAGCATCGCTTTCCTCTCTCCTACTCTTTTCTTTCCATCGCTTCCCGGCTCCAGCCGGTCATCGTACGCACGGGCTCGAAGCTCTTCCGGTAAATCCCCGGAATCAGACCGAACTTCCGGATCGCCTCAATATGAGCCGCCGTGCCGTAGCCCTTATGGCGGGCAAAGCCGTACTCCGGGTAAAGCGCGTCCAGCCGCCGCAGCTCGGCATCCCGGGAGGTCTTCGCGAGAATCGACGCGGCGGAAATCGCCTGCATCCGGTCATCGCCCTTCACAATCGCCTCCGCTCGGATATCAATCTTCGGAAGACGGTTCCCGTCAACGAGTACGAGAGTCGGACGGATTCCGCCCGTCAGCCCCTCGAGCGCCCGCTGCATCGCGAGAAACGTCGCCTGAAGGATATTCAGCCGATCGATTTCCTCGGGCGTTGCCTCACCGACTCCCCAGGCAAGAGCTCGCTCACGGATCACCGGAGCCAGCTCCTCACGGCGCGCTTCGCTCAGTTTCTTCGAGTCTCTCAGCCCTTCAATCGGGCGGGCCGGATCGAGGATCACGGCTGCCGCGACAACGTTTCCGCAGAGCGGTCCGCGGCCCGCTTCATCAATTCCCGCGATGATTTCCGAGGCGTAGTCCTCGATCGGAAAAAGCGGCAGCGTCGCTGCATCCTTCGCTTTCCTCATGCAGCGCCCCCGATGGTATCGAGAATCGCCTGAGAGGCGAGCGTCGCCGTATCCCGAAGGAGACTCTGATGCAGTTCCGTGAAGACCTCTTCGAGGTGCTCACGTCTCGCGGGATTCAGCTGATCGAGGAGGGACGCTGCCATGTACTGGGGCTCAGCGAAATACTGCAGGAATTCAGGCACAACACGCTTCTGCTCAAGAATATTCGGGAGACTCACGAAGGACGTGTTCCCCTTGCTCTGAATAATGAGAGAGGAAAGCGCGGGCATCTTGTACCCCACAATCATCGGCTTCTTATAGAGCGCGGCTTCAAGTGTCGCGGTGCCAGACGCGATCAGCGCCGCGTCACAGGCTTCCAGCACATCGTGGCTCCGGCCCGAGAACAGAATCACGTGCTCAGCCACCTCGCGGAATCCTCCAAGCGCCTGCACGATCTGTGTCCTGCGGGCCTCATCAGAAGCCGGAATGAGGAACATTGAGTGCGGCTCCGCCTTCAGGACCTCGCGGGCGGTTTCAAAGAATACCGGCGCGTTCCACCGTATCTCGTCATAACGGGATCCGGGGAGCACGGCAAACACCGGTCCTCTCGGCTCAAGCCCCAGACGCTGCCTTGCTCCATGTGTATCCGGTTTCATCGGAATCCCTTCCGCCATCGGGTACCCGATATAGGTGGAAGGAATGCCGGCCGCATCGTAAATGGCTTTTTCAAACGGGAAAACAAGCAGCATGTGATCCACTGAGCGTTTGATCGCGTGAATCCGCTCCGGGCGCCAGGCCCAGATTGAAGGACTCACGAAATGCACTGTGCGGATTCCGGATTTGCGGAGTTTCTCCTCGATCGCGAGATTGAAGTCCGGCGCGTCCACGCCGATAAACACCTTCGGGCGGACCGTCTCAGCGGTGCGGATCACATCGCGGCGCAGCATGAGAAGCTGCGGCAGCTTTTTCAGCACCTCAACATAGCCCCGGACGGAAAGCACAGACGCGTCATGCCAGACACTGAGCCCCGCGGCCCGCATCTTTTCTCCTCCGATGCCAAACTGCAGAGCGCCGTCCATCGCGCGTTTCACCGGAGGGATCACCAGCGACGCGAGCGCGTCACCGCTCGCCTCTCCGGCGAGCCACATGACACCGTTCCTGTGCGCCTCATCCGGCACAGGCCGAACCGTGGCTGCTGTCTCTTCGCTTCGTTTTTCCATAAATCTTTCCAACGATAAAAAAACCGGCCTCCCAGAGGCCGGCTCTTTCTGCTGCTCTTAGCGGATGATGCCCCGGGGACTTTCTGAGACAGCCTGGCGGAACAGTTCAATCAGAGCCTCATCGGCAGGATTTGCCTTTTCAAGCTCTTTCATCCGGTCACTCGCCTCAGCCACGGTGAGATTCTCGCGGTACACCACGTGGTAACACTGCTTCAGCACAGCGAACTGCGCTGCGGTAAAGCCGCGGCGGCGAAGCCCGATCGAATTCAGTCCATGAGGAGCTGCCGGATAACCCGAGCAGATGACGAAGGGAGGCACGTCACGCACGACAATCGAGCCGCCGCCCACCATGGCGTGCTCACCGATATGCACGAACTGATGGACACCGGCCTGACCGCCGACAATGGCGAAATCCTTCACATGGACGTGACCGGCAAGACCGACGTTATTCGCGAAAATCACGTCGTTGCCCACCTGGCAGTCATGCGCCACGTGCACGTTCACCATGTAGAGGCCGCGCGAACCAACCCGGGTGATGCCCTGATCCTGCGCGGTGCCAATCGACATCGTGCAGTTTTCACGGATCACGTTCTCGTCGCCGATCTCAAGCGCGGTATCCTCGCCGGCATACTTCTTATCCTGAGGCGTGCATCCGATGCAGGCACCCGGATAGATCTGGTTGCGTTCACCGATAGTGGTCCGCCCCGTCACGGAGACGTGGCTGATCAGAACGGTTCCTGAACCGATCTTCACCTTCGGGCCAACAACGCAGAACGGACCGATTTCAACATCTTCCGCAAGCTCCGCGGAAGGATCCACTACTGACATCGGATGAATTTTTGTCATTGATACCCCTTATATCAAACTGCATCGGCTGGATTCCTGAAGCGGAATCAGCGGAATCCGGCCGTCTTTCAGATCATTCGTGAATTGTACGGCGGGCGCACATAAGAGTCGCCTTGCAGACGAGCTCTCCGTCAACCGTAGCCGTGCAGTCAAACCAGCCGATACCCATGCGGTCCTTCAGATAGCGGCCATTGAAGACGAGCTTGTCGCCCGGCAGCACAACGCGCTTGAAGCGTGCCTTGTCGATGCCGGCGAAGTAGTAAATCGCGTTCTTGTCGTTACGCTGTTCCTCGGTGAGGCGGCAGGTGGCAAGAATACCGCAGGCCTGAGCCATCGCTTCAATAATGAGGACGCCAGGCATCACGGGAGCGTTGGGAAAATGACCCGTAAACTGGGGCTCATTCGCCGTCACGTTCTTATAGGCAACAATCTCCGTGAGATCATCATTGATCGACTCAACCCGGTCCACGAGGAGGAACGGATAGCGATGGGGCAGGAGCTCCATGATCTCATAAATCTTCATTGTTTTTGACATTTTTATCAGGCGGCCCGGGGGAAAAAGGTCCTCTCTGCGGGTGACGCCTCTCCATAAAAGCCGACAAACGCCGGCGTGGATTTAAGATTCGTCTGAACCGGAACGGGCGGCTTTCAGGGCCGCAATTTCCCGTTCAAGCGACTTCAGGGTCTTTCGCATGTCGGTGAGGTTTCGTACGAGCACCGCCGTGCGTTCGGATTCGCGCCGTGGCTGCGCGGGGTAAATGCCGATCATGACTTCAGGCTTGTCACCCCAGCTCACGATCGGAGTAGCCGGACCCACCATGGAGCCGGCCGGAATCGTAATATGGCCGTTGATCATGGCAGCGCCGCCCAGCACACAGTGATCTCCCACCGTTGTGGACCCCGCGATGCCGACGCAGCCGCAGATCACGCAGTGCGATCCGATGCGGCAATTGTGCCCGATCTGAACCTGATCATCAATCTTCGTGCCGTTTCCGACTACTGTGTCATCCAGCGCGCCGCGGTCAATCGTGGAATTGGCGCCGATCTCAACATCGTCACCGATCGTGACGCCGCCCACCTGCGGGATCTTGATCCATTCCCCGGAGAAAGGCGCGAAACCGAAGCCTTCACCGCCGATCGTGGCACCCATATTGATGATCACACGGCGTCCCACGTGGCAGTGGTCACCCACCTTGGCCTGCGGGAAAAGATGCGTGTGTTCGCCGATTTCGGTCTTCGCGCCGACATAGGCGCCTTCACCGATCCACACAAACGGGCCGATCTTCGCGCCGGAACCAATCACCGCGCCGGCATCCACCCGGGCCGACGGATCGATCTCAGCATCGGCCGCGATCACCGCCCGCAGATCAATGCCGGACTCGGGTTCCGGAAACGCCCCGCCCTCCATCGCCTGGCTCGCCCATGCGTACCACGCATAAGGATTCGGCGTGAAAACCACGGGTCGGGCGAAATCCTCAAGCTTGGAAAGTGATTCTTCCGCGGCGTCCGGCACAACCAGAACCGCGGCGCCTGACGCAGCGGCCTCTTTCAGCGCCTTTGGATTCGACACGAAGGCGATATGCGCGCTGTCAGCCTCTTCAATCGGACGGAACCCTTCAACACGGATCGCCTCAGCGCCATGCATCGGGCGGGAAGGAAGCCTGCCGCCCGAGAGTTCCGTAACGCTTGCGATCAGATCAGAAACCAGAAATGAAGATGAATCGGCCATGACGCTCCTTTCCTTCAGTGTCTAACTAGGCTATCAACAGAAAAGCCTGTTCCGGTACTGCCGGACCAGGCTTCAAAGAAGCCCGGCGGTACAGACGGCGCGCTCTTCTCTTCAGGCAGCACCGTCAACCGTCGGGCGGAAGGCATCCTGATTACTTCAGGGCCTTCAGGACCTTGTCGGTAATGTCAACACGCGGGCTGACATACACGGCGTCCTGGACGATCAGGTCGTAGTTTTCGCGGCGGGCGAGATCCTGAATCACCTGATTCGCGCGGGCGATCACGATCTGGATCTCTTCATTCTGACGCTGGCCGAGTTCCTCACGGAAGGCGCGCTGTTCACGGTTCAGAGCCCGCTCTGCCTCAGCAAGATCACGCTGTTCATTGAGCCGCTGATTCTGGCTCATCGCCGGAGCGTTCTTCTGGAAGGCATCGGCACGGGCTTTGAAGTCTGCAGCCTGCTTATCGATGTCAGCCTTGCGGCGGGCGAATTCCTTCTGCAGCTTCTCGGTCGCAGCCTTGGCCGGGGCCGAATCATGAAGCACGCGCTCAAGGCTCACGACGCCGATCTTCGGAGCCGCATCCGGCGCTGCGTAAGCAGGGCTGGTGCAGGCGATGGCGACTGCCGCCGTCGCTGCGAGGATGGCCTTGGTGAAAACGTTCTTTTTCATCTTAAACAAACCTTTCTATGAAATTCCTTCGGAATACATTATCCCGACCGGAAACACTCTAGATTCTAACCTGTTGCCCCTCGATCAGAAGCTCGTACCGATCTGGAACTGGAAGCGCTGCACGTCGTCGCCCTTCTTCTTGTTCAGCGGGAAGGCGAGCGAGAACTTCAGAGGTCCAAGAGGCGAAATCCACGCCACGCCGACACCGACTGAGTAGCGCAGATCGCTGAGGCTCACGTTGCTCGTATCGGTACCCTGATTGGATCCTGAACCGCCGGAACCCCAGACCCAGCCGCCGTCGAAGAAGCCGAAGGCGCGGAGCGTCCGGTCAGCGCCAGGCAGCGGCACATAGAGTTCAGTGGAGAAGTCGAAGAGCTTCTGACCGCCCATGTTGTCGCCGTTCGTATCACGCGGGCCGAGAGACGAGGTTTCGTAGCCGCGGACCGAACCGATACCGCCGGCGTAGAAGTTCTTGAAGAACGGGTACTCCTTGTCTCCGTAAGCACCGGCATAGCCGAGTTCCGTATTGAAGGCCAGAGTCACATTCTTCGAAAGCGGCCAGTACTGCTGCAGCTGGTAGCTCACCTTGTAGTAGCGAAGGTCAAGCACCGGGAGCGACACTTCGCCGCTCACACGCTGATAGCGGCCCTTGTTCGGAGCGAGAGCGTTGTCTCGGGAGTCGCGCGACCAGCCGAAGGTGGCTGCGATCGACTTCGGATCCTTGCCGAAGTTATCGACGTAATCCCAGTAGCGCTCAGGCGACGCGTCACCGGAACCGCGGGTGCCGCGCAGCGTCACCTTGGTCTGCTCAATCTTCGCGCCAAGGAAGATACGGTCGAGCTCAGTCACCGGGATGCCGTAGGACACAGCGGCACCGAGCGTCTCATACATCACGTTCGCGACATCGAGGTCATCGAGGTCGACGCGGCGGTCGTACACGTCAATCGTGCGGGAGACGCCCTCAGGCGTCACGTACGGCTGCGTGAGAGAGAGCGCGTAGGTGCGGGTCGAATCGGAATTACTCGCTTCGATAGAAGCCGAGTTGCCGGTACCGAAGATGTTGTTCTGGGAAATACCCGCCGACAGGATGATGCCGTCAGAGGACGAGAAACCGGCGCCGAGGGAGATGGATCCAGTCGGACGTTCTTTCACGTGAACCTTCAGATCCACTTCGTCACGGGTGCCGGGAACCGGAACGGGTTCCGCCGTCACTTCATCAAAGAAGCCGAGACGGTCAATACGGTCACGCGAGAGCTTCACCTTATCAGAGTCAAACCACGACGCTTCATACTGGCGGACCTCACGGCGCACCACTTCGTCACGCGTGCGGGTGTTGCCCGTCACGAAGACGTTGCGCACGTAGGCGCGGCGGCCCGGGTCAACCGTGTAGACCACGTCGACGGTGTGATCGGCGCTGTTCGTCACCGGATTTGGGTTCGCTGTCGCGAACGCGTAGCCGAGAACCGAGAGCTTATCCTTGATGGCGCTCGAGACCTGGTTCACTGATTCGGCGTTATAGGTTTCGCCGATCTTCACAGGCTTCGTGAGTTCAGAGAGCTGGTCATTGAGGCCGAGCTGCTCACCTTCAACCTTCACGGTCTTCACCTTGTAGGGAAGGCCTTCGTGAATGTTGATCGAAATAAAGACGTCTTCCTTGTTCGGGGCAATCGTCACCTGAACGGAGTCGAGACGGTAGTCGAGGTAACCGCGGTTCAGGTACCAGGAGCGGATGCTTTCCAGGTCGCCCGCAAGCTTCTCACGCGAATACTGGTCACGCTTCGTGTACCAGGTAAACCAGCCCGGAGTGCTCAGCTGCATCACGTCACGGAGCTCGGAAGCCTTGGCCGCCTTGAGACCCGTGAAATGAATTTCCTTAATGGAAGAAGCGGCGCCTTCATCAACGTTGATCGTCACACGGACGCGGTTGCGTTCGAGCGGCGAGACGTTCGTCGTCACTTCAACGCCATAGTGACCTTTGGCGAGGTACTGACGGCGCAGTTCCTGTGTCGCCTTGTCAAGGGTCGCAGAGTTGAAGATACGGCCTTCAGCAAGACCCGCCGCGCGGAGCGACTTCTCAACTTCCTGCTTATCAAATGCCTTGATGCCGTTCGTCTCAATCGTCGCAACGGCCGGGCGTTCGATCAGATGCACAACGACGACATCGCCATTCTCAGTGAGATTCACATCGCGGAAGAGTCCCGACTGATAAAGCGCACGGATGGCGAGCGCGCCTTTCTCAGGCGTGTATTCATCACCCACGCGGAAGGGCAGATGCGAAAACACCGTGCCAGGCTCGGTTCGCGCAATACCCTCGATGCGAATGTCCTTGATCGTGAACTGCTGAGCCGCCGCCGCGAGCGACAGTGTCGCAAGGACAGCCGCTACTGCGGTTTTAAAGGTAAAAGTCTTCAGTGTCATTGGTCTTTATCCGCCCAAAACTTCTTTCCCCCGGCAAGGAGTGCCGACAGAAGGCTAAATTTCGAGGCATTAGAAGCTAAAGCTAAAGTTTCTCTATTCTAACCACCAAAAAGGCGTGTGACGTCGTTCATCAGCGCAATCAGGGTTACAAAGAGAATCAGAAGGAGGCCGGCCCGCTGCGCGATGCCGATGGCCTGTTCGGAGGGCTTCCGCCCCACGATGAGCTCATAGAGGTACATCGCGAGGTAACCGCCGTCGAGAACCGGAATCGGAAGGAGATTCAGAATCCCGAGGCTGATCGACATCATCGAGAGGAAGAGAAGGAATGGAAGCAGCCCCACCTGCACCGCCTGCCCCGCGTAGTCCGCGATCGCAACCGGGCCTGAGAGGTTCTTCACAGACGCTTCTCCCACCACCATCTTTCCCATCACGCGAAGCGTCAGCACGGACATATCCCAGAGCTTTCCGACACCCGCCGTGAGTGAATCCCAGGGGCCGAGTCTCACCCGGACCACGTCGGGGAAGCCCCCGACCCGAATACCGATCTGCCCCACATTCTTTCCGGTCTTCGGATCCTTCACTTCAGGCACGCGGATCTTAACAGAAACCGTATCCGTTCCTCTCTTCACGCCGAGCGTCATTTCGTCTCCGCCTGAGGCTCGGAGAGTCTTCACGAGCATCACGGCGCCCGTCACCGGATTGCCGTTCACGGACGCGATCTGGTCCCCTTTCCGAAGACCGGCGCTCTCAGCCGCGGATCCCTTCATTACCTCTTCCACCGGCACGGCGCCGTCTCTCTGCCAGGGAATCAGACCGACATTTTCGAGCGGATTGGTTTTATTCGGATCGCCCTTGAAATTGACACTCCGGAGATCGATCGGATAGCGCTCCGCGTGCTCCCCCGTCTTATCCGCGGCATCCCGCACGGTGATCGTTGACTCGGTACCCGCGACGCGGAGGAGCTTCATCTGGAGATCGGCAAAAGTCTTCACATCGCCGTCCCCGACACCGATCACATACTGTCCGCCCTGGACACCGGCCGCGGCCGCGGGCGTCCCCTGAGGAGGAGCGGCGACACGGCTCGAAAGTTCATACGTCCCGACAAAACCGATTCCCCAGAGAATCAGCACCGCGAAGAGCAGATTCATAAAGGGGCCGGCAAAGACAATCAGCGCCCTCTGCCAGAGTTTCTTCCCCTCAAAGTCCTCGGCCTTATCCTTCGCGGTGAGCGCCGGAGTCGTCGGATCGCGGGAGTCGAGCATCTTCACGTAGCCGCCAAGCGGCAGAAGCGAAAGCGCGAACTCAGTGCCGCTCTTCCCCCGGATCTTCCAGAGGATGGGACCGAAGCCGACTGAAAAACGGATCACCCGCACGCCGCAGAACCGGGCGGCAAGGAAGTGCCCTCCCTCATGAATCACGACGAGGAGCTCGAGGGTCGCCGCAAACGCGAGAAGCGTTATCAGAAAAGTCAAAGTAAAAGTCTCCGGGGAGAGATCAGGAAATCCGGCCCGAGCAGATCAGGCTGTCCACGAAGCTGCGGGCTTCGCGGTCAGCGGCATAAATATCGGAAAGCGACTTCGGAGCCGGAAGCACCAGCCCGGAGAGCGCCTCGCGGCAGGCCCGCCCGATTCCAAGGAAGCTGATTTTCCGGTCGAGGAATGCGGCCACCGCGGCCTCATTCGCCGCGTTAAGCACAATCGTCGCGGAACCGCCCGCCTCAAGCGCTTCCCAGGCGAGCTTCAGCTGCGGGAAGCGTTCCAGATCCGGGGCCTCAAAGGTGAGAGGCTCCTTCAGCTTCGTAAAGTCAAGCGCCGCGGCGCCGGACTCCGTCCGCTCAGGCCAGGCCATCGCCACCGCGATCGGCGTACGCATATCGGGAACGCCGAGCTCCGCCATCACCGCGCCGTCCTCAAAGGCAACGCCTGAATGCAGAATGCTCTGCGGGTGGATCACAACACGGATCCTCTCAGGCGGAATATCAAAGAGCCAGCGCGCCTCAATCACTTCGAGCGCCTTGTTCATGAGGGTAGCGGAGTCGACCGTGATCTTCCGGCCCATCTTCCACCTCGGATGCGTACTCGCTTCTTCCACGGTAACTCCCGTGAGATCCATTCTGCGAAGGAACGGACCGCCCGAGCAGGTGAGCCAGATCACTGCTTTTTCACGCTGGGCAGGAGTCGCTGCAGCAAGCGACTGGAAAATCGCCGAGTGCTCCGAATCCACGGGAAGCAGTTCAGCGCCGCCCTCCCGGATCGCCTGCTGGAGAAGCGCGCCGCCGCAGACAACGCTTTCCTTATTGGCTAGCAGCATGCGCTTGCCGGCCTTCGCCGCGGCAAAAGCCTGCGGAAGTCCCGCTGCACCGCTTGCCGCGAGCAGCACGGCATCGGCCTCAGGGTCAGAAGCCGCCTCGCAGCAGGCAGCTTCGCCCGCGGCTGCCCGGGTGGAAAGACCGCGCGCCTTCAGGGCCGCCTGAAGCTCAGGGAGCTTCGACTCATCCGCGAGCACCGCGGCTTCAGCGCCGCACGCCTCACACGCCGCGGCGAGTTCTTCCGCGCGGCTGCCGGCAGCGAGAACACCGACCTGCCATTCGCCGGGATGACGGGAAACAACGTCAAGAGCTGAGCGGCCGATGGAACCGGTCGCACCGAGAATATTGATCTTTTTTGCCATAGTGGATGGATTCTAACCGGGACGGGACGATCTTTCCTGAAAGGGGAGTTTCGGTGTGGGTACCCTCTTTTCAGAAGGACCGCTTCACATTGACAGAAAGCCCGGTTTCAGATTTTCCGCCTTCAGTCACGCCGATATCCGCACCGACACCGAAATTCCAGAGCTTACGCCTCAGCTGCAGGCCTACAGAACCAATGCCGGAGAACGTCCGTCCGCCTTTGACGCGGATCGACCCATCCTCTTCCACCGTGCCTGTGTCACCCATACTCGCCACAGCGCCAATCGACGTATTCACCTGAACCGCGGTTTTGCTGTCCGGCTCATGAAGCAGCCTCATTCCGATGCCAACCGGCACCTGCTGCAGACTCCGCATTTCACTTGTGACCGCGGCTGATCCCCCGAGCTCCGATACGAGCCCCATCGCAGAGGTATCGGTCCGGACCGCCCGGTAACCCGCAAACGGCACAACCTGAACACCGGTGCCAACCTGAATCGGAAGCTCGGCCCGCATCTCAGCGGAATAGATATTCTGTGTCGGATCGGGAGTAATGCCGGCGAGCGTGAGCGCCACCGGAATCACGCGGGATGTCCCTTCCGCCCCCGCGAAACCGGTTCCCGTGAACTGATAGCCCTTCCCTTTCATCACCCCGCCGTATCCGTAGAAGCCAACAAGATCAAGCGGGCCCGCGTCAACGAGACGGATCGCGCCGTCTTCCTTGCGGGTTAGCGAATGATCCGCTTCCTTCAGCGGAGGCAGCACTGAGTCATCCGCGCTCTCAGAGTTATCGCCGTTTTCATCCGCGGCTTCTGAACCGGCAGACACCGGGACGGCAAGGAGATTGATCCCCTGGGGGTCCACTCCCCCGCTCTCAAGATCTGAGAGCCTCACCCCGTAAAAACCGGTCGGTTCCGCGGTCACCGCCGCGATCAGAGTCTCAAGCTGCAGCGGCGTGAGGATCGGGGAGGGCTTTTTCGCGGTTTTCAGGCGAAACTTTTTCCCCTGATCTGACGCCTTCCCGCTTTTAACGGACGTTATCGGAGACTTACGGGCGGTCTTCTTCTTTGCTGTCTGACGCGTGCGGGATTTCGGCTTATAAACAGACTTTCCTGCCGACGCCACTTTCAGCAGCTGATATAACGGATCACGGGAATGATGAGAAGCCCCGTAAACCGGGCCAGCGGCAACAAAAAGGAACAAAAAGAAAAAAGTGAGCATATACCGAACGCAAGCGCCGATATTTTCATCACTTTCTACCTTTCTTCCCACTGGCGGCATAGAGCAGAAGCCCCTTTTTTATTCGCAATAAAGCTAAAAGATAGGATAATAGAAACCGTTAATGGGGGGTACCCCGAGAATTTATCCAACCTAAGGATCACAGCGCTATGGCAAAGAACGTCATCATCATGGGAGCGACATCTGGGATTGGAGAAGCGCTCGCCGTCCGATTTGCCGCCCTCGGGTGCGATCTGGCCATTGCAGGCCGCCGCGCTGACCGGCTCCAGGCAATTGCTTCGAAAATCTCCTCTGAACATAACGTCCGGGTGATCTGGAGTGAAATCGATGTCCGGCGTGAAGACGCGCCGCTCAAGATTTCACACCTCGCGTCTGAAATCGGCGGTGTGGATCTCTATATTCACGCAGCCGGAATCGGTCACGAAAATGTTGAGCTCGATCCGAAGATCGAAATGAACACCGTGGATACCAATGCCTCCGGCTTTGTCCGCTGCATTGATGCCGTTGTCACGCTGCTCCGCAGTCAGGGAACCGGCGGACAGATCGCCGCGATCAGCTCCGTAGCCGCAACGCGCGGTCTGGGCGCCTCTCCCGCCTACTCCGCGACAAAAGCTCTCCAGGCTCACTACCTCGAGGCGCTCCGTCAGATGGTGAACGCGAAAGGCTGGGACATCCGAATCACGGATATCCGTCCGGGCTTTGTCGATACGCCGCTGCTCGAGGGGAAGAAGTACCCGATGACGCTTCCTCTTCCCTACGCCGCTGACCATATCGTCAAAGCCATTCTGAAGAAGAAGACCGTTGCCTGGATCGACTGGAAGTATCAGCTGCTCTGCGCCGCATGGGTGTGCCTCCCGAAGATCGCCTGGGAGAATCTCCCTGTGGGTTTCGTGCCGTTCTATAAGCCGGATTCCGGAAAGAAGGCCGCCGCGAAAGCGCCTGACGCATCGAACCCTGCGGAGACTCCCGAAGCTCCCAAGGCTTCTGCAGCCGCAGCCGAAGATAAGCCCGAAGGAAAGTAACCGATGCCCGGTTTCCGTGAATCCGTGCGCAGCTGCGCTTATGAGAAATATTCCCAGTTCAGCGGCCGCACGGGCCGCGCTGAATTCTGGTGGTTCATCCTCGCGCTCTTCCTGATTAACTGCACGCTTATCGTGATCGGGATCATCCTTCCCTTCATTCAGACATCTATTCTCGGCGGTTTTACGCTGGTGATTCTGAGTCCCTTCGCTGCGGCGCTCACGCGGCGGCTGCATGATGTGGGCCTTTCCGGCAAATGGGTAGCCGCGGCTTTCATTATCGCGGTTATCGCCGGAACCGCGGGAACTTACTCCACGCTTTACTGGGCGAAGTTTGTTACGCCGGCTGCCTTTGGCCTTCTCTTTCTGATATCCCTTTTCCCGGGTTCAAAGGCTGAGAACACCTACGGTCCTGTGCCCTGAGAGAAAGTGTCTGAGAAACAAAAAAGCTGCAGAAAGTTCTGCAGCTTTTTTGTTGCCTTCAGACTCCCTGCGGAAGACTCAGGCGGATAAACCCCGCCTGAGTGCCTTCTGTATGGGAGATCAGAGAATACGGCGGATCCAGCCTTCCGGCGCTTCAATCTCGCAGGACTGGATCTTCAGCAGCGTCTCACGGATCTTGCCGGAGATTTCACCGATCTTATCCATGCCGGACGGGAAGTAGATATCGCCGTCCTCAGAGTGAATCATGCCAACCGGGGCGAGCACGGCAGCCGTGCCACAGAGGGCGCATTCCTTCATGTCCTTCACTTCGGAGAACTTCACCTGACGCTCGATCACCTTGAGGCCGAGGTAGTGTTCGCCGACATAGACGAGGGAGCGGCGGGTGACAGACGGGAGAATCGAGTTGCTCTTCGGAACAATCAGGTTATTGTCCTTATCGACGAAGAGCACATTGGCGCCGCCCGTTTCCTCAACGTACGTATGAGTGGACGGATCGAGGTAAATGTTTTCAGCGAATCCCGCACGGTGCGCTTCCATCGTGGGATAGAGGCTCATCGCGTAGTTAAGACCAGCCTTGATGTGACCGGTGCCGCGGGGAGCCGCGCGGTCGTACTGAGCGACCTGAATGCGGATCGGCTTCACGCCGCCCTGGAAGTAGGATCCCACCGGCATCGCAAACAGGCGGAAAAGGAATTCGTGAGCGGGAGCGACACCGATCTGGGGACCCGAACCGATCATCACCGGACGGATATAGAGAGAAGCACCCGTGCCGAAGGGCGGAACCCAGGCGGCGTTCGCCTTCACCGTTTCATCGAGAGCCTTCAGGAAGGTCTCCTTCGGAAGCGGCGGCATTTCGAGACGGCGGCAGGTGTTCTGCATGCGTTCCGCGTTCTGATCCGGACGGAAAGTCACAATGTGACCGTCTTTCGTCGTGTAAGCCTTCAGGCCTTCGAAACAGGACTGGGAATAGTGGAAAACGCAGGCTGCCTCAGAGAGCGTGATATCGGGATCTGTGGTCAGACCACCCTCTTCCCACGCGCCGTCATGCCAGCGGGTCTGCCAGCGGTAATCGATCGGACGATAAGTGAACCCGAGGTTGGCCCAATCAAGATTTTTCTTTTCCATTTTGCTTATAACCTTCAAAAACTTTCTTGCTGAAAAAATTCTGCGGTCACTGACCGGTTTCCCAAACCTTTCTGCTCAGAACCCGGTTCAGCTTGTGACTGAAAGGATTCAGGCGGACGTTATTTCAGATATCCGCGCCAGAAGGGGCTTAGTGCGCAAGGTCTTCACGCTGGCTAATTCATTTAATCGTACACCCGGCACGAATAAGTAGGGCCGGGAATCACGGGAAAGTGTGTATAAAAAAGCCTTTCCCGCAAAGGAAAGGCTTTTCAGAGACTCTCAGGATCAGGCTCTGTGATCCGGAATCAGGAAATTGTCGTGAGAAGAATGATCAGCACGACTGCCGGCATCACCGGCACGCAGGAGTCCAGACGGTCAAACCAGCCGCCGTGGCCCGGAAGAAGGTTGCTGGAATCCTTGATGCCGGCCTGACGCTTCGCGGCTGATTCAAGCAGGTCGCCCGCCATCGAGAACAGCGTGAGCAGGAGTGTCACCACAACGGCGGTGAGGAATCCGGTCTCGGTGATCAGGACAGACTGGAATACATCAGCCCGGCCGGCACATGCGATGCCAATCGCGAACAGCACGCAAAGCCCAAGGATATAGGCGCCGAGCGCTCCTTCCCAGGTTTTCTTCGGGGAGATAGCAGGCGCCATCTTCATGTCGCCGAAAATCTTTCCGCCGAAAAACCGGCCGCAGAAATACGCGCAGATATCCGCGCTCCACACGATCGCCAGGACGGAAATCACCATCTGCCAGCTCCCGATCTCAAAAAGCCAGAGAATCGAGTACCAGGCAAGCGGCAGCATCAGAACCGCCATGGCGCCCTGCGCCGCAACAGGCAGACGGAACCCGGTATTCCGATCACGGAAGAGACCGACCGTCAGCAGGAACCAGACCGCGGCGTCTGCCGCCGTAAGCGCGAGGAGCGCCTGAGGCCTGAGACGAAACCCCATCACCCAGAGCGCGTAAAGCACGATTCCCATTACTGCGGCAACCGGAAGCGCGGCTTTGACCCCCAGCATCCTCAGCCACTCCCAGATAGCCGCCGCCACAGCGAAGGTCATCACCGCGGCGAACGCAAGCGGCGACAGGTAAATGGAGCCCACCAGAACGATGAGCAGGATGATGGCAGTAATGACTCGTTGCTTAAGCATTTGAAATGCAGGCCGCTTTCGCGGCCCGCCAATAAAAGGTGTTACCAGGATCCCGCGGGGGAATCCCTTTCAGCTAGCCCTGGAGCTGTTCGCTCGTGAGACCGAAGCGCCGTTCGCGGCCGGTAAACCACCGGATCGCTTCAAGCAGGTGCTCTTCCCGGAAATCGGGCCAGAGCACCGGCGTGAAGTAAAGCTCGGCGTAGGCTGCCTGCCAGAGCAGGAAGTTCGAGATCCGGGACTCACCGCCGGTGCGGATCATGAGATCAACGTCTCCCGCCCAGGGAAGCGCGAGATGACGGCTGATCAGTTCCTCATCGATCATAACGGGGTGAGACGCAGCGAGCGGCTCCTCCTTCAGGATCGATCTCACTGCCTGCACGATATCCCAGCGGCCGCCGTAATTCGCGCAGATGGTGAGCTGCATCGCGCTGCAGTGCTCGGTCGCCCGCTCGGTTTCCTCGATCGCCTTTCTCAGGGGATCAGAGAAGGCCGAGACGTCACCCGCCACATGAAGACGGATATCGTTCTTTACGAGCTTTTCCCGCTGGTTCACCAGCATCAGCCCGAAGAGCCGCATGAGGGCGCTCACTTCCTCCTCAGGGCGCTTCCAGTTTTCGCTGCTGAAAGCGAAAAGCGTCAGCGCCTTGATTCCGGCGCGTCTCGCGGCTTCGGTACAGCTTTCCACCGCGGAAACTCCTCTCCTGTGGCCTTCGACTCGCGGCATATGGCGGTTTTTCGCCCATCTGCCGTTTCCGTCCATGATGACGGCAACATGCCTCGGGAGAGTTTTCACCGGTTTAGCTTCCTCCATCAGTTCTCCAGTCATGCCGCCATCAGACGGTCATGATTTCCTTTTCTTTCTCTTCAGTCACCGTATCAACTTCAGCGATGAACTTGTCAGTGAGCTTCTGAATGTCGTTATCGGAACCGCGGGCTTCGTCCTCGGAGATCTCCTTATCCTTCAGGAGCTTCTTCACGGCGTCATTCGCTTCACGGCGGACATTGCGGATCGCAACCTTGCCTTCTTCCGCAAGACGCTTCACAACCTTCGTGATCTCGCGGCGGCGCTCTTCGGTGAGCGGGGGCAGCGGCACGCGGAGCGTCTGACCGCTCGTCACCGGGTTAAGACCGAGATCGCTCTCCATGATGGCCTTTTCGATCGGCTTCACGAGGGTGCGGTCATACGGCTGAATCGTGAGCGTACGGGCGTCAGCCACGTTCACGGAGGCGCACTGCGCGAGCGGCGTGCGGGCGCCGTAGTACTCAACATAAATGGAGTCAAGCAGACCCGTGGAAGCACGGCCCGTACGGATCTTGCGGAACTCTTCCCTGAGGCCTTCAAGGCTGCGCGTCATCTTGCGCTCGGTCTGGGAACGGATTTCCTGAATCGTCGTCATAAAAATATCCTTTGCTTTGTTTTAATGGTTGCGGGTGCTCAGGAGTGGACAAGCGTCCCTTCTTCGAGCCCCGTGCAGGCGCGCTTCAGGGCGCCCGGCTTGAAAATATTAAACACCCGGATCGGCAGATCGTTCGTGCGGCAGAGGGCAAAAGCCGTGCCGTCCATCACCTTAAGGTCGCGCTTCATCGCTTCATCGAACGTGATATCAGCGAACTTCGTGGCGGTCGGATCCTTCATGGGATCGGCCGTATAGATGCCGTCCACCTTCGTCGCCTTCAGCACCACCTCGGCGCCCATTTCCGCGCCGCGGAGCGCCGCAGTCGTATCCGTCGTGAAGAAGGGGTTGCCGGTACCGGCAGCAAAGATCACGACACGGTTCTGATCGAGATAACGCAGCGCCTTGCCGCGGATATAGGGCTGGACGACCTGCTCAAGGTGAAGAGCTGACTGAATACGGACCGGAACACCCGTCTTCGTGAGCGCATCCTGAAGCGCCATCGCGTTCATCACCGTGGCAAGCATACCCATGTAGTCGCCGGTCGCGCGGTCCATGCCGTTCGCACCAAGCGCAACGCCGCGGAAAATATTGCCGCCGCCCACTACGATGCCCACCTGAACCCCGATATCGAGAATCGACTTGATTTCGCCAACCATGTAGTTCAGCGTATCGCGGTTGATGCCGAACTGGTCGTGCCCCATCAGGGCTTCTCCGGAAAGCTTCAGTAGAACACGCTTATAGATAGGTTTTGCTTTTTTCTGATCCGACATTCGCTGTATCTCCAGGCGGGCTAGGCACACTGCCGCCCTAATAACATATTAGTAAGGCATGGGGATAATACTGCAAAGACGCACCTTTGCGCTACGGCTTGGCAGAAGGCTCCCATAAAAAAACCGCTCGGAGAGACATCTCCCGGGCGGTTTTTCAGCCAGAATTCCGCTCCTCAGAAGAACGGAATTCCGGTACAGGCCATTAGGCCTGCTTGGAAGCGGCAACCTGAGCGGCCACTTCGGCAGCGAAGTCGTCAGACTTCTTCTCGATGCCTTCGCCAACGACGAAGAGGTAGAAGGCAGCGCAGGTGGCACCCTTGCTCTTCAGCAGCTGGCCGACGGTGATCTTGTCGTCCTTCACGAAGGGCTGGTTGAGCAGCGTCACTTCCTTCAGGAACTTCTTCACGGAGCCTTCAGCGATACGCTCAACGAGGTTCTCGGGCTTGCCGGACTCGCGGGCCTTTTCGATAGCGATACGGCGCTCGGACTCGATCAGCTCAGCGGGAACGCCGTTCTCATCGAGAGCCTTCGGCTTGGAGGCAGCGATGTGCATGGCGACGTCGTGGGCGAGTTCATCGTCGCCGCCGATCATGTCAACCATAGCGGCGATCTTGGCACCACCGTGCACGTACGTGTCGAGACGGCCCTGGGCTTCCACGCGGATAAAGCGGCGGAAGGACATGTTCTCACCGATCTTGCCGACGAGGCCCGTGCGGATCTCTTCGAGGGACTTGCCATCAACCGTCAGGGCGGAGAGGGCAGCGATGTCAGCCGGGTTCTTTTCCGCGACGAGGCGGGCACCAGCTTCAGCCATGGCGACGAAGTCAGGGTTCTTCGCAACGAAGTCAGTTTCAGAGTTGACTTCGAAGAGAGCGCCGAGCTTGCGGTCGTCAGACACGTAAACACCGACAATACCTTCAGCGGCGACGCGAGCGGCAGCCTTGTTGGCCTTGTTGCCCAGCTTCACGCGGAGGATTTCCTCAGCCTTGGCGAAATCGCCTTCAGCAGCCACGAGGGCCTTCTTGCACTCCATCATCGGAGCGTCGGTCTTCTGGCGAAGGTCTTTCACCATTGCGGCGGTAATAGCGGCCATTTAATTCTCCAGATACTAATAAATTTGATACGTTTGAAAATCGAAAGGGGGCGCACCCAAGACTGAGAGCGCCCCCTGAAATGCTTCGGCAGGAACGCCTGCTGAATGACTGATTAGGCCTGAGCGGCAGCGTCAGCAGCGGTTTCAGCGGCTTCGACTTCCACGAACTCTTCAGCCGGATCCTTGTCAGCACCTTCCTGGTGTTCAGCGGCGCCGGCGATGACGGCGTCAGCGATGCAGGAGGCGTAGATAGCGACAGCCTTGCCGGCGTCGTCGTTACCCGGGATCACATAGTCAACGCCAGCGGGGCTGCTGTTGGTATCGACAACGCCGATAACCGGAATGCCCAGCTTGTTGGCTTCCTGAATGGCGATCTTGTGATAGCCAACGTCAATGATGAACAGAGCGTCCGGGAGGGAGGCCATGTCCTTGATGCCGCCGATGGAACGGTTCAGGGCTTCGATTTCACGGTTGAAGTCGAGAGCTTCCTTCTTCGTCATCTTCCCAAGGCCGCCTTCAGCGACAGTGTCTTCCATTTCCTTGAGGTGCTTGAGCGTGTTCTTCACCGTCTTGAAGTTGGTGAGGGTGCCGCCGAGCCAACGGCGATCGACGTAGCTCATGCCGGCGCGCTGGGCTTCAGCAGCGATGATCTCGCGGCCGCCGCGCTTCGTGTCGACGAACAGGATCTTGCCGCCCTTGGCAGCGAGGTCGTGCGCGAACTTCTCGGCTTCAGCGAGCTTCGCAACCGTCTTCTCGAGGTTGATGATATGGATGTGGTTGCGGGAGCCGAAAATGTACTGAGCCATCTTCGGGTTCCAGAAACGGGTCTGATGGCCGAAGTGGCAACCAGCTTCAAGCATTTCACGCATGCTAACCATGTTGATTCTCCAAGGTTTGGTCTGACATCCGGGTCTCATGCCTGCTTGCATAAGCGGGCACCTCGGTAAACCCGGATGCGCTATTTAAGGCTCCCGCCCAGAGGACGGACAGCCAGAAAAAAGGTTAAGTTTGTCTGCCCCGGTTGGAGCAGGCGTGCAATTATAGGATAAATTGAGATCCCGCTCAAGCGTTTTTTATGAATTTTCTTTGAGCTTTAGCCGCACTTCCCTGCCCCGCCCCCGCCTCTGGTGTACCATGTTGGCTAACTCTGGTTTTCAATATGACCTGCGCCGCGGGAAGCGGCCGGGCGTCCTGCGCCCCCTTCCTCTCTTCCCGCGTCCGGGGACAATTTAAAAATGGCAAAAGAACAGATCCCTAGCATTCATATCTGCACGCCGGAAGAAATCGAAGGACAGCGCACCGCCTGCCGCCTCGCTTCCGAGCTGCTTGACTACATCACTCCTTACGTCGAACCGGGTATCTCTACCCTTGAGCTCGATAACCTCATTCACCGCTATACGGTCGATGTCCAGAAATGCCGCCCGGCGGACCTTGGGTATCCGAACGCTGAAGGAGTCCCTTTCCCGGCCGCTTCCTGCATCTCGGTGAATAATGTCGTCTGCCACGGTATCCCGTCGGAAAAGAAGCTGAAGAAAGGCGATATCGTGAATATCGACGTCACGAGCATCTGGAACGACTTCTACGGTGATACTTCCCGTATGTTCCTTGTCGGCAAGCCGACCATCGCGGGAGAGCGTCTCGCCCGGGTGACCTACGAATGCATGTGGCGCGGCATTGAGGCCGTGAAACCCGGCAATACTTTCCGCGATATCGCTGTTGCCTGTGAAAAGGTGGTGTCAGATGCCGGTTACTCCACAGTGCGCGAGTACGGCGGCCACGGTATCGGCAAAGGTGTTTTCCACGGTGAGCCCTGGGTGTCTCACTATCCCCTTTCCCCGAAGGATTTCCCGCCCGCGGGCATCGTGTTTGAGCCTGGCATGATGTTCACGATTGAGCCGATGGTGAATGCCGGCCGCCGCCACATTCTGGATCTCGGAGACGGATGGACGGTGGTGACGAAGGATCATTCCCTTTCCGCTCAGTGGGAACACACCCTCGTCGTGACGGAAACCGGTTACGAGGTGCTCACGCATTCGGACGGCTGCCCGAAGCCGCCGGAATGGGCGACCCAGAAGTGGTAAAAAATCGCTGAGCCTCTCGCTCAGAAAAAAAGCCGCGGAAAAAATCCGCGGCTTTTTCTGATTTTAGGCAGACGTTATCCCCGTGATCAGGCCTTCTTCTCCGCGAAAGCCCACCAGTAGACGAGCGCCACCATGAAGCCTCCGACGAGGTTTCCGAGCGTCACAGCGGAGAGGTTATAGAAGATCCCCGGAATCGTGATGACCGAAGGGTCGAATCCCGCGGGAGCCGGGAAACCGCTCGAAGCGAGAAGGTATCCCATCGGAAGGAAGTACATATTGGCCACACAGTGCTCAAACCCAAGCGCAACGAAAGCGGAGACCGGGAGGAGCACAGCGAGAATCTTGTCAGCTACCGAGTGAGCCGCGAATCCCATCCAGACCGCGAGGCACACGAGCACGTTGCAGAGAATGCCTTTGAAGAAGAGTGTCCCCCAGCCAAGCGACACCTTGCCGGCCGCAATCTTCATCATTGTGGCTCCCATCTGCCCAAGTTTCGGGGTATCAGAGAGGTAGACGAGTGTCACCAGAATCACGGCGCCGACCAAATTGAATATCCAGACCCAGATCCAGTTCCTCAGCATGCCGCCCACGGGAATCTTCCTCGAGGCAAGAGCCCCAATCATCAAGGAGTTTCCCGTAAAGAGCTCCGCGCCGCAGATGATCACGAGAGCAAGGCCAAGCGAGAACATCAGGGCTCCCGCAAAACGCTGCACCGCGAAGGACAGCGAGCTGTCAGCCATGAAGAGCGTGAAGTAAAGTCCGCCGAGACCAATAAAAAAGCCCGCGGCGAGCGCGAGCGGTATCAGTCTGGAAAGCGTCAGGGCATTTTTCGTGACCCCGATCGACTCCGACTTCCGTTCAATCGCGGCAGGGGCAAGCGAATCAATCGAAATCACGGGCTGCGAGGCGGTGCCCTCTTTCTTCAAATCAGTCATTCCTTATTCTCTCCTTAATCTGGAAGTGCTGAAGAATGATGATTTTAAAGGAAAATTACAGTATTCAAAAGGCTACTGAAGTATCAGGCGGTATCCCTACTCAGGGGCATGCCGCCTGTCACTTATGGTGATACCGGATATCCGTCATGCCCTCTGATGGACTACAGAAAATTAGGAAAGCGCGGTTCCGGAATACGTACCGCGTACCGTAACCTTTCCTTCCCGCTTCAGGAAGACACCGCGCGACATCACATCCGTCAGTTCCCCGTTCGAGCGAAGGAAACAGAGATCCGCGTCCCGCCCGGTTTCCAGCCGGCCCTTCGGTATCAGGAGACTGTCAGCCACATTGCTCGTAAGGAAAGGCAGCGCGCGGCGGATACCTATCTCGTGCGCAAGAATCTTCCAGGCTCGGAAATTATTCCGGATGTCGAGAGTCTGCAGTCCCTGCAGCGTCCCGTCTTCCGCGTAAACCGGCAGAGCGCCATGACCGTCAGTGGAGAGCGTGATGCGGTCTTCGGGAACACCCCCGGAAATTGCTTTCAGAACGGCATCCGCGGCTTTCTCGGGCTCATCCGTCGTGAAATCGAGCATCCCGCCCGCGCGGCCGAACTCAATCGCCGCATCCAGGTCTCTCGCGCAGTGCGTCGGTCTGAAATGCTCAATCGGAATTCCTCGCTTGACCGCGTCCATAAACATGCCGAACGCGCCGCCCAGCGTTCCGAGATGGATATGAAGGAAACCCCGCTTGCCGGCCAGGCGGCCTCCGAGCCTGATTTCGGAGACGAGCCGCATCAGCTCTTCCATCGTCATAAAGGAAGCGCGTGTATCGGCCATGGCAACTTTGACCCCAAGGCACTCGGGAATTGTGTAGAGATCCAGCTTCACGGAGCCGGTAAGCGTGGTCGGAGGATAGGCGTAGTTTGAGGTCCACATCCAGGTGGAGAGACCTTCCCGCCTCAGGCCGCGGATCTTCGCGAGCAGAGAAACCACCGGGCGGGAAATGACATCAGCCCCCAGAACGCCGACTACAGTCGTGTCGCCGCACTCCGCTGCTTCCTCAACAGAAAGCTCCGGCGCCCGGGTATGCTCTCCGCCCTCACCGCCTCCGCCTGTCACGTGCACATGCTGATCGATAAATCCCGGAAGCGCCTTCGCTCCTGACATATCAATCTTCTGAAGCCCTGGGATTCCCGGGTCAAGCGAGTCGCCGATTGCGGCGATCCGCCCCTCGACCACGAGAATATCCTTCACTCCCCGGTAATCCGGGGCATAGAGCTCAGCCCGCTGAAAAAGAAAACTTGCCATTGGATTTCTCCTTTCTTTTTTCGATGCGGGACTTCGGAGACGGCCTCCCGGTCTACTTCGAAGACTCGCGGTTGAAACCGTAGACCCGGACCGGCCGTTCCTCGACACCGCCGATACCGCGGAGCCTGTCAAGAACCTTTTTCGCGTTTTCGACCACTGGATTCGTGCTCGAATCGCTTCCGATCTCTTTCTGCTTCGTTTCACGGGCGATTGTCATGAAGAGCTTCACGCGGTTCGCGATATTCGCCTCCGAGCTGCCGGCTTCAAAGTCGAGCGCCATCAGGTTGGATTCCGGATAGCGGCCGCGGATTGCCTTCGCAACCCCCTTGCCCGTGATGTGGTTCGGGAGGCAGCCGAAAGGCTGCAGACAGAGCACATTCGGAACACCATGATTGATAAAGTCAATCATCTCTGCCGTAAGGAGCCAGCCTTCACCGGCCTGTTCTCCGAGCGACACAATGCCTTTCACCGAGGTCTGCAGTTCCTTGAAGTCCGCGATCGGCATATAGCGGGTGCCGGCGAGCGCTTCGCGCATCGAGCGGCGCAGAGACTCGATTCGGCCCATAAAGAACTTCCCAACCATCGACTTCAGGAAAGAGCCGCGGCGGAACTTCTGCTCTATCACGCTGTCATCCAGGCAGTAGAGGAAGAAGTCCGTCATATCTGTCAGCACCGGTTCGCCGCCTTCAGCCAGAATCATGTCCGTCAGGTGACGGTTGGCGTCCGGGTGATACTTCAGCAGAATCTCACCCACGATGCCGACACGCGGTTTTTCGATGTCATCCTGCGGGATGGAACCAAACTCGCGAACCATCGGGATCATGTCAGACTCGAAGTCTTCGACGCTGTTACGGAAGCTCACATCGCGGGCCCGCTCGATCCACTCGTCAAGCTTCTCCTTCGCGTCACCCTTGAAGAGCTCGTGAGCCTTGGTCGCGTAGTAGAGCCTCTGCAGCATATCGCCGTAAAGGGTCGCGATCATCGCGCGGCGAAGTGCAAGCGGCGAAATCGAGAAACCCGGCTGTTCATTCAGAGAACCGCCAGAGAGCGACACAACCGGCACCTGGCTGAAACCCGCTTCTGCCAGAGCGCGATGGAGCAGCGCAATGTAGTTAGTCGCGCGGCACGGACCGCAGGTCTGAGCCAGCATGAGTGCCGTATGGTCAGGATCCTCAACGTTTTCTTTCAGCGCGTTCACCAGCTGACCGATCGTGACGATAGCCGGATAGCAGGCGTCGTTATTCACGTACTTCAGACCAGTTTCAATCGCGCGCGGCGACGCAACCGGAAGAAGCTTCAGCTTGTAGCCGCTTGCGGAAAGGGCCTTTTCCAGAATGGCGAAGTGAATCGCCGACATCTGAGGCGCCAGAATCGTATGGGTTTCGCGCATCGAACGCACGAAAACCGCAGGCTTCGCCGGTGCCTTTGCAGGCGTCTCGTCAGACTCGTCTGCCTTAGGCATGCCACGGCCCGCCTTGCGCTCTTCCACCGTTGCGAGGAGCGACGCGATACGGATCTTCGCGGGTCCGAGCGAATCGCCCTCGTCGATCTTAAGAAGCGTGTAAAGCTTTCCTGACCGCTGCAGGATTTCGGCCACCTGATCCGACGTGATAGCATCAATACCGCAGCCGAAATTCGTGAGATGGATCAGCTCAACACAGGGCTCGGTCGCCGCGAGCGCGGCCGCACGGTAAAGCCTCGAGTGATAAGCCCACTGGTTGACAACACGCAGCTTACCGGGTTCAGGCGCAAGCTGCATCACAGAGTCTTCCGTCACGACCGACACGCCCAGAGACGCGATGTAGTCGGGAAGCCCGTGATTAATCAGCGGATCCACGTGGTAAGGACGGCCTGCGATCAGGACCACCGTCTTGCCGGCAGCCTGAGCCTCTGAGAGAACCTTCTCGCCCTCGGCCTCAAGCCTCTGCTTCCAATCCGCCAGCGCGTCGCGGGCCGCATCATAGGCACGGTCAACTGCCGCCCCGTCAAGCTGCGGGAAATACTTCAGCATCACGCGCTTCACGACCTTCTTGTCGCTCACCAGCACGAAAGGCGTCAGAACCTGAGGCTCCACACCGGCCGGAAGATCCGCGTTCAGGCGGACCACTTCCGGGTAGCCCGCGACCACAGGGCAGGCAAAAGTGTTATCCGACTCCTTGAAAACTTTCTCTTCCTTCGGGATGCAGGGGAACCAGATCCGCTTCACACCGTGCGTGGCAAGCCACGTCACGTGGCCGTGGGCCAGTTTCGCCGGGAAACAGACAGACTGAGATGGCATCGAGGAAAGTCCGGAGTCAAAAATGGACTTCGTGGACTCCGGTGACAGCACAACACGGAAACGGAGTTTCGTGAAAAGCGTGAACCAGAACGGGTAGTGCTCGTAAATATTGAGCGCGCGCGGAATGCCAATCACACCCTGAGGCGCGTTCTCCTCTGCGAGAGGCTCCCCTTCAAACAGGTGCTGCAGCTTCCAGGCGCAGACGTTATTAGTCGGCTCTTCTTTCTTTTTCGCGCCGCCCCGGGCACCGAAGTCGCAGCGGTTGCCGGAAATAAACTTCCGGCCATTGCTGAACCGGTTCATCGTCAGCATGCAGCGGTTGTTGCAGCCCTTGCAGCGGAAGCTGCGGGTTACCACTTCGAGCGCCTCAAGAGAAGCGACATCAAGTTTCGGTGCGGGCAGATTCCTCATCTGCACCTTTTCACGCGCGATCAGAGCGCAGCCATAGGCTCCCATCAGACCGGCAATATCCGGGCGAAGCACGGGCTTCCCGAGATGCTTCTCCAGGACTCGGAGCAGTGCGTCATTCAGGAAGGATCCGCCCTGCACAACCACATGGTCGCCGAGCTCTTCAGCCGAACGGAGACGGAGCACTTTGTAAAGCGCGTTGCGGATCACTGAGTAGCAGAGACCGGCCGCGATGTCACCGACATCCGCGCCTTCCTTCTGCGCCTGCTTCACACGGGAATTCATAAACACCGTGCAGCGGGTACCGAGATCCGCGGGATTCTTCGCAAAAAGCGCCTTATGCACAAATTCCGGCAGTGTCAGGTTGAGGCTCTTCGCGAATGTCTGGATGAAGGCGCCGCAGCCAGAGGAGCAGGCTTCGTTGAGCTTCACCTGCTCAATCACGCCGTTATGCGTCTTCAGGCACTTCATATCCTGACCGCCGATATCGATCACATAGGTGGTCTTCGGGTCAAGGAATGTCGCGGCGCGCAGATGCGCCACGGTTTCCACTTCACTCAGCGGTGTTCCAAGGACAGATGCCGCCAGATCAGCGCCGTAACCCGTGGTGCAGATACCCCGGATCTGAGCGCCTTCCGGCATCTCTTTCAGCAGCTCAATCACATGAGGAAGAAGCGTCGGCAGCACGGAACCCGTGTTGCTGCCATACCAGGACTTCACGATGCGGGATTCGCTGTCGAGCACGACAGCCTTCATGGTGGTGGAACCGAGGTCCACACCCATCCAGAGATCCCCCTTCGCTTCGGCAATCGGAGCCCGGGGTGTCACCTTGCGGCTGTGATCCGCGAGGAACTTCTGATACTCCTCTTCACTCGTAAACAGAGGGGGAAGGCTCGAGGTGCGCTTTCCCGTCGGACGGCTGCGCTCAATACGTTCAATCCAATCACTGAGCAGAATAGGACCTGCGCGGTTCTCATTCTCAAGCCGCGGGGAAAGTGAGCAGAGCGCCGCGCCGTAGGCCACGATGAATTGGCCGTCAGGAATATCGGCTATCGTTTCATCCGTAAGCTTCAGCGTTGCTATAAAGCGTGCGCGAAGCTGATCCAGGAAGTGAAGAGGACCGCCAAGGAAGGCGACTTTCCCTCGGATCGGGCGGCCGCAGGCCAGACCGCCGATTGTCTGATCGACGACAGCCTGAAGAATAGAAGCGGCCACGTCCTCCCGCCGGGACCCGGCATTCAGAAGAGGCACAACGTCCGTCTTCGCGAACACGCCGCAGCGGGACGCAACGGGATAGATCGTCTTCGCGTCGGCCGCGAGTTTATTGAGCCCTGACGCGTCCGTATTGAGGAGTGACGCCATCTGGTCGATGAACGCCCCCGTGCCGCCGGCACAGACCTCATTCATCCGAAGCTCCATCCCATCCGAGAGATAGAGAATCTTCGCGTCTTCGCCGCCAAGCTCAATTGCCACATCCGTATCAGGGGCGACGAGTTTGATAGCGCGGCTAGACGCAATCACTTCCTGAATGAATCCGGCGCCTGCTGAAACGGCAAGATCCAGAGCGGCGGATCCTGTCAGCATCAGTTCAAAGGCGGTATCGGGGTATTTGACCTGCAGCTCCTTCAGGAGCGTCAGCGCTGTTTCCTTTACAGCCGCGCCATGGCGACGGTAATCGCTTTCAAGGATCTTTCCTTCGCTGTCAACAACTGCAAACTTGGCAGTCGTAGAACCTAGATCAAGACCAATCCCTAGAATCTTCACAACTTGACTCCAAAACCGTCCAATTCCCCGGTTACAGACCGGGGAAGGCTGCTGTTAAACGATGGACCGGCAAAAAAACCTGTGTAAATTTTGACAAATCGGCAGTTGTATAAGAAGCAACCAGAATACAGGTTTACCCTTATCAAAAACCGAACCGTATATCGTCAGACTTCAGCCTGGTAGACGCTTCTGTAAATAGTGAGCACATCAGAGGCTTCAAGCGGCACAAAGTGTCCCAGAGTTTTTCCTCCGGTCACACTCTGAGCAAGCTCTTCAAGCGGCGCGTCACCAGCTCCGAGTGCCGTGAGAGAATCCGGCATTCCCATCTCGCGGTAGAAAGCCTTCAGCCGGGCAATGCCTTCGCGGATCGCCTCGGCATCATCCTCCTCCTTCACTTCCATCACATTGCGGGCCCACTGTGCCACGCGCTTCGGATTTCTGACACCGACAAAAGCGAGATACCCCGGAATGATGACCGCGAGCCCTTCAGCATGGATGATGGATGGCTTCCATCCGGAGAGAGCGTGTTCCATTCCGTGGCAGGCCCAGTCCTCCTCCTGTCCGAGGCCATAGAAACCGTTATGTGCGAAAGTGCCCGCGAGACCGATCTGGCTCCAGGCGCTGTAGTTCTTGGGCTCGCGGCGGATAATGCGGCCGAAATGCATGATGGAGCGCATTGCGGCTTCTGCCTGACCATCAATAAAACCCGTATCAGAAGTATTCGTGAAGTAGCGCTCCATGATGTGGCTCATCATGTCCACCACACCGGAGGCTGCCTGGACGGCAGGCAGCGTAAAGAAGAGCTCCGGATCAATCAGCGACATAAAGGATCGGATATGCTGGCTCGCAGTCCCCAGTTTCTTCTCGCCATTCGTCACCACGACGCGCATGGAAAGTTCGGAGCCGGCCGCCGGAATCGTGAGGATTACGGAGATCGGTGTAGCTTTTTCGCAGACAGCCCGGCCGATAAAGAAATCCCAGACATCACCGTCATAAGGAATTCCCATCGACGCGGCCTTCACGGTATCGATCACTGAACCGCCACCCACCGCAAGCAGCACATCCGGCCGCCATTCGCGCGCCTCTGCGATCAGTTCACGGATAAAGCCAACCTCCGGGTTCGGATGCACACCGCCTTTTTCCCGGACACTTAAGCCCGCATCAAGGAGTGACTGCTTTACCCGGTCATAAAGTCCGGTTCGTTTGATGGAGCCTCCTCCGTACACGAGAAATACCTTTCCGCCGGGGAAACGGCGCGCCAGACGTGTACCTATTTCTGTCTCAACTCCCCGGCCGAATACCAGTTCCGTTGGAGAACAAAAATCGAAATTCTGCATTTAAGCCCCTTCAATCTGAAACACATGTTGCGATCAGCTTACAACAAAATTTGTTACGCGCTAAGGATCCCGGATACCTAACCTGAGGGGCATTATTTCCGCTTCAAAAGTACCCCCCCGAAAGTGGGATGCGGGTTATTTTCGGCTTGACTTTGACTGTCTGAACGTCTATCTTTCAGGCCATGTCAAAAACGGCCTATCTGATACGCGGGGGACTGCACCGGTCTCTGCCGCGCACTTTTTTCGCCTGGTTCCGCCGCTGCGGGAACCAGCGGTCGCCGTTTTTTCAAGGAATCTTCCCTTTGCGGGAAGATTTTTTTTGCGTCCATGACAAGCGCCGCAGCCCGCGATCGGTCTTTCGGACCGTACTGCAGGCCACTTCGGGACCCCTCTCCCGCAGGCGCATCAATTCTCCCATCACTCATTTTTAATCTGAGGCAAGCTCTATGTTGGAAAAACCCCTGACGGTTCGAGACCTGATTGAACCCGCCATCATGAAGGCTGGCGGCTGGGTGAACACCCATGCCCATGCGGACCGTGCTTTTACTCTGTCAGACAAGGTGCTGGAAATCCGCCGCACTTATACGCTGCAGCAGAAATGGGATGTGCTCGATCAGCTGAAGAAGAACTCTACCGTCGAGGATTATTACCGCCGGTTCTGCCAGTTCTTTGAACTGATGATCAGCCAGGGCGTTACCGCCGTCGGCTCCTTTGTGGATATCGACCCGCAGTCTGAGGACCGCGCGATCACAGCCGGTCTCAAGGCCCGTGAGCACTATAAGGATCAGCTCACAATCAAATTCGGCAATCAGACGCTGAAAGGCGTGATTGATCCGGAAGCCCGCAAGTGGTTTGACCGCGGCGCGGAACTGGTGGACTTCATCGGCGCGCTTCCAAAGCGTGACGAACGTGATTACGGCCGCGGCGAAGAAGCCTTTGACATCATTCTTGAAACCGCCAAGAAGTACGGCAAGATGGTGCATGCCCACGTGGACCAGTTCAATTCGTCTGACGAATATGAAACTGAAATGCTCTGCGCGAAAACAATCGAGCACGGCATGCAGGGCCGCGTCGTCGGTATCCATGGTATTTCGATTGCCGCCCACTCACAGAAGTACCGTACGCGTCTTTATGAACAGCTGAAGCGCGCCAAGGTGATGATGGTGACCTGCCCGACCGCCTGGATTGACACGCGCCGCAGCAACATGATCAGCCTTTCTCACAACTCCATGACCCCGGTGGATGAAATGATTCCGGCAGGTGTCACGGTCGCTCTCGGTACTGATAACGTCTGCGACGCCATGGTGCCCTGGTGCTCGGGCGATATGTGGCATGAGCTTCAGCTTCTTGCCACGGGCTGCCGCTTCGACGACTTCGAAAACCTCGTGAAGATCGCCTCCGTGAATGGCCGTAAGGTTCTGGGCCTTGATCCTTACGATTCTGAAACTGCCCCTGTTACCGCTAATAAGAAGGAGTGATCACAATGACTGAACCTCTGAACAATACCCGCCATCTCACCGCTTCCTCCCCGCTTGCGATGGAGATTACGGCGGAGAATCTGCTTCAGATCGGAGCGGTCAACTTCCTTCTGGATCAGCCGATCCGTCTGAAGTCCGGCCTTGTTACCCCGATCTACGTGGATAACCGTCAGCTGATTTCCCACCCGGATGAGTGGCATGACATTATCGAAACGATGGCCTCCTGCATTGAGGCTCTGAAACTCGACTTCGACTGTGTCGCAGGCGTCGAAGGAGCTGGTATCAGCCATTCGGCCGCTCTGGCCTACCGCATGAATAAGCCGAATCTCTACGTGCGCCGCGCTCCAAAGACCTACGGTGACCGCTCGCGCTTTGAGGGCGGCACGGTGGCCGGGAAGAAAGTGCTTCTGATTGAAGACCATATTTCCACCGGGCTCTCGTGCCTCGACGCGATCGACGCGCTCCGTGCCGAAGGCGCTACCGTAACGGACTGCCTCTCCATCACGAATTACGACATGCCTGAAACTGAACGTCTTTTCGCAAAAGCGGGCGTCGCTACTTATGCCATGCTGCCCTTCAGTTTCATTCTGGATAAGGCCGAAACCCTTGGCATGATCAATGCCGCTCAGCATGAAGATCTGAAGGACTGGCTTGCTACGCCGTGGACCTGGAGCATGCGCCGCGGAAGCGCTGTGACAGGCGCGGAAAACTGACCCTCTTCCGGATCTCATTTTCCTGATCAGACGCCGCGATTCATTCGCGGCGTTTTTTCGTTCGCTGTTTGTGTTTTTCCTTTATGATGTACGCCGTTGGCATCTTTTTCAGTCTACGTAAAACTCCATGCAGCTCACTCGTTATACCGACTACAGCCTGAGGGTTCTGCTCTACCTTGCTGTGGATCAGAATCGGAATCCGCCGGTCACCGTCGACGAACTTTCCCAGCAGTTTCAGATCAGCCGAAACCATCTGGTCAAGATCGTGCACGAACTTGGTCAACGGGGGCTTTTGCTGACCGTGCGGGGCCGCGGGGGCGGAGTTCGTCTTGCGAAAGACCCGAGTGAATACCGGATCGGTGACATCATCGAGCAGCTGGAAGGCGGCCGCGCTGTCATTGACTGCAAGAAGATCGGCTGCGTTCTGACTGGAAAGTGCGGCCTCTCCGGAGCGCTGTGGCGCGCTATCCGTCATTTTTTTGATGAACTGAATCAGTACACACTCGCGGACGCCATGGATGCCGAAACAGTCGCCGCAGTGGAAGCCCTGCATCCGACGCTTGAAGTTCTGATGCACAGCCGCGAAATCTGCCGCCATCACCCTGACGCCGAAGCCGCTGACAAAACATCTGCCCAGAAAAAGACCGGCAGAAAATCCTCTTCCGCCGGCCGTATCAAAATTTACGAAGTTCCGTAAATCTCTCTAAGACTGCTTCACTTCCTCTGTCTTCCGTTCCTGTGACCGGGTCACGGAAGACTTGGGAATGCCCTGTGCCGGTGTGGCCGTATTCTCAATAAATTCCTTACGCTTCGTCCACAGATAGGCGAACGCGATAATCTGCACAATACCTGCGGCAATCATCGTCGCGCGAAGCGAGAGCAGCGAAGCAATCGCGCCGCCCGCCAGAGGTCCGATGATGGAACCCGCCTGCTGGAAACTGAACGAAATACCAAACGCGCGGCCGCGCTCTGTTGATGGTGTGTATCGCGTCAGGAGCGCGTTGATCGACGGGAATACACCGGCAAAGGCTAGACCGCCGATAAACCGGAGAACGATGAACGGGTCAAGAGTGCTTGGAATCGCGGAGATAACTGCAAAAAGGCCGGCAAAAAGCATTGAGGCGAGAAGCACCGGTTTAAAGCTGAAAGTCTGACCCACCCAGCCCCAAAGCGGCGACGCGATTACACCTGCGATACCCAGCACAGCGAAGACATATCCGGAAAGCGCGACGATATTATCTTCAGACCCCTGCAGAAACGCCACGTAGAACGTGAAGATCGGCATCGCGAGCGTGATCGACACCTGGGTGAGGCAGGCTGAAATCAGCAGTCCGCGGATAACGGGCATTTTAAAGAGCGAGGGCTTCTTCTCTTTCTTTTCCTCAGCCTTTGCCGCTTTCGGGGCCGCCTTTCTCGGCGGATCCTTCACGAAAAGAATGATGACCATTGTTATCGTGAAAAGCGCCGCGCCGCCGAAAAAGAAAGACGTGCGCATACCGAAATACTGAGCAAGAACACCGCCGATCAGAGGTCCGATCACACCGCCTGCCGTCACGGCCCCCTGCATAATCCCCATAGAAATGCCAAGCTTCTGCTGCGGGCAGTTCGACGACATGATGGCGAGCAGCGCGGGCCAGAGACCTGCAGCAATGCCCTGCAGAACACGGACAAAAAAGAGCTGAGTCGGCGTCTGGACAAGACCGCCTAGCGTGTAAGCAAGCGACAGCAGCACGGCAGACCGGATCGCCATCAGCTTCCGGCTTCCCTTGTCAGACATCGCGCCCCAGATCGGAGCCATAAAGGTACTGACCAGGAAGGTAACCGAGAACACCGCTCCGGACCAGAGATTGACGTGTTCAGTAACGCCGAGCTCTTTCGTCAGATACACCGGCAGAAACGGAATCAGCATGGTGTAGCTAGACGACATCAGCGTGGCCGCCAGTGTCAGGATGGTCAGCAGCACCTTCCAATTCATCATCTTTGGAGGTGTCTTTTCAATTAATTGATTATTCATATTCAGATCCTGCACATAATTTCTTTCTGCCGCATTTCCGCTCTCATAGGCTGAACGGAATAAATCAAACAGATGAAACTATCGAGGCGCTTAGTTTAACCAATTGTGAGGATACACTTGACGCATCACGGAAAAACAATTCTGGCAAAATTTCTGAATTCCGTGACAATAGAAACAACCCGGGCGGTTTCTATCGAGCCCCGCAATATGATGAGAAAGGTTTAGCAGTGAATCAGATTCAACAAAGTACCTTGGAACACCTGAAAGATGCCGTAAGCCATCACGCTGTGACGCTTGTCAGTCATTTTCCGGGTGAACCCTCTGCGAAGCTGATCTCAGAATGTTTCCCGGACTTTACGCTGGTCAGCGGTGAATCCATCAAAGTCTGGAATCTGGCAGAAAATCTCCCCCGCGAGTTTTTTTCTGTTTACCAGACACCTCTGATTTTTGACGCCTGTGAGCGTGTTCCCGGTTTTCTAAGATACCTGTCAGATGAGCTGCCAACACTTACCGGTCCTCTGATTCTGATCGGAAATCCAGATCCGATTCCTGAAGTCCTTCTGAATTCGCCTCAATTCAGCAGAATCTGTCTGTTTCCGACCGCCTGGCCCGAAACAGAATCTTTTCCGCCGATCGGAGAGGATGTGTCCGAGACAGGCACAGTTTACGAAATGCCGGCTGCAATGGCAGAAGAAAGAACCGCAGCCGGACTCGCCAGAACCCGTGGATCTGACAGTATTGGCTCTTACAGTTTCTGGTCTGACTGGATGAACGAATTTATTCGGGATACAGCGATAAGTACCCTTAAGGTACGAGACCAGGCGGCCTTTTTCAGGTTTCTGAAAACACTGGCTGCATCTGCCGGGCAGGGGCTGAACGCGCGAGCCCTCGCGAAACAATCCGGCGTTACCGCAATGACCGCCGGAAACTGGATTCAGAAGCTGAAGTCCCAGCAGATCATTCAGCTGATTCAGCCGGTTCCGCAGCCTGAAAATCACCGTCACATCAGACGTCCGAAACTTCTTTTTACCGATACCGGTTTCGCCGCGTATCTGCTCGACGTGTCGTCCTATGACATCCATTCGAGTCCATACCGCGATGCGCTTCTTGAAAACGCATTTGCAATAGAACTGATGAAACGTTTCAGTCCGTATGACAACGCGGAATTCTTTTACTATCAGGACACCAATCACATTGCTGTCGATCTGATCTGCGAACTTTCCGGAACTTTCACACCTATTGCAGTCGCGACAGATGAGGCTTCACTTTTGAAGAAAATTCGGGACTTCAGAATTCTTCCTGCGCTGGGCTTGAAAACCGGCCTCCCCGCACTGATTACGCTGAAATCTCTCGCGGAAAAAGATGAAGTAAAGGCGCTTCAGCCGGATCTGGTGCTGCTGACCTGATCCGGATCTCAAACAGTCCGAAAGTGAAAAGGGAGGAGCGTGAGCTCCTCCCTTCTTTTTTCCCGGATGTTCTGAACGCGCATAAAACAAAACCCTCGAAAGAAAACTTTCGAGGGTTTTGAAAGGGGAGCC
>ERZ839767.354-NODE-354-length-81320-cov-8.670166_pt1 | contig 81320 bp, 83 predicted proteins | sample MGYA00519879_ERZ839767 | MGnify/ENA primary metagenome ERZ839767 (study PRJEB31850, sample SAMEA3708852) | human gut metagenome | biome: human gut; feature: human-associated habitat; material: faeces | place: China | collected 2014 ...
TCTCTTGGGGGTGTAAGGGGGATATTCTCTTTCCGAGAAAGAGAATATCCCCCTTACCCGCGTCCCCTGCACGGTGCAGGGAACCAACTCGCACCCTACGGTGCGACAATATGAACCCCCGCCGTGTACGTCTGATACCCCGACCCAAGACTCGCGTAATACTGCACCGTCACGTCGGCGCTCTTGCCGTCGTCCGCGATCGCAGCGTCCAGGACGTCTGCCTTTTCGTCCACGCTGACCCAGCCGCGACGATAGCGCGGCAGCGTGAGTCCCTCCGCGCCTGTGATCTCCGCGATGCGGGATGTGCCGTCCGACTGCTGTTCCAGCCGGTAGCTCACGCCGACCGTCGCCAGAAATGTCTCGTTCCCCTCGATCCCGACAGGGGCGAAGTACGTGCGCTCCGCGCCGTCGCCCTCCGTCCAGTCGGTGAGCGAGGTCTGCTGCGCGCTGCCCTCGCGCGTGACCGTCACCTTACGCTCGCCGCTCTTGCCGGAGACCGTCGCAATGATCGACACGCCGTCGGCCGCAAAGGCGAGGCCGCTGATCTCCTCGCCGCTCGCGAGTTCGAGCGCGGCGAGCTTCGTCCCGTTGAGCGCGTAGACGTCCGACCAGTAGGAGTAGACCGCAGCGGAAAGGTCATCTCCTTGCCAGATAAGGTTGTTGCCGGGGAAGGTCTTAAGCAGCGTGCCGTCTATGGCGTTGAACACCACATAGAGGTCGTTTTTCTTCCCCAGACGTCCCGTCACCACAAGGTAGTTGCCCACCGTCTCGCTGCCCTCGAAGCCGCTGAGCGACGGGTATTGCCCGGCAAAGTCCCAGCTCTTTTTGCCGAAACTGACCGTCGTGCTGTCCAGCGTCGCCGTGAGCTTTCTCGGCGATACGCAGTACCAGCGATACACCTCGCTCGTCAAAATGAGCTCGCCATCCTGCCAAGCGACAAGGAATTCGCTCTGGGCTATCAGCGCATTGACGCGCGCGGCGAACGCTTCCTCCGATTTGCCCCACTCGCCGTTCTGGCCATCGGTCGGATTCAGATAAATGCCCGCGTTGGCATTTTCCACAACGTGACAGCTGCCGCCGTCATAGGTGTAAAGTCCATAGTAATAGCCGTAATAGCTGCTTCTGCCCTGATATTTGCCCTCGATCAAGTGATACAGCAGCAGCATGTCGCGCCCGTTTTCACGGCAAAGGAAGTAGACGTCGTCCTCCGCCATGCGCTCGCGCATCAGCTCCTCGCCGTTGTCGTCGACGACGCACAGCTCATAGACGCCGAACGTGTTCTTGCATACAATCCGCTCCGCTCTGCCGTCATTGTCGAGGTCGGCGGACATCAGCGTCCTGCTGCCGTCGCTCTCCGACGGATCTGTGCAGCGGATGACTGCGTCGTCGCCGTAACAGTGCAGCTCGCCGTTCAGCGTGGAGAATAAAAGCTCGCTCTGATCTAAAAGCCTGTTGACCTCGTCCGCGAATTTCTGTGCCTCGGCGGGCCATGGGTCGGTAGAATCGGGATTTATGCTGAAGCTCACCGAATTCTCCGCCAGCGTGGTCGTCTCGCTTCCGCTGAGCAGAAAGAGCCTATAGGAATACGACGCCTCGCCCTGATACATCGTCGGCTCGTAGCACAGCAGCGCCGTCTTGACGCTGTCGCGATAGAGGAAATAGCTGCTCCAGCCCACGTGCGCCAGCCCCAGCTCCGCGCTCCAGAGCTCTTCGCCGCTCTGGTTGCTCACTTGCAGCCGGTACGGCTTCTGTGTGGAAGTGCCGGTATAGGAGATCACTTCCTCGATCCCGTCGCCGTTCAGGTCAGCGCGGGTCAGCTCGGTCGCGCCGCCGTTCAGACGGACGATCCAGCGGTAAGGATGTGCCCCGCTGTAGGGAAGTCCCCCGCTGCGATAGCCCATCACGAGGTAAAGACTACCGTCCTTCTGCTGCAATAAGAGCCACTGGTCCATCGCCGTGAGCTCGTCCTGACGCCTGATCTCCGCCATCGGCACTGTCGCATTGACGTCCTCGCCCGTTCTCGTGCCGCGCCAGGCATGGGCATTTTCGCGGCGCAGCTTCGCGGCGCTCGTGCCGTCCCAATCTTCGCCGCTTCCGCTGCGGAACAGCCAGTCGAAGTTGCTCACGGTCAGGTCGATCTCCTCCCACTCCGAAAAGCGGTAGCTGTATCCTCTCGCCGCCGTCACTGTACCGTACAGAATACCGGTCATGTCCGTGCCAAGTGCGGAGGAAAGCCACAGCTCGGGCGTGGACTTCGTGTTGGCAAAGGTCTTCTCATAGCTGGTTTCCCAGACGGAATCCTCGAGAACAGCCTCGCCGAGCGTATACACCCCCGTTGTCATCCCATAGAGTGCATACGACAGCCGGTCTGCCATATCGATCGGACTTGCCGAATCGCCCTTTAGCACATAGTTTTCCCATTCCGCCTGATTCTCGACGTCCGCATCAAAAGTATCGCCGTCGATGATCAGATAATGGCCCACTACGCTGCCGACAGCATGCACCGTGCCGTCGGCCATCGTGAGGAGGAACCACACCGGCAAGCCGCCGTAAACCGTCTCCGGTTTTTCGATATATGTGCCGCGGCTGCTGTTGATCAGTTCGACTGCCTGTGCCATTTCTTCCGTATCGAGTTTTTTATACTGCCGCGCCTTCCCTTCCGCCGGAACGTAGAGCTCGATCGACGCAACGTCCGCCGCATTCAGCTTCTGCGCCCAGACAAGGCTGCCGCGCTCCGACTTCGGATTCGTCAAAAAGCACACGGCCACGATCACGACGGCCAGCACCGCCGCCGCGGCGACCCAAAACGCGGGCTTTTTGTAGTGCAGCGCACTCTTCACACGCGTTTTGATGTTCCCCTCGCCGAACGCCAGCGGGCAGGCCGCGACGGCTCTTTTCGGCGCGGCGCAGGACAATAGCGCCTGTGAATAGTCTGCGCGTGCCGCACCGTCCAGCCCCTTGACGACTTTTTCATCGCACGCGAGCTCGATGTCGCGGCAGAAGAGGATGTAGGCGACCCACACCAGCGGGTTGAACCAGTGCAGCGCGAGCACGAGGTAGCCGAGCACTTTCCACCAGTGGTCGCGGCGGGCAAGGTGCGCGCGCTCGTGCGCGATGACGTGCGCCGCCGTTCCCTCGTCCATGTGCATGGGAAGATAGATTTTTGGCTTTATTACGCTGAAGACGAACGGTGAATCGACAAATTCGCTCTCGTAGATGTTATCTCGCAGTAAAATGGCCGTTGCGAGCTTCTTTTTCAGTTTTCCCGCGCTCACGAGCACGTGGACGAGCAGCGCCGCCATACCGGCGAGCCAGAGGACGCTGTAAATGTTGAAGTCCACCTGCGCCTGCTGGCGGCTCACGCCGACGGGGACCTCCGCCGCCGAAGGCAGCGTCGGATTTGTGACGATATCGAGCGTCGCCTGCTCGTAGAGCACCGGCTCGCGCGTTTCGGTCACGATCTCGCTTGGGATGGTCTCGGCGCTCGGGATGAGCGAGAGCGCGCTCTCGATGGAAAACGGGCAGACGAGCCGCAGCGCGACCACGCCCCATAGAAGAGGCATGACCCACTTCGGCGCTTTTTTGAGGACAAACCGCAGCACGAGCGCCGTCAGAATGAGCCAGCTTGCGCTGATGCTGAGGTTCACGAGCTTCAAAAAGACGTCATCCATGATGATTCTCCTTTCGGTAAAGGTCGATCATTTTCTGCACCTCGTCGAGTTCCTTGTCGCTCACGTGGCTCGACTTTGTAAACGCGGCGACGAACGCGGGCAGCGAGCCGTCGAAGCGCTTGTCGAGCAGCTCGTCGATCTCGGCGGTCTGCGCCTCGTCCTGTGAGATGAGCGACGTGACGACAGTATTCTCGTTTTTCAGCACCCCGCGCTCAGAGAGCCGCTTGATGACCGTGTAGGTCGTCGTCGGTTTCCAGCCCAGGTGCTCGGCGCAGAGCGCGACCAATTCACGGCTCTTGACCGGCTCGTGTGCCCACAGAATTTGGCAAAAGCGGTATTCGCTCTCAAAAATTTTCGGCGTTTCCATCTTGTTCCCTCTCTAATCCGTTAGAGTATATTTGTACACTAACAGATTAGAGTCCTTCTGTCAAGCCCTTTTGCGCTCAAATTTAGTTAAGTCTTACTTGACAAGCATCTATTCCCTCCTTATAATAATTCATATCGCACAAAAAGCTCCGCGCAGGAGCTTTTTTTATGTTTGGAGAAAGAGAGTGTCATCCCATGTCAAAAAAGCCAATCCCGCGGCGCTGCTGCCGATCTTAGTGTTCCTTGTCCTGTATCTGGGCCTCGGCCTTGTCTTTGAGTATGTGCTCAAAATTCCGATGGGATTTTATTCCATCCCCATCGTCGTCATCTTCCTCATCGCGCTGCTCGTGGCCTGCTGCCAGAACCGCGCGCTGTCGTTCGACGAAAAGCTCACGCTGATGGGCCGCGGCGTGGGCGATAGGAACATCATCACGATGCTGCTCATCTTCTTAGCCGCCGGTATGTTCGTCGGCGTCGTGGGCCGCTCGAGCGCGGAGAGCGTTGCGTACTTTATGCTCTCGATCATCCCGTCGAAATTCGCCGTGGCGGTGCTGTTCGTCGTAAGCTGCTTTGTCTCCACCGCGATGGGCACGAGCGTCGGCACCATCACGCTCATCGTCCCCATCGCTATCCCCATCGCCGCGGCCAGCGGCTATTCCCTGCCGCTGTGTGTCGCGTCCGTCATGGGCGGGGCGATGTTCGGTGACAATCTGAGCTTCATTTCCGACACGACCATCGCCGCCTGCAACGGCCAGGGCTGTGCGATGAAGGATAAATTCCGCGAGAATTTCCACATTGCCTTCCCCGCCGCGCTCGCGTCGCTCGCGCTCATCCTCGTGTTGACGCTCCGCACCGACGTGACGCCCGCGGAGATTCCACCCTACAACCTCATCCAGATCATCCCCTATGTGCTCGTGCTCATCGGCGGCATCATCGGCATCAATGTCTTTATTGTGCTGCTCATCGGTATCGTATCGGGTGCAGTCATCGCGCTTGCGACCGGCGCGACGGGGCAGACCGGCATCCTCGCGGTCAAGACCCTGCTCGAAAACATGGGCAGCGGCGCGGCCGGGATGTTTGAAACCTCGATGGTCGCGATCTTAGTTTCCGCCATCTGCGCGCTGATCCGCGAGTACGGCGGCTTTGAAGCGCTGCTCGGCTGGATCAGAAAGGCGTTTCGCGGCAAGCGCGGCGGCCAGATCGGCATGGGCCTTCTCGTCGGCGCGATGGACATTGCCACCGCGAACAACACCGTCGCCATCGTTATGGCGAACCCCATCGCCAAGGAGATGAGCGAGGAATACGGCATCACCCCGCGCAAAGCCGCGTCGATCCTCGACACGTTCTCCTGCATCTTTCAGGGCATCATCCCCTACGGCGCACAGATGCTCGTCGCGATCTCCGCGGCGCACGAGCTGGGCTACGCCATCTCGGCGTTCGACATCATCCCAAACCTCTTCTACCCCTATCTTCTGGCGGTGAGCTCATTCTTCTTCATCGCGATCGACGGCAAAAAGAAGGCGTGACTGATGGTTGACCATAATCTGCTTCAGTGCAAAAAGCTCTTTCTTTTCGACCTCGACGGCACGCTGTACTTGGGCGACCGGCTTTTTCCCGGCGTCCGCGAGCTGCTCTCTGCCATCCGCGCACGCGGCGGGCAGTACCGCTTTCTGACGAACAACTCCTCGCGCAGCGTAGCGGCCTACGTCAAAGAGCTCACGCGCCTCGGCGTCGCGACGGAGGCGGCCGATTTTCTCACCTCGGTCGACGCGCTGATTCACTATCTCCGCGAGCACGGCGGAGAAGACCGACGCTATTACGTCTGCGGTACGGAGTCGATGAAATCACAGCTCCGCGCGGCTGGCTTTACCGTCGCAGAACGGCGTGAGGACGCGAACGCGCTCCTGATGGGCTTCGACACCGAGCTGACATTTCAAAAGCTGGAGGACGCCTGCATCCTGCTCGGACAAGGCATCCCCTACCTTGCGACCAATCCCGACTGGGTCTGCCCCACGGCCTACGGCTTCGTGCCCGACTGCGGGAGCGTGTGCGAAATGCTCTGGCGCGCGACCTCCCGCCGCCCCATCGTCATTGGCAAGCCCGAACCGCTGATGCCGCAGCTCGCAATGCTCGAGGCGGGCGTTTCCGCGCAGGAAACACTGCTCGTGGGCGACCGCATTTACACGGACATCGCCAGCGGCGCGAACGCAGGCATCGACACGCTGCTCGTTCTCTCTGGCGAGACGAAGGAAGAAGACCTCCCCACCGCTGACCCGCAGCCGACGTTCGTTCTGCCGGACGTCGCCGCACTGCTGAACATCTTGGAATCTTAAAAAGGACAAGCTATGGCAAACATCATCGAAATCCACGCTTTTTCCGATCCCGCGCTCGACGTCTACGCGCGCCTGACCGAAAACCAACTGCTCAATCGCGCGGACCCCGACAACGCGCTCTTCGTCGCGGAAAGTCCGCTCGTCATCGGCCGCGCACTGGATGCGGGCTGTGAACCGGTGTCGTTCCTGATGGAGCGGCAGCATACGCAGGGCAAGGGGCGCGAAATTCTCGCCCGCTGCTGTCAAGATATTCCGGTTTACACCGCTGATGAATCCGTACTGACACAGCTCACAGGCTTTCACCTGACGCGCGGCATGCTCTGCGCCATGCGGCGGCCGAAGCTCCAAAGCGTCGAGGACGTCTGCCGCGATGCGCGGCGCGTCGTCGTGCTCGAAAACGTGATGAATCCGACGAACATCGGCGCGATCTTCCGCTCCGCCGCCGCGCTCGGTATGGACGCGGTGCTGCTCACGACTGCGGGCAGCGATCCGCTCTATCGCCGCGCCTCGCGCGTCAGCATGGGAAATGTGTTCCTCATCCCGTGGACCTACCTGCCCGAAAGCGGCGACTGGACGCAGCCTCTGCGCGATCTCGGCTTCCGCACAGTCGCGATGGCACTGCGCAACGACTCCGTACGGCTCGACGATCCGCGCCTTGCCGCCGAAGAAAAGCTTGCCATCGTCATGGGCACGGAGGGTGACGGGCTCGCATCCTCGACCATCGCGAGCTGCGACTACACGGTCAAAATTCCGATGTACCACGGTGTCGACTCGCTCAACGTCGCCGCAGCGAGCGCCGTGGCGTTCTACGAGCTGGGACTTCCCCCGCTGAACGAAAAGGAGGACTGACATGCTGAACAATACCGGCTTCGACCTCTGGGCCGACGGCTATGACAAGAGCGTCGGCCTCTCCGACGAGAACGACCGCTACCCCTTTGCGGGTTACCGTGCCATGATGAACGCGCTCTATCAGCGCGTCCTTGCGCAGAGCGGGCATAACGTGCTGGATATCGGCTTCGGCACGGGCATACTGACCTCGCGGCTCTACGAGCAGGGCTGCCGTATCTATGGGCAGGACTTTTCCGCGCGCATGATCGAACTGGCGCAGGCAAAAATGCCGGACGCGCGGCTCTATCAGGGCGATTTTTCCAAAGGCCTTGTGCCCGAGCTTTGCGTACGGCAGTACGACGCCATCGTCGCGACCTACTCGCTCCACCACCTGTCAGACGCGCAGAAAATCGACTTTCTTCGCGCACTCCTGCCGCTTTTGAAGCAAGACGGCTGTATTTTCATCGGCGACGTCGCCTTCCGCACGCGCGAAGAGCTCGAAGCGTGTCGAACTGCGGCAGGCGAGGATTGGGACTCAGATGAAATTTACTTCGTCTACGGCGAACTCCGTCCCCACTTCCCCACGCTGACGTTTGAATCCTTCTCCCACTGCACCGCGCTTTTGACGCTGCGCCGCTGATTCCCCGGGAAATACGATAAAAAGCCTCTGTATGGTCAACCCATACAGAGGCTTTTCTGTGAAGCATTATTTCTTTTCAGTCGTTCAAATGGTCGAGGATCGCCGCGATCAGCTGCTCCTTGCCCGTGCCCTTTTCGGCAGAGAACGGAATGACGAGCTCGTCGTCGCGCAAACTCAGCGTCTCGCGAATTTGGGCAAGATTCGGCTCGATCTCGCGCGCTTTGAGCTTGTCGAGCTTGTTCGCCACGATCACGACGGGACAGCCCGTCTGCACGAAGTAGTCGTGCATCGTCACGTCGTCCGCCGTCGGCTTGTGCCGCGCGTCGACGATCTGCACACCGAGGTGAATGAGCCCCGCAGACTGGAAATAGTTTTCCATCAGCTTGCCCCAGCGGTCGCGCTCGGTCTTGGAGACCTTGGCGTAGCCGTAGCCCGGCAGGTCGACGAGGTAGAGCTTGCCGTCGATCTTAAAGTAGTTGATCTGCGAGGTCTTGCCCGGGGACGCACCCACGCGGGCAAAGTTCTTGCGGTTGACGAGCCGGTTGATGACGGACGATTTGCCGACGTTCGACCGCCCCGCAAACGCGAGCTGCGGCATCCCGTCGCGCACGAACTGCTTTTCTGACGCCGCCGAGAGGATGAATTCGACCTTGTTGAAGTTGATCGCCATGGTTTTCGTTTCCTTTCAGCTCATTTCGCCCGCACGCAGCGCGCTGTGCGCGCTCTCCTGCACGGGAGGAAGATAGCTCTCGTGCGCGGCAGCGGTGCATTTTTCGGGCAGCACCAGCGCCTCGGCAAAGACGGCGTCCACCGTCTCGACCGGCACAAAACGCAGCTTTTCGCGCACCAGCGGGTCGATCTCGTCGAGGTCCTTTTCATTCTCCTTCGGGAGAATGACCGTATGTACGCCCGCGCGCAGCGCGCCCATTGTCTTTTCGCGCAAGCCCCCGATGGCGAGCACACGGCCGCGCAGCGTGATCTCGCCCGTCATGGCGACATCGCGGTGTACCGCCTGCCCCGTCAGCGCGGAGAGCACCGCTGTCGCGATGGCGATACCGGCGCTGGGTCCGTCCTTGGGGATGGCCCCCTCGGGGAAGTGGATATGGATGTCCTTCGTCTTGTAGAAGTCCGGCGCGATGCCGAGCTCCTGCGCCCGCTGGCGCAGGCACGAGAGTGCCGCGCGGCAACTCTCCTGCATCACGTCGCCCAGGTTGCCCGTGAGCTCGACCTTGCCGCTGCCGTCCATCACGCCGACCTCGACGGGCAGAATTTCACCGCCCACCTCGGTCCATGCAAGGCCGTTCACCACGCCGACAAGGTCCTTTTCGGGGATCTTTTCCTGCGCAGCACGCGGCGCACCGAGGAAGTCCTTGATGTTCTTCTCTGTCACGGTGACTCGCTTTACATTGCTTGTGGCAAGCTGCATTGCCGCCTTGCGGCAGATCTTGCCGAGCTGACGCTCAAGCGAGCGCACGCCGCTCTCGCGCGTATAGAGCGCGATGGCCGCGCGGATGGCGCTCTCGTCCACGCGCAGGCTCGAGGCCGTCAGCCCGTGGGCCTGACGCTCCTTGGGCAGCAGGTGCCGCTGCGCGATCTGCACCTTCTCCTCGTCCGTGTAGCTTGGGATTTCAATGATCTCCATGCGGTCGAGCAGCGGACGCGGAATGGTGTCGAGCGTGTTGGCCGTCATGATGAACATGACGCGGCTCAGATCGACGGGAATTTCAAGATAGTGATCGCGGAAGGCGTAGTTCTGTTCGCTGTCGAGCACTTCTAAAAGCGCCGACGCGGGGTCGCCGCGCCCGTCGCTGCCCATCTTGTCGACCTCGTCGAGCACGAGCAGCGGATTCATCGAACCGCTGCGGGAGATGGCCTCGATGATGCGGCCGGGCATCGCGCCGATGTAGGTCTTGCGGTGGCCGCGGATATCCGCCTCGTCACGCACGCCGCCGAGCGACAGCCGCGCGACCTTGCGGTTCATCGCCTTGGCGACCGACAGAGCGATCGACGTCTTGCCGACGCCCGGAGGGCCGACGAGACATAAAATCTGCCCCTTCGCCTCGGGGTTGAGCTGGCGCACGGCGATGAACTCTAAAATGCGCTCCTTGACCTTCTGCAAGCCGTAGTGGTCGCGGTCAAGAATCTTGCGCGCGGCGTCTACGCTGGCGCGCTCCTTTGTCTCCTCGCCCCAGGGCATTTCCATGCAGGTGTCGAGATAGTTGCGCAGCACACTCGCCTCGGCGCTGCCGAACGGCTGCTTGGCGAGCTTGTCCACATCTTTCAGCAGCTTGCGCTCCACTTCTTCGCTCAGGTGCGCCTTGCTGATCTTCTCGCGGTACTCGTCGAGTTCTTCGTCCTCCCCGCCCTCACCGATCTCGTTCTGTAAGACCTTGATCTGCTCGCGCAGGACAAAATCCTTTTGAATTTTTCCGACGCGGGAGCGGACCTTGCTTTCAATGTCCTGCTCCATGGCGGTAACTTCGATCTCGCGGCGCAGAATCTCGTTCATGCGCTGCAATCTCGGCAGCGGGCGCAGCTCGTCGAGGATATCCTGTTTGTCCTGATAGCGCAGGTTGAGCTGCTGGGCGATAAAGTCAGCGAGATAGCCGGGATCGTTCGTCGACAAAATGGCGGCGTAGACATCGTCCGGCAATTTCTGCGCGAGCTCGGCATATTCCGTCACGCTGGCGTAGGTCTGGCGCAGCATCGCCTCCGTCCGCTTGCTATGGCGCGAGGTGGCCGGCTCATCGATGAGCTCGACCTGCGCCTGCAAAAACGGCTCGCGCTGCCACAGCCGCTTGAGGCGGGCGCGGCACGCGCCCTCCATCATCACGCGCAGCACGCGGTCAGACACGCGCAAAATCTGCGTCACGCGCGCGATCGTGCCGATCTCGTACAGGTCTTTTTCCTCCGGCTGCTCCACGCCGATCTCACGCTGGGTGACGAGAAAAATCTCCTCCCCGTTTTCCATGGCGCGCTCAAGCGCGTGCACGGAGATCGGACGCTCGAGGTCAAAGCTCGTGTTCATGCGCGGGAACACATTGAGCCCGCGCATGGCAATGACCGGAAGATTTTTTGTTACAGGTTCCATGGGGTTTCTCCTTATGAAGCGGAGTCTGCCGGCAGCGACGGCTGCGGCTCCTCCCCTTCTTTCTCTGTGCGGTGGGAAATTTTCGGCTGTTCCGTCCCCTCCACGCAGCCCGGCGTGATGGTCACGCGGTCGATCGTGCGGTCGGACGGGATGTCGTACATCACGTTCATCAGCAGGCCCTCCATCACCGCGCGCAGGCCGCGCGCGCCGATCTTGCGCTCGATGGCCTTGTCGGCAATCGCTTCGAGCGCCTTGGGCTCGAACGTGAGCTCGGCGTCGTCGTAAGAAAACAGCTTTTGATACTGCTTGACGAGCGCGTTTTTCGGCTGGGTCAGAATTTTGACAAGGTCGTCGCGCGTCAGCGCGTCGAGCGCCGTGATGACCGGCAGTCTGCCGACCAGCTCGGGGATGATGCCGAACTTCAAGATATCGTGCGGCTGCACCTCACGTAAAATCTTGCTCTCGTCCACATCGTTCTTGCTCTTGAGTTCTGCGCCGAAGCCCATCGACTTGCGGTCGAGACGGCTCTCGATGATCTTCTCGATGCCCTCGAACGCGCCGCCGCAGATGAAGAGGATGTTGTGCGTGTCGATCTGGATGAACTCCTGATGCGGGTGCTTGCGGCCGCCCTGCGGCGGGACGTTGGCGACCGTGCCCTCGACGATTTTCAGCAATGCCTGCTGCACGCCCTCGCCGGAGACGTCGCGCGTGATGGAGGTGTTCTCGCTCTTGCGGGCGATCTTGTCGATCTCGTCGACATAGATGATTCCGCGCTCGGCGAGCTCCACGTCGTAATCCGCCGCCTGAAGCAAGCGGAGCAGAATGTTTTCCACATCGTCGCCGACGTAGCCCGCCTCGGTGAGGGTCGTCGCGTCCGCGATGGCGAACGGCACCTTCAGAATGCGGGCAAGCGTCTGGGCAAAGAGCGTCTTGCCGCTGCCGGTGGGGCCGAGGAGCAGGATGTTGCTCTTTTGCAGCTCCACCTCGTCGTCGCCGCCGAAGAAGATGCGTTTATAGTGGTTGTAGACGGACACGGACAGCGCGACCTTGGCCGCCTCCTGCCCGATGATATACTGGTCGAGCACCTCGCGAATTTCGCGCGGCGTGGGGATGGAGTCGGGCGCTTCCAGCTCGTCGTGCGGCTCATAGCCGTCCTCCAGCACGTCCATGCACAGGCGGACGCACTCATCGCAGATGCGCACGCCAGGCCCCTGGATCATGCGGTGCACTTCGTGCTCGCTCTTGCCGCAGAACGAGCAGCGAAGCTCTTTTTTCCTATCTTCACTCATAAGTCAAACTGTCCTTATCTCTTGTAAATGACCTTGTCCACAAGGCCGTAGGCCTGCGCCTCATCCGCCGTCATCCAGTGGTCGCGCTCGGAGTCGAGCTTGACCTGCTCGGGCGTCTTGCCGGTGTTCTCGGCCAGGATCTTATTCAAGCGCTGCTTGATGCGCAGGAAGTGCTCCACGTCGCTCTCCATATCCGTGACCTTGCCCTGCGTACCGGCGGAGGGCTGGTGGATCATAATCTCCGCGTTCGGCAGCGCAATGCGCTTGCCCTTGGCGCCGGACGAGAGCAGGAACGCGCCCATGCTGGCGGCGAGGCCGACGCAGATGGTAGACACGTCGCACTTAATATACTGCATCGTGTCGTAGATCGCCATGCCGGCCGTCACACTGCCGCCGGGGGAGTTGATATAGAGCTGGATGTCCTTGTCGGGGTCCTTGGCCTCGAGGAATAAAAGCTGCGAAACGATCAGGCTCGCGGTCGCATCGTTGACCTCTTCGCCGAGGAAAATGATGCGGTCTTCCAGAAGGCGGGAGAAAATATCGTAAGAGCGCTCGCCGCGGTTGGTCTGTTCAATGACGTAAGGGACTAAACTCATCTTGGTAACCTCCTTGTTCATACCCTGTTCAAAAAATTGGTATGTACACAATCAACCACAAATGGCAGGCATTTGTGGTTGATCGTCGTTTCTATCTATTATGGCCGCTTTGCCGATTATTCAGCCTTTTCTTCTTCCTTCTTGGCGGACTTTTTGGCAGCGGTCTTCTTGGCGGGCTTTTCCTCGCCTTCAGCGGCTTCGCCCTCGGCTTCCTTCTTGGGAGCCTTCTTCTTTTCGATCTTCGCGCTGTCCACGACGACGCTGATGGCCTTGTCGCGGATGATCTGCGTGCGGACGGACATGGCGTCAAGATACTTCTTGAGCTCGTTGACGTCCATGCTGTACTTCTCAGCAAGGTCGTTGTACTGCTTTTCGACCTCCTCGTCGGTGGCCTCGAGCTTCTCTTCCTTGATGATGGCGTTCACGGCGAGGTCCATGCGCACCTGACGGGTCGCGGGCTCCTTGCCCTCCTCCAGGAACTTGGCCTCATCCATGTTGGTCATCTTGCAGTACTGGTCATAGGGGATGCCCTGAGACTGTAAGCGCTGCTTGAACTCCTCGAGGAAGCGGGCGCACTGCTCATCGATGAGCGCATCGGGGATGTCGCACTCGATGTTCGCGGCGACCTTCTCCATCAGCTCGTTCTCGACGGCATACTTGGCGGACTGCTCGTGCTGCTCGGTGATCTCGCGCTTGATGCTGTCCTTGAGCTCCTTGAGCGTGTCGTACTCGGACACGTCCTTGGCGAAGTCGTCATCAAGCTTGGGAAGCTCCTTGCACTTGATCTCCTTGGCCTTGACGTGGAAGACGACCTTCTTGCCGGCGAGGTCCTTGTGATAATCCTCGGGGAAGGTGATGTCGAGATTCTTCTCTTCGCCGGCCTTCATGCCGATGACCTGATCCTCAAAGCCGGGGACGAAGCTGCCGGAGCCGAGCTCGAGCTCGTAATTCTCGCCCTTACCGCCCTCGAACGCTTCGCCGTTGTCGAAGCCCTCGAAGTCGATGACGGCGATGTCGCCCTTCTTGGCCTTGCGGTCGACGGAGACGAGGCGGGCGTTGCGCTCGGCCATCTCATTGAGGCGCTCCTTGACATCGTCGGCGCTGACCTTGATCTCTTCCTTCTCAGCCGTCAGGCCCTTGTACTCGCCGAGCTTGACCTCGGGATACACGGCAACGGTCGCCTTGAAGGTGAAGCCGTTCTCGTCGATCTTGTCGTCCACGATCTCGATCTCGGGATAGCCGACAACATCGAGGCCGCTCTGGCCGATGGCCTGCGTATATGCCTCGGGCAGGGCGATGTCAACGGCATCGCTGTAGAAAACGCCCGCGCCGTAGAGCTTTTCGATCATCTTGCGGGGGGCCTTGCCGGGGCGGAAGCCGGGAATGCTGAGCTTGCCGCGGGCCTTGGCGTAGGCCTTGGCAACGGCGGCTTCAAATTCCTCCGCGCCGACCTCGACGGTCACCGCGACTCTGCTCTTTTCCAGCTTTTCAACATTTTTGACAGTCATGATTTCTTTTTCCTCCGTTTAACATCAGATAATGATGCTTTTGCAAAGTGGAATTATACCATAGCTTCCTCAAAATTTCCACCCTTTTTTGCATCAATTTATGTCTTAATTGCAAATTTTTACAGGCTGAAAGGCGACATAATCCGCCGCGATCAGCGCATATTCGGTTTTTTCGCGCATCCCCTCGAACGCGCGGCGGTGCGTGTAGCCGTGCAGATGCCCGTAATAGCAGCGCTCGACCTCGTATTTGTCGAGAAGCTCGAGCATCTCGGGACACTTGTAGCCCTGATAGATGGGCGGATAGTGCAGAAAGCAGTAGATGGGCTTCCCCTCCGCCGCCTTGAGCGACGCTTCAAGCCGCAGCGCCTCGCGCGCGAGCATCTTGCCCGTGTGCGTCCCCGCGGCGTCCTCTTCATAAAACCAGCCGCGCGTGCCGCAGATGGCGTGGTCGCCGTAGAAAAAAGCGTTGTTGTAGAGGATATCGAGCGTTGTGATGTCGTGCTCGGCAAAAAACTTTTTCATCTTCGACGCCGTGCCCCACCAGTAGTCGTGATTGCCCTTTAAGAGAATTTTTCTCCCCGGCAGCGCGTCAATAAACTGAAAATCCGGCAGCGACTGCTCGAGCGACATGCCCCACGAGATATCCCCCGCGATGACGATGACGTCGTCATCGTTTAGCTTGGAAAAATTCTCCTGAATGCGCTCGACATAGTTCGCCCATTTGGGGCCGAACACGTCCATGGGCTTGTTCGTGCCGAGCGATAAGTGCAGGTCGCCGATCGCGTATAATGCCATCGCGTGCCTCCCTTCCAAAGTCAGATCAAAATGCGTTTTCGATGTAGGCGATGCGCGTTTTGCCCGCACTGTGGCGCACATCGGTGTAGACCTCCGCCACGTCAAAGCGGGCGGGCACATCCAGCTCGCGCTCGCTTAAATACAGTAGCGCCGCGGCACGCAGCTTTTCCTGCTTTTTCACCGTGACGTACTCGCGCGGCGCACCGTACTGCAAATTTGTGCGCAGCTTCACCTCGACGAACAGCAGCACGCCGTCCTTCTCGGCGATGAGGTCGATCTCGCCGAAGCGGCAGCGCCACTCTCGTTCCACGATGCGGCAGCCGCGCTCGCTCAGATACTTTTCGACCAGCGCCTCGCCCCAGTCGCCGTCCTGCTTCGTGCTCATCGCCGCGCCTCCCACTTTTTGAGGAACGTCATGCGGTGCACGGGGCTCGGGCCGTACTGATCGAGCATCTGGTAGTGGAGCTTTGTGCCGTAGCCCTTGTGCCTGGCGAACTGATACTCGGGATACATCGGGTCGAGCACTTCGACCACATAATGGTCACGGCTGACCTTCGCCAGCACGCTCGCCGCGGCGATGGATAAGCTCGCGCCGTCCCCGCCGACGATGGTCTCGTGCGGCGTGGTGATCTTTGCCGACGCGCCGTGGTCGCGGTTGCCGTCGATGAGCGCATAGTCCGCTGGGATTTGCAACGCATCGATGGCGAGCTGCATCGCCTTCATGCGTGCGCTCAAAATATCCGTTGCGTCGATCTCCTTCTCGTCGACGGACGCGATGGCGTAGGCGACGGCTTTTTCACAGATGACGGGAAACAGCGCCTCGCGCTTTTTCTCCGTCATCTTCTTGGAGTCATTCAGCCCCTCGATCTCACAGCCCTCCGGCAGGATGACGGCGGCGGCGTACACAGGGCCCATCAGCGGCCCCACGCCCGCCTCGTCCACGCCGCAGACGGATGAAAAGCCCGCGGAGCGGGCTTTGTCCTCGTAGTGTAGGTTGACGCTCATGTGCGCTCGCCCTCCGGCGGGAATTCGAGCGTAAAGCGGCCGAGCTTGCCGCCGCGGAACTCGTCGAGCAGGATACGGCTCATGCGCTCGGTGTCGACCTCGCCGCCGGAGATCAGAAAGCCGCGCTTGCGCCCCGCCTTTTCGAGCAGTGCATAGCCGTCATCCTCTTCCGAAACGGTGAGCTTGTAGCGCTCCTCGATGGCCTTGGGATAATTTTTGCCGAGGTAATCCATCAGGCGCATGGCGAGCTCTTCGATGTCGATGACCTCGTCGCGGATCGCGCCGGTGAAGGCTAAACGCACGCCGACGCTGCTGTCCTCAAATTTCGGCCACAGGATGCCTGGCGTATCAAGGAGCTCGAGCGTCTTGTCGACCGGCACCCACTGCTTCGTGCGCGTGACGCCGGGGCGGTCCTCCGCCTTGGCGCTCTTGCGGCCGGAGACCTTGTTGATAAACGTCGACTTGCCAACGTTCGGGATGCCGAGTACCATCACGCGCAGCACGCGGCCGATCTGGCCCTTGGCCTCGTAAGAGGCGATCTTATCGCGCAGCAGCGTGCGCACGGCAGAAGAAAACTGCTTCACGCCGCCGCCCTGCTTGGCGTCCGTTTCGATGACGGCGCAGCCGAGCGAGCGGAAATACGCCGCCCACTTTTTCGTCATCTCAGGGTCGGCCTGATCGACGCGGTTCAAAACGATCAAACGGGGCTTGCCCGCCGTCAGCTCGTCCACATCGGGGTTGCGGCTGCTCATCGGGATGCGCGCGTCCAGAATTTCGCACACGGCGTCCACGTTGCCGAGCTCCGCCGTGATCATGCGGCGGGTCTTGGTCATGTGCCCCGGGAACCAGCTCAGAGAATCCAACTGCATTTGCTCGTCCCCCTTTACTGCAAAAGGCCGATGCGGCCAAACTCGCGCTGCTCGGTCAGATAGTCGTGGCCGGGAAAAACGAGAAAGACCGCCTTGCCGATGAGGAGCCGCGTATCCACCGTGCCAAGAGACGAATCGCGGCTGTCGTTCGAATGGTTGCGGTTGTCACCCATGAGGAAGACTTCGCCCTCCGGCACGGTAAGCGGGAACACGGTGCCCTCTTCGCGATAGGTGTAGTCGTTGATGTAGTCCTCGTCCAGAAGCTCGCCGTCCACATAGACCTGACCCAAGTTAAAGTCGATGTCCACGGTCTGGCCCGCGGTGGCGATGACGCGCTTGACGATGGGCTTCGAGTCAAAGGTCTCCTTGCGCGCGATGACGATATCGCCGACCTGATAGTCTCCGCAGAGCAGCGAGTTGACGACGAGAAGCCTGTCGCCGTCCTGCAGCGTCGGGATCATTGACGGGCCGGAAACGCCCATCAGCCGCACAAGAAACGTAAACACCAGCACAACGACCAGCAGCGCCGAGACGAGAGACGAGACCGTCTCATACACGTCGCGTCCGGGGATCTTTTCCACGATCTCCTCCTGCGGCTGCTCGCTGATCTCCATTTTCTGATCAAATTCGTCCATTTCGGTCTCCTAAACCCAGCGCCGCGCAGCGGCGGACTAACAGTCTCTCTCTGCGGCAAAATGCGCCTGATTTTCTAATGTATTATTGTAGCACGCTTTTTGAAAAAGGCAACAAAAAAAGCATGGCGGAAACGCCATGCTTTTTTGTTCTCAAAGAATCTGCCTTACAGCTTCTCGCGGATCTTGGCAGCCTTACCGACGCGGCCGCGCAGGTAATACAGCTTGGCGCGGCGAACATAACCGCTGCGCACGGTCTCGACCTTCTCGATGAGGGGGGAGTGGATGGGGAACACCTTCTCGACGCCGACGCCGTAGGCAAGACGACGAACGGTGAAGGTCTCCTCGAGACCGCCGTGCTTCTTCGCGATGACGATGCCCTCAAAGACCTGGATACGCTCGCGGGAGCCTTCCTTGATCTTGACATGAACGCGGACGGTATCGCCGACGTTGATGACGGGCATTTCCTTTTTCAGCTGCTGGGATTCGAGCTCTTTGATGAGATCCATGGATATTTTCCTCCTATTTATAGGCGTTCTTGACCGCTGATCAATGGCGCTGTCGGGACTCTTTCACCCGCGCACGGCAGAGGACCGCCCTTTTCAAGCTATGGTAGCATATCACATCCCCAACGGGAATGCAAGCATTATTTGCAAAAACACGGCAGAAATCAGCGGAAAACGTTCATTTCCGCGTCGTAGACCTCTTTTCGGCGCACGCGAACAAAGTCCGGCGCGATCTCTGGCAGGTGCCGCGCGACCGCCGCGCCGATCAGCGCGGGGTTGAGGCCCGGGTCCTGCGCGGCGACGACCGCATCGGCGAGGATCACGCCCTCCCCCTCCGTCAGCGTGAGCGAGCGGATGAGCGGCGCAATGTTGAGCTCGGTCATGCCCTTGTGCTTCGTGCGCTTTTCGACAAAGATCTCCTCCTGCGTAAAAAACTCGCGGATGCGCTCACACGCACCCTCGGGCACGCCGTTGTCGTATTCCATTTCGAGCTGCGCGCGCAGGTTGACCATCTCGCGCACGGGGCGCGTCACGCTATAGCAGTCCAGCACGCGAAGGCCCGCGGGCATGCCTGTGTTCAGCGCCTCGGCCACACCCTCGCCCGTGCTGTCCTCCACACTTTCAAAGTCCAGAATTTCGCAGTCGCTCGACTGCCCCACAGGCAGCGGCAGCACGATGGACAAAATGGGGTGCGGGTGGAAACCGTTGGAGTGCTTGATAGAAAGGCCCGCGCGCGGGAACACGCGCTGGAACGTGCGCATCACGTCAAGATGCGAAATGTAGGACGCCTGATGCTCCTTGACAAAAACCAGCCGCAATTTAGACATCGCATTTCCCTCCCACCAAGCAGTTTGCGCCGCAGGCGTTGCAGTGCGTGCGGCAATCCGGCGTCGTCACACCCTCATAGCTCAGCGCGTGCTCGCGCTTCAAATACCCCGGTGCAACGCCGCAGGAGATCATGCTCCACGGCAGAATTTCATCCTCGCTGCGGCGGCGGTTGGCGTAAAAGTGCGGGTCAAGACCGCACTCCTCAAAGGCCTCCATCCAGCGGTTCAGATCAAAATAGTCCTCCCACGCGCTGAGCGTCTCACCCTTGCGCCACGCGGTCTCGATGACCTTGCCGAGCCGGCGGTCGCCGCAGGAGATGACCGCCTCCATAAAACTCGTGGGCGAGGGGTGCCAGTTGTACGTGACGGACTTGGTGTTCATCGCCTCGCGCAGGAGCTTGACGCGGCGCTCGTACTCTTCAATGGGGATCTGCGGCTCCCACTGGAACGCCGTGTGCGGCTTTGGCACAAACCATGAGGTCGACACCGTGATGCGCACGCCGCGCGTCTTGTTGAGTGCGCTTTCGCGCCAGGCGTGCATGACATGGGCCGCGATGTCGGCAATGCCGAGCACGTCCTCGTCCGTCTCGGTCGGAAGGCCGAGCATGAAGTAGAGCTTGACCGCGCTGTATCCGCCCGCAAACGCGCGGCGGCAGGATTCGAGCAGATCTTCCTCCGTCAGATTCTTGTTGATGGCGTCGCGCAGTCTCTGCGTGCCCGCCTCGGGTGCAAACGTGAGGCCGGTCTTTCTGCCCTTTTGCAGCCGCTCCATCAGCGCCATGGAGAAGTTATCCGCACGCAGCGACGGCAGCGCGAGCGTCACATGCCGCTGGGCACAGAAGTCCTCTAAGTCGTCGCACAGCTCGACAAGGTGCGGATAGTCGGACGTGGAGAGCGACGAGAGCGTCATATCCTGATAGCCCGAGTCCTCGACGGCTTCAACGGCGTAGCCGCGCAGCAGCTCCTCCGAGCGGTTGCGCACGGGACGGTAGACATACCCCGCCTGACAGAAGCGGCAGCCGCGGATGCAGCCGCGAAACAGTTCGAGCGACACACGGTCCTGCACGATCTCGGTCGAGGGAACGATGGTCTTGGTCGGATAGTAGGCCTTGTCCATGTCCCGCATGATGCGCTTTAGGACGACCTTGGGCGCACCCTCGTTTGCCGTGATGGACTTGACCGTGCCGTCGTCGTTGTAGGCAACGTCGTAAAGGCTCGGCACATAGACGCCCGGGATCTGCGCGGCGCACACGAGAAACTCGTGCTTGCTCCAGCCCTCTCGCCGCGCCTGACGGTGCAGCTCGATGAGCTCGACATCCATCTCCTCGCCCTCGCCGATAAGAGCAAGATCGATAAAATCCGCGATGGGTTCGCAGTTGTACATCGCCGTGCCGCCCGCGACAACGAGCGGTGTGAGCGCCGTGCGTTCGCTCGCGTGCAGCGTCACGCCTGCTAAGTCCAGCATGTCGACCATCGCGGGGAACGCCATCTCATAGCCAATGGAAAAGGCGATGATGTCAAAATCCTTGATCGGATCAAACGATTCGAGCGCGTAGAGCGGGATGTTCGCATTTCGCATCTCCTGTTCCATGTCGCCCCAGGGGGCGAAGCAGCGCTCGCACCACACGCCCTCAATATTGTTCATCACACCGTACAGAATGCGCATGCCGAGGTTCGACATGCCGATCTCATACGTGTCGGGAAAGCAGAAGGCGACGCGCGTGTCGACCTTGCTCTTGTCCTTCATGATCGCGTTGAATTCCCCGCCGACATAGCGTGCGGGCTTCTGCACGCGGGGCAAAATGCGTTCCAATCTCTTATCCACAAAAGTTCTCCTCTGAAGTAAGCAAAAATAAAAAGCCGAAAATGGGCACAAACATCCATTTTCGGCTATTCTACACTTTTATTGCGCGACGCGCAAGCCTCAGTTCTTTGAGCGCGCTTAAAAGCAGTGCCAGTGCGGCAAAAATAACGAGCGCGCCGCCGCGCGTCTGCACATAGAGATACACTACCCCGCCCAGCAGCGCGAGTGAACAGAGAACGCCCGCAAGCGCCGCGACCGCGTCGCCCACGAGCGGGCCAAGCAACGCCGAGACCGCAAGATTCAGCGCGTGCGAGCCGTCGAGCGGCGGGATGGGCAGCAGGTTGAACGCGCAGAGCAGAATGTGCGCGCCAGCGAAGACGAAGCCCTCCACCCACACATAGTGCAGCGAAAACCACGCCGTCAGAACGCCGCAGACGAGGTTCATGCCGCAGCCCGCGAGCGTGACGACAAGCTCACGCCCGTAAGAGAGCCTTTGCGCTCCGCGCGCGTGCAGCACCGCGCCAAACGCGCTGAGACACAGCCCCTCGATGGGCACGTGGAATGCCCGCAGCGCCAGAAGATGCCCGCACTCGTGCAGCGCGGCGGCCAGCAAAATCGAGAGCACAATCGTCAGCGGGCTCACGATGGCCGCGAGCAGAATGAGCAGCCAGAAGCTCCACGAAGCGTGGAGCCCGCGTTCAGGGAACCGCATAGTAAACGGGGTTCAGATACTCTTCCCCGTCGTGCACCTCAAAGTGGAGGTGCGAGCCCGTGGCGTTGCCGGTCGAGCCAACTTTAGCGATGGCATCGCCCTTTTTGACGCTCTGTCCCGCGCTCGCGGTGATGGCGCTGCAATGGGCGTAGAGCGTTGAAAATCCGCCCTCGTGGTTGACCGTCACATAGTTGCCGAGGATATTGCTCTCCCCTACCGTGCCGACGGTGCCGTCGGCAAAGCAGGCGACGGAGGCGCCCTCCTCGCCCGCGATGTCCATGCCGTAATGGAAGCACTCGCCCGCGCCGTTCGGGTCGTCGCGCCAGCCGAACGGCGATGTCACCGTGCCGGACAGCGGCGTCGTGTACGAAAAGCCTAAAATGCGCTGCTCGCCCACGGCGAGTGCGGGCAGCTCCCGCGCGCTCGTGAGGTCGGAGACGTCCTGCTCCGAGACCGTCATGCCGATCAGATTGCCCGAGACCTCCTGCGCCTTGCTCTCGCCGCCAAACACCGCGACATAGGCCTCCGACAGCGAATCGCCCCAGTCCTGCTCGCCGGATGCCGCACGCCCGACCGCGGAAAACGCCGAGATGAAGTCCGCGTCGCGCACCAGCCACTGCCCCAGCGTCCCGCGCAGCGCGCTTAAGTTCCCCGGCATCAGCAGCTTGAGGCCAATGAGCGCCACAAACAGCGCCCCGCAGACGATGAGCTGCACCCAAAGCCGCGGCACTCCCATCTCCTTGCCGCGAGACACGCGCGATGTGCGCGTTCGCGGCGCAACGCGCTTCCCGCTCCCGCTGTATGTTGTCCACTGCCGCCGCTTCTTCATGCCGCCCGCCTCCCGTCCATTTCTGCCATAGCCTATGTGGACGAGGAGGAAAAAATACCTCCGCCATGTAGCGGAGGTACTTGAGGCCATTTTATTCTTCCATTTTATACGCCGCGTAGACGTTTCTTCTTGTAAAGTCAGTTGCCTTGTCGAACATGGTGTCCGGCAGTTTTGTGACGGCGTCCTCGGCCTTGGTGCTCGCGTCGATGAGACCGTTTTCGCGGCAGTAGGACATTGCGCCGTCGTAAGGACCGGCCTTGCCGGTCTTTCGCAGCTGGGCGACGCGGCGGGAGATGGCCTCGTCGCGCGGCGCGAGCAGCATCGCGAGCTCGCCGACGGTCATTTTATCGTCGAGGCGCAGCTTGTTGTCCGTGAAGACGATGGCTCGCGTCTTTGCAAGCGCGACGAGCTTTTCAAACAGCGGATCGTCGCGCCCGACATCCGTAAACGGGCTCTCCTCCATCAGCTCGCCCACGCTGACAACGCGGTAGCCGTACTCCTTCAGCAGTGCGAGCTGCTTGCCCAGCGCGAACGCGACCGGCGTGCGCTTGGCCATGTTGTAGCCGTCCTTCTGGAAGATGATCTGTCCGCAGAAGAAGTCCGGGTCCTTTTCGAGCGCCTTGCGCATCGGCTCGACCATCGCGTCGATCTCCGCCTGAAGCGCCGCCTCGGGGTCCTCGTGCGTCGAGGGCAGCCAGCCCGCGCCGTCGAACGACGCGGCCATATACTGGTACCCCATGCGCTCGTAGACGTCGTAACTCGTGAAGCCGCCCGCCATCTTGTCGACATAGTGCGGCGGGCGCGCGAGCGTGAGCGTATAGCCGTAGCGCTCACGCATCAGCGTATCAAGGCGCGTCAGGTCCGCGACCGCGGCGTCAAAGCCAGGCAGGTACTCGCGTGCGCCGTAGACAAACGGCTTTTTGCCGAAGATGATGTGGCGGTAGCCGTGGTTTGTGATCTGATGGCCCTCGTCGAGCATGCGGCGGATCAGGCGGTCGTTGTGCACGGCGCCGCCCTTGTCGTCGCAGTGGATATCGGGGTAGTGGTCGAATTTGACGCCGCCCCACGCCGCGCTGCCGAGCTTGCCCGCCTCGTCGGGGTAGTTCTCGCTCGTGTCGCCGATGACGTCGAAGCTGCCCTTTGCGCCGTACTGCGCGAGCGTGTCGAGCAGCACATCCGTCAGCGTTTTGCCCTCAAATCGGTCGGGCGATGCGGGAAGGCCCATCGGGCCGTCGTCGAACGTCATCGCGCAGATGCGCTCGCCCGTCTTCACGCGCTCGATGCGGCGCGTGTAGCCGACGTAGTGCTTTTCCGCGGGCGTGATGATCTTCTTGACGATCTTCTTTCCCTTTTTGCCGAGTTTAACGATCCATGACATGCCATCCATCCTCCCTGGTGGTAAAGTCCTGCAAGGCGCATTTTACTGTAAAGAGCATTTCATTTACTCGTCTTTTTACGCCTGCGTTTGTCTTCTCTCTTTTGGTCTTCTGGCTTCTCGCTACGCACATTGCGCGGCCACGGCAGCCTTCGACCTGCTTCGCGCCCCGCAGGAGCGCTGCCTTGACGGCGGAAAGCGACAGCTCGTCCGCTTCCAGCACCGTCACGCCGCCGCCGACCTCTTCTGGCACATGCGCGTCGCTGCCCGCAGTGACAGGCTTTTTCCATTTTTGCGCCAGCTCGCGCGCCATGGCGTTGGCGCTTTTGTTCTTGCGGTCGGCACGGCTGTTCCAAATTTCGACGCCGTCAAGCCGGCTCATCACATCGTCGAGCCGGTTCGCGTCTGTGCTGTGCTCAAAGGGATGCGCGATGACCGCCAGCCCGCCCTGTGCGTGAATGGCCGTGACCGACTCGGAAAACTTTCTCGTTTCGATGGGTTCTCTCACAAAGAGACCCAGCAGATGCCCGCGCTCGGTCGAAACCTCGGTCGCGGGGATGACGAGAAAATCGTCGAATTCCGGAACCTCGTCCAGCACGCGGTCGTGGTCGCAGATGGCGACACCGTTCAGCCCGCGCTCGCGCGCAAGCGCAACGATCTCGCTCAGGCTCATGCAGCCGTCGAACGACCGCTCGGAATGAATGTGCAGATCGAGCCGCAGCTCCATGATCCTCTCCCCTTTCTCAGCGCTCAAACAGGCTCTTTTTAAGGTAAGCGCGCATGACCTTGCCATCGCCCTTGGCGCTCAAGGCCTCTTTCGTCGTGAAGAAATCGCCGAGACCGCGCAGGCCCTCCTTGACGCGGCCCGCCTTCAGATAGCTCAGTGCAGCGACCGTGTCGTTGAGGAAAAAGCGCATTTTTACACCCGTCCGGTAGTCCTTCGCCGTGTAGGTGACTTGCCCGCCCTGCGCGGCCTGCGCGTAGTGCGCGACGATGGGACTTTGCGCCGCCTCCGTCATCGGGAAACTGCCCCACACGCGGGGGTTGACCTCTAAAATGCAGTCGCCCTTAAATTCAACCATCGCAAGGCCTGTAAAGTGAAACGACTTGAGAAGTTTGTACGCCTCGTCGATCATCTTTTCATCATAAAAGCTCTCGCAGCAGGTCGACGGCCCGCCCGTGATGGGATACTCACGCACGCGGCGGTGGCACAGCGCGCCGAGCAGCTCGCTCTCGCGGCCGAGCAGCAGGCTCACGCCCGCGCCCGCGCCCGTGATCTTCTGCTGCACGATGGGGCTCGGGTCGTAGCGCTGCATCTTTTCCATGATGGCGTCGAATTCCGCCTCGTTGTTCGCCACGGCGTAGCGGTCGGCAGCCTTGAGGCCGAACTTCTCCCCGCAGTGCGGCTTGACGACGACGGGATAGCTCTCCGGCGTGCCGTCGTACTCGCGCGGCACAGGAATGCCAAGCTCCAGCGCGCGCTGATGCACGCTCTCCTTGTCGTTGAGCGCGTCGAGCGTCTCCTTCGGCGCGATGAGGAAGTTCGCCAGCGCGGCAAACTCCTCCCGACGGGCGGCGACGGTGTTGAGCGTCACCGCGCCGACGCAGAAGAGCACCGGATGCTCGTACTCTTTGAGTATGCTCAGCAGCTTTTCGGCGTAATCCGCATCCGCGCACGCGCCGTCGATCCAGCGGAAATCATCGCAGGACTTCGACACCGACACTGCGGGTACGCTCTTGACGTCCGCCCTTGTCTGCGTCACGACCACGCGGTAGCCCGCGCGGTGCAGCGCACGCACCGCCGCGATGGACGAGCGGTATTTTCCGTCCGTCACAAGCGCTGTTTTCATCTTATCATCACCGCCGTTTTTCTTTTGTTCTGCCTGCCATGATACCAAACTCCCCCGCAAATTGCAAGAGCGCGCGATCCATCGCCTGTATTTCATAAAATACAGTTTATCATTGAAAAAAACGATGAAACGCCTTGCTTTTTTCGTCCTCTCATATTATTCTTTTCAAAGTAGAACGACATTCCGGAGGAAACCCGTCTTATGAACGATATCAGCCTCAAGCAGCTTGAAATTTTTGTCGCCGTTGTGGAATACGGCGGCTTCACCCGTGCGGCGGAGGAGCTGTTCTTCAACCAGTCCACCGTGAGCGCGCACATTTCTCTTTTAGAGCAGGCGCTCGGCAAGGAGCTCTTCGTGCGCTCCAACCGCCGCCATGTTCGCTTGACGAAGGAGGGCGAACAGGTCTACCCCATCGCAAGGCGCATTCTGAATGACTGCGCTGCGCTGCGCACACTGTTCTCCGATGCGGACAGCACTCCTGCGGTCGCGCTCGGCGCGTCCACCGTGCCGGGGCAATATCTGGTGCCGGGCTACCTCGCCGCGTTTTTGAAGCGCGAGCCGGAGTTCCGTTATTCCCTGCGCCGCGGCGACAGCGAGCAGGTGCACCGGATGCTTAAATCCGGCCAGATCGTCGTCGGCTTTGTCGGCGCGGTCAGTGAGCCGGAAAATGTGGACTACTTCCCCCTCTACGACGACAGGCTCGTGCTCGCCGCGCCGAACAACGAGCACTACCGCATGCTCAGAGAGCGCGGCGTCTACGGCCGCGAGCTGCTGCTCGAAGAGCCGTTCGTCTCGCGCGAAGAGGGCTCTGGCACGGACACGAGCCTGCAAAACTATCTGCGCACGCTCGGCCTCTCCCACGATATGCTGCATGTCGTGGCGCGCGTGGACGATCCCGAGGCCATCAAGCAGATGGTCTCCGGCGGCGTGGGCGTTGCCGTGCTCTCGGCGCTCGCCGTGGAGCAGGAGGTCCAAAACGGCACGCTGCTCACCTTCGAGATGGACAAAAGCGCGCTCAAGCGCACGGTCTACCTCATCACGCTCAAATCGCAGCAGCTCTCCCGAATGGAGCAAAAGCTCGTCGACTTTTTGAAAATCCCGCACCGCAGGAAGCGCGCCGAAGCGCAGAACTAAGTCAAAAAAGGCACGGCAAAAGCCGTGCCTTTCATTTTGTCTTTTACTTCTTCAGAAAGCCGAACAGGCCGTGTTTTTCATACGGCTTGCTCGTCATGGAGACGAAGTCATAGCCGGTCTTGGTGATGGCCTCGCGCAGCTTCGCCTCGTCGATGGGCTCTTCGCTGATGATGTCCGCTTCGCCCTTGGAGTGGGAGGCGGAGACTTTCTTCACGGAGAACGCGTTGCGGATGGCGTCGTTGATGTGCGATTCGCACATGCCGCACATCATGCCGTCGATCTTCACTTTGGTTTCGTACATGTTAAGATCATTTCCTTTCATACGGCGCAGGAGACGCGGGTGGATAAGTCCCGCGTCTCCTGTGCTATTTAATGCTGCTTACTGTGACAAGTGCCGTGCATAGCGCAGTGTGCACAGTTACAGCCACAGGAGTTTCTTCCCCTCTTTCTCTGCCGGATAAGATAGGTGGAGATAGCAATGATTATGGCAAGCAGGATAGCAGAGACGATAATCGTCGACAGGTTTGCGGTAACCCAGTTCAACATGGAAATCACTCCTTTCGCAGGGTATCGGTGTTAAGGGATCAGTGCTTGTCGCTCAGCTTGGTAGCTTCCTTATAGGGCTTGAAGAGCATGTAGATCATACCGGCGAGGACAACGATGGCCGCGATCAGTCCGATGACGTTCAGGCTGCCGGTGAAGGCGTTGCCGAACTGGTTGATCATCAGGGCAATGAGGTAAGCAAAGCCGCACTGATAGCCGATGGCGAACCAGGTCCACTTCGCGTTGTTCATCTCACGCTTGATCGCGCCGATGGCCGCGAAGCACGGAGCGCACAGCAGGTTGAACACCAGGAAAGAATAGCCGCTGATCTGCGTGAAGGCCGCGCCGATCTCAGCCCAGCCGGCGGGATACAGGATGCCCATGGTGCCGACGATGTTCTCCTTGGCGACAAGGCCGGTGATGGAGGCGACAGCCGCCTGCCAGGTACCCCAGCCGAGAGGCGCAAAGATCCATGCGATGGCATTGCCGATCTTGGCGAGGATGGAGGCGTCGATCTGTTCCTCAGAGAGCATCTGGAACGTGCCGTCCACCCAGCCGAAGTAGGTGGTGAACCACACAATGATGGTGGAAAGCAGGATGATGGTACCGGCCTTCTTAATGAAGGACCAGCCGCGCTCCCACATGCTGCGCAGCACGTTGCCGACGGTCGGCCAGTGGTAGGCGGGCAGCTCCATAACGAAGGGGGCGGGATCGCCGGAGAACATCTTCGTCTTTTTCAGCATAATGCCGGAGATGATGATGGCAGCCATACCGACGAAGTAGGCGGAGGTAGCGACCCATGCGGCACCACCGAAGATCGCGCCGGCGACCATGGCGATGAAGGGCACTTTCGCACCGCAGGGGATGAACGTGGTGGTCATGATCGTCATACGGCGGTCACGCTCGTTTTCGATGGTACGGGAGGCCATGACGCCCGGGATGCCGCAGCCGGTGCCGATGAGCATCGGGATGAAGGACTTGCCGGACAGGCCGAATTTGCGGAAGATACGGTCGAGCACGAAGGCGATACGGGCCATGTAGCCGCAGGCCTCGAGGAAGGCGAGCATCAGGAACAGCACGAGCATCTGGGGCACGAAGCCGAGCACCGCGCCGACACCGGCGACGATACCGTCGAGGATCAGGCCGTTGAGCCAGTCAGCCGTACCGGCAGCGTCAAGCGCATCGCCGATCAAAACGGGGATACCGGGGACCCAAACGCCGTAGTCAGCCGGGTCGGGCTCGTCAAAGCCGTTCTCTTCGAAGTAGCTGACAGCATCCACATAGGTCATCTGGACAACATCGTCCATCTTGTCCGCGCCCTCGGGCAGCGCGTCGTAGTAGGCGGTCATCTCATTGATGGCGAGGGTCTCTTCATCCTCAACATCAACAGTGGCAGTGTCTTCGGTGGGCTGGAAGGCCTTGAGCTCTTCGAGCGCCGCGTCGGCGTCGAAGCTCTCGTCTTCCATGTCGAGGCCGACGAACGCGTCAGCCGCTTCGGTCGCGGCGGTGTAATCGTCACTCGCCTCGCCGTAGGCGGCAGAGCCGATGCCCAGCAGATGCCAGCCGTCGCCGAACAGGCCGTCGTTTGCCCAGTCGGTCGCGGGCGCGCCCACGCCGACCATAGCGACCCAGTACACAAGGAACATCACGACCGCGAAGATGGGCAGGCCCAGCCAGCGGTTGGTGACGACCTTATCGATCTTATCGGAGGTGGAGAGCTTTTCCGTGCTCTTTTTCTTGTAGCAGCCCTTGATGAGTTGTGCGATGTAGATGTAGCGCTCGTTGGTGATGATGCTCTCGGCGTCGTCGTCGAGCTCGGTCTCCGCCGCCTTGATGTCCTCTTCGATGTGGTTCATCGTCTCGGTGGGGATGGTGAGCTTTTCGAGCACCTTGTCGTCGCGCTCAAAGATCTTGATCGCGTACCAGCGCTGCTGCTCTTCCGGCATGGAGTGCACGGCCGCCTCTTCGATGTGGGCGATGGCGTGCTCGACAGGGCCGGAGAAGGTGTGCATCGGGACGGTCTTGGTGCCCTTGGCGGCGCGGATGGCAGCCTCGGCAGCGTCCATGACACCGTCGCCCTTGAGTGCGGAGATCTCGATGATCTCGCAGCCAAGCTCACGGGAGAGCTCCTTGACGTTGATCTCATCACCGTTCTTGCGGACGATGTCCATCATGTTGATGGCGATGACCACGGGGATGCCGAGCTCAGTGAGCTGGGTAGTGAGATACAGGTTACGCTCGAGGTTCGTGCCGTCGATGATGTTCAGGATCGCGTCGGGACGCTCGGTGATGAGGTAGTTACGGGCGACGACTTCCTCCAGCGTGTAGGGGGACAGGGAGTAAATACCGGGAAGGTCCATGATGACCACGTCATCGTGCTTCTTGAGCTTACCTTCCTTCTTTTCCACGGTGACGCCGGGCCAGTTGCCGACGAACTGGTTCGAACCGGTCAGCGCATTAAACAGCGTCGTCTTACCGCAGTTGGGGTTGCCCGCGAGGGCAATTTTGATCTGCTTTTCCATGTTTCTTACTGCTCCTTCTTGTTAAGTTTCCTTAACTTATGTAGAAATAAATTATTCAACTTCGATCATTTCGGTGTCCGCCTTACGCAGCGACAGCTCGTAGCCGCGCACGGTGACCTCCATCGGGTCGCCCAGGGGCGCGACCTTGCGCACGAACACCTCAGTGCCCTTGGTGATGCCCATATCCATGATACGGCGCTTGACGGGGCCCTCGCCATGGAGCTTGACGACTTTGACGGTCTCGCCGATCTTGACTTCACGCAGTGTTTTCATAATCTCTCTCCTTTTATTTGAAAAATTGCTCAAACCATGATTTTTCTTGCCATTTCTTCACTAATGGCAACGCGGGCTTCCTTGACCTTGACGATCACGTTCCCGCCGAGCGACGACACGATGCTCACCGTGCCCCCGGCCACAAAGCCGAGATCTTCGAGATGCTTTTTGACTTCAGCGCTCCCGCCGACTTTGAGGATGGTATTTTCTTCTCCGGCATTCGCCAGTGTAAGCGGCATCATTATTTATCCCTCCGCATGCTGTTGGTCTGGCACTTTTCTCATCGCGGCGATCCTCAATTCGCCATCTCAAAGTTAGTGCCGTTTAACTTTCGCCCGTTAGTTTAATCTCTTTAACCTATTTTGTCAAGAGGTTTTGTGAACATTTTTTTAATGCTTGCATTTTTGGTTAGAGCATGTTAGCCTATTATCGTACTTTATTGCGAAGTTGGTGAAACCGCACATGAAAATCCAAAAGGCATCTGAAGATTATCTCGAATCCATGCTGATGATGAAAGAACAGCACGGCTATATCCGTTCGGTCGACGTGGCCGACCATCTGGGCGTGACGAAGCCCAGCGTCACCTACGCGACCAAGCGCCTGCGCGAAAACGGATATATCGAGATGGACCGCGACGGCCTCATCACGCTGACAGACCGCGGCATGGCGATCGCAGCGAAAATGCTCGACCGCCACCACACGCTCACAAAATTTCTCATCGCCCTCGGCGTGGACGAAAAGACCGCTGAGGAGGATGCGTGCAAGATCGAGCACGACATCAGCCAGCAGACATACGACGCGATCTGCGAGCACGCAAGGCTGCACCTTTGAATGCAGGATCAACGGCCCCATGCTTTCGGCATGGGGCCGTTTTCTTATCTATTAGGTAAAATTTTGTCGATATCTTCCCTTTTTCTCCCGCCGCGCAGGAACAAATCCTCCGGTTTTTCCGTCAAAAAGGAAAAATAAAAAAAATTTACGGTTTCGTGAAGCATTTTGCCGGAAATTGCGTCTATTCAAGTAGAAGCACTTTTTCACGAGGAAAGGAGGCGCTGCACGATGGAAGACGCGCAGATCATCGAGCTGTTCTTTGCGCGCTCGGAGGATGCCATCAGCGAGCTGGACATGAAATACGGCAAGCTCTGCCACAAGCTCGCGGACAACATCCTTGCAAGCGCGCAGGATGCGGAGGAGTGCGTGAACGATGCGTACTTAAGCACCTGGAACGCGATCCCGCCGCAGCGTCCGGAATCGCTTCCGGCGTTTGTCGGCACGCTCGTCCGCCGCTGTTCGATCACGCGCTATCGTGCCAACACGGCAATGAAACGAAACAGCCATTACGATATGTGCATGGAGGAGCTTGAAACGTTCCTCGCTTCGCCCCAGCAGGCGATGGAGGAGCACTATGCGGCCAGAGAGCTCGCCGCCGCGATCGAGCGCTTTCTTGACACGCAGAGCAAGGAAAACCGTGTGCTCTTCATGCGCCGCTACTGGTACGCCGACAGCTTTGCCGAGATCGGCAAGCTCCTCGGCATCACCGAGGGCAACGCCCGCCTGCGCCTGACGCGTATGCGCAAGCAGCTCAAGACCTATCTGACCGAACAGGAGGTGCTGGTATGACGCCCGAGCTTTTTTCCGACGCCATGAACGAGATCGGCGCGAAATACGTCGAAGAGGCCCTGACCTACAAGCGCCCCGCGCAGCGGAGCTTCTGGAGCAAGCTCGCCAAGCGCGCGGCCATGGTCGCTCTGGTCGCTCTGCTCGCGCTCAGCGGCTTTGCCGCCGCCAGTCCCGCCGCGCGGGCCGCTATGATCCACTGGGTGGAAACGTGGACGGGCTCGCAGGTCTCCTATGAATACGCGGGCGACGCCCCCACCGGCGAGCTGCCGTTCTACGCGATCACCGCCCTGCCGGACGGTTACACGCTGGACGAAGATATGAGCTACGAGGACTCCGGCTTCCGTCAGCTCTGCTATCAAAGCGGCGACGACCTCATCCTTTTCAGCTATATCTACATGCAGGACGATTCGTTCAGCTATTACGACATGGGCGAGGACACCCAAATCTCCGAGGTCACCGTCAACGGCTGCAAGGGCAAGTTCTTCCTTGCGAGTGATCCGTCGCTGTGGAGCACACTCGAGTGGATCGACGAGGAGAGCAATCTCCACTTCTCGCTCGATGCCAGCGGCGATGAAGCCGTCCTGCGCGCTCTGGCCGAGAGCGTGGCGGTCACGGAGAAGACCGTCGATCTTTCCGACGGCGATGAAGACGAGAATATTCTCACCTTTGATGACATAGAGGGGGAAAAGCTCCCCGACGAGGAGGCGAAACCGTGAACGATTATCTTGTGTGGGTGGATACCTCCACTAAAATCGCCTCGTTCCATGAGGTCGAGGCAAGCGACCTGCTGCACTTTGAGCAGTACGAAAACTTTATGAACTACCTTGCCTCCCTTACCGCGCAGGGATACCGCTTCCAGTGAGCGTGACCGTATTTCAAATTGAGAGAAAAATAAAAAGCGAGAGAACAAGAGAGGAGAACCGCCATGATGGAAAATAATTCGACACCAAGCCCTGACCCCGTCCCCGAAGCCTCCCCCATTGCCGTTCCCGTCCCCGCAGAAAGCGCTGTCACTCCCCCGCCCGCGCCGCCGGTCATCCCCCTGCGCGAGAGGCCAAACGCGCCGCTGCTGCACAAGGGGTTCCAGAACCTCTTCCGCCTCGGCATCGCCAATACCGTCATCAATCTTTTGAACAACACCTTCAAGCTCGGCGACAAGATCCCGTCGCTCGGCGTTGTACTGAGTGTGGTGTCGCTCGCGGTCAGCATTCTCACGCTCATCGTACTCTGGAAGCTGAGCGCAGCCGTGCCGCGCTTCCGCAGCGTCGTGTACCTCAACCTTTTTCCGCTGGTTCTGTTTCCCTTTGCCGCGCTTGTCGGTCTTTCCAGCTTGCAGGAGCGGATCGATGAATCCAATTCCACCGGCCTGCTCGTCTTTTTGGTGATTCTGCTGGGACTGCTGCTTGTTCTTTCCGCGCTCTCGGCGTATCACCAGCTCACCGCCTGCGCCGAAGCATTCGACGGCGCAGACGACGCGATGGCGGCAAAATGGCGTTCACTCTGCACCTGGCAGGTCGTGGTCATCGGCTGCTTCGGTGCATTCCTTACCCTGCTCCTGCTTTTGGGTCTGTCATCTGCTTCCTTCTTCTACTTCTACAACGGCGGCATGATCGTCCTGCTCCTGTTCATTCTCGCCATTGCCATCGCTCTGGGCGTGGTCGAGATCATAGAGCTCGTGTACCTCAACCGCAGCGCCAAGCTGTACGAGTAAACGTCAACCATCACAAAATGGAAAGGAGTATGTTATGTCTACCATCAACAAGACTTTTCTGCGCGTCCTGCTTGCCATCGCCTGCTGCATCGCCCTCGCGTTCAGTCTGCTGCCGCAGGCCGAGGCCGCGATGCGCGCCGACGTCGTCACCGGCAAGGTGACGCTCAACGGTCAGGTCATCGACAACAAGAACGCCAAGTACCCGCTGCTGACCTATAGCAACATCACTTACTTTCCCATGACGTATCAATTAAGCCGTTTCATGGGCGTGGAGACCGACTGGAACAATGCCGCCAAGTCGCTCAACATCACCGCCGGCGGCGCGCAGAGCGCTTACGTCGCTGAGACCGGCAAGGCGCAGAGCGGCAGTGTCGCCGTCACACCGGCAAGCTACAAGATCAGCGTCAACGGCGCACAGATCAATAACAAGGAAGAAAAGTATCCCATTTTCAATTATAACGGCATCACCTATTTCCCGCTTACTTGGTCCTACGCGGTCGATTCGTTCGGCTGGAGCTACCAGTGGGACGCTGAAAACGGTCTGCGTATTGACACGACCACCGCCCCCGCCCGCGTGCCGACCGCTCCGGACACTGGCGACGCCGCGCTCGACAAGGCGCTCACGATCCTCAACAACAAATACGCCACGGGCGGAAAATACCACGGCATGCTTGAAGGCGGCGGCAAGAAGACGAGCTTCGACGCCACGCTCGACGTCAGCAGCACACCGGATGTCACCACCGTGAAATTTACTGCCGAGCCGTTCCCGTTCTTTGATAACGGTGTCAGTTATTTTGCAAATTACTATGCTGTCAAGGGCGGCCTTGCAAGCGATGAACAGATTGGCATCTCTGGCAACAGCCCGGAACTAGGTGATGTTGGCTATCCGATTTATGCCGAGGTGGCTGTATGGGCGGAGAATAGCTACATCGTCAAATGCTTCCTTGACTGCCAGTTCACAGGTGCGCGCAGCAAACACATCACGGACTTCAAGCGCACCGCCGCTGCGGGCAGTGCGGAGACCTGGACGCTGCACGTCTCCTATGCGGAGGACAGCTTCACCGGCTACACCGCCGAGCTCAGCGTCGACACAGCGAAGAGCGTCGTAACACAGATCGTGATCCGCACGGCGAACTATACCCTGACGATGACGCCCGCGTAACGGGGTTCCCCTCCCCGCCGCGGCGCAAAAAAGAAGGACTTCACGCAATGCGTGAAGTCCTTCTTTTATCTCTTTTCAGTTTGCGAGGTACTTTTCGCGTTCGCCTTCCGGCACGAGCGCGCCGCCCGTCGCCCAGACGATGTGCGCGGCATTCTCCCAGTGCGCGCCAAGGCCGCTGCTTTCGAGATAATCCGTCATCTTGGACAGCTCCACCGCACCGGCAAAGCCCGCACAAGCGGACGGCTCGACAAAAAGTCCCTCCATCTCGCGCAGGGCGTGAAGGTCGGCGAACAGATGCTCGTCCGACACCGTGAAACCGCCACCGACCAACGCCTTGACCGTCTCCCCAACAAATCTTGAGGGGCGGCTGACGGCGAGGCCGTCCGCCGCAGTGTGGCCCGTCAGGCCAATATCCTGCACGCAGATCGCATTCTGTAAGCCACTGGCGAGGCCGAGCAGCATGCACGGCGCTTCCACTGGCTCAGCGAAGTAGACGTGTGCCGCGTCGCCGAACTCCTGCTTTAAGCCGAAGCAGATACCGCCCGGCGCGCCGCCGACGCCGCAGGGAATGTAAACGAGCAGCGGGTGCTCGTCGTCGACCGCGATGTTCTGCTCGGCGAGCTGCGCCTTGAGCCGCCGCGCGGCCACAGCGTAGCCGAGGAAGAGGTCGACAGAGTTTTCATCGTCGATAAAATAGCTCTTCGGGTCCTCCGCCGCGCGCTCGCGGCCCTTCTGCACGGCGTAGGAGTAGTCCGCGCCGTATTCGAGCACCGTCACGCCCTTTGCGCGCAGCAGATCCTTTTTCCACTGCCGCGCGTCCGCGCTCATGTGGACCGTGACCCTGTAGCCGAGCGCGGCGCCCATGATGCCGATGCTCAGCCCCAGATTGCCCGTCGAACCGACGTGCAGCTCATACTGCGAGAAAAAGTCGCGGAACGCTCGCGTGCCAAACACGCTGTAGTCGTCGCGCGTTTCGACCAACCGGTTCGCAAGCGCTAAGTCCTCCGTGTGCTTGAGCACCGCGTAGCAGCCGCCGCGCGCCTTAACGCTGCCCGCGACGGGCAGGTCGCTGTCGCGCTTTAAAAAGAGCTTACCTGCGAGCTGCGCACCTTCATTTTCGTTGAGCCATGCGCGCATGTTTTCAATTTCCGTCAGCGGCGATTCGATGAGGCCGCGATCATCCGCGGTCTCGGGAAATACCTTTTTGATGAACGGAGCGAAGCGCTCCAGCCGCGCCTCGGCATCGTCGACGTCCGTGCGCGTGAGCGGCAGCGCAGCGAGTGCGGCGTCCGCGCTCCCGACATTCGGGTTCATCCAGGCGCTCTCATGGCGCAGCTGCAATTCCCTGACAAATTCCTTACTGTTGAGCATTATTTCCACTCCTGTTCTTCCGTAATGTACTGCTGGGTGCCGCGGTAGATGCGCACCGTGCGCTCGCGGTAGAGCTCCATGACCGCCTGCGCCAGCAGCGCCGGGTCATGGCGGGCGTAGCCGCCCTGTGCCGAGAGCAGCGGGTATTCCGCGAGCGCGATTCCCAGCGCCGCGATGCGCTCGCGGTCGACGCGCAGCAGCTCCGCGTCCTCTTCACTGTATCGCGCGGCGAGCTCGCGCGGGATGGGCGCGTTATTGGCAAGGCAGAGGTCGACGATCCCCTCCCGCCCGTGACGCTGTAAGGCTTCCAGATGGTCGGCGGCGGTGTAGCCCTCGGTCTCGCCGTCCTGCGTCATGATGTTGCAGATATAAAACTTCTGCGCGTGGGACGCGCGGATGGCGTCGGCCACGCCGTCGACAAGCAGATTCGGGATCACGCTCGTATAGAGGCTTCCCGGGCCGAGCAGGATGAGGTCGGCCTCCGAAATAGCGCGGAGCGCGTCGGGCAGCGCCTTCGGGTGCTCCGGCACGAGCGAAACGTGGTGGATGCGGCAGTCCTGCTGCTTTTTCGCGTTGAAGATGTGCGATTCGCCCACAACGCGCGCGCCGTTTTCAAACACGGCCTCGAGCTGTACATCCGCGTTCGTCACCGGCAGTACGCGGCCCGAGATCGCCAATACCTGTCCCATCATGGCGACGGCCTCTTCAAAGCTCCCCGCCATGCCGTTGAGCGCCGCAAGCAGCAGGTTTCCGAACGACTGCCCCTTGAGCTGTCCCTCGGGAAAGCGATAGCCGAGAAGCTGCTCCATCACAGGCTCGGTGTTCGCGAGCGCCTGCATACATTGCCGCACGTCACCCGGCGGCAGAATGCCCATTTCACGGCGCAGCACGCCGCTCCCGCCGCCGTCGTCCGCCACCGTGACGATAGCCGTTAAGCGGTCTGTATATTTTTTCAATCCCCGCAGCATCGTCGACAGGCCCGTGCCGCCGCCGATGGCGGCGATCTTCGGCCCCGCGGCACAGCGGGAGGATGCACTACTCTCATATATCATAGGGAATTTCCCTTCAAACGCATATTTTTCTATGGTAAAGGTAGTATAGCAGGCTTTCACGCAAAATGGAAGTGGGCAAGCGATACAAGTTTTTTCATTTTTTGCAGTCAAAATGATAATGTTATACAAAATTCGTATTCTTCTGTCGATTTTTACTGATTCGATGTTTTCACCGCATTGTTGCTTTTATCGCCGCACTGTGGTAGGATACGACAGTAACAATGTCAAAGGAGCACTTTCATGGAACAGCTCACAGCCGCCCAGCAGGCGGCGGAATTGAACAAGAAGAATCTTTTTGCCACCTATAATCACATTGAAGCGGAATTTGTCGAGCCCGACCACGCGATCTTCAAGCTCGAGATCCGCCCCGAGAGCAAGAATCCCTACGGTATCGTGCACGGCGGCGCGATCTACACGATGGCCGATAACGCCACGGGCTACGCCGCCCACACGGATGGTCGATCCTACGTGACGCAGGGCAGCTCGATGCATTTTCTCCGCAACCAGTCGGAGGGCGTCGTGCGCGCGGACGCCAAAGTCCGCCACCGCGGCAGAACGACCTGCCTTGTCAATGTGGACATTTTAGGCGAGGGCGGCAAGCTCCTCGCCACGGGTGAGTTCACCTATTTCTGCATCGACCCCGATATCATGGCACAGAAGGCCGCGCAGCACCGCTGAGGAGGGTTTGACCATGGCATGTGCACTGCTTTACAATTTTAAGGACGCCGCACGGCTGCAAAAGGTCCGCTTCGCGCTCTTCAAGCTCGGTGTAAGCGGGCGCGTTGTCGCGCCGGAGGAGCTTTCGCAGCCGATCGGCTATCTCTGCGATCTTGAGGGCTTCTCCCCTGTCGAGGAAACCGTCGAGGGCGGCTTTTCCGACGAGATGCTCGTGCTCTGCGGTCTTTCCGGTCCGCAGCTCGACGCGCTGCTCTCGTCTCTTCGCCGCAGCCGCGTAGTCGTCGCGCTCAAGGCCGTCGTCACCGAGGACAATGCCGCGTGGAGTTCGCTCCAGCTGCACGACGAGCTCCGTCAGGAACACGAGGCGATGAAGGGCACGCGCCCCAAGGATGCCGAAAAACGCTCCGCGCACCGCAAATAACCCTTGCAACCGCGCAGAGTAGGCGGTATAATAATAGGGCTTCGAATCGAAACCCTATTCAAGTATCAATAGTATCTGGGTATAGCGAAGTTGGTAGCGCGCTTGGTTTGGGAGAATACGCCCAGCCGGATAAAAAACTCAATAACCGGGTGTAGCGCAGTTGGTAGCGCGCCTGCTTTGGGAGCAGGATGTCGAATGTTCGAACCATGTGCTTGCCCTAAGATCTTTGAAACCGACTGATTTTAGACATCTTTATATCCGTATATACGTTTCAATGCTCGGAATAAGCTCTTCAAGGCAGCCATACAAAATAAAGTGAAAGCCAATCAGCGGCCATCATTCGTTCTTCACCCGCACCGCCCACTCGCTTTCCTTGAACCCAACGAGGACGAAGTCATCGCCGACCAGCAGCGGGCGCTTGACAAGCATGCCGTCCGTGGCGAGGAGGCGCAGCATCTCGTCCTCGCTCATTTGGGGCAGCTTGTCCTTGAGTTCCATGGACTTATACAGAAAGCCGCTGGTGTTGAAAAACTTTTTCAGCGGCAGACCGCTCCGCTCGTACCACGCGGCCAACTCGTCATAAGTAGGATTCTCCGTTTTGATGTCGCGGAGCTCATAGGCGATCCTCTGCTCGTCCAGCCACTTTCTCGCCTTCTGGCAGGTGGTGCACTTGGGGTAACAAACAAAAAGCATGGTGTTCACTCTCCTAATATTTATAGTAAATTACCGTAATCAAGATAGCATATTCCATCGTAAAAAGCAACAAAACAGAGGGTACTGTACAGTCCATGTCAAATCTATTTGCGCCTATTAAAAATATCAGTTTTTGTCTATTGTGTCCTCATTTTGCTTGCGCGCATGCGCACAATTTGATATAATATATTAAAATATCCGTTGGTAAGTGTAGCATTTTATGATTCTGTAAAACGCGACGCATCTTTTTAATCAGACAGATACACTAGAGTCTAATACTTCATACGAGAGCTCTCGCAGCGATGATGCAAAGTTTGAAATTGCCGCCGATATTCACTTTCTTGGACAAGATGCGCCAAAAGCCCCCACACTTGTCTACTTCAAATGTGAGAGTGATATTGAAAGACTAGTTGAAATGCGCATGAAACCAGGTAATCCCATAAAATCCAAGGACTACCACTTTCAATGCAGTTCTTCCGCAGGTATGTCAGAAAAAGTTGCTGCAAAACTCGACGGTATCCTGCAGCAACTAAAATGTAGTGGTACCGCAACGATCAGCAGTGAAGTTCAACGTGAAAACAGGACTGAATTAAACTATCACATTGAATTCTGACTTCGCCGAATCGTGAATTGTATCACAATCGTCACCGGATTTTCCCAAAATCGCACGCAGTACTTAAATCACAAATCCGCTGTCATCATAAGTTAAAACCGCTTCCTGCTATTTGTAGGAAGCGGTTTTCTTCATTTCTTCTATCACCGCGGTGATATCCCCGTCGATCAAAATCGACCGTTCTTCGATCTCGCGCAGTGTGCTTGCCTGCCCCATGTTGATGCAGGCGTAGGTGGCCTTCGGGTTGCCCGCCGTCATGCGGAGGAACGGATATTTGATGATGACCGGCGTGTTGTAGCCGACGCCGAGCTCTAAAAAGAGGAGCTTTTGTCTGTCCCGCGTGCGGAGGAAATTTTCGTACCGCTCCGCCGCGGCGTGCCAGCCCTCGTCCTCGGCAAATTTGTCGTCGCAGCGCAGGTTCATCGTCATCGGTCTGCCGCAGTGCGGGCAGCCCGGAAGGAGCTCCGACGGTACCGCCATCGTTGGCGTCCCATCTGTCGGCGGCGTCAGCACACCGTCCGCTACGGTGAAGCCCTGCGCTTCGACCATCGCGCGGACGGTTTTCTCGTTGTCAAACGTCTCCTGACAGCACGGCTCACTGCACTGAAACAGGCCGTAGTCACCCTGCGTGTAGAAAAGATGCTTTTTGTCAAAGCCCGCCTTCTGGAAGCAGTGGTCGACGTTCGTCGTGATGACAAAATAGTCCTTGTCCCGCATCAGCTCGAGCAGAACCTCGTGCACGCTTTTCGGCGCGTTTCGATAGCGGTTGATGAAGATATACCGGCTCCAATAGGCCCAGAACTCCTCCTGCGACGGAAACGAATAGAACCCACCGCTGTACATGTCGTGGAAGCCGTGTTTTTCCGCAAAATCCGAAAAATACCGCTCGAACCGCTCACCATTGTACGTAAAGCCCGCCGCGGTGGACAGCCCTGCGCCCGCGCCGATGACGACAGCATCCGCCCCGTCAAGCGCGCGCCGCAGGCGCGCAATTTGCGCCGTGAAGCCGCTCGTAGATCGTTTTGTCGAGATCCTTGAAAACATTGAAAACCACCTTTATTTTACTGCCCGTCTCCACCTTATAGCGCCGCACGGTCTCCACGGCGATCTCCGCCGCGCGCTCGTTTGGAAAATGGAACACACCGGTCGAAATGCAGCAGAACGCGATGCTTCGCACACTGTTTTTCTCCGCAAGTTCCAGACAGGATCGGTAACATGACGCAAGCAGCCGCTCGTCCTCTCTTGTCACGCGGCCCGAGACGATCGGGCCGACTGTGTGGAGCACGTAATCGCACGGCAGGTTGTAGGCCTTCGTGATCTTCGCCTGCCCTGTCGGCTCCTCGTGCCCCTGCTCTGCCATCAGCGCGGCGCAGTCCTGACGCAGCTGCACGCCGGCAAAGGTGTGGATGCAGTTATCGATGCAGGCGTGGCACGGGATGTAGCAGCCCGTCATACCGCTGTTCGCGGCGTTGACGATGGCCCCGCACTTGAGGCGCGTGATGTCCCCCTGCCAGATGTAAAGGTCACCACTGACCGGCTGCAGATCGTCGAGGTCGGTAATGCCCTCGTCTGCCATCTCCTGCTGCAAATACGCATCCTGCACGTGCAGGAACGATTCGTCCGCCGCTTTCGGTGTGCGGACGTTCATCAGCGAGCGCAGCAGCTTGCGCTGCTCCCCCGCGTCCCGCGGCACATTCAGGCTTTGGTATTCCGTTTTTTCGTTCAATAGCGACTGGATCAGGTACAGCCGCCGCTCCGCCTGCGTCATGTTTTGCTCCTTTCTCAGGGCGTTTTACTTATTGGGGAAGAAAAAGCCCACCGTCATGTCAAGATAGTTCATTCCGCTGTAATCAGGATACTGTTCCTGCACCTTGGCCTTCATCTCGTCGGCGCTTTCGCTCTCCAGCGCGATCCCCTTGAGGTTCGTCAGGTAGTCCACCTTGGTCTGCGCATCCTTCAGGTCTTCGGGCGTGTAATGCGCGGTCAGGACAAGATCAAAGCCCTTGCGGATGTAGTAGTTGAGCTGGGAAATGATGCCGTCTGCATGCGGGCAGCCCGCCACGATGGAGTGGCAATCGTGGCCCATCATGTGCGTGTAAACACAGTTGATCTCCGGAATTTCAAGGTCGAACGCCTCAGCGTTGGGCTTCACGGCAAAGCGGATGCCCGCAAGCTCGATCTCGCCCTCCTCCAGCACATGATCCACCTCGCAGATGGCGGAATCAAAGCTGTCGCCGAACGCATTCTTGAAGTTTGCGACCAGCCCTGCGCCGCCGCCCGTCGTGTTATAGGCGACGGAGGATTCGGTGCCGTAGGCGGGGACCTCCGGCAGGAAGGACGCGCCCGCCGCGTGATAGGCAACGAACTTGGCCTCCACCGTGACGCCTTCGCTCTTAAGGAAATCCGTCAGCTCGCGAATATTGTCAAAAAAGCACGGCAGCTCGATCACGACGCCGCGGCCATTCTTCGCCAGCACGAAGACCTCGTCGTCGATCAAATCGCAGGTCTGATAGGCGTAAAGGGTGACGCCATTTTTAGTATAGACGTCCACGTGGCCCTTGTCCAGCGCTACGGTACGGTCAGCAGTCTTGTCCATGGTAAATACCTCCAAAATAATTTTTCACTCGAAAGGTTGCATTTTTCTTTCGTTGGCCTTATCATAGCGCTGTAAAGATATTTCGTAAAGTAAGCACAATATTGTATTGTAGTTACCAAAAGGATACTATTGTGTATTTTCAACACTTTCCATAGCTGATGGAGTGATACCATGATCGATAAAATGCTCATTCGCGGGGCAAAGGTCCACAATCTCAAAAATATCGACGTCGACATCCCGCTCGGTAAGATCGTCGGCATCGCGGGCGTGTCAGGTTCGGGAAAATCCTCGCTGGCGCTCGGCGTGCTGTATGCCGAGGGCTCGCGCCGCTACCTTGAAGCGCTGTCCACCTACACGCGCCGCCGCATGACACAGGCATCCAAGGCGAGCGTGGATGCGGTTCTGTATGTTCCCGCCGCGCTGGCGCTGCACCAGCGCCCCGGCGTGCCCGGCATCCGCAGCACATTCGGCACGGGCACAGAGCTACTCAACAGCCTGCGACTGATGTTTTCGCGTTTAGCCAGCCACCGCTGCCCGAACGGGCACTATGTCCCTCCCTCCCTGCTCGTTGCGGCGGGCAAGGAGCTCGTCTGTCCCGAGTGCGGCGCGCATTTCTACGCGCCGTCCGCCGAGGAGCTGGCGTTCAACTCACAGGGTGCCTGCCCAAAATGCAGCGGCACAGGCATCGTCCGCACCGTCGACTTAGACACGCTCGTGCCCGACGATTCCCTGACCATCGACGGCGGCGCGGTCGCGCCGTGGAACAGCCTGATGTGGTCGCTGATGACCGACATCTGCCGCCAGATGGGCGTGCGCACGGATGTACCGTTCCGCGACCTGACCGAAAACGAAAAGGACATCGTCTTCCACGGCCCCGCGGAGAAGAAGCACATCTTCTACCACAACAAGAATTCCAACCAGGCGGGCGAGCTGGACTTCACCTACTTCAACGCCGTCTACACCGTCGAAAACGCTCTTGCCAAGGTCAAGGACGAAAAGGGCATGAAGCGCGTCGAAAAATTTCTCAAGGAAGAGACCTGCCCCGAATGCCACGGCACGCGCCTTTCCGCTGCCGCCCGCGCGCCGAGGCTGCGCGGCATCTCTTTGGATGAGGCCTGCACAATGACGCTCTCGGACCTTGTCGACTGGGTGTGCGGCATGCCGGAAAGTCTTCCTGAGGAGATGCGTCCGATGGCGGAGAGCATCTGCGAGGCGTTTGAGAGCACGGCAAAGCGGCTCATCGACTTGGGTCTCGGCTACCTGACGCTCGACCGCTCGGCCTCTACCCTCTCCACCGGCGAGCGGCAGCGCATGCAGCTCGCCCGCGCCGTGCGCAACCGCACGACCGGCGTCCTCTATGTGCTCGACGAGCCGTCGATCGGTCTGCATCCGTCGAACATCGTGGGGCTTACCGGCGTGATGCACGATCTCGTCGCCGACGGCAACTCCGTCATCTTGGTCGACCACGACACACAGATCTTGAAAGAGGCCGACTGGATCGTCGAAATGGGCCCCGAAGCGGGCGCTAAGGGCGGCCATGTCATCGCCGAGGGGAACATCCCAATGATCGAAGAAAACCCGAATTCGCAGATTGGGCCGTTCCTCTCCGGCAAGGCTGAAACAAAGCTGCGCGAGCGCGCCAAAAAGGACGAACTGTTCGCAAACGGCACGGTTCATCTGTCTACTTCTCAGATCCACACTGTCAAGCCGCTTGAGGTCGACATCCCCAAGGGCCGCCTCACGGTCGTCACCGGCGTGTCCGGTTCAGGCAAGACGACGATGGTGCTCGAGAGCCTTGTCCCCGCGCTGGAGGCAAACATCAATGGCAACGCTCTTCCCGCGCACATTCGCTCGGTCGAAGCCGACGGCATCGCGCACGTCAAGCTCATCGACGCGACGCCCATCGGCATCAACGTCCGCTCCACGGTCGCGACCTACGCGGGCGTCCACGACGAGCTGCGCAAGCTCTACGCCAAGTCGCCCGACGCGAAGGAACACGGCTATAAAGCGAGCGATTTTTCCTACAACACCGGCTCTCTCCGCTGCCCCGGCTGCGACGGCACGGGCGTTGTAAGTCTCGACGTGCAGTTTCTGCCCGACGTCAACATTCCCTGCCCCGACTGCCGCGGCTCGCGCTACGCAAGAGCCGCCTATGGCGTGAAGCTCACGAACAAGGCGGGCGAAAACGCCTCACTTCCTGAACTCATGGACACGGACGTCAACTCCGCCATTGAATTCTGCGCGGACCGGAAGACCGTCAGCCAGAAGCTCGGCATTTTGAAGCAGCTCGGCCTCGGCTACCTGACGCTCGGCGAGGAAACGCCGAGCCTGTCCGGCGGCGAGGCACAGCGATTAAAGCTCGCCAGCGAGATCGGCCGCACGCAGACCGATTCCGTCTTTGTCTTCGACGAACCGTCGATTGGCCTGCATCCGCTGGATGTTCGCGTGCTGCTCGGCGTCTTCCAGGCGCTTTTGGACAACGGCGCAACGGTCGTGGTCATCGAGCACGACCTCGACGTCATCCGCAACGCGGACTTTCTCATCGACATGGGCCCCGGCGGCGGTGAGGCCGGCGGCAGGATCGTCGCCTCCGGCACGCCGGAGGAAATTCAATTGAATCCCGACAGCATCACCGGTCAATATCTGTAACACGAAGGAGGTCATACCATGGAATTACCCGCCTGCCCCGTCGAGACGACGCTCATGCTCATCGGCGACAAATGGAAGGTGCTCATCCTGCGCGACCTGATGGACGGCACCAAGCGCTTCGGTGAACTTAAAAAGTCCATCGGCCATGTAACGCAGAAGGTGCTGACCGCGCAGCTGCGCGACATGGAGGCCAAGGGCCTGCTCACCCGCAAGGTCTACGCCGAGGTACCGCCGCGCGTGGAATACACGCTGACCGAGACCGGCTACAGCCTAAAGCCCATCCTCGATTCCATGGTCGTCTGGGGCATAAATTACAAGGAAAAAGCCGCGGCAATGGAGGATGACGATGCGCCCGATGAAGCCTGATCCCGGCATCCGCGTTCAGGCTGTCCGCATCCCGACGGAAAACAGCGGCATGTCCGCGCTCCTGCTCTCGCCGCTCGCCGCGCCGAAAAACGCCGCAGGCATTTTGTGGCTGCACGGCGGCGCATACATCGCAGGGATGAAAGAAATGGTACACGCCTCCCGCGCGGTCGACCTCGTCAAGAAATTTGGCGTGGCCGTGCTGTCGCCGGGATACCGGCTGGCGCTAAAAGCCCCCTACCCTGCCGCGATCGACGACTGCTATGCCGCGCTCCTTTACCTGAAAGCGCACGCTGCGGCGTTCGGCGTCCGCAGCGATCAGCTCATGGTCGGCGGTGAGAGCGCAGGCGGCGGGCTGTGCGCCGCCGTCTGCATCCGCGCGCGGGACGAAGGAAGGGTCAGTGTCGCGTTTCAAATGCCGCTCTACCCCATGCTCGATGACCGCGATACGGAATCCTCGCACGACAACCACGGCAGAGTGTGGAACACGCGCCGCAACCATTTTGCGTGGCGGTTTTATCTGCGCGGCACGGACCGCGCGCAGCTCTCGCCTTACGCCGCTCCGGCGCGGCTGACGGATTTTTCTCATCTGCCGCCCGCCTATTCGTTCGTCGGCGACGGCGAGCCATTCTACGCCGAGGCCGTCCGCTATTTCGAGCGGCTGCGCGCCGCAGGCGTCCCGGCAGAGCTGGACGTCTATCATTCTGACATGCACGCCTTCGACATGATGCGCCCCGACGACGTGCTCAGCATTCAGGCGGCTGAGGCGTTCAACACGCGCTTCGCCGACGCGCAGGCCCGCTTTTTTGCTCCGCAGCATGAGATTCAGGAGGAACGCCATGATTCGTGAAATATGCAAAGCTGAAGTTTTCCTCGCCCAAAAGGCCGAAGCCGCCACGGCGGACGATCTCAACACCGCGCAGGACCTTCTCGACACGCTAATCGCCCACAAGGACGGCTGCGTCGGCATGGCGGCGAACATGATCGGCGTCAACAAGCGCATCATCGCTTTTGAAAATGACGGCGAATACATGCTCATGTTCAACCCCGTCATCGTCAAAAAGTCCGGCCCCTACGACACCGAGGAGGGCTGCCTGTCCCTCACCGGCACGCGCAAGGCAAAGCGCTTCCAGACCGTCAAAGTCCAGTGGCAGAACGAAAAATTCCAAACACGCCTCAAGACCTTCACCGGCTGGACGGCGGAGATCATCCAGCACGAGATCGACCACTGCGAGGGGATCGTCATTTAGACATCAGGAGGTGCATCATGCTCAAGCAGCTCAAATACTTTCAATCCGTCGTGCGTCTCGGGAGCTTTTCCGCCGCGGCGGAGAAAAATTTCATCTCGCAGTCAGCCATCTCTCAGCAGGTGCAGTCCTTGGAGCGTGAGCTGGGCTTTGCGCTGCTCGTGCGCAAAATCGCTCATTTTCGCTCACGCCTGCAGGCGAATACTTTTACCGTAAGAGCCTGCTGCTCACAGCGGACTGCGACCGCATGTGCGCCGAGGCGGCGAAGATCGCCAAGGGCGAGGCGGCGAGCTTGAAGATCGGCTACCTGCGCACCTATACAGGGGGGGAGAGTTCCACCGCGCGCTCGCGGCCTTTTCGGCGAGGTATCCCGACGGCAGCGTCTCCATCGCGTACGGCAGCCATGGGGAGCTGTGCGACATGCTGAGCGAGGATCGGGTCGAGATCACGCTCAACGATCAGCGCCGCTTGTTTCCGACGCCTACGAAAATCTGATCCTTGCAGCCCGGCCCGCCCTGATTGAAGTCTCCGCCCACAGCCCAATCGCGCAGATGGAGGCGGTCGCACCGGCAGAGCTCAAGAATTTTCCCTGCATTCTGATCGCCCCGCCGCCGGAGCGGGAGGCGGAGCAGGAATTCAGCCGCATTGTACTCGGCTTTCCAAGTGAATTCCTGTATGCCGAGAATCTGGAGGAGGCGCGCCTTCTGGTCGCGGGCAGCAGGGGATTTCTTCCGCTGGAGGTCGGCGAAAGGCAGGCAGCCGAACCGCTCACCCGTGTGCCGCTCGTGCGAAACGGTGCGCCGATTCTTCGCACATACTGCGCGTTCTGGAAAAAGGAGAACGCGAACCCCTATGTGCCGGAATTCGCGCGGCTGCTCAAAGGACAATTTGATACCTGAACGAAAGCAGAAAGGCGGAGCCGATGGCTCCGCCTTTTTTCATATCAGTTTTTCTTATAGGAAAGCCGCAAAACCGGAATTGATACCCGCGGCGCGGCGGTTTACAATGGTGGTATCAACAAAAACCATGCGCCGCTTTTGGCGCAAAGCGATAAGAAAGGAGCGAAACAATGGCAGCATTGATCGCATTTTACTCCCGCGCGGGAGAGAACTACTTCGGCGGCGCGTACCGCCGCATTTCCGTCGGCAACACCGAAAAGGTTGCTGAGATGCTCGCGGATCTGACCGGCGGCGAGCTGTACAAAATTGAGCAGGCCGAGCCCTATTCAGACGACTACAAAACCTGTGTGGCGCAGGCGCGTGAGGACTGGCAGAAAAACGCCCGTCCCGCGGTGTTAGATCTGCCCAATGACCTCGACGCCTATGATGAAATTTACCTCGGCTACCCCAACTATTGCAGTACGATGCCGATGGCGGTCTACACCTTCCTCGAGCACTACGACTTCACGGGCAAGACCATCCACCCGTTCTGCACGCACGAGGGCAGCGGCCTTTCCGATACCGAAAACGACATCCGCAAGGCTGCCCATGGCGCGGCGGTCACGAAGGGCCTCGCCATCCACGGCAGCCACGTGGACGAGGCGAAGAGCGCGCTTGCCCAGTGGGTTGAGGAGTTCGCAAAATGAAAAAGCTCCTGATCGTTTACTACTCCTGGTCGTGCGGCAACACCGAGCGCACCGCAAAAGCGTTGCAGAGCGTCGCCGGCGGCGATCTTGCGAGGCTCGACACCGCCGTGCCGTATACCGGCAGCTACAATGATGTGGTCGATCAGGGGCCAGCGCGAGGTGAACGCGGGCTTTGAGCCGGAGCTCAAGCCACTCTCTGTCAACGTCGCCGACTACGACGTCATCGCCGTCGGCACGCCGACATGGTGGTACACGATGGCTCCCGCCGTGAAGGCATTCCTGCATGGACAGAATTTTGCAGGCAAGACCGTTGTGCCGTTTATGACAAACGGCGGCTGGCCGGGCCGCGTCATCAAGGATATGAAGGCCGCCTGCCCCGGCGCGGACTTCGCCTGTGATATGCAGGTGAAGTTCGACTCGAACGGCGGCGACCATCTGGAAACGCCGGAAAGCAAGATCAACGCCTGGGCGCAGAGTGTCAAGGCGCTGCTGTAAGGAGGAAAACGATGAAAGACGTCATGTTATGGGCCGGTGCCGGACAGATCGGCATGGCCATCGCCCGCCGCATGGGCGCGGGTATGAAAATCATTGTAGGCGACAAGTAATTAGAGAATGCGCAGGCTATCGCCAAAACGATGAACGAGGCAGGCTTCGATATCACGCCCGTCGAGATGGACCTCTCGAGCCGCTCGTCCATCAAGGCCCTCATTGCCGGGGCAGAGGTACGGCGAGATTAAGATGCTCGTCAACGCTGCGGGTGTGTCGCCCAGTCAGGCGCCCATCGAGGCGATCCTGAAGGTCGACCTCTACGGTACGGCGGTACTTTTAGAAAAGGTCGGCAGGGCCATCGCACCGGGCGGCGTGGGCGTGACGATCTCGATCCAGTCCTGCTGGCGCATGCCTGCGCTGACGGCGGAGCAGGGCGAAAAGCTCGCCACCACGCTGACGGAGGAGCTGTTATCCCTCGACTTTTTGCAGCCCGAGAACATCCGTGACACGCTCCATGCCTATCAGATGGCGAAGCGCTGCAACGAGAAGCGCGTCACGGCGCAGGCGGTCGAATGGGGCAAGCGCGGCGCGCGCCTGAACGACATCGCCCCCGGCATCATCGTCACGCCGCTGGCGCTCGACGAGTTCAACGGCCCGCGCGGCGACTTCTACAAGAACATGTTCGCTAAGTGCCCCGCGGGACGCCCCGGCACGGCGGACGAAGTCGCAAACGTCGCCGAGCTTTTGATGAGCGACAAGGGCGCGTTCATCACGGGCTCAACCTTCCTCATCGACGGCGGCGCGACCGCGAGCTACTTCTACGGCCCGCTGCGCCTCGAAAAAGCATGATTTTTCCCCCTCTCTCTCAAAAAAGCGGCAGAGTCGCCGGAGCATTCCGGTGGCTCTGCCGCTTTTTTTACTCAAATCTGCTCCTCGCATTCTGTCTTGATCGTCTTCACACCGAAGAGGAAGTAGACGAGGTGGCAGAGCCACACAATAGCGAGAATAGTGCAGGGAATGTAGAGCGCTTTTCGCAGCATCAGGAAAAAGCCGACGGCCATCAGCAGCGTCACGGACATCAGGATGCCGGCCTTGGTCTGCGCGGTCATGCCCTTTTTCTTCACGAATGAGTCGAGGTGTTTTTGATAGAGTTCTGTGCCGAGGAACCATGCGTGCAGCTTTTCCGACGAGTTTGCAAAGCAGAACACCGTCGCAAGGAAGAACGGCACCGTGGGCAGCACCGGCAGCACGATGCCGACGCAGCCGAGCGCAAGGCACACGCAGCCGAGAATCAGGAAGAAAAGGCGTTTCAGCTTCATCGGTTTTCTCTCTCCAGTCTCTTTTTTTCGCGCTTTGTCTCCACCACGTGGCGCACGGCGGCGACGGGGTGATAAAAAATCATCCGCGGGCCGGAAAAGCGCATCACGGCGCGGATCTTTTCGCGCATATCGGGTTTGTAGCAGTGCACGCGGCAGTTGGCGCAGAAGGTCTTCGTCTCCATGAACGGACAGTGCTCGGAGCGGGCGCGGGCGTAGTCGTTCAGCGCCGCGCACTCAGGGCAGAGCGCGCCGCTTGTGTGATGATTGCGGCGGCAGTAGAGGGCGATCATCTGCGAGACCATTCTCTTTTCGCGCTCGCGCTTGGTTTCGATATCCTTCATCAGCTCATTCTCCCGTGCTCGACGGAGTAGACCGTGTCGGCGATGCGCATGGTCGACGCGCGGTGCGACACGAGCACGACGGTCTTGCCCGCGCGCTGCTCGTGCAGCGATTTCAGGATGACCGCCTCGTTCAGGCTGTCGAGATTGCTCGTCGGCTCGTCAAGGAGCATCAGCGGCGCGTCGTGCAGAAACGCGAGGGCGAGTCCGAGGCGCTGGCGCTCGCCGCCCGAAAGCGTGTCGCCCAGCTCGCCGACCGGCGTGTCGTAGCCCTGCGGCAGCGTCATGATGAATTCGTGCACGGCGGCCTTTTTGCAGGCCGCGACGATCTCGTCGTCCGTCGCGTCGAGCTTTGCGATGCGGAGGTTATTTTTGATGCTGTCGTGGAAGAGATGCGTCTCCTGTGTGACGAAGCTCTCCATCTCGCGCAGATTCCCCGTGTTGATGCGGGAAACGTCAGTATCCGACAGGCGGACGCGGCCCTTCTGCACGTCCCAGAAGCGCATCAGAAGCTTTAAAAGTGTCGATTTTCCGCTGCCACTGCGGCCCACAATGCCGACGACGCTCCCCTCCGGGAAGCGGACGGAAACGTCGGAGAGAATGTCCTCCCCGCCGTAGGAAAACGTGACGTGCTCGGCCTCCGCGCCGGTAAATTCGACCTCTTTCTGGCCGGTGACCTCGACGACGACGGGTGCTTCATCCAGAATGTCGAGCACGCGGTTGCCTGCGGCAAAGGTGTTTTGCAGCGTCGCGCCAAGGTTCGCAAGCGCAACCGTGGGACCGAACGATGAGAACAGCGCAAGGACCGCGATGAGCGCGCCGTCGAACGTCAACTCCCCGCGCTGCACCAGCGCCGCGGAAGAAACCAGCATTGCAAGGTCGAAGAGCAAAATGGCCGTGTTCGTGATGCCCATGTTCTGGCCCGTGAGACGCTTGAGCTTGGCTTCCTCTTTGGATAGCGCATCGGTGCGCGCATCCATCTCGGCGCGGCGCTCTGCACCCCGATCGTACTGAATGGTCTCGTTCAGGCCGCGCAGGCTGTCGAGCACGAAGGCCGACAGCGCGCCCGACTCCGTGCGGAATCGCATCCCCGTATCGCCCGAGCGGCGGGACGTGATGAGCGGGATGACCACGCCGACGCAGACGTAAGCCGCGAGTGCCAAAAGGCCGAGCAACGCGTGATAATGCCCGATGAACAGACACATGATGAGCGTGAACAGCGCCGCGATGGCCGCGGGCGAGATCGTGTGCGCGTAGAAGACCTCGAGCAGCTCAATGTCCGACGTGATGACGGAGATGAGGTCGCCGCGGTCGCGGCCTTCGAGCTTCGCGGGGCAGAGTCGTCGCAGCGCGCGGAAGACCTTGTCTCGGATCAGCGCAAGCAGCTTGAAAGCGATAAAGTGGTTGCAGGACTGCTCAGCGTAGCGGAAGATGCCGCGCACGAGCGCAAAGTACAGCACACAGACGAACGTCGTCTTGAGCGCGACGGGCGTTGTGAAGCCGAGCAGGTCAAGCACGGCAAAGCCGCCGAAAATCGTGATGAACGCGGCACAGAGGTGGCCGACAAGGCCCATCAAAATGGCGAGCACCATGTAGCCGCTCAGGGGCTTCACGAGGCCGATGAGCCGCGCCATGACGGTAAAACCGCTTCTCTTTTTCATTTTGCCGCCTCCTCTCCGTAGTGCTCCAACACCTGCTGGGCTGACCACAGCGCAGCGTAAGCACCGCCCTGCTTCAGCAGCGCCTCGTGCGTACCGTGCTGAACGATATTGCCGCGCTCCAGCACGTAAATTTCATCCGACGCTGTGACGTTCGCCAAACGGTGCGAGATCAGCAGCACCGTCTTCCGGCCCGCCAATGCGTGAATTTGCGCCATGATGTCGTTCTCGCTCTCAACGTCGATGTTCGACGTAGCCTCGTCGAAGATGTACACCGGACTGTCGTGCAGCAGCGCGCGTGCGAGCGCAAGGCGCTGGCGCTGACCGCCCGAAAGGTTCTCGCCGCGCTCGGAAAGTAAGGTGTCGAGCCCCGCTTCCCCTCTGAGAAAGTCCGGGAGATTGACCTGCGTGAGCGCGCTCCAGAGCTCGTCATCGCTCGCACCAGGCTTGCCCATCAGCAGATTGTCGCGTACCGTACCCTTGAAGAGGTAGCTCTGGTGGCTGACGTAGGTGATGCGCCGCATCAGGCTCTCCTCCTCAATGTCGCGCAGCTCTGCGCCGCCGACGGTCATCGAGCCGGTGTAGCACTTGTTCCGGCCCATCAAAAGTGCGGAAATCGTCGACTTGCCGCAGCCCGACTCGCCGACGAGCGAGACAAATTTGCCCTGCGGGATCGTCAGATCAACGCCGTGCAGAATTTCGCGCTCCGGTTCGTAGGAAAAGTGCAGATCACGGCAGACGATGTCGCCCGCAGGGCAGTCGATGCCGCCGTGCGCAGGCTCGGGCAGGTCCAAAAGGCGGAAAATTTTGTCACTCGCGGCCATGCCGTTCATGGCAATATGGAAAAACGAGCCGAGCTGGCGCATGGGGATGAAAAAGTCCGCCGCCAGCAGGATGATGAGCAGCGCGCCCGCAAGGTCGATCTTCCCCGCGCGCAGCTGCGTTGCGGCCATGATGACGCCGAGCGCCGCGCCGCCGTAGGCGATGAGGTCCATGATCGTGATGGAGTTGAGCTGCATCGTAAGAACCTTCATCGTGATCTTGCGGAACTTTTCGGCCTCGACGTTCATCTCATCATTTTTGAAGGCGTCGGCCTGATAGATTTTCAAGGTCGTCAAGCCCTGCAAATTTTCAAGAAACGTGTCGCCGAGCGCCGTGTACTGCCCCCAGTATTTCGAGAGCAGCTTCTTCGCCCATGTCTGTACCGCCGCGATGGCGACGGGGATGAGCGGCACGCAGACGAGCAGCACGACCGCCGCCGGCACGCTCACGAAGCACAGCACGACAAAAAGCGTCAGCGGCGCGAGCATCGCGTAGAAAAATTGCGGCAGATACGCGCCGAAGTACGTTTCGAGCTGGTCGACGCCCTCGACCGCGACCTGCACGACCTCCGACGTTTTGACCTGCTCGGAATACGACGCGCCGAGGCACAGGAGCTTGTCATAGATCGCGCCGCGCAGCGTCTTCTTGACCGCCTTGGACGATAGATACCCCATGCGCGACGCGCCGACGGTACAGCCGTATCGCACGGCGACAGCTGCAAGCGCGATCACGGCGGTCGTGACGATCTTACTCTGCGTCATGCTGCCCGCGTACAGCGCGGCGAGCAGCGCCGTCACGGCGCTCATCATCGCGATGTTCGCGCACAGCGAGCACCATTGCAGCGCGACGTTGCCCGCGATATATTTTTTGCTCTCCGGCACCGCGCCGATGAGCCGTTTGTTGATCATCATAAGAAAAAGCCCTGCCTTTCGGTGGTCGTTCAGTTAGAGAATGTGAACCGCCAGTCGAAAACGGCCGACGGACACATGGTTCAAGATACCATATCCGCCCCCCATTCCGCAAGCAGAAAATGCAGGAAACGCAAGTATACGAGAGGCAATATGCCTCTTTCGCCCCTTTCGGTTAAAAAAGAAAAGCCGCGGCGATTTTTCTCTCAAGTTCAAGTCCCTTTACTCCGCCGGTTTTCCTACACAAAGCGCTTGTCTGCGCGCGCCACGGCTGGTACAATAGAAGCAATACAATATTCGGGCAGTGCTCGAGCAAAGACACAGGAGGTCGCCATGGTACTCTATTTCACCGGCACCGGCAACAGCCGCCACATCGCCGAGCGCATCGCACACGCGCTGAACGATACGCTCATCAGCCTGAATGACCGCATCAAATCAGGCGACATAACACCGCTCGCCGTCAACGGACGGCTCGTCCTCGTCATGCCGACCTACGCCTGGCGCATCCCGCGCATCGTGCGCAACCATCTGCTGCGAACAGAGCTGCGCGGCGCGAGGGAAACGTGGTTCGTCATGGACTGCGGCAGCGAGATCGGCAACGCCGCGAAGTACAACCGCGCGCTCTGCCGCGAAAAGGGCCTCGTCTACATGGGCACGGCGCAGATCGTCATGCCGGAGAATTTCATTGCCATGTTCAACGCACCAACCGTCGAGGAGGCGCGCCGGATCGTCGCCAAAGCCGAGCCGTTCATCGACCGCGCGATCGCCGCGATCCGCGCAGGACACATGTTCTCGCCGCCGCGCAAAAAACTCTACGACCGCATCGCGAGCAGCGCGGTGAACCCGGTTTTCTATCCGCTGTTTGTGAAGGCAAATTCCTTTACTGCAAGCGATGTCTGCATCGGCTGCGGCAAATGCGAAAAGCTCTGCCCGCTGAATAACATCACACTGCAAAACGCCCGTCCCGTCTGGGGAACCAACTGCACACAGTGCATGGCCTGCATCTGCTATTGTCCGACAAGAGCCATCGAATATGGCAAGAAAAGCGCCGGCAAGCCGCGCTACCATTTCGAAGAACTGTAAAATAGTTTCACTTTACAGTAGTTCAGCAAGCAGAGCGCGTCTCTTACAAAAGTTTTTCTCTTTCGACATGGTCTTCCCATATGGGCAAAAACCTCGTGCTTTCTCAAAAATGTCATCCCTTTGCCGCGCATTTCGATCAGCGGCGATACCTCACAAAACTTATCAAAAGCCGCGCCTCTGCGCGTCCCGAGCATAAAGCCGACCGCCGTGCTCGTGCTAACGTACATGATGAGCAACATCGCAAGCCCCATCGTGAGCATCAGAAGAAGGCTGCCGCGAAACGACTCCTTCACACGCTCTTCCTTCCCTGCGCCCCGATTCTGCGCCACGAGCGCGGAGATCGCGGCGCTGCCGCTGTCGCCGAACGAGTTGGCAAAGCCCTCGATGCGCGCGTTTTCGCGCGCTGCGGCATCACGCCGAATCTCAAATTTTCCACGATGGATTCCCTTGCGACCTACTCGATGGTCGTGGCCGGTCTCGGCCTCGCCATGAACAACGCGCTCAATGGCCGCGCCTTTGCGGGCGGCGTGCGCATCCTGCCGCTCGACCCGCCGCAGATCGTCGAGATCGGCGCGGCGACGCTGCCGGACCTCTCCCCCGCCGCGCGGACGTTCCTCGATTTTTTGGAACCTCACCTTGTGGAATTCCTCTCGGAAAAATCTTAAGATTTTCTTAGCACCACGTTCATAATGCATTCACTTCCCTCGTGTAGGCTATGCCACAGTGCAAACAGAAAGGGTGATTTTTTGCGTAAGCAACTGAGCAAAAAGGCCGCGGCGCAGGTACTGCTCCTGCTGCTCAGCGCGGCATTCCTCGTCTACGGCGCATCTCGCGGCGAGGCGGGCGTCGTGCTGAACAAGGCGATCAAACTATGTCTGGAGTGTGTGGGCATTGGATAAGAAAAAACCGTTTTCCTTTCTGCTCGCCCGCTGGCGCGGACTGGTTCAGGCCTGCGCGGCGCTGCTGACGAATCTGCACCTGCCGAACTTCCTCAAGGGTACGCTCTATCGCGGCGCGGGCAAGACCGTGTGCGTGCCGGGGCTGAACTGCTACTCCTGCCCGGGAGCGGCGGGCGCGTGCCCCATCGGCGCGTTCCAAGCCGTCGTCGGCTCGTCCAAATTCAGCTTCTCCTATTACATCACCGGCATCCTCATCCTGCTTGGCGTGCTGCTGGGCCGCTTCATCTGCGGCTTCCTCTGCCCGTTCGGCTGGTTTCAGGAGCTGCTGCACAAGATCCCGACCAAAAAGTTCTCCACCAAGCGCTTAAAGCCGCTGACCTACCTCAAATACGTCATTCTGGTGGTGATGGTCTTTTTGCTGCCGGTGCTTGTGGTGAACGAAGCGGGCATGGGCGACCCGTTCTTCTGCAAATATCTCTGCCCGCAGGGCGTTCTGGAAGGCGCCATCCCGCTCTCGCTTGTCAACAGCAGCATCCGCGCCGCGCTCGGCAAGCTTTTCTCGTGGAAGCTTTGCGTGCTCGCAACAGTCGTCGTGCTGAGCGTCGTCTTCTACCGCCCGTTCTGCAAGTGGCTCTGCCCGCTCGGCGCGTTCTACGCACTCTTCAACCGCGTGTCGCTGCTGTCGATGCACGTTGACGAGAACAAATGCGTCTCCTGCGGCAAGTGCGCAAGGACCTGCCCCATGGACGTGGATGTGACCAAAACGCCGAATCACAGCGAATGTATCCGCTGCGGCAAATGCGTGACCGCCTGCCCGACGGAGGCCGTCCGCTTCCGCTACGCCTTCGGTGGCAGCGGAGCATGTTCCAAATTGTCTCAAAAACCGATCATTGAAGAAAACAAAGGAGAATAAACCATGAATTTCAAGAAGATCATTACACTGCTGCTCGCCTTTGCGCTGACGCTTTCCCTCGCCGCCTGCGGCAGCAAGGGCGACGGCAAGGGCGATGGCGATGCGCAGGGCGCGACCGCCGAGGAGATCTACGCTCAGATCCAGGAACTCGCCGACAAGGAAAACGCCATCATGGAAGAGAACCTTGAGCTGTGGCAGAAGCTCTTCGCCGCCATGAACGAAAAGCGCGACGAGATCCCCGATGAATCGAACTACGGCGCTTACCTGCTTGCCGCCCTCGACCTCGTGAAGGACAAGTTCACCGAGGACGAGCTCAAGACGCTGACCGAAGGCTCCGAGAAGATCCGTGACCTTGAAGACCAGATCCAGCCCCTGCAGGAGCAGTATGCCGCCCTCCAGCCCGCGGGCGACGGTGAAGACGGCGGCATGAACGATTCCGTCCCGGCCTTCCCCGCCTTCACCGGCAAGGACCTTGACGGCAACGATGTGGACAACAGCATTTTCTCCCAGAACGCCGTGACGGTCGTGAACTTCTGGTTCAGCGGCTGCAAGCCCTGCGTGGCGGAGCTTGGTGAGCTGAACGCCCTCAATGAAACGCTCAAGAAGCAGGGCGGCGCGGTCGTCGGCATCAACGTCGATACCCTCGATGGCAACGCCGATGCGATCAGCACGGCCAAGAGTCTGCTTGAATCCAAGGGCGCAAGCTACCAGAACATCTACTTCCCCTCCGACAGCGCAGCCGGCGACTTTGCGGGTGACATCATGGCCTTCCCGACCACCTATGTCATCGACCGCAGCGGCGCCATCGTCGGTGAGGCGATGCTCGGCGGCATCGACAATGAGGACAACATGGCAGCACTCCAGAAGCTGATCGACCAGGCCCTCGCAAACGACAGCGCAAAGTAAGCTTTCCATCACAGCAAAAATACGCCCCGCGGATGATCCGCGGGGCGCGTTTTGTTTCTCTCTATCTTTTTACCCGAGCGATACCTCGCGGTAGAACGCGGCGTATGCCGCCTCCTGATAGGGGCGCAGCGCAAGGTTGCCAAGGCCGAACGTCAGCGAGCTGAGGAGCATCCAGCCGATGAAACTGAATTGCAGGCAGAACAGCCGCCAGCGGTTGCCCTCCATCATTGCCTTCGAGCCCTTCATCACCTCGCCCGGCGCCATGTCCGGGTGCTCGGCCAAAATGTAGTCCGTCATCGCGTAGGTGTAGCCCATAATCAGTCCCGGAATGACGAGCAGGATCGTCCCCAGCAGAATATAGAGGCCCTTCCAAAGCCGCGTCAGCGTCGTCGTCTTCCAGTTCGGAAGATAGGCGAACAGCGCCTCAAAGCCCGGCTCCGTGCGGTCGACAAGGCCGAGGTTATATTTGGCATACCCCACGCCCACGATGCTGCCGAGGATGAAGTACGCCGCCGCCAACACGAGCGCGATCACAATGAGATAGACCGCACCGCCGACGAGCAGTCCGCTCCACTTCGAGTCCAAACCGTAGCCTGTGGAGTAAATCGTCTGTCCGCCGTAGCCAAACGTCGTCGACACGCCCGAGGACACATCGTAATTGAATTTGACCTCCGGACCGCCGCTCCCCGCGCCGCCGAGCAGCACCGCCACAAGGCCGATCAGAATGGCGATGGGCCACTTGCCGCGCAGCGCCTCGCGCGCCGCCTGCCGAAAATCCGCCGCAAGCTTCATAAATTCTCCTCTCCGCCCTCCGCATGGGAGGGTCTCTCTCAAATCTTCTTGCTTCTGCTTATTTAGACGCATTCCGCGCCCGTTTTGTTTCACCGGGCGCCAAATTTTCTCGCATTCATGATATCATATGCCGCTGGGAATGGGAATCTCTCTTCTTTCTTTTCCTTGCAAGTCGTTTCCGCCTCTGGTAAAATACCAGAAAACGACAATGGAGGAGACGCATGAGACAAAGCGAACTGCTCGCCGCGCTGCACACGGCGGAAAAATTGAAGGACACCCCCCGCCACTGCTACACCTCCGGCGGGCGGCACGAGAGCGTTGCCGAGCACAGCTGGCGCATCGCACTGATGGCGTTTTTCCTGCGCGATGAATTTCCCGGGGCCGACATGGACAAGGTGACGCGCATGTGCCTCATCCACGACCTCGGCGAGTGCTTCACGGGCGATATCCCCGCCTTTGATAAGACCGCGCAGGACGAATCGACGGAGGAAGCGCTGCTCTACCAGTGGGTCGCATCGCTTCCCTCCCCCTGCCGCGAGGAGATGCGCGCACTCTACGACGAGATGGCCGCACTTGAAACGCAGGAGGCCCAAATCTACAAGGCGCTCGACAAGCTCGAGGCTGTGATCTCCCACAACGAGTCCGACATTTCGACCTGGGAGGACCACGAATACGACCTCCAGCTCACCTACGGCGAGCAGAACGTCGCCTTTTCGCCCTACCTGACGGCGCTTCGTCAGGCTGTCCGGCAGGAATCGCTCGACAAGATCGCACGCGAGGGTGACCGGCGCAAATAAAATCTTTCGCAGCCCATGTACAGCAAAAAGCACTTCCCGCCGCTGGCGGGAAGTGCTTTTCTATGTCTTTTATTCCACGATCTCCGCATCCAGCAGGTCAAGGATCGCCTGGTCGGCGCTCCAGAAGTAGGACTCCTCGCCGAGAAGCTCGGTGATGCCCGCGCGGTCAAAGTAGCTGCGCACCGCCTCGGTCATACCGCAGCAGGCGACCGTCTTGCCCTGACTCTTGAGCGACTCGCACAGTTCGAGCATCGCCTGCGCGCCGGAGACATCCACGCTCGGCATGCCGCGCATCGACAAAATGATGTGGTCGTACTGTGGCATCTCCGCCATGCGGTGGTTGAACTCGTCCACCGCGCCGAAGAAGAGCGCGCCCGTGATGTACGCCACGCCGGAGGTCTCAAGAATGGGGGGCTTACCCTCCACCGAGCGCAGCTTGTTCGCGTCGATATCGGAGAAATTCACATGGATATGACTCGACTTCGCCATGTACAAAATGGCGGAGTACACCACGCCGAGGATGATGGCGACCGTCAGGTCAAAGACAACCGTTGCGAGCATCGTGATCAAAAACTGGCTGATACCGGACTTGAACTTGTGGCGGAAGATGTAGCGGATGCCCTCCCAGTCGTTCATGCGCCACGCCGTGACCATCAGCACACCCGCGAGCGCCGAGAGCGGCAGGCGCGCCATCACGCCGCCGAGCAGGAACATCGAGGCAAGCAGGAACAGCGAGTGGAACACGCTCGTAAGGCGCGTCTGCTGGCCGGACTTGACCGCTACGCTCGTGCGTGCGATGGCTGCGGTCGCGGGAACACCGCCAAAAAGCGGCAGCAGAATATTACCCACGCCCTGTGCGATCAGCTCCTGATCGGCGTTGAACGCTTCGCCCTTCATGCGCGAGGCCGACGCGCCGCAAAGCAGGCTCTCGATCATGCCGAGCGCCGCAATGGTCACGATGGGAGAGATCAAGTTTTCGAGCATCGTGAAGCTCAGGCCGCCGAGCGACAGGCGGTCGGCGAGCAGGAGCGTCTTGGGAATGTCGCCGACGACGGCGAGCTGATCCATGCCCGCGACTGTCGCGACGATCGTCGCAAGGATGATGCCGACGAGCGAGCCCGGCACACGCGCGCCCCATTTTTTCGGCCAGAAGACCATCACCAGCACGACGAGAAGGCCGATGAGCACCGCCTGCATGTTCGGATGGAAGCCAAGACGGCCATAGGACGCGATCTTTTCCAGGTTCGAGCCGCCCTCCGACACCGTGCCGAAGAAGTTGTCGATCTGGCCCATCGCAATGATGATGGCAATGCCCGAGGTGAAGCCCATGATGACGGGCATCGGAATGAAGCTAATTAAGCGCCCGAGCTTGAAGATGCCCGCGAGCAGCAGCAGAACACCCGCAGCAAAGCAGGCGAAAAACACGCCCTGCAAACCGTACTCCGCGACAATGCCGACGAGCACCGCGCTCATCGCGCCCGTCGGGCCTGAGATCTGGTACGACGCGCCGCCGAGAATGGCGATGACCACGCCCGCGATGATGGCCGTGACAAGCCCGGACGCCGCGCTCGCGCCGGATGAAACGCCGAACGCCAGCGCCAGCGGCAGCGCGACGGCGCAGACCGTCAGGCCCGCCATCATGTCGGCGAGTAGCTTTTTCGAGTTGTAGCCTGCAAATTCCTGCTTCAGGCTGCAAAAAAAGGCAGAAAACATATTGATCCTCCTAAAAAACACATGCCTGTTTACTATACCACCTGTCCTACGCCGGTTCAAATGGCAAAACGGATGTATTTTAACGAGATTTTAACATTTATGCGTCGCTTTTGCACAAAAAGCGGCACGTATTTTCTCCAAATGTGAAAAAGCGGCGCACCGAGGGAAGTACCCGCAGTGCGCCGCTCGCTGTTTGAGTGGATAACCAGAGAGTTTACTTGAGCTTCTTGCCGTCCTCGAACGCTCTGCCGACCTTTTCGCCCAGAGCGAAATAGTCGTGGTTCGCCGAGTCAAACGTGATAATGTGCAGCTTCGCGACATCCAGCTTGCCGTTTTCGTCGAGCGCACGCTCGTCCACGCTGACGTTCACGACCTCGCCGAGCAGCAGCTCGGTTTCCTCGTCGAAGCTCACGAGCTTGCACTCGAGCGTGAGCGGCAGCTCGTCGATCACCGGCGCGTCCACATGCTCGCTCTTTGTGACGTGGAAGCCCGCGCGCGCCACCTTGTCGGGCACGCTGTTGCCGGACACGATGCCCACATAGTCGCAGGCGACCAGATGCTCCACATCGCCCATGCTCACGGTGAACGCGCCGTGCTTTAAGATGTTCTTCACGGTCTTGTGGCCGCCGCTTAAATACATCGCGATGCGGCTGCGGTCAGCCACGCCGCCCCACGCCGCGTTCATCGCGTCGGGCGTGCCGTCCTCACCATAACTTGCGATGATGAGCACGGGCTGCGGATAGATTCAGGGCTGTGCGCAAAAATTCTTTCTCATGTCGAAATCCCTCCAAAATAAATCTGCCAACTGATTTTATGGCCCGATCTTTTCGAGCTTCGCGCGCAGCGAAATGCTGCGCGGCGTTCCCATGCCGTCAAACTGGATGACGTGCGCGCCCTTGTTCAGGTCCACGTCCAGCACCGTTCCCTCGCCGAACACCGCGTGTCGCACGCGCTGCCCGATGGGCAGCGTGCCGTCGCCGTCGTCCTCGCGCAGATACTTGTCTCGCCGCGCGACGTCATCCGCCGCTTCACGCAGAAGCGTCTCGTCGACCTCGTGCGTGAACGACAGAAGCTCGCGGTCGATATCCAGCAGAAAGCGCGAGGGATAGCGCGGCGAGCCGTCGAAGTTCCGCCCGTCGGCCTCGGAGAGGTAAAGCCCCTTCTCCGCGCGCGTCAGCGCAACGAAAGCGAGCCGCCGCTCCTCCTCCATGCCGGGGAGCGTTCGCACCCTGCGCGAGGGGAAAATGCCCTCGTTCATGCCGCAGAGGAATACATACGGGAATTCGAGGCCCTTCGCCGCGTGGACGGTCATCAGCTTCACCTTGTCGCCCTGCTCGGCGACATCGCCGTTGCTGAAAAGCGCGATGTGGGCGAGGTAATGCTCCATCGTGCTCTCCTCGCCGCAGCTCGTCTCGTATTCGTAGATGGACTGCTTGAGCTCGGCCAGATCGTCCAGCCGCTCCTGACTGCCCTCGGTGCGCAGCGCCTTTTCATACCCGCTCTTGTCCAGAATATCCGAGAGCACCTCAGAGATGGGCCGACCCTGATACGAGTGCGAAAAGCGCTCGATCAGATCGACGAACTGCTTTGCCTTCGTGCCGCTGAACACGCTGTCTTCGAGGTGGTTTTTGAGCGTTACATAGAGGCTCGTCCCCTCTTTTTCCGCCGTCTCCTGTAAAAAGGCCATGCGCCGCTTGCCGAGGTTCCGCTTCGGCGCGTTGGCAATGCGCCGGAACGACAGATCGTCCTGATAGGCGATCATCCGCAAATATGAAAGTGCGTCCTTGATCTCCATGCGGTCGAAAAACTGCACGCCGGAGTAGATCGTATAGGGAATTTTTTCGTGCATCAACGCCTCTTCCACCGCGCGCGTCACATAGTGCGCGCGGTAGAGGACGGTCATATCCCGCAGCGGCAGACCGCGATCATGCAGCCGCTTCATCTCGCCCACCATCCAATACGCCTCCGCCTCCTGCGTGTCGGCAAAGTGGCAGACGACCTTCTCGCCCGAGGGCTTCGTCGGGAGCAGGTCCTTTTTGATGCGGTGGCCGTTTTTTGCGATCAGCGAGTTCGCCGCCGCCAAAATCTCCGGCGTGGAACGGTAGTTTTCCATCATCATGATGGTCTGCACGTTTGGAAAGACCTTGTCGAAATCCAGCAGATACTTGACGTTCGCGCCGCGCCAGGTGTAGATCGTCTGGTCCGGGTCGCCCACGATGAAGAGGTTGCCGTGATAGCCGCACAGCACCTCCATCAGCTCATATTGCAGCGCGTCGATATCCTGAAACTCGTCGATCATGATGTATTCGAGCCGCTGCTGCCACTTGAGCCTGATGTCCTCGTGCTGCTCGAAAATATAGAGCGAGAACTTGATGAGGTCGTTGTAGTCGAGGCCGAAGCACTTTTTCTCCTGATAGAGATAGCCGTAGAAGATGATGTCCCCCGCCGTGTCGGCGCGCTCGTACTTTTCGCGCAGCGTGTCGAGCGACATCGTGATCATGTCCTTGTAATACTCCGGCTCCTTAAAGAGCTTTCGGATCTCGATCATGTCCCGTGCGGCGGAATAGGTCATGTCGCGCAGTGTGAGGCCGCGCTCTTCGTAGATGATGCCGAGCATCGCGTCGATGTCGGAATTATCCAGCACCAGAAAGCTCTTTGGGTACTGCACCGCATGGCTGTCCTCCTGTAAAACGGAGACACAGAAGCCGTGGAACGTGTTGATATAGCCCGTGTCGTTGTCGCCGGTCAAGGCGTGGATACGCTGGCGCATCTCGTTGGCTGACTTGTTCGTAAACGTCACGCACAGGATGTTCCCCGGCAGGATGCCGAGCTCGTTGACAAGATACGCAAAGCGGTGCGACAGCGCACGCGTCTTGCCCGAGCCTGCGCCCGCGATGACGCGGACATACCCCTCCGTCGCCGTGACGGCCTCACGCTGCGCGCGGTTCAAGCCCGCAAGCAGGTCCTCCATGCACCGTCCCTCCCCTCTGCAAATTTCTCAATAGTGGTATTATAGTACTATTTTGTTAGTCAAACAAGTGTTCGCTTGAAAACTTTCTTCTCTATCGCGCAGCGAACTTGCTGCTTCAACCTTCATTCCACCGCAAAATGTGCGGCAGGAGCTTTTCAAGAAGCGCGTCACGGTTCTGCTCGTCAATGAAGACAAGCTCCGCGTTCTCATGCCCGCGCACGGCGCGCAGGAACGGCGTGTCCTTCGGCTTGACCGCGGCCAGCACCGGCGTGTCGCCGTCCAGTGCGCACAGCACCGCGGACTGGAACACCTTGGCGTCATTTTCGAGAAAGCCGAGTTCGTCCATCAGGACGATACCGCCGCTCGGTGCGGACTTAATGAGCTGCGCGCCAAGGCCGTCAAAGGCCTCCGGATGGCGGATGCTCGAGCGGCTGTCGCACGTTCCGGCGAGATTCGCCGTCTCGTTGCGCCGCTCGCCCTCACTCTGCGATGCGGGATAGAGGTAAATCGGAAAAAAGCCGTTCTCATCCGCGACCGGCAGCCGCTTTGTCACAAAGCCGCCGACCTCCCGCGTGCTATGCTCCAGCAGGCGGCGGATCAGCGTCGACTTGCCGACGCCGCGCTCCCCGCAGATCAAAAGATGCCGTTTCATACTGCTTCCTCCGGAATGTCCGCCGTCTCGACTGTAAACAGGCGCAACGCCTTTTTGTGCGGCAGGTAGTAGGGAAATTCCGCCGACGGCCCCGCGGTTAGGCGCGCTTTGATCTCATCCTTGGAGAGCGTTTCACTTCTACTTCGGTTATAGAGTGCAAAAAAGCGCTCCGCCGCCTCAAGCGAACGGAACGGCTGGCCGAACTCCGCCGTGAAGCGCTCCACCGTGTAAGGGATGCCCTTTTCGTGCAGGACAGCTTCCGTGCTCCCCGCCGTGTACTCGCCGAGGCTCACCTGTTCCGCACTGAAGCAGTGATGCGAATAGTCCCGCTTGACGAGGAAAATCTTTCCGCGGCACTGCTTTCTCGCGATGCGCAGCGTGTCCTCCGTGCGGCCAAAGAGACAGAACACCATCGCGTCGTAGGGTTCTTTCGGCGTGAGCGTCTCCATATCGCCGCAGCGCGCGGTGACGCCTTTTATCAGGTGAGCTTCCAGCGTTTTGATGGCCAGCTCGTCGGCATCCACCGCCGTGACATGGCGGCAGTACGGCTTCAGGGCAAGGCTCAGCTCGCCGATGCCGCAGCCCGCGTCGCAGACGTGCGCGTTTTCTTGGAGCTGCGGCGCGATCCTCTCCGCGATGGTCTCATAATAGCGGTTCATCGCCGCCGCGTCGCGCAGAAACGCGATGCTCTCCTCCGTCCAGAACATACCGCATTCTCCTTTTCCCATTCAACCTGTTTCACGGGCAAACCGATACCAGCACAAAGCACCGCTTTCACGCAGGACATAGCCTCTGAATATCAATATGCCTTTATAGAATCACTATAATTCGCCGTGCCGTCTGTTGTCAAGCTACAGCGAGTGCCAGCGCCGTTCGAAAGCGCCGTTGGTATTTTAATCGCTGGGTCAAAGAGAATATTTAAGAAAAAACAGCAGGAAGTTGGCGCGACACGCCGGCTTCCTGCTGTTTCTGATTTTTTAGAGGCTCAGCCTTTTTTGAAGAATGCGACCGCCACCACGCCGGGGCCAGTGTGCGTGCCGATCACGCTGCAAATGAGCGTGGAGTCGAGCGAGTCCGCCTTGTCCTGCCAGATGTCGCGGCTGTCCTCGACATATTTTTTGAGGTACGAATCGCTCAGTCCGCTGTAGCCAAGGATGATCGGCTCGTCGAAGTCGATGCCGCCGCTCTCGTGAATTTTCTGCACGAGCAGGTTGTTGCCCTGCTTCGACCCTCTTGCCTTACCGATAACCTGAATCTCGCCGTCGACCACGGTGATGACCGGCTTGATGTTGAGAAGACCGCCCGCAAAGGCGACAGTCTTCGAGATACGCCCGCCCTTTTTGAGATATTCGAGCGTGTCGAGCAGCGCGATCAGGCAAATTTCGTCGCGCTTTTTCTCCAGCGTTTCGGCGATGGTCTTCGCGTCCATGCCCTTGTCCGCGCACTCGAGCGCGTACTCGGCGAGGATGCCCGAGCCGATAGCCGCGCTCTTGCTGTCCACAACGTAGATGTTGTCGTACTCCGCCGCGGCGATGCAGGCACTCTGGTACGTGCCGGAAAACTTCGATGCAATCGTCACGACGACCGCGCTGTCTCCCACCGACGCAACATCGGAGAAGATCGCGTCGAACGCCGCAGGCGTCGCCTGACTGGTCGTCGGCAGCTCGTCGCTCTCGACAAGCCGCTCATAAAAGCGGTGCTTATCGATGGTCACACCGTCGATATACTCCTCTGCGCCAAAGTGCACCGTGAGCGGCACGATGCGAAAGCGGTCCTTCATGCGCTCGGGCATGTCGACCGTCGAATCCACAATGATCTGAACACTCATGTTTTTCCTCCGTTATTGTCTGTCGCGGGCAGTCAAATCACCCGTCGTTTTCTTATGGGTATAGATCCGTTCCAAATTCTCGCTCACGAGCGCGAGCGCGCGGTACATCGTCTGCCGCTCGGCCTCGCTCAATCCCTCGGATGCCGCCTCGACGATGCGCGTGATCTTCTCCCCGATCGCACGTCCAACCGCCTTTCCCTGCTCTGTCAGGCGCAGCGGACTCTTGTAGCGCTTGCCCGCGCCGCTCGTACAGGTGATGTAGCCGTTTTTCTCAAGGTCATCCAGCGAGCGGGAGATAGCCGCCTTGTCCTCGTCGCAGCGCTCGCAGAGCTCGGCGGCTGTCATGCCGTCTCGCTGGGAGAGGTAGTAGAGGCAGGACACATGCGGCCCTTTCAGTTCGAAGTCCGCCATTTCGTCCGCCTTGATGCGCTTGATGCTGCGGCTGATACGCGCAATCAGGACGGTAAAGGTCTCAAAGCGCTCCTCCATTGGTAATTCTCCTTTTTCCTATTTGTTGACAAATCAACAAGCTTGCTCATCATAACGCATCATTGTTGATTTGTCAACAAGTTTTTATCAAAAAAGAAAGTACCTTTTCGATAGGCACTTACTTTTCATGTCGATCTTACCCGATTCCGCCACCGCTCAAATTGTACTCCGCGGTGATGTCGTTCCCGTCTTTGTCATAAAACCGCAGCGTGCTGCGGTCGAAGTCATAGTCGCCGAGTTGCGGAGAAAGCTCTGTGCAGAACAGGAAATGCGTCTTTCCCTCCGCATTTTCCATCGTGCAGGTCTCGCCGTTCTGCGTCATAGTGATTTTGGCGATGCGGCCGGTCACATCGCGCCCGCCAAAGAGGTAGTAGGCTTTCTCCCCACTGCGCACAACGCCGTCACGGAAGCTCCCGCCGCCGTAGCCGAGGCTCACAATCTTGTAGCGGCCAAGGAAATTCCGTTCCAGCTTGACATAGCCCAGATCTATGTCCTCGCCAATCTCCATGAGATACCACACAGTATTTTCGAGTTCAACACTGTCGTACACCCGAATACTCGGCGAGAGGGGCTGGGGCCTGCCGATATTGTAAAAATCACAGATATGGTCCGGCAGCGTCGCCGGGTCCATCGGAAAGGTCGTGCTCCGGATGATTCCCACGGCGCACGCGACCAATACCAGCACCGAAAGTACGGCTATGCACACCTTCTTGCCTGTTTTCATATTACTCCCTTTTTGTTCAGGGGAAACTCAGAACGCCACGTGCATGAACAGCGCCACGCAGCACAGGATGACCGCGAGCGGCACGTAGACGAAGCGGCCCACGTTGTACCACAGCGCACCGCGCTCTTTCTTGCTGCCGGTGTTCACGGCGGCGAGCAGCTCGTCCTTTTTCATCACGTAGAACCACGAGATCGCGCCGAGCGTCGCGCCGATGGGGATAATATAGATGGAAACAAGGTCCATCCACGGGCCCCACTTGCTGATGGGCTCCATGAAAATGCCGATGCCGAGGCACAGCACACACAGGATCGCCAGCACCGCCGTGCGGCTGAGCTTGGAGAACTTGTGCAGCAGCGATTCCGCCACGGCCTCGAACATGTTCTGCAGCGAGCTCACGCCCGCGAAGATCATCGCAAGGTAGAGGATGATGGCGAACAGCCGCCCCATCGGGATATCCTGTAAAATGGTCGGCAACGTAACGAACAGCAGGCTCGGGCCCGCGCCGACGTCCAGCCCGTAGGAGAAGCATGCGGGGATGATGACGAGCGCCGCAACGACGGCGGCGATCGTGTCAAACAGCGCCGTGTGCTGCGCGACGCCGACGACGTCCTCGTCCTTCGAGAGGTACGCGCCGTACACGATCATGCCGCTGCCCGTGACGGAGAGGGAGAAGAACGCCTGTCCCATCGCCCAGATCCAGATCATCGGGTCCTTGAGCGCCTCCCAGCGCGGAGTGAACATGAAGCGGTAGCCCTCTGCCACGTTCGGCAGCATCGCCACGCGCACCGCGAGGATCAGGAAGATGATGAAAAACAGCGGCATCATGATCTTGTTGGTTTTTTCGATGCTGTGCGCGCCCAAATAGAGCGTCAGCAGCGTCCCCACGACCACGATGATGTGGTACGGAATGACGGAATACGGTGTGGAGGAGAACGTGCCGAACCACGACGCGGTGTCCGCCGTCATCAGCGTGCCGACGAGAGAATCCACCAGCGCCTTTAAGATGTACGTGACGATGACCGCGTAGCCGAACGCAATGCACAGCGAGCCCGCGAGCGGCAGCCAGCCAAGAAGGCCTCCGGCCTTGCCTGCGCCCTTGCCGCGCGTCGACCACGCTTTTTCATACGCGCCGAGCGTGCCCGTCGCCGCGTGGCGGCCCATGGCGAACTCCGCGGGCAGGCCCACATAGCTGAAGATGAAAATAAACAGCAGATAAATGAGCAGGAATGCCCCGCCGCCGTTGCTGCCAAGCTTGTTAGGAAAGCCCCAGACGTTCGCCATGCCGACCGCTGAACCGACGGATGCCAGAATAAAGCCCCATCGGCTCGCAAAGTTTTTGGTGTTCTTCATGTTTTCTCCCATCCAGGTGAAAAAATAACCGCGTAAGCATTCCTCGGCTCACGCGGGCATCAGCCTGTCTCTCATCAGATTTTGTACGCAGGATACACAACGCATGAAAATCCTGCTCTTATATTTTATACATTTTAATGCCGCTGCACAAAAAAGTCAAGCGCTCGAGCGGTTTATATTATGGTTGTTCCAGCTTTTTCCTCACCGGCGCGCGTTCTTCCCGCACCGCGGCGCAAGGGTCTCGTAACAGCATCGCAGTAGATTTGTTCACATCTTTTATGATATGATCGCCGCACCCAAAGGAAAATGAGCCGTCACAGGAGGATCATGATGAGCGCCTGCATTTTTTTCGCTTCCGACGCGCCGCTGCCGGAGGTCTTTCCTCCGCCGGAGTACGACTACCTCGCCATCAACGTGGACGACGGTACGATCGACGACGGCGGCGCAGACGACAACTTCTCGCTGCGCACTTACCCAGACAGTTTTCTCTATACCGACAAAGCTTTCGCCGTCTGCCTCGACTGGGCCTACTTCACCGAAGGCCGCGCGCGGCAGCTGATCGACTACATTGGCTCTGCCCTCGAATCCGCGCCCTGCGTGGAGCTCTGGCACGTCTGGCAGGGCGGCTTTTACTCGTTCGAGAAGCGCCCTGTCATTCACCGCGCTGCTGTGCGATTTGATGAATTCGTCGTAGACGATCTGCGCGAGCTCGGCGAAACTGACCTCTGGAACAACAAGGAGACAAACCGGTTATCATTTTACTGCCTGACCTTCACACGGTGAGCAGTATTTTCCATACTTTACAAAACAAGGTGACTCCCCTGTCTCATTGCACCACATTCGCCGAAGCAGGCCGCCTTGTGGACGCTGGCCGTCGTGCACCGTTTCTCCTGACGCTGTGTGAGGAGGATGAAAACGAGCTGCACATCACCATCTGCTGCGCTAAAGCGGAGCCAAATGCACAGACTCCGTCCACAGGAAATGCCGCCCTCGACGACATTCTCGCGCACTGTACGCCGCTGTGCTCCGATGAAAACGCCAAGATCGAGCTCATCTTTGAAAATTACCTGCTCTATCAGGTGCGCAACGAATCCTACTGCGTATTTGACGCAGACGAAGTCCGCAGCGGCACCTATCTTTACACGTTCGAACGGTCCAAGCTGCTCGACTATCTTCCCCATGCCATTGATGTCCATCTTATACCCGATGGAACGGACGCTCCCGCATCGTGGAAGCACTACGGCATTTACACGCAGAATCAGATCATCGACATCGTTGCCCCGTCCGAGCCCACGGTGCGCACGTCCTTTTGACGTACACGCGCATATATTATGTCAACAGATGTTCTATTCCATAAGACAGTCAAAAAGAAAAAGCCCGTGTCTTGTGACACGGGCTTTTTGAACCTCGCAGTAGGGTGAGATTACTTGATCTCGACCTTCGCGCCAGCCTCTTCGAGCTGCTTCTTGAAGTTCTCGGCATCCTCCTTGGACACGCCCTCCTTCAGAGCCTTCGGAGCGGACTCGACGAAAGCCTTGGCCTCGGCCAGACCCAGGCCAGCGATCTCGCGGACAGCCTTGATGACCTTGATCTTGGCAGCAGCGTCGAAACCGGCGAGGACGACGTCAAACTCGGTCTTCTCCTCGGCAGCGGGGGCAGCACCGCCGGCAGCGGGAGCAGCCATAGCAGCGGCGGAAACGCCGAACTCTTCCTCGAGAGCGTGGACGAGCTCAGAGAGCTCCAGGACGGTAAGGCCCTTGATTTCTTCGATCATAGCGGTAACTTTCTCGCTCATTGTAATGATCCTCCAATTTTAAGATATTTGTTTTAGTTTTTGAGTTGGGTGCAGACGATTACTCTGCGGAAGCTTCCTCGGCGGGAGCACCGTTCTTCTCGGCGATCTGCTTGAGGACGCAAGCCAGGCCCGAAATGGGAGCCAGCATGGTGCCAAGCACCTGTGCCTGCAGGACAGGCAGTGCGGGGATCGCGGCCAGAGCATTGACGGTGGCCATGTCGACGACCTTGCCGTCCATGAAGCCGCCCTTGATCTCGAACTTACCGTTGAGCTTCTTGGCAAAGTCAGCGATCACGCGCGCGGGGGCGACGGGATCGGCAGCGATGGCAAGAGACGTGGTACCGTTCAGCTGATCATCGAGCTCATTGAGGCCGACGTTGTTGAAAGCAAAGCGGAGCAGGGTGTTCTTGACAACTGCATACTCGACATCGTTCTTACGGCACTCAGCGCGGAGCTCGGTGTCTTCCGCGACGGTGATGCCCTTGTAGTCAACGATAACGCCGGCAGCTGCGCCCTGCAGCTTCTCGGTCAGAGAGGCCACGATCGCCTGCTTTTCAGACAGAACTTTTGCGTTAGGCATTTCTTGAGTTCACCTCCATTGGATTTTGCGGCACGCCTCGCGTGCCAGGGGAAAGAGGCGTTCTAAAAAGGAAACCGTCCTCATGCAGGACATGAGGACGGTAAAGCAATCAATAAATGTTTGCCATCCTCGGCAGGACTTACGAGACGAATCTCACCTGCTGTCTTTGGAACGCTCTAATAGTATATCCAGAGTTGGCAGCATTGTCAACCCCAAATATCGTTTTTTCCGCAAAATACCCCATATTTGCGCCGCGCACAGCGCAAATCATTTTTCTGACGACATGCGCGCCAAAAATAATCCAATTTGATTTTTCTGACGACATGCGCGTCAGAAAATACCGCGGCTCAGCCGCGATCGCGCGGCGACACCAGTTCGCAAACTGGTGAGGGGGAATCTAAAGGGGGGACAGCGTCCCCCTCTTTAAGTTTTCTTAGATCTTTGCGGTGTTCATCTTGACGCCGGGGCCCATGGTGGAGGCGGCGACGCAGGACTTGATATACTGGCCCTTGGAAGCGGCGGGCTTGGCCTTGATGATAGCACCCATGAGAGCGTTGAAGTTCTCAGCGAGCTTCTCGGGGCCGAAGGAAACCTTACCGATGGGGCAGTGGATGATGTTGGTCTTGTCGAGACGATACTCGACCTTACCGGCCTTGGACTCCTGAACAGCCTTGGCAACGTCGGGAGTGACGGTACCGGCCTTCGGGGACGGCATCAGGCCCTTAGGACCGAGCACCTTACCGAGACGGCCGACAACACCCATCATGTCAGGGGAAGCGACGACGACGTCGAAGTCGAACCAGTTTTCCTTCTGGATCTTCTCGACGAGGTCCATCTCGCCGACATAGTCAGCGCCGGCAGCCTTGGCAGCCTCGGCCTTGTCGCCCTTGGCGAAGACGAGAACGCGGACGTTCTTGCCGGTGCCGTTGGGGAGGACGATGGCGCCGCGGACCTGCTGGTCAGCGTGACGGGAGTCGACGCCCAGCTTGACGTGCAGCTCGACGGTCTCGTCGAACTTCGCGGAAGCGGTCTTGCAGATCAGGCCGAAGCCCTCTGCGGCGTCATACTGAGTGTTCTTTTCGATCTGCTTTGCAGCATCCTGATACTTTTTACCTCTAAACATTGTTCACACCCTCCTTATTCTTCGACGACAACGCCCATGGAGCGTGCGGTACCGGCGATCATGCTCATCGCGGACTCGAGAGTGCTCGCGTTGAGGTCACGCATCTTCATCTCAGCGATCTTCTGGACAGAGGCCTTGGAAATGGTAGCGACCTTGGTCTTGTTGGGGACGCCGGAGCCAGACTCGATGTTGCATTCCTTCTTGATGAGGACGGCAGCGGGAGGAGTCTTGGTGACGAAGGAGAAGGAACGGTCGGCATACACCGTGATGACAACGGGGATGATGAGGCCCATGTCGTTCTTGGTGCGCTCGTTGAATTCCTTGGTGAACGCAGCGATGTTGACGCCGTGCTGACCGAGCGCGGGGCCAACGGGGGGTGCGGGAGTTGCTTTGCCTGCAGGGATCTGCAGCTTAACGTAACCGGTGATCTTCTGTGCCATGAGAGGCACCTCCTTAATATTGAATGTGGTAACGACCGGCGATTCCGGCCGCTCTTGGCGAGACTGAACGTCTCTCCCACGTTTGCCGCATACGCGGCTCATCGCTTTTAGCGGTGATTACGGTTCTACGACCTCGACCTGATCGAGCTCCAGCTCGACCGGCGTTTCGCGCCCGAACATGGACACGACCACGCACACCTTGTTTTTCTCTGCGTCGATCTCTTCGACCGTGCCGAGGAAGGACGAAAGCGGGCCGTCGGTGATCTTGACCTGATCGCCGACATTGTAGCGCACGACGATCTCTCGCCGTTCCATGCCGAGCGCCAGGACTTCCTCTTCCGTCAGAGGAATGGGTTCATTGTTCGCCGTGCCGACAAAGCCGGTCACGCCGCGAATGTTGCGGATCAGATGCCAGGTGTCGTCCGTCATGATCATCTTGACGAGCACGTAGCCCGGGAAGACCTTGCGTTCGACTTCCTTCGTCTCGCCCGAGTCGGTCACTTCCGTGACGGTCTCCAGCGGGATCTGGATATCGAGGATCATGTCCTCCAGATGACGGTTGGCGACGAACTTCTCGATGGCCGTCTTGACTGCGTTTTCATAGCCGGAGTAAGTATGCGCAACATACCACTTAGCATTATCAGCCATGACTGCTCTCCTGTCAGCCCGCGAGACCGATCAGCAGGTGCACTGCGGAAACGGCCACATAGTCGAAGATCCAGATGCAGGCGCCGACGGCGAGGGAGCACAGCAGCACAGTGCCGGTGTTCTTCGCAGTGGTGGATGCGGTGGGCCATACGACCTTTTTCAGTTCGCTTCTCATTTCACGGAACCACTTGCTGCGGTCCTTTTTCTTCTTTTCTTCTGCCATGTTTCAACAGCCTTTCCTAATTACTTGGTCTCGGTGTGGACGGTGTGCTTCTTGCAGAAGGGGCAGTACTTGTTCAGCTCAAGCTTGTCCGGGGTGTTCTTCTTGTTCTTCATCGTGTTGTAGTTTCTCTGCTTGCACTCGTTGCATCTGAGCGTGATCTTAATGCGCATCTAACGGCACCTCCTTATTTACTCAGCTCCGTTTGCCAAAAGCGGCATGAAGCTGGCGATTGCCTCCCTGCTCTCAAATTTGAGGGGTGCTTTTCCCATGCGTGCCGAGAAGCAAAAGCGCGCGCAAAAAGAAAGCCCTCTTTCACAGGTAAGTAAGATGATACCACATGTCATGTCCAGCCGTCAAGCACTTTTTGCACGTTTTTGCAGAAAATCGCGCAGATTTTGCTCTCTTTCCCCTGTTTTTTCTCTCCCGCTGCCTCTCTTGACGCGATTTTTTCCGTTTCCGCACGCCACTTCCCTGCCCCGCGCTTGCTTTTTGGGTGAAAATCCTGTATGCTGGCAGTCAAAAGAAACGCTCAGGAGGCACTTTTATGAAAATCATGGCCATCGACTACGGCGACGCGCACACCGGCGTCGCGATCTCCGATCGCACGCTGACGCTCACTGGATTTTCGACCGTTATCACCGCGTACCGGCCCGAAGCGGTCATCGAAAAGCTGCTGCCGCTCATCTCCGAGCACGAGGTCTCAGAGCTCGTGCTCGGCCACCCACTCAACATGGACGGCACGCGCGGCCCCCGCGCAGAAAAGGCCGAGGGCTTTGCCGAGATGCTGCGCGAGGCCACGTCGCTCCCCGTCACGCTCTGGGATGAGCGCCGCACGACCGTCGACGCGCACAATATTCTATTGAATAATGGCAAGCGCGCCAAGGAGCGCAAGAAAACCGTCGACGCCGTCGCAGCGAGCCTGATGCTTGAAGGTTACTTAACCTTCAAAAAACGTCAAGGGTAACATATCACAGCGCGGCAGCGCTGTACTTTGTTCCCCTGCGCCGCGCAGGGGAGCGGGACCAAAGGGGCCATTCTCTTTCGCAAAAGAGAATGGCCCCTTTGAAACCCCAAGAGAAAGGCTTCCATTGCAAGCGAGCAGCTCGAAGAGCTGCAATGCTTGCCGATTGCACTGCCCATAGCGCGGCATTGCCGCGTTTGGTGTTGCTATACGATTTGCCGCTGCTTCTATCATCCGCTGCCGCTCTGCTCATCTTGTAGAAGTGCGCAGTAATTCCCGTCTATCGGGGCACTCCACAATGCGGCGAGCGAAGCAATGCCGCTATTTCGCACGCAGTCTGCCGCCGAGAAAACGTCACTCGCGCCTCACGATAGTAAGGCGCGGTTGAAAACGGTGACGAATCGCAGGGATTCATGGCGAAGCCATGTACACCGCACCCACACTGCGCAGCGCGTGCAGCCCTTCAAGCTGCAAACCCGCAATGGCGGGGTCAAGGGGCAGAGCCCCTTGCGTTCTCTTGGGGTCCAAGGGGGATATTCTCTCACGTGAGAGAATATCCCCCTTATCCGCAGCCCCACACGGTGTGGGGAAAAGCCGCAGTCTCTTCGGGCTGCTCCCCCTCCGCGCCATGCACGGAAAAAGAGAGGACTTCTCTTTCGAGAAGCCCTCTCTTTTTACTTATTTTCTGCTGTGCAGAAGCAATTATTCCGCTTCCTGCATCGCCTTTGCGGCAGCGACAGCCTTCGCCTGTGCGTCGGCGGAACACTGCTCGTAGCGCACGAAGTGCATCACGAACGAGCCGCGGGACTGGGTCATGGAGCGCAGGTCAATGGCGTAGCTCATCAGCTCTGCCTCGGGGCACTCGGCCTCGATGACCTGCTCGCCGTTGCCGGTCGGGGTCATGCCCATGACGCGGCCGCGGCGCTTGTTGAGATCGCCAAGGATATCGCCCATGTACTGGTCGGGCACCGTGACCTTGAGCTCGCACACCGGCTCGAGCAGGACCGGGGACGCCTCGGGCATGGCTGCCTTGTAGGCGAGGTTCGCCGCGGTCTTGAACGCGATCTCGGACGAGTCGACCGGGTGATAGGAGCCATCGTAAAGGACGGCCTTGAGGTTCACGACGGGATAACCCGCGAGCGGGCCGTGGACGCAGGCCTCGCGCAGACCCTTTTCGACCGCGGGGAAGAAGTTCTTGGGGACGCTGCCGCCGAAGACTTCCTCGGCGAAGACCATCTCTTCGCTCTCCTCGTTGGGCTCGAAGCGGATCCAAACGTCACCGAACTGGCCGCTGCCGCCGGTCTGCTTCTTATGACGGCCCTGCTTGGAGACCGTCTTGCGGATCTTTTCACGGTAGGGCACGCGCGGCGTGTCGAGCACGACCTCGACGCCGAAGCGGCTCTTGAGCTTGTTGACGAGCACGTCGATCTGGATGTCGCCCGCGCCGGAGACGACCATCTGGTGCGTTTCGGCGTTGTTGACGACGCGGAAGGACGGATCTTCCTCGTTCAAGCGGTTGAGGCCCTGGGCCATCTTGTCCTCCTGGCCGCGGGTCTTGGGCGCGATGGCGACGCTGTAGCAGGGCTCATCGAACGGGATGGGCTCGATCTTGACGACCTTGCGCGGCTCGCAGAGCGTATCGCCGGTCTTGACCTTGTCCATCTTGGCGATGGCGCCGATGTCGCCGCAGGTGAGCTCCTTGACCTCGGTATACTTCTTGCCCTTGGGGATGTACAGGCGGCCGAGCTTCTCGGTCTCGCCGGTGCGGGCGTTGACCATGGGCATATCGGGCTTGATGGAGCCGGAGAGCACCTTGACGTAGGAGTACTTGCCGTACTGGTCGGAAATGGTCTTGAAGACGAACGCGGTCGGCAGTGCGCCGGGCGCGACGACAAACTCGGAGAACTCGCCGTCCTCATTTTCGGCCATCAGGGCGCGGGCGTCCTGCGGCTTGGGAAGAAGCTCGACGATGGTATCCATCAGGATGCGCGTGCCCATGCCCTGAATGGCGGAGCCGCACACGACAGGGAAGAGGGACAGGTCCTTGACGCCCTGGCGCAGGCCATGGATCATCTCGGCATAGGTGAAGTCTTCACCGGCGAAGAACTTTTCCATAAATTCCTCGCTCGTCTCGGCGACGGACTCCTTGAGCGCGTCGTAGAGCTCATCGAGCACGGGCTTTTTGTTCTCAGGCACTTCGATCTCGACGCGGCCGCCGCCGGGGCCGAACTCGAATGCGCGCTTATGCAGCACGTCGATGATGCCGATGACCTTCTTGCTCTCGTCCCAGATGGGGGCGACAACGGGGGCGATGTTCTTGCCGAAGCGCTCGCGCAGCGTGTCGAACGCGGCGTTGTAGTCGGAGTTCTCCTCGTCGGTCTTGGAGATGTAGAGCAGACGGGGGAGAGAGTTCTTCTCGCAATATTTCCACGCCTTTTCCGCGCCGACGCTCATGCCGGCCTTGGCCGAGCAGACGATGACGGCAGCGTCGGCAGCCTGAACGGCCTCCGCGACCTCACCGGCGAAGTCGAAGCCGCCGGGCACGTCGAGCACGTTGATCTTGCAGCTGTCGTATTCCACGGGAGCCACGGCCAGAGAAATGGAGATCTGGCGGCGGATCTCTTCGGGATCGTAGTCACAAACGGTATTGCCGTCGGCAATTCTGCCCAGACGGTCCGTGCCGCCGGTGAGATACAGCATGCTCTCAGCGAGGGTGGTCTTGCCGCTGCCGCTGTGGCCAAGCAGCACGATATTGCGGATGTCTTTTGCACTCATAATGGGTCAGTCTCCTTCCGAAAATCGTAAATCCCAGATCGGCTCGCGCCATAAGGTGGGATAATACTCAATGCAGAAATGATATCATGTTTTTCTCTCCATTACAACCATATTTTTCCGCAAATTTTCGTTTTCTTCGTTCGAAGTGTCAATAGCGATCGCTGAGCAGGGCGTCGACCAGCGCGCTGAGCGACCACAAAAGTACGTAAATGAGCAGAGAAAGCGGCGTGAGCACGTTGTATGCGCCGACAAAAGTTAAATAAAATGCAAGGAGCGTCGAGGCCGTGGCGGCTAAAAATGCAAGCACCGTGCACCGCTTGGCGGACGCGCAGAGCCGCTTGCTGCCGAGCACGACCTCGGCATACGGCATGAGGCCCTCGCGCATGAGCAGCGCATACGGCCGCCCGCCGCCGCGCTCGGAGAGCGCCAAGCGCGTCGAGAGCTTAGGGTAGACCGCGCGTGCGTCGGTGCCGAACTTGCGCTTTAAGAGCGCAGGGGTGATGTTGCCGTCGCGCACGGCGAGCACAGGCGTGATGCGGCTGTGGTGCAGGGCGTGGAGCGCCCAGTCGACATTTTCCGCGGGCATGTACTTCACGGCGAACACCGCGATGAGCGTGCCGTCGACCGAGAGGAACACGCCGGTCTTGAGGCCTAAGTTGCGCGGCAGGTTCACGCCGCGCTTTCTCATAAAGCCCGCCGTGCCGAAGAGCACCGTTTCGCCGTGGATGCGGCCGCCGACGCCGCCCTCTTCGTAAAAGTCGACGTCCTCGACCTGCTCGCGGAAGCCGCCGTCGCTGGCGAGAAGATTGTCAAAAAGGCGGCTCAGACCGCTCTCGGACGCGTGGGCCATCGTCGCGGCGTAGGAGATGACCTTGCCGCTCTCCTCGCCGAAAACCTTGAGCCCGCCGAGCGTGATCGTTCCTGGCGGGAACAGGTCGCCGTCGGTCAGAATGACGCAGTTGCTCCGGCGGATGGCGTCCGCGCCGGAAAAGCCCGCCACGGCGCTGCCGCTTTTGGCAAGCCGCGCGGCAATGCGCTTGAGCGGCAGCGCGCACACCATCGGAAACGCGAGCAGGTTCGCGCTCGCGAGCATCACCGAGAGGTTCCACGCAAGCAGCGCGTTCTGCTTTGTCTCGAGCGTCGAGAGCACGCCGAACACGACCGCCGCCGCGAGGAAGACCGGCAGCAGCACGCTCTGCCAGCGCGAATAGGGGGCGTTTGCGCGTGCGGAATTCGAAAATCCGCCCGGCAGGCCCACGCGCTTGGCCGCGCCCCCTGCCGTCACGGTGACGATATACGGCGCATTGCCGATGGCCGCGATGCGGAACGTGTCATACATGCCGTGCAGACGCAGACTTTCGCCCAGCAGCGCGCAGTAGACCGACATCGCCCCCAGCACCGGCAGCGGCAGCGACAGCGCCGCGCGTGCGGGAAGAAAAGCGTAGAGCGCCGTATCGAGCAGCGTGACAAGGCATAGAAGCATCGTCAAAAAGCCCGACATGACTTTTCCCTGTTTGAGCGAGCGCAGCGCGCCCGCAAAAATGCGCCAGCCGATGGCGCAGACGATCGCCTCGACCGCCAGCAGCGGCAGCGCGCGGATCATCGGATCAGCGGTGTACGCCTCCGGCAGGATGGAAAAATGCTCCAGCACCGCCATGACGCACAGCAAAAGCGTGAAAATACCCGCCCCACGGCGCGCCTTCGTCGCGCCAGAGAGCTGCGCGCGGTAGTCGGAGAGCGTTTCGGTCAGCGGCGGCTCGGGGAGCTCGGGTTCAGGCTCTTCGAATTCTTCTTTCTCGTCCTCTTCCTCCTCCGCGTCGTCGTAGAGCTGCTCGGTGTCGCGCATCTTGCGGCGGGAGAACAAACCGCGGCGCGGCGGCTCCTCCTCGATAATCGTGTCCTCGCGCTCGGAGAGCGCCTCCTGCACGGTCTGGGCCAGGATGTCCTGCAAGCTCATGGACTTGGGCTCGTCGTCCTGCGGCGGTTCTTCTTCGGGAGTTTCTTCCGGCTCGGCTTCCACCGGCTCTTCGGCCTTTTTCGCGCCGGGGAAGGGGATGACGGGGATGCGGGCGGTCTCATCCGCCGTATCGTCCACGCTCTCTTTCGCCGTCTCCGCCTTTTTCGGCAGAGGGACGACCTTTGCCGACTGCTTTTCCTCCGCGGGCGGCTCGCTTGCTTTTTCTTCTGCTTCCGGCTGCGCGGGCGTGCCGCTGCCGTACTCGGCCAGAATGCTCTCGAGCGTGAATTCCGCGTCCTCGTCCATGCTGCGGGCCGTGTTTTTCAGCAGCAGCTCGGAGTCGGCGAGCGTTTCTTCAAATTCAAGGTCTTTGGGGTCCATATCGTTCCTTCTTTACCGTCACTGCCCCAAGCGCTGGCGCACCGCCTCGTAGAGGAGGATGGCCGCCGCCGCGGAGGCGTTGAGCGACGAAATTTTACCCTTCATCGGGATGCTGACGAGGAAGTCGCACTTTTCGCGCACCAGTCTCGTCATGCCGTCGCCCTCGCTGCCGATGACGATGGCCGCGGGGCCCTTGAGGTCCGCGGAGTAGAGGTCGCTCGTGCCCTCGGCCGCCGTGCCGAAGACCCAGACGCCTTCTTTTTGCAGCTGCTCCAAAAGTGCGGGGATGTTCGGCACGCGCGCGACGGGCACATAGCTCACCGCACCCGCGCTCGTCTTGGCGACAATGCTCGTGAGGCCCGCGCTGCGGCGCTTGGGGATGACGACGCCATGCGCGCCCGCGCACTCCGCCGTGCGGATGATCGCGCCTAAGTTATGCGGGTCGGAGATCTCGTCGCAGACGACGATCAAGGGGTTCTCGCCCTTTTCGCGCGCGATGTTCAAAATATCCTCAACGCTGACATATTCGCGCACGCTCGTGAGCGCGATCACGCCCTGATGGGCGTGCGTGCGAGACATGAAGTCGAGCTTGCGCTTGTCCGCGTCCACGACGACCACGCCCGCGGCGCGGGCGGTGGAGGCAATGTGGCCGAGCGTCTTATCGGTCTCGCCCTTCTGGATGAAAATTTTGTCGATGGTCGTGCCCGCGCGCAGCGCTTCGATCACGGCGTTGCGGCCCTCGATGATGCCGTCGGCCTCCGCGTCCTGCACGCGCGCGGTCTTTTCCTTGCGTTCCTTATCCATAAAAGAAATTTCTCCTTGTGACAAATTTTTATAGAATATTCCATTGCAACTATAACACAGAACAAGGGCAAGATAAAGAGGGCGCAAAGCAAAAGTTCATCGAAAATTCACCGTAGAAAACTTGTGCGATTTTCTTATATATGGTATAGTTGAAATCACTAATTCAAAAAGTGCGCATCTTCGCATTTTTCTGTCTCCCGACAGGAGGAACAACATGGAGCCAAACAACAGAAACAACCGCAATCGCGGCGACAAGAACCGCCGGCGCGGCGGGGGAATGTGGTCGATCGTCCTATGGGCGCTGCTACTGACGATTGGCGTGAACTACCTCTCCGTCATGCTCGACCAGGCCCGCACCGCCGAGTCTTCGTGCGAGATCGCATACAGCGAGCTTGTCGAACTCGTGGAGGAGGGGAAGGTCAAGTCCATCGAATTCGGCGACACGGTCTTCACCATCACGCCGGTCGACGGCTTTACCTACACGGATGACGACGGCAAGAGCTATGATCAGAACTATACGCTCTTCACCACCATCATTCCCGACGCGACGGAAAAGCTGATCACCCTGTGCGATGAGCACGGCGTGACCTACACCAAGCCCTATCAGCCGCCCGTTTCGCCGATCCTCACGTTCATGGTGAGCTATATTCTGCCCACGGTGCTGATGGTCGGCGCGTTCATGCTGCTGATGAACTTCATCACGAAAAAGTCCGGCGGCATGGGCGGGATCGGCGGCATCGGCAATGTCGGCAAGGCCAACGCCAAGGTCTACATGGAAAAATCCACCGGCGTGACGTTCGCGGACGTCGCCGGTCAGGACGAAGCGAAAGAATCGCTCGTCGAGATCATCGACTTTCTGCACAACCCCGAAAAATACACCGCCATCGGCGCGAAGATCCCCAAGGGTGCGCTGCTCGTCGGCTCTCCCGGTACGGGTAAGACGCTGCTGGCCAAGGCCGTGGCGGGCGAGGCGAAGGTGCCGTTCTTCTCGATCTCCGGCTCTGACTTTGTCGAGATGTTCGTCGGCGTCGGCGCGAGCCGCGTGCGCGACCTCTTCGCCGAGGCGTCGAAGGTCGCCCCCTGCATCATCTTCATCGACGAGATCGACACCATCGGCAAATCCCGCGACGGCAGCCGCTACGGCGGCGGCAACGACGAGCGCGAGCAGACGCTCAACCAGCTGCTCGTCGAAATGGACGGCTTTGACCCGAGCAAGGGCGTCA
>ERZ839767.365-NODE-365-length-80168-cov-12.269532_pt1 | contig 80168 bp, 82 predicted proteins | sample MGYA00519879_ERZ839767 | MGnify/ENA primary metagenome ERZ839767 (study PRJEB31850, sample SAMEA3708852) | human gut metagenome | biome: human gut; feature: human-associated habitat; material: faeces | place: China | collected 2014 ...
GATCCGTCCGGGATCTCTGGGATCAATCACTTCTTGGGCAGGTGCGGCAATCTTAGCCGCTTGAAGTGAACCTTTTCTTCTGCGCGGTTCCAGAGTAACCAATTTCTCCAAATCAGTTTCACCAGGCGGAAGTTTTCCCAAAGTCTCGGTCGAGATTCTTCTGCTGTTTTTAATCTTTGGATCGTAAACGCTGACGACTCTTTGAACATAAGTCCAACCGTCTTTTCGTTTCGCACGAATGATAGAAGTGTGCTCTTTTGGGGTATCAGATCTGGGTCTTGACATAGCAATCACCTTATGTTGATCTCTAATATTATACTATTCATCACGATAAAAGGCAAGCACTTTTCCTAATAAATTCATGCAATTATCAGAAATTTTCGCAGATATTATTCAGATTTTTTATTAATATCGTGCGTCGAACCTGCCGGGCGGCGTTGTCTATGACATCAACGATTCTTCGATCGTTAAACCGCTCAACAGCTTCAATGAAGATGTGGAAACGTTGGTCAGCATCGGCCGTATCTACAAGGCAGATTCTTTAGCCGATTTGGCTAAACAGCTCGGCATGCCTGCTGATAAGCTCGAAGCAACAGTGGCTGAATTCAATAAGATGGTTGAAGCCAAGAACGATCCGAAGTTCGGACGCAAACTCTTTGACCGTCCGATCGTTAAACCTCCTTTCTATGCCACACCGCGTGCACCTTCTATCCACCACACCATGGGCGGTCTGCAGATTTCGACCAATGCCCAGGTTTTGGATAAGAAAGGTAAGCCGATCCCCGGTCTTTATGCTGCCGGTGAAGTGACAGGCGGCATCCATGGTTCTAACCGTTTAGGCGGTAATGCCACGGCTGACGTTTTAACGTTTGGCAGAATTGCAGCGAAGTCCGCTGTTGCTCATAAGTAAGAAAGAGTCAAATAATTGACGAATGCGGCCGGAGTTTCCGGCCGCTTATTTTTCTGCATAACAAAACAGATCCCTAAGGACCTGTTGGCAATGAATTGCTCTAACGCAGATTAAGCGTTATGGGCGGCCATTTTCTCTTTAACAAGTTCGGCCACGACTTTGACGCCCTGATCAATCTTTTCCGGAGGTACCGTTACGAAGGACAGACGCATCTGGTTGAACTTCGGTTCATTGGCATAGAAAGCTGAGCTCGGAACATAAGCGACTTTTCTGTCGAGCGCTTCTTTCATCATGTCGTCGGTGTTGATGTATTCGGGCAGTGTGACCCAAATGAACATGCCGCCGTCAGGCTTGGTCCAAGTTGTGCCTTCGGGGAAGTAACGCTCTAAAGCATCGAGCATGCAGTGGCACTGAGTTCTGTAAAGAGCGCGGACATCCGGCATATGCGACTTCATGAGGCCCTCATCCAGGCAGCGTGCTGAAATCAGCTGAGTGAAAGTAGATGTGTGGAGGTCAACGGCCTGCTTAATCGTTGTCAGCGGGTCAAGCGCAGCCTTCGGTCCGATGATGTATCCGAGACGGAAGCCCGGAGACAGGACCTTGGAGAAAGTTCCCATCGTCAGAGTACGTTCCGGTGCATAGCAGCGAATCGGCTTCGGAGGCTGACGGTCATACCAAAGTTCGCCGTAGGGGTTGTCTTCCAAAATCCAGAAATCGTATTCGCGAGCTTTTTCAGCCAGTTTCTTACGTTTTTCTTCGGTAATTGTGATGCCAGTCGGATTCTGGAAAGTCGGCATGACGTAGGCAAAACGAATGCCGCTGAATTCAGGTCCGATTAAATCCGGGTTCAAACCATGTTCGTCGGTCGGCAGAGTGACAAATTCAGGACGCTGAAGTTTGAATGCAGACAAGGCACCGAGGTAAGTCGGATCTTCGACGGCGACCTTAGAACCTTCGTCAATATAAGCAAGGGCCATCAAGTCCAGAGCTTGCTGAGAACCGGAAACGATTTGAATGCAGTCAGGATCGACCGGAGCGCCTAATTCAGCTTCATGGGCGGCAATGGCCTTTCGGAGGGCGGGTTCGCCTTCGGTGCTGGAATACTGCAAAGCACGGGTGCCTTCGGTTTCTAAAACCCAGTCAGTGGCTTTTTCAATGGCTTTGACCGGGAAGCTCTTAGGAGAAGGAAGACCGCCGGCAAAGGAAATGACATCGGGCTGGCTGGCCAGTTTGAGGAGTTCACGAATAATGGAACGCTGAGAGGATCTTGCGCGGATCGATTTTGGAGGTGTTAAAGAATTGTCAGACATAGTGCGCATTCCTGCGATAAATAAAAACATCGGAGCCAAAAGGCTCCAAAAAATAAAGACCTTGTAATTGAGCTGTTTGTGGCAGCCTTTATTGCGGGTATCGGAAAACCAAAATGGGCAGAAGTGGTGATAATCACTCCCCTTATTGCCCGCATTCAGAAAATCTTACATCAGCAGAGGTTGAAAATACGAAAAGTGACACCAAATAGTGTCATAAGCCTGAATTATTAAAAAGAGGTATCGCTTAATGTCTGAAAACAAGAAAGAGACGCTCGGTTTCCAAACCGAGGTGAAACAGATGCTCCATTTAATGGTGCATTCTCTTTATTCCAACCGCGAGATTTTCTTGCGTGAATTGGTGTCCAACGCTTCGGACGCCATCGACAAGCTGCGTTTTGCCGCAATCGACAATCCTTCTTTACTTGCCGACGATCCGCATCCTTCGATTCGAGTCGGTGTAGACGAACAGAAGCAGGAAATCACGGTCAGTGACGATGGTATCGGCATGACGCGTGCAGAAGTAATCGAACACTTAGGTACGATCGCCAAGAGCGGTACAAGAGAATTCTTTGCCCGCTTATCCGGAGATCAGAAGAAAGATTCTCAGCTTATCGGACAATTTGGTGTCGGTTTTTATTCTTCCTTCATCATCGCCGACAAGGTAACCGTCATTACTCGTAAAGCCGGAGATCCGGCCGATGCCGCCACCAAGTGGGAAAGCAACGGAGAAGGCGAGTTTACGGTAGAAAACACGACTCGCGACCATTTCGGTACAGACGTCATCCTCTCTGTAAAGAGTGAGGATCGCGATCTCGTGAGCAAGTATCGTCTGCGCACGATCCTTCAGCGCTACTCCGACCATATCTCCACGCCGATCTTAATGGGCAAGGATGAATATAAGGACGATAAGGTCATTGATACCGGAGAATGGGAAGCCATCAACACCGGGGCAGCGCTTTGGGCTCGTCCGAAGAACGAAATTACGGAAGATCAGTACAAAGAGTTCTATCACCACGTTTCTCACGACTCTACCGATCCGCTTTGCTGGACGCACAACAAGGTCGAAGGCAAGAACGAGTACATCCAGCTCTTGTATGTACCTTCTGCCGCCCCGTTTGACCTTTGGGACAGAGAAAATGTGCACGGCGTGAAACTCTACGTTAAACGTGTCTTCATTATGGATGACACGAACCAGCTGCTTCCGCACTATCTCCGTTTCATTAAAGGCGTGATCGATTCTGAAGATCTTCCGCTGAACGTCAGCCGTGAAATTCTTCAGCAGACCCGCGACCTTCGCATCATCCGCGACGGTACGACAAAGCGTGTTCTTTCCATGCTCGAAGACCTTGCCGCCAACAGAGCTTCTGATTACGACAAGTTCTGGGCTTTGTTCGGCAATGTGCTGAAAGAAGGCCTCGGTGAAGATCCGACAAACAAAGAGCGCATTGCCAAACTTCTGAGATTCGTTTCTACCGGCAGCGAAGGCAAAGCCGATGTTACGCTTGAAGGTTACATCAGCCGCATGAAGACCGGTCAGGATACCGTCTACTACGTCATCGGTGATACACCTGAAGCAGCCGCCAAGAGCCCGCTGCTCGAACTCTTCAAGAAAAAAGACATCGAAGTGCTTCTTCTCAGCGGCCCGATCGATCGCTGGATGATGCAGTTCTTGACGGAGTTCCAGGGCAAGAAGCTTGTCAATATCGCTAAGGGCGATCTTGATCTCGGCGATTTGGCCGACAAGGAAGAAAAAGAAGAGAAGGAAAAGGTGCAGGCAGAATACAAACCGCTCGTCGACGAATTCAAAGCCGCTTTGGGCGACAGCGTCGAAGATGTTCGTATGACCTTGCGTCTGACAGATTCTCCTTCCTGCATCGTGACGGACCCAAACGGCTTAGATCCTGCTTTTGTTCGTATGATGAAAGCAGCCGGTCAGGACGTTCCCGAACCGAAACCTATTCTTGAACTGAACCCGAACAATCCTCTGGTTTCCAGATTGAAAGAACAGGGTGCCTTCTCTCCTGAATGGGCCAAGCTCTTCCTTGAACAGGCTCAGCTGATGGAGGGTGAGCAGCTAAAAGACCCCGCCGGATTCATTAATCGTATGAACACGATGCTGATGGATACGATCGCTAAAAAGTCCGTGAATTAATCTCGGATAAAAACAGAAACAATAAGCGCAGCTCCAATTTGCTGGGACTGCGCTTAACTTTTTGGTTTCGGCATTAGACTCTTACAAATCCAAAAGGTTACAAGGGCAGGAAATGGCTAAAACTAAGAGAACCCCAGTGGATTTTTCCGAACTCGGAGGCTTCCGTTATCTTCACTTCGGATCTGAATGGATTCAGGGCGGAATGAGGATCAATCGTCCCTATAGCTTGGCGCTTGAATACCAGCAGTACATGCTGGCGCTTCTTTTCTTCCGGCCGGAACCTAAGGATATTTTGCAGCTTGGGCTCGGCGCCGGGGGTCTAGCCAAATATACCTGGAAGTATTTTCCTGAAGCGCACACCAAGGTGGTCGAGATTTCAGAAGATGTCTATATGGCTTCAAGGATGTGGTTCAAAATGCCCGACGATGACGATCACTTGGAAGTCGTTTTTGAAGACTGCAAAAAATATCTAGCAGGGGCCCCAAATACGGCCGACTGGCTGCTGGTGGATATTTATGATGCTGAAGCTTGGGGTCCCGTCTACGACGATGTACCGTTCTACCGGCTTTGCAAGAAAGCACTGAGAGACGGAGGCATTTCTTCTTATAACGTATTCGGCGGGGAAGACTTCACCAAAAGCCTCGACAATATCTCTAAGGCATTTGATGGCCGAGTGCTGGTGATGCCGGACGTTGCAGAAGGCAATCGAATTATTCTTGCTAAGAAAGGCTCGAAAGAAACCTACTCAGTTGAACTTCTTGATCAGAGAGCCGCCGAGCTGCAGGCTTCTAGACATCTTCCGGCTAAGAAAATTTGGAAAAAACTGAAACAGGAAAATAACCTTAAAGGCGAATTCGAGTTTTAGTCTTCAATAGGAAGAAGACGCTTCTTGGGCTTCTTGGGTTCAGGAGGCTCGAGATTTTTTTCTTTGTATTCGCAGTACGGCTCAATCGGGCACTTCCAGCATTCGGGCTTTCTGGCTTTGCAGATATAACGTCCGAGCAGAATGAACCAGTGATGAGCATCTGCACGATAGGGGAGCGGAGTGTATCGCTCCATTTTTTTCTGGACGATTTCAGGCGTTTTGCCCTTTGCATAGCCGGTGCGGTTAGCGACACGGAATACATGAGTGTCCACAGCAATGGTCGGTTTTTCAAATGCAACATTCATGACGACGCTGGCGGTTTTTTGACCGACGCCGGGAAGCTTGATCAGAGAATCAAATTCGGTCGGAACTTGACTGTTGTGATGCTCGATCAAATCCTCACAGAGTTTCATCACGTTCTTGGTCTTACTTCTGTAGAGACCGATGTGCTTGATGATGTCCGTGAATTTTTCCGGGCCTAAATCCAGAATAGCCTGAGGAGTGTTGGCTAAAGGGAAAAGCACTCGAGTGGCTTCATTGACGCTTTTATCCGTCGCTTGTGCAGAAAGCACTACGGCAATCAGCAGTTCAAAATTCGAGTGGTACTCAAGCTCAGTCTTCGGCGTGGGATTGTCCGCTTGAAGGGCTTTAAGAATTTCGAGGCGCTTTTCCTGATTCATTTAAAATTTTCCGTCGAATAAGATTTGCCACGAAGTCACGCTTGTCAGCAGTTAAACTCTTGGCATTGAGGAGATTTTCTTCCTCCTGGCGGATCTTGGCGCGTCTTTGATTTCGTTTCAGGTAATTCTCCTTAGATTGACGAGCGAGATCATCTGTCCATTCGCGGTCAATGCGAACCATGGAGATGCAGTCGACTGGGCAGGCGAGCTGGCATAAACAGCAGCCGTTGCATCGTTCGGCGTCAACGAAATGCATATGTTTCGGGGAGCCGATGATGGCGTCCGTCGGACAGGCGTCCGAGCAAAGTCGGCAGCCGATGCACTTGTTCGGATCGATTTCCGCGATCTCAGGCGGAACATGCACACCGCACTCTTCATTGAGGGAAAGTTCTTCTCGACCTAAAAGGGCGGACAGGCGGGAAATTACCTGAGGGCCTCCCGCCGGGCAGCGATTATGCTGTTCTCCGTTAGCAATGGCCTTTGCATAGTCAGCGCAGTCGTGATAACCGCACTGCCTGCACTGAGTCTGCGGGAGGATTTCTTCAATCTTAGAAATTTCGATCATCACTGCCAAAGGTTTTCTGCGATTAGGTTGCCGGGTTCGCCGCGTCTCGGTGCTTGGAAACCCATAGGTTTAAGCAAAGCGCGGACTTCCTTGATCATGGCAGGGTTGCCGCAAAGAAGCACGCTGGAAAGAGAACTATCGAACTTAACGCCTGCGGTTTCAGCCAAATCACCGGAGCTGATCAAATCCGGAATTCTTCTGGATAAGAACTGTGTTGCTTCTCGTGTGACGATGGGAATATAAACCAGGTTTCTTCCGCTTCCGCCGCCGAGTGAAGAGTCATCCTTGATTTTCTGAATCAGCTGGGTGTAGGTCAGATCTTCAGCCAAACGCACGGAATGGACAAGAACGATCGTAGGCCATTTTTCCCAAACGGATTCTTGGCGAAGAATGCTGAGGAACGGCGCTAAGCCGGTTCCAGTGCTGAGACACCAAAGATTTTGAGAAGCAGGAAGTCTTTCCGGCAGCAGGGAGCCCCAAAGATCGGTTTCCAGCCAAAGTTCAGAGCCCGCTTCCAAGGCGCACAGGCGAGGGGAGACAAGGCCCTGCGGGACTTCGACGATGAAGAATTCAAGGAACGGGTCAGAGGGGACGGAAGCTATGGAGTAGCCTCTGGCGGCGTATTCCGTTTTTCCGTTCTCTTCAATATCCAGTCCCAAACGGACAAACTGTCCGGGCGTGAAGGTAAAGCCTTCCGGTTTGGTCACTCTTATAGAGACCAAACCTTTTCTCCAAACCTGTTTTTGAAGCAGGCGGACTTTGGTGCGATTTTCGGACACGCTTAGAGTTCCTTCTTCAGGTACTGACGCTTATCGAGGACGTCACGCCATTTTTCGGCTTCGTCCGTGTGCGGTTTCATTCTGGTGATGGACGGCCAAACGCGAGCCAGTTCTGCATTTAATGCGATGAATTCCTGCTGATCTTCAGGAACATCTTCTTCAGCCATAATGGCGTTGGTCGGGCATTCAGGAATGCAGACAGCGCAGTCGATGCATTCATCCGGATCGATCACGAGGAAATTCGGACCTTCACGGAAGCAGTCGACCGGGCAAACGTCAACGCAGTCGGTATATTTGCAGAGGATGCAGGGTTCGGTCACTACATGTGCCATTGGAAAACTCCGTTTTCTTAATTCATTACTAAAACTCTGTATTTTAGTAGATTCCGATCTGTAGAGAGCTCATGCCGTAGCCGAATCAAGACTAAGAAATCCGAAACGCTTTGTTAACTGCGGAGCGTGAAGAAGTCTCAACTGAAAAACTCCTCCGTCCTTTCGGTTCGCGCCAACTCGAGACTATAGAATAGGGAACGTAGTTGCCAAGGAGCATGCTGTGATTATTGATTCTTTATTAGATACAGACTTATATAAATTTACGATGATGCAGTGCGTACTGCATCAGTTTCCGGCTGCTCAGGCGGAATATAAATTTAAGTGTCGAAATCCCGGAACCGACCTTCAGGCTGTGATCGGGCCGATCAATGAAGAAATTGATCATTTGTGTGCATTGCATTTTCGCAAGAATGAGCTGGATTATTTGCACAGTCTGCGCTTTATGAAGAGTGACTTCATCGACTTTTTGGAGCTCTTCCACCTTAAGCGCTCAAGTATTGTGGTTAAAAAAGCGGAAGGGAGCGACACCGATATCGAGATCCGTATCCGCGGTCCCTGGCTGCATACCATAATGTTTGAGATTCCGGTTCTCGCTATTGTCAATGAATGCTATTACCGCAAGTTCTATCCCAATCAGGATTTGGCGGAAGGGCGCCGGCGCCTAAAAGCAAAAATTGAGTCCATTAAGGATATTCAGGACATCGGCATTTCTGAATACGGCACCCGCAGACGCTTCTCGAAAGCCTGGCAAGAAGAGGTTATCAAAACCATGCAGGCCACCATGGGTAAGCAGTTCACCGGCACAAGCAATGTTTACTACGCGATGCAGCTCGGTCTCACACCTCTGGGAACCATGGCTCATGAATACCTCCAGGCATGTCAGGCTTTAGGTCCGAGACTTCGGGATTCTCAGAAATACGCCTTCGAAATGTGGGCTAAAGAGTATCGCGGTGACTTGGGAATTGCGCTCTCCGACGTGTACGGCATGAAACCCTTCCTGCTGGACTTCGATATGTACTTCTGCAAACTCTTTGACGGCGCCCGCCATGACTCCGGTGATCCCTTCGAATGGGGCGAACATCTCATCGAGCATTATCGGAAGAACCGCTGCGATCCGAAAACAAAGACATTGATTTTCTCGGACATGCTCGACTTCCCGAAAGTGATCAGTTTGTACAACGCATTCCACGGAAGGATCCGGCTTGGCTTCGGCATCGGTACAAATCTCGTCAACGATTTGGGAATTCCATCGCTGCAGAATGTCATTAAGCTGATTCGCTGCAACGATCAGCCCGTGGCAAAACTATCGGACGATCCGGTAAAAAGCATGTGCGAAGACGAATCATATTTGCGCTATCTAAAAAGCGTTTTCAACATCTGATAAAGCTTACCGCAATCTGAAAGTTACAAACTTAACCCAGTGAATTTGTTAAACTTTTACCTTTTCTTTTAGGCAGTTATTCAAATTTTGACTGTTTGAAGGAGCAGAATTTATTTCTGTTGTTATTAAAGACAAACGGACTTTAAATTCTGCTTTGGTTTTGTTTTGCGGTACATCGAATCATTTGATGGTTTCGGTTCCGGCATTTTTGTTCTGCCGGCCGCGAACGTAGAAAAGGTAAATGATGAACAAGAAAACAACATTCCTCGGAGCAGTGGCGGCGTTATCCGGCTTGCTTCCAATTTCTGCCCATGCGGCGCTTCCCGGTGCCGAACTGAGCTTGTGCTGGGCGATTCCTTTCGCCGGTATTTTGCTCAGTATTGCTCTGGGACCTCTGCTTTTTGCACATTTCTGGCACAAAAACTACGGCAAAGTCGCCTTGATGTGGGCAGTTTTGGCAGCCGTTCCGCTCTTTATGTTCTTCGGAACACAGACTTCTGTCGAAGCTCTTGCACACGCCCTGATCGGAGATTACGTTCCGTTCATTATTTTCGTCGGCTCTCTTTATATTGTGGCCGGCGGTATTCATCTCAGAGGCTCTTTTGTCGGCAAGCCTTGGCTTAATACTACTTTTCTTTTAAGCGGCGCTATCTTGGCCAACCTTATGGGTACCACGGGCGCCGCTATGCTTTTGATTCGTCCTCTACTGAACGCGAACAGAAGACGTCACTATCAGATGCATACCTACATTTTCTTCATCTTCATTGTCGCTAATATCGCGGGTTCTTTGACTCCGCTCGGCGACCCACCCTTATTCCTGGGCTTCCTGCGCGGCGTGACCTTCTTCTGGACGGCCGGTCATCTTTGGGAAGTGACCGGTCTTGCCGTGGGACTCCTTCTGATCATTTACTTCCTTCTTGATACTTGGCTGTACAAGAAAGAACTTAAAGACAACGAAGAACTCAAGAAGCCCGTCGCCTACGTTCCGTTCGGTTTCGAAGGCTCCGTTAATTTCGTTCTTCTTGCCTGTATCGTGGGTGCCGTGCTCATGTCCGGCTTCTGGAAGACAGGCGTCGAATATCACTTCCTCGGTCTGCACATTGCACTTGAATCCCTTATTCGCGACGCTATCTTTGCGACAGCAGCAATTCTTTCTCTTATTCTCACGAAGAAAGAGTACCGCGAGGCCAACCAGTTCTCTTGGGAACCGATTCTGGAAGTCGGCAAATTGTTCTTCGGTATTTTCGTAACGATCGTTCCGGTTCTGGAAATGCTGCGCGCAGGTTCCTCCGGTGCTTTTGCTCCGGTGGTTGCTTTGGTGACCGGTCCCGACGGACAGCCTGTCAACGCCGCTTATTTCTGGCTGACCGGTATGCTCTCCAGCTTCCTGGATAACGCTCCGACATACCTGGCTTTCTTCAACTTGGCCGGCGGCGATCCTGCCTACCTCATGACGACAGGCGCACACACCCTGATGGCGATTTCTATGGGTGCCGTCTTTATGGGTGCGATGACCTACATCGGCAATGCACCGAACTTCATGGTGGTCAGTATCGTTCAGAACCGCGGCGTCAAAATGCCTTCCTTCTTCGGCTTCATGGCCTGGTCGTACGGTATTTTGGTTCCGATCTTCCTGGTTCTTACGTGGCTCTTCTTAATGTAAGCCGCTTAGGATAGATATCCTTCCAGCCGCTCCTTTCATTCGTGATCGGAGCGGTTTGTTTTTGCCGGAAGGAAAGCCTCGGAAAAGAAGAGGCTAACCGCACAACTTAGGATGCAAAGCGTCAGATTCTGTGTTGAGAAAGATACAATGATCGTATTTACGATCAATAGAAACGAACCACACGCAATATATGTCTCACACTTATTACTATCAAGAAGACACCGATGAGGGGCTGAAGATCGCTGCGCTTTTAAATCAGCTGATTGAATCCCCTGGGGCCCTGTCTAAAAAGGAATGGGATTATCTGAATACCTTGCCTATCGGCACGCTGATGCGCGAAGCCGGCATCAGTCGTAAAGAGGCGGTTCATGTTTTTAACCAAATTGATCGGATTGAAGCAGATGTGAGCAGGATCGGGCGGTTTGAACATCTGACGGATGCCTTCATGATGTGGCTCGTCGGAGGAAGCTTCGTACTGGCCGGTGTGCTTCTGGCCTTAATTTCTATTCCTGAAAGTGTGTGGGGAAGAATCACGATTCCGGTTAGTATTGGTATCGGCCTTATCTTTATTTTTGTCCCGTTCATAGCCCGGAAGCGAGCTCTGAGTTACGACAAGGACTGTTTCAGACATGCCATTGTTGAAATCTTAGGTAAGGGTTTAATGAAACGCTCGGTTTTAACCACGGACGCGCTGATTCGAGAAATTCAGCCCCACGAGCCGAAGAAAGCTTTGTTGGAAGTTGTTGAGAAATTTGCCCAAACTCAGAATCGGAAGATCTCAAAATATGAAGAGATCTGCCTGATTAAGCAGCTTTTGGACGGTTACAACCTTAAAATTTCTGATCTGCCATTTGAAGTTATTGAGGAAATTGACGGCATTTGTCCGGCAAGAAATCCGGCATGAAAGAAGTAATTGAATCGACCAATTTAGAAAAGCAGCTGACACGCCATCATGAAGGCGACAGCGACTATACCCATCAAGGCACAGGCTCATCCAAAAAGGTATTGATCGCCTCGGTTTGTCTGACCTTGGGATACGCCGTGATCGAAGTCATCGGAGGTTTTCTTTCGAACTCTTTGGCGCTGCTCTCTGACGCCGGTCACATGGTGACGGACTCAGCCTCTCTTTTCTTTGCACTGCTGGCCAATGTTCTTGCAGGACGCCCCGCAAGCGGGAAATATTCTTTTGGCTTTGCCAAGCTGGAAGTGCTCGCAGCACTTTTGAATGCGCTTGCCATGTTTGCGGTGGTGCTTTGGATTGTTGTGGAAGCGGTAGAGCGTTTCAGCAGTCCGGAACCGGTCAACGGTTCCAGCGTCTTTTTGGTTGCCACGCTCGGGTTGCTGATCAATATCGCTGTTGCCTGGACGCTTTCCCGCGACCAGAAGAGCATCAACACGCGGGCAGCGCTCCTGCATGTCATGGGCGACTTGCTCGGATCTGTGGCCGCGATCACGGCTGGTATCGTGATTTACTTCGGCGGTCCGGTCATTGTTGACCCGATCCTTTCTATTTTTGTGAGTGCTTTAATTCTGCATTCCTCCTGGGGCGTTGCGAAAACTTCAGTACATCTTCTTTTGGACGGAGTTCCTGACAACATTCCTTATCAGGAAGTTGGTTCGACTCTGGAAGCAATTCCCGGTGTTTATGCCGTGCATGATCTCCACATTTGGGATATGACGGCAAACGAGGCGGCTCTTTCCTCTCATATTGTTTTAGAGCGGATGGATGAATGGCCTCAGGTTTTGGAGAAGGCGCGTGAGGTTTTGGAGAAGAAGTACGGCATCTCACACATTACGCTTCAGCCGGAACCGGTTGAGGAAATGAAAAAGCGTTTCATGTGCATCGGCGAATAGCAGAGAAGCGGACTTGTATCAAACCGTCAGGAGCGGCCTTTTAGAAGTTACAAATAGGCTCCCGACCGCTATAATTGATTGAATTTTGTAAAGCCACGCCTGCTCATTTGAAGCGCGTCTCTTTTTTTTTTCTGTTGAGAATAAGATGACGAAATATGTATTTGTTACCGGCGGTGTAGTTTCTTCCCTGGGGAAAGGTATTGCAGCAGCTTCCCTGGCCGCCATCCTTGAGTCTCGCGGGCTCAAGGTTACAATCATCAAGATGGACCCCTACATCAACGTCGACCCGGGCACAATGAGCCCGTTCCAGCACGGTGAAGTCTTCGTGACCGAAGACGGTGCTGAAACCGACTTGGACTTAGGCCACTATGAGCGCTTCATCACGCCGAAGATGCACAAGGCGAATAACTTTACGACCGGCCAGATCTATCGTAATGTTCTGCGCAAAGAACGCCGCGGCGAATACTTAGGTAAAACCGTTCAGGTCATTCCACACATCACCAACGAAATCCAGGACTTCATTGCCCGCGGTGCTCATGCTGCTGGCGATCCCGATATCGCATTGGTTGAAATCGGCGGTACGGTCGGTGATATCGAATCTCTGCCGTTCCTTGAAGCCGTTCGTCAGCTGTCGTTGAGAGCAGGCCGCAACAATACCTGCTTCATTCACCTGACACTCGTTCCTTATATCGCCAGCGCCGGCGAATTGAAGACAAAGCCGACTCAGCACTCCGTGGGCGAACTCCGTAAGATCGGTATCAGCCCCAACGTTCTGCTTTGCCGTGCCGACCGCAAGATTCCGGACGACGAAAGAGCCAAGATTTCTCTGTTTGCCAATGTTCCGATGGATGCCGTCATCTCCGTTTGGGACGTTGACACGATTTACAAAGTTCCGATGATGCTGCATGAGCAGGGCTTAGATGAAATCGTCTGCCGCTGCTTAGACCTGAATCCGAAACCTGCTGATCTTTCCGCTTGGGAAAAGGTCGTTGATCGTCTTGAACATCCGAAAGACACTGTCAAACTTGCCATGATCGGTAAGTATGACCTGAAGGATTCCTACAAGTCCTTGAATGAAGCTCTGATCCACGCTGGTATCCATACCGGTCATCATGTGGATGTCACCTTCATCGAAGCTGAAATTCTTGAAAAAGAAGGCACTGACTGCCTCAAGGGCATGGATGCTATTTTGGTTCCTGGCGGCTTCGGCAAACGCGGTACCGAAGGCAAGATCAAAGCCATCGAATACGCTCGTAAGAACGACATTCCTTACCTCGGCATCTGCCTGGGTATGCAGCTTGCCGTGATTGAATTTGCCCGTCATGTCTGCGGTCTCGGCGGCGCTAACTCCACTGAGCTGGATCCGGAAACACCGCATCCTGTTGTTGCTTTGATCACCGAGTGGAAAGACCACACTGGCGTTATCGAAAAACGCGATGAAGACAGCGATCTCGGCGGCACAATGCGTTTAGGCAAACAAGTTGTTCCTGTTAAACCCGGAACACTGGCTGCCGAAGTTTACGGTAAGGAAGTCGGCGAGCGTCATCGTCACCGTTATGAAGTGAACAACTCTTACTGTGACCAGTTCGAGAAGGCCGGTATGGTGATTTCTGCCAGAACACCCGGCGAAAATCTTCCCGAAATCATGGAACTCCCCGATCATTCCTTCTTCATCGGCGTTCAGTTCCATCCGGAATTTACTTCCTCTCCGCGTTTCGGTCATCCGCTCTTCAATAAATTCATTGAAGCGGCTGCCAAGTATCACAAAGAACACGAAAAGGCTGAGTAATCGACATGCAGTTATGCGGTTTTGAAGTCGGTCTGAACCGACCCTTTATTCTTCTTGCCGGTCCCTGCGTCATTGAGAGCGAGCAGCTGACGCTCGATATCGCCGGCAAGATGAAGGAGATCACCGATAAGCTCGGGATCCCCTATGTTTTCAAGGCAAGCTACGACAAAGCGAATCGTTCCTCCGATACGAGCTTCCGCGGTCTGGGTATGACCAACGGTCTTCGTATTTTGGAAGAAGTCCGCCGTCAGATCGGCGTTCCGGTTGTCACCGATGTTCATACGGCCGATGAAGTTCCGGAAGTTGCCGCTGTGGTGGATCTTCTTCAGACGCCGGCTTTCCTTTGCCGTCAGACAGACTTTATTGCCGCCTGCGCAAAGAGCGGTAAGCCGGTCAATATCAAGAAAGGTCAGTTTTTGGCTCCTCAGGATATGAAGCAGGTTGTGCTCAAAGCTCGCCATGCTGCAGCAGCTGCCGGACTCTCTGAGGACCGCTTCATGGTTTGTGAGCGCGGCGCCTGTTTCGGCTACAACAACCTTGTATCCGATATGCGCAGCCTTGTGATCATGCGCGACTGCGATGCTCCGGTGATTTTTGACGCAACGCACTCCGTCCAGCTCCCCGGCGGTCAGGGCACAAGCTCCGGCGGCCGCAGAGAGTTCGTTCCGCCTCTGGCCCGTGCGGCGGTTGCTGTCGGTGTTTCCGGACTCTTCATGGAAACACATCCGAATCCCTGCTGCGCTAAGAGCGACGGACCGAACATGGTTCCGCTGGATAAGATGGAAGCACTGCTGACCAATTTGCAGGGCATTGACCGACTCGTGAAGTCCGGTGAATTTTTAGAAAACCAGTTACATTAACTTTTAAAGAGATAAACATGAGCGAAATTGTTGAAGTCTTTGGCCGTGAAGTATTGGATTCCCGCGGCAACCCGACGGTTGAAGCCGAAGTCATTCTTGCCTCCGGCGTGATCGGCCGTGCAGCTGTCCCGAGCGGTGCTTCTACAGGCAGCCGCGAAGCCATCGAGCTGCGCGACGGAGATGCTTCCCGCTACAACGGCAAGGGCGTTCTGCAAGCCGTTGCCAACGTCAACGACGAAATCCGCGATGAGGTTGTCGGTTACGACGCCAGCCAGCAGACTGAAATCGACCGCGCCATGATCGAACTCGACGGCACCCCAAATAAGTCCCGTCTCGGCGCAAACGCCATCCTCGCTGTTTCTTTGGCCGTTGCCCGCGCAGCTGCAGAAGAATGCGCACTCCCGCTGTATCGCTATTTCGGCGGTATCAACGGCTTCACTCTGCCCGTTCCGATGATGAACGTTGTGAACGGCGGCGCTCATGCCAACAATAATCTCGACATTCAGGAATTCATGATTATCCCGGCCGGTCTTCCGACCTTCAGCGAAGCTCTTCGCTGCGGCGCCGAGATCTTCCATGCCCTGAAGAAGATCATGAATGCTCACGGTATGTCTACTGCTGTCGGTGACGAAGGCGGTTTCGCTCCAAACATCGACAGCCATGAAGCTGCCATTGAATTCATTATCGACGCCATCAAAGCTGCCGGCTACACACCGGGAGAACAGGTTTTTATCGGTTTGGACTGCGCTGCCAGCGAATTCTATGCAGACGGCGTTTACGACCAGAAGGGCCAGGGCCTGAAACTCACCGCTGACGAATGGATCGCTAAGATGACCGAGTGGGTTGACCGCTATCCGATCATCTCCATCGAAGACGGTATGGCCGAAGGCGACTGGGAAGGCTGGGCCAAACTCACCGAAGCTTTGGGCGACCGTGTTCAGCTTGTCGGCGACGACCTTTATGTCACTAACACTTCCATTCTTAAGGAAGGTATTGAAAAGGGCATCGCCAACTCCATCTTGATCAAGATCAACCAGATCGGTACGCTGACAGAAACTTTCGAAGCTATCGAAATGGCTAAGAAGGCCCGTTATACCGCTGTGATTTCTCACCGCTCCGGCGAAACTGAGGATTCCACGATTGCGGATATCGCCGTCGGTACAAACGCCGGTCAGATTAAGACAGGTTCTCTGAGCCGCAGCGACCGTATGGCCAAGTACAACCAGCTTCTTCGTATTGAAGAAGAACTCGGCGACATCGCTGTCTACCCGGGCCTGGATGCCTTCTACAACATCTGCAAGTAATTTATGGCGCGCCTGACGAAAAAGGTAAAGCTGGGAGTACCTCGATTTTTAGTCCTGGTACTCGCCATTGCCGTGGTCGGCATTCAATATCCGTTATGGGTCGGGAAGGGCAGCAATGCTACGCTTCTCGATTTGCAGGACCAGCTCAAAACTCAGAAGGAGAAGAATGCCGCGCTCGAGCTTGAAATTACAAGGCTCGAAGGCGAGGCCGATAGTCTTCGCCATGGCAGTGAAGCCTTAGAAAGTAGGGCTCGTGAAAAACTCAATATGATTCGCGAGAACGAATACCTGATTCGAATTATGCCGTAATCAATTACTTATTAATTAGGGAAGTGCCGGAACTAAAAACTCCGGCCTTTTTTATGTCCGTGTCAGGCGGAAAAGATCCTTTCTAGCCGCAAACGAGAGTAGTCTCGATTTCAAAATTGAGAGTTGAGAGTCATAAGAATGACGAAGTCGGATCTTTTTGTTAGGAGTGAACATGAGTAAACCGATGACGGTGGCACGCTACGCAAAGGAGCATCGCGGATGGTTTTACGGATGTCTGCTTCTGTTTGCACTTGTCGCTTTCTTTTGCCTGAAAGCGATTTACGATATGACGGTTTACGGTGCTAAGGCCCCGCTTTACGCCTTTATCGCCGGTATGGTCGGTTTCGGTGCGACGGCCTTAGGCTCCCTGCCGGGTTTTTATCTTCATAAACTTTCCGATAAAGCCGAAGACTGGATGCTTGGCAGTTCGGCCGGCATGATGCTTGCAGCAGCGATCTTCTCGCTTTTGCTTCCAAGTATTGAAACCAGTGAAAAGCTGTTCACTTCTGAATTAGCAGCAACGCTTTGGGTACTCTTCGGAGTTTTTCTTGGTGTTGTCTTCCTCCTGATCATTAATGCGCTGACTCCTCATGAGCACGGAGGTCAGAATTATGAAGGTCCGGAGATCGAAGTCAAAAGCGGCATCTGGCTCTTTGTTCTTGCCATCATCATTCACAACATCCCGGAAGGCCTGGCGATGGGCATATCTTTTTCAGCAGAAGACATGCAGATCGGTGTGCCGCTCACGATTGCCATTGCTCTGCAGGACTTTCCGGAAGGTCTGGCGGTCGTACTCGCTCTTTGCTCGACTCACATTTCACGCGCGAAGGCAGTGGGGATCGGAGTGTTCTCGGGTCTGATGGAACCGGTCGGCGCACTTTTCGGCGTGAGCCTTGCCGGCGGGTTGGGCTATGTCTATCCGCTGGGACTGGCGTTATCTGCCGGCGCCATGATGTTTGTCGTTTTCCACGAAGTGATTCCTGAAACACACCGCAGAGGCCATCACAGTACGGCCACGATCGGTTTGATGTGCGGCTTCGGCCTGATGATGATTTTGGAAAAAATATTCAGCTAGAAAAATCTTTGCTTCGGTCTCTGTCGGTTTGCAGTTCACTCTAAAATATCGCAATAGCTTTCAGCGAGATAGGAAAAAGAATGACAAGACCGATTAGAGCCCTCATCGATACATACGCACTGGAAAAGAATTTGTCTTTGCTTCGCGCAAAAAGCGGCAATCGTTTTTTATGGGGCGTTGTTAAGGCCAACGCATATGGTCACGGTCTGATCGGTCTGCTTCCGACCTTCGACAACTGGGTTGACGGGTTAGCGCTTCTTGATCCGAAAGAAGGTGTGGATATCCGCAAAGCCGGCTGGGCCAAAGCGGTATTGTTAATTGAAGGCATCTTTGCGGACTCTGACATCGAGATGGCTGATGAGTACGGATTTGAAACCGTCATTCACAACGAAAGACAGATTGAATGGCTGGAAAAAGCCGAACTCAAAAACACGCTTCGCGTGCACTTGAAGTGCAATACCGGTATGAACCGTTTGGGCTTCAGACCGGAGGCGATTCCTCAAGTTTTGTTCCGCCTGAATAATATTCCTAAGGTAGAAGTTGTCGATCTGTTGGCGCACTTTGCCAATGCCGAAGTTACTTACGGACAGGACAAACCGGTTACCGTCCAGAATCAGCTTGCTGCATTGATACAACTGCGCGGACTTCTGCCGATGTGCTTATCCAACACGGGCGGCATTTTGTGGCATGAAGCCGGAGACGAGGCTGTGCGAGCAGGTATTGCCATGTACGGCGTCAGCCCCGACGGTAATGTTTCTTCACAGTCTCTGGGTATTGATCCCGTCATGACACTGGAGAGCGAAATCATTGCCTTCCAGGATCTTCAGCCGGGCGAAGCCTGCGGCTACGGCTCTAAGTTTATTGCCCATCGACCGACGAAACTCGCCGTGGTAGCCTGCGGGTATGCCGACGGTTATCCGCGTAAAGACAATCCGCACAGAGAGGTGGTCGTTGAGGGCAAAAGAGTACCTGTTATCGGAAACGTTTCCATGGACATGCTGACGATTGACGTCACCGATCTGCCCAATGTCCGGTTGGGTTCCAAAGTGGAAATCTGGGGTAAGAACCTGCCGGTCAATGGAGTCGCAAAGGGATTCGGCACGATCGGCTATGAACTTCTTTGCGACGTGAACCAGCGTGTACCCCGCGTTCTAATTAAATAACGAATCGCGTTATCAGAGAAATCAGCAGCATGACTAACACGAAGTAGAGCATGCTGCGTACGAGCGTCGGACCGATTTTGACGGCATAGATTGCGCCTAAGCGGTTGCCCAAGATGCTGGCAACCGCGCAAGGGAGAGCCAGCGAGTAATGAAGCGTTCCTGCGGAAGCAAACGTTGTGACCGCGCCTAAGTTGGCGGCGATATTGAATGCTTTTGCCGTACCGGAAGCTTTAACCAAACCGGCCTTGAGCAAGAGGTGAATGCCGATCAAAAAGAAACTTCCGGCGCCGGGACCGAAAAAGCCTTCATAGAAACCGAGGGACAAACCGATTGCCGAGACTCTCCACCATAACCCTTTCTTTGGAAGGTCTTCTTCCGTCAGTTTGAGCGTTCCGCAGAAAAGCGAAAGGAGAATCGCAACTGGCAGAAGAAAAATCATGATGATCGTCATCTTCTCATTGGAAATGAGAAGTGTCGTCGCAGAGGCAATTACTGCGCCGAAGTAAGAAGAAATAACGCCCAATAGGACGACTTCTTTGATGACGGCGCCTCTTTTCCAGAAGGTAATCAATGCCGTAATTGAACCGAGGCTGGAAGCGAGCTTTCCAGTTCCGAGCGTGTAGTGAGCGGGTATGCCCAACAGCAAAAGGACCGGCATCGAGATGAGACCGCCTCCGCCCGCAATAGCATCGACAAAGCCTGCAATAAAGAAAACAACAAAGCAGACGAGTATGACGGTAAGCGTGATGTCCATGATTCGGATCGAGGCAGTGTTTTTGTAATGAAGAAATTATGCTCGTCCGGGATTATCAAAACCTAAAACTTTCTTAGGTAAAAATCCTCAGGGAGTCCTTGAGGGTCTCGGGAGATAATCTAAAAAAGCGATTTCTTCCAAGTTCCCATGCGTTTCCGGACTCTATTATTTTTTATCTCGGCTGCGGCCGTAACCATTCCCTGTTTGGTCATGGGATGGCTTCAATACGTTGCGGTTGAAAGAGAATTCACTGAGGACGATCGCACGAGAGCGGAGATCTCTTTATTAGTGTCTGAGCGTCTGGAAGCCAAGGTCGACAATGCCGTTTCCTTGGTAACCGCTGCTGCGGAAATCTTGAAATCCGAAGAAGGAGAGCCCGCTGAGAAACTGAATTTGATATTAGAAGAGCTTTGCAAGGCTTCGCCGGATATCCTGAATATGCATTTCGACGATCCCTCCGCTGTGAGCGTGGCTTTTTCTCCTCGAAAAAACAAGCGCGGTGAATCTAATATCGGCGTTTCACATAAAGATCGCTCTCACTGGAAGAATCCTTATGTTAAGGACGGCATATCGGTTTCTGGACTCGTTCAAGCGGTCGGAGCTTCCGACCGTAAGATTGTGAATATTACCAAGCCTGTTTATTCCAACGGACGTTTCGTGGGTTTGGCCGTTGCCGCCCTTGATCTTGAGCAGATTGCCGCTCAGGTTTTAAAAGGCTTGGCCACGGATGCTTATCAAATCGGCATTTTCGGCAGAAACGGAGAGGTTATCTTTTCTTCCGGCAAGTCGGTTCCGCTTCACAATCTCTCGATTGAAGAAAGAACGCACCGCAGCTTCACTTTCTCGAATGCCGAATATTACGGTTATGTGCGTCCCTTAGCGGTTACGGATTGGTCTGTGGGTGTATTCTCACGAACCGTTGATCGAAAGACGGTTTTGGTCCAGCTTTTCATACGCAATGTATTTGTTTGGCTCGCGACTTTCCTAGCTGCGATTGTGATCGGCTTTTTAGCTTCGATTTCAGTAGTTCGGGCTGTTGAAAAACTGACGCGTCAAATGACGGCCGCAAGAATCCTTCCGGATAAAAGCGAAAAAATTAAGTCGCCGAGAGAGCTTGTTCAGCTGCAGCGCACGTACGGACGGATGCAGGAAAGACTACTGACAGCTCAGACACGTCTTAAGGAGTTGAATTCCTCGCTTGAGGCTAAGGTGAAGGCTCAGGTTGAAACGATTCAGCGGCATGAAGCGCTTTTGACTTCTCTCTTCTCAGATATGAATGAAGGGATTGTCTTGTTTAACCAAAAGCTGGAAATGCGTTTTCGTAATCCTTCGGCTGTTCGTCTGCTTAACTTGTCAGAGAACGAAGCACGGAAACGCTTTTTAGCCCTGGTAAAAGAAATGCATCAGAGTCCTGATAAGCATCTTTTCATTCATTCCGGTGTTTATGATTTGGAACTGCGTATGTTTGAGAGCGGGACCAAAGATGTGTTCTGTGTAATCGCTCGCGATGCGACTTCAGAAGTTCAAATTGACCGATTAAAGGATGAACTGATCGGAATCGCTGCCCATGAACTTAAAACGCCGCTCGCCGGGGTGCGCATGGCGGCAGAATGCCTGGTCAAAACGGTTCAGGACCCAGAGAGTAAAGAGACGGCCGCCGAGCTTCTGGAAAGCGCCGACGAAATGAAAGACATGATCTCTCGTTGGCTGGATGTTGCCAAACTTCAGACAGGCTCTTATGAAATTCACCCGGAATTCTGTTTGATTAAGCCCATGATACGAAAAGCGCTCAAACATTTTTCCGGCTTTAAAGATTTTGAATGTTCCTTGGAAATTTCGCCGGATGCTGCGGCTGCCAACGTGGACAAACAGGCATTTATGCAGATCATTCAGAATCTTCTCTCGAATGCCTATAAATACCGGAAAGAGGGCAGTGTCTGCCGAGTGAAAATTCAAACCCGGAAGTTAGGAGATTTCCTGGAACTCATGGTGGAAGACGACGGTATAGGAGTGCCCGAGTCGGCGCTGGATAAGATCTTCGATCGGTTTTATCAAGTCAGAATGGATTCCGCTAGAAAAATCGGCGGAACGGGTTTGGGCTTATACATTACTAAGGAATTGGTGCTTCTGCATAAAGGAAAGGTCACGGTCGCAAGTACTTTAGGCGAAGGAACGGTCTTTACGCTTGAGCTGCCGGCGCTTCCGACAGAGACAGCAAATGAGGAAGAAGAATGACGGAAAGAACGACGATTTTGATTGTTGATGATGAAAGCAAAATCCGCAGACTGCTTTCCCGCTCTCTAGAGGCAGAAGGATTTGATGTAGCCGTGGCAGACTCGGCAATGAGCGCTTCGGAATACTTAAAGAACGGTCATTGCGATCTGATTATTCTCGATTACATGATGCCTGAGATCGACGGTATGGCGTTCCTAGCAGAATTGAGAAAGAAATCGTCAATTCCCGTGATCATGCTTTCGGCTCGAGAAGAAATTGCTAAGAAAACCCAAGCCTTGGAACTCGGGGCCGACGACTATGTCGTCAAACCATTTTCCATCGAAGAAATGACGGCTCGCATCCGAGCTATCCTGAGACGCTCCGGCGGCGTGAAGACCGGGTCGGCAGCGACCGTACAGGCAGTTAACGGACCTCTCGTTATGGATCCCGATAAACGTACATGCCGATACAAGGATCAGGAAATTAGGCTTGCCGATACTGAGTTCCGTCTTCTGTTTATCTTGGTTAAACGGCCGGGAACCATCTTTACACACGAAGATTTGCTTCGGCGAGTTTGGGGGCCTGAATTTATCGGAGAACTCAACTATTTGCGTGTGTCCCTCTCCAGAATAAGAAAGAAACTGACGGCGGCAGGTTTCCCGGGCTCGGCCATTTCCTCTTATTCAGGGATCGGTTATTACATCGAAGACCTTTCGGAAGAGGACTTGTAATGTTTTTGTAATCTTTTCGATTTTTTTTTGGCGGCGCTGAAAGTTTATTTTTAGAAAATAACAGTCATAGACCACCTCAAACCATAACAAGAGGAAAAATATGACAACATCCGCTTTGAAGCGTCGCTCGTTTCTCCAAGGATCTCTGCTTGCGGCTGCAGTTATCGGTTCCACTCCGGCCGTTGCCGCCGAAGCTGCCAAACCCAAATTCGATGAAAGCTTCGACGTGATCGTCGTAGGCAGCGGTATTGCCGGAACGATGGCCGCACTTTCCGCCGCCGATAAAGGCGCTAATGTTTTAATGATTGAAAAGATGAGCCGCCTCGGCGGTACATCCCGCATCAGCGGTCTGAACTTTGCCTGTGTCGGTTCTCCCGCTCAAAAGGCTAAAGGCGTCAAAGACACGCCTGAGCAGCTCGCCTCCGATATGTATAAAGTCTCGGGCAACATGGGCGATTATGAAAAGGCCCTTGAAATGGCAAAGAACACTGCCCGCGCCGAAGCTTTCATGACACAGCGCGGCGTCAAGTGGGACGGCCGCCTGCTGAAATTAGGCGGTCACTCTCAGCCTCGTGTTCTCGTTTCCGAAGGTGACGGAGCCGGTCTGCTGAATGCTCTGTGGACTTACATGAAAGGTTTGAAGAACGTCACTGTCCGCACCCATGTGAAGGCCGATGAAGTTCTCTTTAACGATAAAGGCGTCGCGGTCGGCGTCAAGGTCAGAGAAAAATATTTCTTTGATACCCCTGAAACCGACGACAACGAAAACAAGACCGGTGTGGAAAAACGCATCGAAGCTAAGAAAGGCGTGATTTTCGCTACCGGCGGCTACGCCAGAGACAAAGCATTCCGCTCTTCAGAGGTTCCGTTCTTAGCAGGCGTTGCAACCACCACAAACCCGGGCGCAACCGCCGGAGCTCTGAAGATTTTAGTTAACGCAGGTGCCCAGCCGATGCACTTGTCTCTCTTTCGCTTTGCTTATCCGCTGCCGACGGAAGATATGATTTGGGGCATGATGGTCGATCCCGCCACCGGTCGCCGCTTCATCAATGAAGGCTTAACAAGAAATGCGCTTGCACAGGCGGTTCTTCTGAAGAGACTGCAGAACGGAGACAAGAAACCGTTCATCATCTACGATGAAAAATCTCTGGGTAGATTCCACAACCTCAACCGTGTCCAGCGCAGCCTTAACGGCTTAAACGGCATCGACGGCACAATGGTCAAGTACGACAATCTGAGCGAACTTTGCAAGGCTTTCGGCGCTGATCCAAAGGTCGTTGAAGACGAGCTTGTTAAATACAACGCCATGATCACGGAAGGCAAGGACGCTCAGTTTGATAAACCGCTTGAACGTTCCGGCCGCAAGGTTGAAGCGCTCGACCTGAAGGGACCGCTCTTTGCGATGGTCATTAACCCCAGACTGAACTACACACCGGGTGGAATCCGCACGGATTTACAAGGCAGAGCAATTGCGCTGAAAGACGGTAAACCGATCGAAGGTTTGTATGTGGTCGGAGAAGCCAGCGGCGGACTGCACGGCCAGGAACGTATGACCGGCTGCTCGATGCCTGAATGCGCAGTCTTCGGCATGATTGCCGGTGAAAGTGCCGCTCAACGCAAAAGTATCTAGGAGGAAGCCATGAAATTTACTTATAAAGCCGCACTCTTAATCTGCTCGTCCGTTTTCGCTATGTCCGTTCAGGCCGCTGGAATGCCGCAGTCCAGCAAGCATGCTCAGCGCGGTGTGAACTGCACGCAGTGTCATACCACCGGAAAGTTTGAACCGGTCGAAACAAAACAGTGTCAGACCTGCCATAACCAGGATCAGCTGGCCCAAAAAACCGACCGCCTCAACTACATTTCACGCATGAAGAATCCGAAGACCGGCGAAGTCAAAGAGCACCTCGCCCGAATCAATCCTCATGACAGCTATCACTTCGGCAAGACGGAAGACTGCACCGACTGCCACCGTGAACATCGTCCGAGCGTTAACGACTGCGCCACCTGCCATGACGTCAAAGCTTGGAATATGAAAGATCCGAAGTAAAAGAATCCCTCCTTGGTCTCTCCTAGAGACCAAAAAAGCTCGGCTACTGTATCTTCAGCCGAGCTCTTTTTATGGGAAGCTTTCAAAAATTACTGAGGACGTTTTGGGTCGGTTCCCATGGCGGCAGCATCAATATTCGGCTCCACGAATAAGGCTTCCACTTCTTCGGGCGTGTAAACCTGCTTGCGGTTGCAGAATCGGCAGTTAACTTCAATCTTGCCTTCTGCCTTCAGAATATCCATGCATTCCTGCTTGCCCAACTGCAGCAGCATGCTGTCAGTCTTGTCGCGGGAGCAGTTGCATTCAAAAGTGATGTCGGTTTCTGCGACGGGAACGAGTTTTTCCTGCCAGAAGAGGCGATGAAGAACATCTGTCGCAGGAACGTTGAGCAGCTCATCCTTAGTAACGGTGTGAGCGAGCTGCAGGATTCTCCCCCAGGCATCCGGATCTGAAATTTCGCTAACGTTGCCGCCCACCGACGGCATTTTCTGAATGACAAGGCCGCCGAGTTTCTTGCTGTCAGCGGCAAGATAAAGCTTGGTTTCGAGCTGTTCGCTCTTGGCCATGTAGTTTTCAAGATTTTCGGCAACGGAGTTGCTTTCCAGAGAAACCATGCCTTGGTAAGGCTGAACTCCCGGTCTGCGGTCCTTCGGGTCAAGGATCAGGGCGCAGAGACCTTTACCGTCTTTGTTGATCAGTTCCTGCAGATCCATTTCCGGCTTAATTTCCGCACCTTCACGGATTTCGGCCATTGCGCGAACGCTCATCGGATTGCGGACTTCGGCGTAAATGAAGGCGATCGGGCCGGAACCCTTAACCTGAAGAATCAGGCTGCCCTCAAACTTGATGGTGCTCGAAAGAAGAAGAGCCCCGGCTGTGAACTGTCCGAGCAAAGCGGCCACGTTTTCAGGATAGTGATGGAATTTAATCATCTCCTGCCATTCTTCGGCCATTTGTACGCAGGCACCGCGAACCGGCGCACCCTCGAACAAAAATTTAATCATGCGGTTGTTAAGATTTTCTTTTTTATTTTCTGTCATAGATTGATGTGGTTACCTAAACTTATACATATTTTCACTAACCCGTGAATTTTAGTATTTCGCTCGCTCGGGGTATACCCCTGATATGTTCAAAACGGACAAAGAGCTAAGCGTTTCACTGATGGATGGTCGTTGATGAAGCAAATTAAACGCGCAGATCTGCATATGCATTCGACATTTTCGGATGGTGTGGAAGAACCCGAAGAATTGGTTATTCGAGCTAAAAATAACGGCGTCGAGCTGATCTCGCTGACTGACCATGATGAGACGGGCGGACTTGAACGCATGAAAGCAGCGGCCGCTCAGCACGGGCTCCAGTTTGCGAACGGGGTAGAAATCAGCGCCGATTACGGGGAAGTTTCCATTCATGTGGTGGGGCTCGATTTTGATCCTGAAGATGAAATGCTCCAGGCGCTCTTAGGACGCATCCGCGCTAACCGGTTTGAAAGAGCAGTGCAGATAGCCGAAAAATTAGAGAGGCTTGGCATGAAAGGCGTTTGGGAAGGCGTTTTGGAAATTGTGACGAATCCCCGACTCATCGGACGTCCGCACTTTGCCGCGTGGCTCGCACAAAACGGTTATGTCGAAGATTACAACGCCGCCTTCTCCAAGTATCTCTCCCGCGGTAAACCCGGTTACGTAGAACGCGCTAAAACCTCCATCCATGAAGCAACCTCGGCGATTCTCAAGGCAAAAGGTATTCCCGTTCTAGCTCACCCGGGCCGATACAAGCTTAATGAATGGGAATTCGACAGCATGTTCAAGGAGTTTACCGAAGCGGGAGGCCACGCGATTGAGGTGACGACGGGAAGCCATACCCCCGGACAGAATTTGCTTTTTTGCGATTTCGCTCAGTCGAGAAATCTTTGGGCCTCTACCGGCAGTGACTTCCACCGTCCTATGAACCGCTGCGAGCCCGGTCTTCAAGGCGATTTACCGAGAACAGTTGAGCCCGTTTGGAATCATTTTCGCGCGTCATGAACCGCACACCTATACAATACTGACCTAAAAATCAGGCGGTTTCTCTTCGCCCGAATTTATATATAGAAAAGGTCAAAGTAATGGGATACATATTGCAAGTGATGCCTGAGAGCCCTCAGCCTCATCGCATCGAACAAGCCGCGAAGCTCCTGACAAAAGGGCAGTTGGCTGCTGTTTCTACCGACACCGGTTTTTCTTTGGTTTGCCGTTTGGACGACAAAGAAGCGCTGGATAAGATTCGTCTGATTCGTCAGCTGAGCGAGAAGAAGCACTTCACGCTTTTCTGTGACTCTCTGTCTCAGATGAGCAAGCTCGCTCGCGTCAACAATACCGGCTACCGCATGGCAAAAAGCGTCACGCCGGGGCCATACACCTTCATTTTGGAAGCGACTAAAGAAGTGCCCCGTCGCCTTTCTCATCCGTCTAAGAAGACCATCGGTTTAAGAGTTCCGTCTAATAAAGCACTGCACGCTTTGCTGGAAAAGATCGGAGAGCCTCTTGTCGGCACGACGGTCATCATGCCGGGCGAGGAAGAACCGCTTTCTTCCGCTTGGGAAATTCAGGATCGAATCGGTGACCAGCTGGCTTTCATTTTGGATGACGGCACTTCCGTAATCGGTGATACGACAGTGGTCGATCTTTCCGGAGACGAACCCGAAGTTATCCGTGAAGGCTTAGGCTCGGTTTCTGCCTTAGGCCTTTAACAAAGCTCCCATCTAATCAGCTCCTCTAAAGAAGCATATGGACATTTCTTCAATTGTTCAGACGATCGCGGTTTACGCGATCCCTTTGATTTTTGCGATCACGATTCATGAAACGGCGCACGGTTACGTCGCTAAGCTCTGTGGCGACCAGACGGCCTACATGCTCGGCCGCTTAACGCTGAACCCGATCAAGCATATTGACCCGGTAGGAACGATCTTGGTTCCGGGTGCGCTGCTGATCGGCAGTGCGCTGACCGGCATGAGCGGCATTGTGTTCGGTTGGGCAAAACCCGTACCGATCAATTTCCGCAATCTGCGCAATCCTAAAACCGACATGATCTGGGTGGCGGCAGCCGGTCCCGGCGCCAATCTGATCCAAGCCATCCTTTGGGCCATCGCACTCAAAATTTTGATCTCCATGGGCATTTACGAAGACTTCTTCATAAAAATGTGTGTGGCCGGCGTCAGCTGCAACATCGTGCTCATGGCATTGAACCTGATTCCGATTCCTCCTCTGGACGGAGGCCGCATTGTTACCGGTCTTCTGCCTCCGGGAATGGCTTGGCAGTACTCAAGAATCGAGCCGTACGGAATGTGGATTTTGTTTGCGCTGATTCTGACGGGAACTTTGTCCTTCCTTATGCATCCGTTCATGAGGATGGGACAGGCAATCGTTCAGTGGTTCATTTAGTTCGAGGATAAGCACATCATGAGAGCACCTTACATTCCGTCCGAGCATGCCGTTAAAGGATTAAACGCTGAGCCTTCTGCGTGGATCAAACGTTTTTGTCCGCTCTTTTCTCCCAACGCTAAGGTGCTGGATATGGCCTGCGGCGCCGGCCGAAACACTAAGCTCTTGGCTTCTTTCGGCAACCAAGTGACGAGTTTGGATATCGATGAGCGCTGCAGACCTTACATTGAGGTAATTCCGGGCGCGACGTTTATGCAGGCGGATTTAGAAGGGGCTCCGTGGCCGTTCGAGGATGAAGTATTCGACGTGATCGTCGTGAGCTTCTACCTGGAGCGCTCGCTTTTTCCGCATCTGGTCAAATCGTTAAAGCGGGGCGGATACCTTATTTATGAAACCTTCATGCTTCCCTTTGAAGGGTTTGACGGCAATCGCGCAAAGAGCCCGGATTTTGTACTGGAGCCTTTGGAACTCATTGATGCTTTCCGGGATACGCTGGAAGTGTTCGCATACGAAGAGTCGCTGATTGAAAAGGGCGACTGCTTCCAGCGGTTTGTGGCTAGAAAGCCGATCAACGGGAAAAATGTTCCGGTGATCCTGCCAAAAGAATAAATCTTAGTGAAATCAATGATTATGGAGCCTCGTTAGGCTCCATAACTTCTATACAATGAATTTGATAAACCAACCAAGGATCTCACCTCAAGGAGTGACTGATAATGATTAAAGGCAGTATTGTTGCACTGGTCTCGCCGATGTTCGAAGACGGCACCATTGACTACGACTCTTACCGCAACCTCATTGAAATGCACATCGCCGCCGGCACTAACGCCATCGTTGCCGTCGGTACAACCGGCGAAAGCCCGACGGTTGATTATGACGAACATAACGAACTTGTTCGTGTCGCCGTTGAAACGGCAGCTGGCCGCATCCCCGTGATCGCCGGAACAGGTTCTAACTCTACGAAGGAAGCCATCGAGCTTTCCGCTTATGCAGCTTCCGTCGGCGCAGATGCGACACTTCAAGTTGTTCCTTATTACAACAAGCCGACACAGGAAGGTCTCTTCCAGCATTTCAAAGCAATTTCCGATGCAGTTGATATTCCTATTATTCTCTACAACGTTCCCGGAAGAACGGTTGCCGATTTGAAGAATGACACGGTGCTTCGTCTGCTGGAGCTTCCGAACATTATCGGTTTGAAAGACGCAACCGGTGATTTGGGCCGCGCTTCCGAACTCTTGAGCCGTCTGCCGAAAGATCGTGAATTTGCGATTTACAGCGGCAACGATGATTCCGCTTTAGCTTTGATGCTGATGGGCGGCGCCGGTGTTATTTCCGTGACTGCCAATGTGGCTCCGGAACTCATGAGCCGCATGTGCGCGATGGCCGTGGCCAACGATGTCATGGGCGCTCGTGAAATTAATGATCGCCTGATGCCGCTGCACAAAGAACTTTTCTGTGAACCGAACCCGATCGTTCCGAAGTGGGCCCTTCACAGAATGGGACTCATTCCTCCCGGAATCCGTCTCCCGCTGACACCGCTTTCCCCCTCGAAACACGAGCAGGTTGAGCGTGCATTGATGGTCGGCGGATGCATCTAATTCACTGAGCACCACGAAAGAGGCGGTATAAGCTAAAATTACCGCCTTAATAGTTTTAATTTTCCCGATTTTCCAGGGAGTTGGAGTGACTAAATGAGCAGATTTCCTCTGCGTGCCTGTACTGTTGCCGTCATTGCGGCCTCTTTGACCGGATGTCAGTACTTGGGTTCTAAATTTACAGACGAAAAGATTCAGTACGAGAGCACAACCAGCCGCGCTCCGTTAGAAATTCCGCCTGATCTTTCACAGCTCCCGATGGACGATCGTTTTACCGTTCCCGGTAAGACTCAGACCGTTACGGCTACTCAGGTTGCAGAAACCGAGCAGGCTCGCAAGAACGCTTCCGGCGCCGCTGTTGAGAACGGCACCGCTCCGGTTCTTCCCGCAACCGTCGTGACAAAAATTGTTAAAGACGGCAGTGAAAGATATATCCAAGTCAACCTGCCTCCGGAACAGGTTTGGGAATCTCTGCTGGACTTCTGGCCTTCAGTCGGTCTTCAGGTTGAACGAGAAGATCCGCGCGCCGGCGTGATGGAAACCAACTGGGCAGAAAACAAAGCCAATTTGCCGCAGGACATTATCCGAGCTACGCTCGGCAAGCTTCTCGACTCCGTTTACTCCACCGGCGAACGTGACCGTTACCGCACTCGTATTGAACGCAATGCAAACGGCGGTACCGATATTTACATCACGAACCGCCGCATGGTTGAGGTCTATACCAGCTCCAGCGAAGAACACACTGCCTGGCAGCCGGCTCCGGCTGACAAAGAACTTGAAGCCGAAATGCTGACTCGCTTGTCTCTGCGCTTGGAAAATGACTTCAATCCGAAGCAGAAGACCAGAGAAGAAATCGAAAAACAGCCTGCACTGCAGAAAGCCGCTCCAGTTTACATCAGCCGTGAAATCAAGGGAGCTGACGGCAAGACGGAAGCCCTGGAAATCGACGAAGACTTTGACCGCGCCTGGAGACGCGTTGGCGTCGGCCTTGATCGTGTCGGTCTGAACATTGAAGACCGTGACCGCTCTGCCGGTATCTACTACATCCGCTATCTGGATCCGGACTACGAAGTTAAGAAGCGCAACGACGAAGGCCTCTTTAGCCGCTGGTTCTCGAAAGAAAAACCCGTCGATGCACCGCTTTATCGTGTCAAACTTGTTTCTGACGGCAATAAGACAACTGTCACCGCAATGCCTGACAGTGATAAGACCGATCCTTTGAGCACTTCTGCAAGAATTCTGAATCTGCTCCAAGAACAAGTCAGATAAAAATTCAAATCAAATTCGAAGCCGGCGCCCTTAAAACGTCGGCTTTTTCATAGGAGAAAATAAATTGCGCCGAACTGACCGTGAAGTTGCTGATGTTCAGAAGATGAAAGTGATTCTTGATCGCTGCAAAATCGTGAGCTACGCCATGTGGGATGGAGAAAAACCGTACGCAGTGATCATGAACTTCGGTTATGAATTTACGCCTGAAGGGAAGCTCCGCCTCTACAGCCACAGCGCGCTCGATGGTAAAAAAGTTTCCATCATCCGCGGCATCTGCAATAAAGTGGCTGCGATTATGGAGTGCGGAGAACGCGTCGTCATTGATCCCGAAATTCCTTGCAAGAGCGGCTCGGCTTTCCAAAGCATCATGGCCAACGGAACGATGAAAATCCTTCAGGGCTCGGAAGCCCGTCACGCGCTCGAAGTTTTCTATCGCCACCAGACCGGAGTGGTGCCTTCCTTCCCGGAAGGTGCGGAAAACTTCGTCACGATGTTCTGCTTAGAGTGTGACGAATACAGCTGCAAGATCTGCGTGAAATAACCGTTCTGAGGTGATCGAAAGCCTTTATAACGCTTCAGACTGGTAGGATGAGCGCAGTCAAAAAGGAAGGTTTAAAACCATGGCAGAAACAGTAATTGGAAAAGATACGGTTGCTTGGCTGAAGATCGATGTTTTTGATCTCACCGGAAATCAATTACAGGAAGGCCCGGAAGAAGGCTGGCAAGTGTTGTTCGGACACAATGATATTTTCCCGAAACTTGAACAGGCCTTGATGGGTAAGAAGGCACGAGATACCGTTACGCTGACGCTGGAGCCGGAAGATGCTTTCGGGGAAAGCGAACCGGAACTGATTCGCTCCGTTCCGCTGAATTTACTCGGTGACAATGTGGAACCCGGTATGAAAGTCGAAGGCGTTCCTGGAGAACCGAGCGACGGAAGATTTTATACCGTGATCGGCAGCGATGAAAACCACGTCTTCTTAGACGGTAATCATCCGTTTGCCGGCTGGGCTCTGAAGTTTGTCGTTAGAGTCCTCAAGGTCGAAAAAGCCACGCCGGAAGAAGTCGAAGAAATGGAAGCGCCGGAACTGCTGGAGGTCGCAGATCTGGTCAAAGAGGCTTCAGAAACCAAACACTGATTCACCGAAGAATCAAATATGCGAATGGCTCGACAAAGGTCGAGCCATTCGCATTAAAAAGACAGAAAAATACTATTTCGTCTCTTTGGCTTTCTTTTGCAGATCGGCCAATAATTCCCAAGCCTGGCGCGGAGAGAGATCATCCATGGAAACATCCGCGAGCTGATCTCTGAGTTCGAGCAGAGTCGGATCTTCTTCGGGGAGTTCTTCTTCCGGGAAGACTGTTGACGAGGCCTCAGACGCAACAAAGAGGTCGAGCTGTTTATCATCCGTTTGAGCCGCACGTTCTTCAAGTTTTAAGAGCACCTTTTGTGCACCTCGAATCACACTTCTCGGAATGCCCGCCAGCTTGGCCACAGCGATACCGTAGCTTTGATTGGCGGCGCCGGGTCGGATTTCGTGCAGGAAGACAATGTTCTTCGAACTTTCAGCGGCCGCCACATGAACGTTGACGACATCTGGGAGCGTCTTTTCTAACTGCGTCAGCTCAAAATAATGCGTTGCAAACAGCGTCAGGCTTCTGCAGTTCACAACTAAATCTTCCGCGATTGCGGCTGCCAAAGACAATCCGTCAAAGGTAGAAGTTCCGCGTCCGACTTCGTCCATAAGGACTAGGCTCTTATCGGTCGCCTGGCGGAGGATCGAAGCGGTTTCGGTCATCTCCACCATGAACGTGGAAAGTCCCCTTGCCAGATCGTCTGCGGCACCGATACGAGTCAGAATTTTATCGATGACGCCGATGTCCGCGCTCTCTGCGGGAACAAAGCTACCGCTGTAAGCTAAAAGAACAATCAGCGCGATGGAACGCATGTACGTTGATTTACCACCCATGTTCGGTCCGGTAATGATGTGCAGACGGTGCTGGGCATCGAGGTCGCAGTCATTCGGTACGTAGTTCTCGATCGTTTCTTCGACAACCGGGTGTCGGGCACCCTTAATCTCCACAGAGGTCACCGGAACAAAATTCGGTTTAATCCAGCGGTAGGTATCGGCGTGCTGAGCAAAAGAAGAAAGCGCATCAAGGGCGCTGACGCCGTGAGCGGAATTCAAAAGATCCTGGCAGAAGGGCTTGCACTTAAGAATGAGCTCTTCGTAAAGCTGCTTTTCCAAAGCTTTGGATCGTTCCTCTGCGCTGACGGCTTTGTCCTCAAATGCTTTGAGTTCCGGCGTGATGTAGCGTTCAACGTTTTTGAGGGTTTGGCGCCGGCGGTAATCCGCAGGGACTTTATCAATTTGGCCTTTAGGGACTTCAATGAAGTAGCCTTGAACGCTGTTGAATTCCACTCGAAGATTGGGAATGCCTGTTCGTTCTTTTTCACGGGCTTCGTAGTCAACTAAGAATTGACCGCCGTGATTTTTAAGGGCGCGAAGTTCGTCAAGCTCAGCATTAAATCCTTCGGCAATAACATTGCCGTCGCGGATAAAGGTGCTCGGTTCTTTTTTTAGAGAAGCGCAAAGAAGCTGATAAAGCTCTTCGGGGAGCGGCAACTCTTCCGCGGTTTCTTTGAGAAGTTCGGAATCAAGATCCGACAGGTTCTCGGCTATTACGTTGAGCGACGGCAGCGCGTCCCGCAAAGCAGCAAGTTCACGAGGTTTGACTGAGCCTAAAGCGATACGCGTAGCGGTTCGTTCAAAGTCGGGAATGCTTTTTAGGAACTCGTTAATGTTTTCCAGCTTTTCCATCGAGCCCAAAAGAATCTCGACAGCATCCGACCGTTTGGTGGCTTCAGACTGATCTCGACAGGGCGAAGTCAGCCAGGAAGCAAGACGGCGGCTTCCCATCGCCGTCCGGCAATGGTCCAACGTCGAGAAGAGCGTATTGGTCTGCTCTCCACGCAGCGTACGGACAATTTCAAGGTTTCTGCGGGAGGCAGCATCAAGGCCTAAGTGGTCGTTGTCTGTCTCGCGGGTAATGGCCGTGATGTGCGTTAAGTCGGTTCCCTGGGTGGAACGGGCATATTCCGCTACCACTCCGGCCGCAGTAATCAAGAGGTCGGAGTCGGCGATTCCGAAAGGCTCAAGGGTGGAGGTTCCGAATTGCTTCAGCAGGGTCTTTTCTGCTCGAATTCGATCAAAGTGCCAGTCGGGAAGGGCAGATACAGAACGATCCGGGAAACGCTCTTCAGCAAGTTCGCGGTCATGGTCTGCAATCAAAATTTCAGACGGATTGATGCGTTCGATTTCGTTCAGAAGACCGGCCTCGGTGGTTTCCATCGCCTTGAAGACACCGGAAGAAATCGTCATCCAGGCTAATCCGACAGCGCTTCCCTTGCCTTGAATGTACACGGCGAGCAGTGTGCTCTCCGAGCGGTCGTTGAGAAGGCTTTCGTCTGTCAGCGTTCCCGGCGTGATCGTACGAACCAGCTTTCTTTCCATCAAACCTTTGCCCGGGGTACCGAGTTGCTCGCAGATGCCGACACTGAAGCCTTGATTGACCAAACGGACCAGATACTGATCCAGCGTCATGTAGGGAATGCCGGCCATTGGGATACGAGTCCCGGAGTTGGTGGACGAACGCGAAGTCAGCGTCAGCCCGAGCACTCTATGGACGAGTTCGGCGTCTTCGAAAAAAGTTTCGTAGAAGTCGCCCATTCGATACATGATCAATAAGGTCGGATTGTCGCGTTTGATTTGAATAAACTGACGCATTGCAGGCGTAAAGCTCAGCAAATCCTGTTCACTAATATTGGCAATCGAGGCGATAGACTTGTCGGACATTGATACTTGGATAATAAGTGGCGTTCGTTGATGATATCTCAACGGACAAAAAATCGATAAAAAAAGCCTTCGGACGGTTCGCCGAAGGCTTTATCAAAATTTGCGCTAAGGATTAAGCTTGGCGGCCCTGAATGACGTTAACCATTTCCGGGAAGATCTTCGGAGCGGCGGCAATGATTTCGCCTTTCTGAAGATAATCACCTTCGCCGGAGAAGTCGGTAACGAAGGCGCCGGCTTCACGGGCAATCAGTGCACCGGCAGCGATATCCCAAATCTTGATGCCTTTTTCCCAGTAGCCGTCAAAGCGGCCGCAGGCTGTCCAGCAAAGATCAAGAGCAGCAGAACCGATGCGGCGCAGACCGCAGGTCTTTTCCATCATGACCTTCATGGACTTGATGTAAGCATCGTAGTTATCGCCTTCGCGGAAGGGGAAGCCGGTGGCAAGCAGGGCATCCTGCATGGAATTGCAGCCGGAGACGCGGATACGGCGGGAATCAAGGTAAGCACCTTTGCCTTTGGTTGCGGTAAAGAGCTCATTGGCCATGGCGTGATAGACGACAGCATGGAGCGGCTGACCGTTTTTCAGCAGAGCGATGGAAACGGCAAACTGAGGAATTCCGTGAATAAAGTTCGTCGTGCCGTCGAGCGGATCAATGACCCAAGTGTATTCGGCGTCTTTCTTGCCGCTCTCACCGGTTTCTTCACCGAGGAATGCGTGATCGGGGTAGGCGGTCTTAAGTGTTTCTACAATGACGCGTTCGCATTCTTTGTCCACTTCAGTGACATAGTCGCCGAGACTCTTGTTCGAGATCTGAAGATTGCTGCGGTCACGGAAAGCGATGACCTGAATCTTGCCGGCGTCGCGAGCGGCCTTAATTGCCATGTTGAGCATGCCTTCATTCTGCATCGGCAGAGATGGAGCAGGGCGGTAATGTTTCTTCTGATCGCCGTTTTCAGCGCTTTTACGGCTGGTGGAGCGAGGAGCGCGCTTTTTATCGGTGGCCTTTGTCGTTTTTGCCATCGGCTTAGTTGTGGTTGCCATTTATTCCTCTGATGAACTTTTTATGCACCGCCTCAGCGGTGAAGTAAACTTTAGAGTCAGAAATTTTACCTCAAGAGACAGTAGTTTATGGACTTCCTTCCCCAACGAGGGCGTATCCGCTTCGTTCTCGTTTCACCCAGCCACCCGGGCAATATCGGCTCTGCCGCAAGGGCGATTAAGACCATGGGATTTGACCGTCTATACGTCGTGAGCCCCCGTCATCCCGAGTACCGCACCGATCCGGATGCAATTGCTTTTTCTACTCATGCTGTCGATGTTCTTCAAAACAGCGTCTGTACTGAGACACTTTTAGAAGCGTTAAAAGATGTTTCTTTTGCCTGTGCGCTCTCCGGCTACGATCGGGAATTCGGACCTCCTCTGGCAGACTTGCAGACTTCCTGCGAAATGGTCAAGACATGTTTGGAAGAAAATCCTCAGGAAGAAATCGCCTTTGTCTTCGGAACGGAAAGAAGCGGCCTGACGAACGAAGAGATGATGCTCTGTCAGCTCTGTACCGCTATCCCGGCTAATCCTGAATGCGATTCCCTGAATCTGGCCCAGGCTGTGCAGGTGACGGCTTATCAGGCTCAGCAGACACTTCGCGGAAGAGCCTTGGATGCGCATGCCAGCCGTTTTGAAGGTGAGGCGCCCGCAAGTGTGGAAGCCATTGAAGGGCTCTATGAACACCTTGAAGAGGCAATGATCGCCTGCGGAGCTCTGAATCCCGAACGTCCTAAGCTGATGATGCCCAAACTGAAAAGAATTTTGTCTCGTTCCGGTTTAAGCGTACCCGATGTCGATATGCTTAGGGGTATCTGCGCTGCGATTATTTGTCCGCGGGCGGAACGCAGCGGAAGAAAATCGAAAAAAGACGGACAGCAATAAGAGATTCAGAGGGAAGGATGTTTTCGAGAATCAAAGGAGATGTCAACTCCATTTATGAAAGGGATCCTGCCGCGCGTTCACGCTGGGAGGTTCTTCTTTGCTACCCCGGACTGCATGCCATCATTGCACACCGAGTGGCACACTGGCTGTGGAATAAAGACTGGAAGGTAAGCGCAAGAGCACTTTCCCAGTGCAACCGCTTCTTAACCGGAATTGAAATCCATCCGGCAGCAAAGATCGGAGACCGCGTGCTGATTGACCACGGCATGGGAGTCGTGATCGGAGAGACGGCTGAGGTCGGAGATGACTGCACGATTTATCACGGCGTCACGCTGGGCGGAACTTCTCTTGCCTCGGGAACAAAACGGCATCCGACGATCGGTAAAAACGTCATTGTCGGCGCCGGCGCCAAGATTCTCGGCGGTTTTGAAATCGGCGATAACTGCCGCATCGGCAGTAACGCCGTGGTGATCAAGCCGCTCCCGCCCAACTCAACAGCTGTGGGCAACCCGGCTCGAATCGTGGATAAATCCAAGAAAGCGGTTCCGAAGAAAGAGCCCGAGCCTCAGCCTGACCCGAAAGCCCAGGTTCGTTTAGCTGCCTATGGCGTCGTTGCTAACGAAGAAGACCCGTACGTAGAGAAGATTAAATCGCTCGAGAATTTGCTTCAGGAGCAGCAGGCACGTCTGGACGAAATGGAAAAGAAGATCAGCTAAGCACACCTGATCTAAGCCCAAAACAAAACGTGCAGCCCGAAGGCTGCACGAATCAAAGAATAATCTCTGATTAAACGTTGTTCTGCGGGACGGTGTAGAGCTCGTCGATCTCAGCGCGGAGTTTTTCGCGGATGATCGGACGGCGAAGCTTCATCGTGACCGTCAGACATCCGTTGTCAACGGTCCAATGTTCCTTCAACAGGCGAATATTTCGCGGAATACCGTACTGCGGGAAGCGAGAAGCAGCTTTCTTTAAACGCTTCAGCGCGGCCATGCGGATGTCGCGACGCATGAGCATGCGGTCGTCTGAAGGATCCACATTGAATTCCTTAGCAAACTTCTCCCACTCGGCTTCGTTGACGACAGCTAAAGCTGTGATGAAAGGACGAGCTTCGCCCACCACCATGACCTGCTCAAAAAGCGGATCTGTCTGAATCGCAAGTTCCATGTCGGTCGGAGGAATCTTCTCTCCGGTGGAAGTTACGATGATTTCTTTGATTCGACCTTTGATGCGGATGCGGCCGGCATCCGACAAGTCAGCTTGGTCGCCTGTTCTGAACCAGCCGTCTTCGGTAAAGACTTCGGCTGTTGCGTCAGGACGCTTCCAGTAGCCTTTCATGACAGTCGGGCCTTTAACCTGCAGCTCTTCTATGTCGCCGAGACGAATTTGAAGTCCGGGAATCGGCTGTCCGACCGTGACGGGATTGTTGCAGTTCTCGCGATTCACGGAAATAACCGGAGAGGTCTCGGTCAGACCGTAACCCTGGCGCAGTTCAACGCCCATGGCGTTGTAGAAACGGCCGATAGCGTTGTTTAACGCGGCACCGCCGGCAATCGCGATTCTCAATCGGCCTCCGAACACATCGCGGATCGGGAGCACGATGCGGCTTTCCAGCATCGGCCAAATGAAAGAATCAAGCCAGGAAGCGGAAGAAGAGGGAACGGCCAGGCCGTTACGGCGGCAGAATCTTCTCCAGCCGATCATTTCGGCTTGATCGGCAAGCGTGGCGGCAATGCTTCCCTTGGACTGAAGACTCGCTTTGATGCGGCTATGAAACTGCTCAAAGACGCGAGGTACGGCCACAAAAATCGTCGGACGGATGATCTTCAGGTCTTCGGCAAGTTTTAAGACGGAGCGGGCAAAACCGACTTCGGCGCCTAAGAACAAAGTGAAGTAGAAAGTGACGGTTCTTTCGAACGTATGAGAAAACGGCAGGAAAGACAGGAAGACGTCATCGGAACCGACGTCAATCACCTGAGAAAACGATTTCACGTTGCTTAAAACGTTATCGTGCGTGAGCATGACGCCTTTCGGTTTACCGGTGGTGCCTGAGGTGTAGACGATGGCAGCGAGGTCATCGGGATCAATCGAGACTTCTTTAAGGTCGGTGTTTTCTCCCTGTTTGAGCCAATCGGAAAGATTGACCACAGGGACAGGAGAGTCTTCTGAAGCACCCTCGGCATCGTTTCCGGTCGTGACGACGAGTTTGAGGTACGGATATTCTTTTTGCGCGTTCAGCATGGCGTTCCAGCGCAGAGTACGCGGAACAAAAAGAATCTTAGCTTCCGAATTGTTCAGAATGAAAGCGCTGGAAGACGGCGTATCAACCGCGTGCAAGGGAACCGGAACCATGCCTTGCGAAAGGATGCCCAAGTCGCAGGCGGTTGCCGTGATGGAATTGGGCAACAGGACAGCTGCGTGGTCGCCTTTTGATAAGCCGGAGGCCGTAAAGGCTTTGCGCCAGCTGCGAACCATATCAGCGAATTCTTTCCAAGTTACGCTGATCCAAGTCTTAGATTTGTCGTCAAACTGGCGATAAGCAACCTTGTTCGGGCGAACTTTTTCGTTGATCGCGAGCAAGTCCGGAATGACGCGCATGTTGTTGAGGTTGTCTGCTGTCATTTACTTTCCAAAATTTTCATAAAGTTTCTCGATTTCGTCACCGTGTTCGGCCACGATAACGCGGCGCTTCAATTTCAGCGTAGGCGTTAAAGAATCGTTTTCAATTGTCCAAGGTTCTTTGAGAAGAAGCACGGAACGAGGTACACCATACTGCGGAAATGATTTGCAGGCGGTCTTGATGCGTTTAAGGATTTCCCTGATAACTGCCTTGTTGGTAAGGATTTCAGGATCTTTGGGATCCAGGTTCAGAGAAACGACAAATCGTTCGAAGTTATCTTTGTTCAGCACGAGGAGGCCGACGATAAAGGGACGATTGTCGCCGTAGACCATGGCCTGATCAAAAAGCGGATCCGTTTCGATGGCTTGCTCGATGTCGACAGGGGGCACCTTCTCGCCGGTAGACGTCACGATGATCTCTTTAATGCGGCCTTTGATCTTCAGGTAGTTGCCGGGAAGGATGTCGGCTTGGTCACCGGTAGAGAGCCAGCCTTCGGGATCCAGAGTCTTGAACGTGTCTTCCGGACGCTTCCAGTAGCCTCTCATGACCTGCGGTCCGCGCACTAAAAGCTCGTCTTTTTCTCCCAGTTTGGCTTCAATACCTTCGAGGATCGGCCCGACAGTATCGGGATGATTGGCTCCGATTTTATTGACGGAAATGATCGGGGAAGTTTCGGTCATGCCGTAGCCTTGGAAGATTTCAATTCCTAAGCCGATGATCGTTTTGGCAACTTCTGGGCTCAGGGCTGCACCGCCGGAAACCGCGACGCGCATGCGGCCTCCGAAGGAGTTCTTAATCTGATTGCGAACGAGTTTGTCGTAAAGAGGATCCATCAGACGATCGAAGGCTGCCGGGACAGCGGAGTCGACGGGCAGGCCGTTGCAGCGGCAGAAATTACGGTAACCGGCGTCAACAGCCGCGTTGAAGACTAGGCGGCTCACGGCGCCTTTTTGTTTCAGACGTTCGTTGATCTTAGCTGCGACTTTTTCAAAAACTCTCGGAACGGACATCATGATGGACGGACGTACAAGTTTTAAATCGTCCAGAATGCGTGCAACTCCTCGGCTGAAGGTGACTTTATTGCCCATTCCCAGGCCGATGTAATAGGAAGTGGTGCGCTCGAAGGTGTGAGACAGCGGGAGGAAGGATAACCAGGTGTCGGAAGGATTCGGCGCGATGTTGTAAAGCAAGGCCGAAATATCGCTCATGATATTTTTATGTGTGAGCATGACACCTTTAGGTTTACCGGTTGTACCGGAGGTGTATACCAAAGCGGCCAAGTCTTCCTCTTCGGGTCCGGGCGGAAGGGTTAAGACGGATTCGCCTTCTTTCAGCCATTCAGCAACGTTAACGCTGCGAACCTCTTTGCTTTCAGGTTCGGATTCATCATCGATGTAGACGACTGTGCGGAGCTGAGACAAATCGGCGCCGGTTGCTTGAATGGCATGCCAGCGTGCGCGGTTAACAGTGACGAGGAGCTTCGTGTCCGAATCTTCCAGAATGTAGGCGCAGTTGGCCGGCGTGTCGATGATATGCAGCGGGACCGGAACAAGGCCGACGATCAGTGCGCCCTGGTCAAAACAAACGGCATCAATGCCGTTTGGCAGAAGCATGGCGACTCGATCGCCTTTCTTTAAACCGGAGGCTACAAACGCGTTGGCCCAATCTAGGGCGCGAGCGTAGAGCTCTTTAAAAGAGAGCGTTTCCCATTGTTTGGTTTTGGCATTGAATTGACAAACGGCCGGATCATCTCCGCGGATTTCTAGGTGATGAGAAATAAGCTCAGGAATAACGCGGAGCTTTCGAATCTCTTCAGCGCGGGTAAATTCATTATCTTGTGGTTGCTGCATGATTGATTATTTTGAAGAAGAGTTGTCCGTAACCGCAAAGTTCAAATTCAGGGCACGGATGATTTTGAGAATGGTTGAAAATTCCGGAGAACACTGTCCCGAAAGCGTGCGGTAAAGGCTTTCTCTGGAGAGTCCAGTTTCTCGGGCAAGGCGGGACATGCCGTAATTCTTGGCAATACGCCCGAGTGCCGCTGCAATTTCCGCAGCGTCGTTCTGAGCGCTCTGGAGCATTCGATTGAGCGAATTGACGAGCTCTTCCGTGTCTTCCTTAAGAGAAGAGGAAGGAGTTTTTGTCGATAAATTCATCAAATTTAGGCGCGGAGTCCCCTGCCTTCCGGCAGGGGAGGAAGCGCCTCCTCCTTTCGAATTTCTGTTAAATAGGTTCGTCTCTTTTCCAGCAGATGCAGCTTCTTGCAGCTGATGCCGGCTGAAATGCGGGTTCCGTCAAGTTTTCGAACATCAAAGAACCCCGATGATCGACGGCCGAAAATGAAGCCTTCTTCTCCCTGGCAGGCAACTTTGTCAAAAAGACGGAAGCCTTTGACCTCAAAGGGAGCCTGATTGCGCTTTCGAATGCCGCCTTTGAGGATGGAGAGCTTGTGAATCTGCCGGTTGTTCCGACGCGTCTGCTTCTGGAACAGGAATTCGCCGAGCCTTTTGGCACCGAGATTGCCAGCAATGCAAAAAGCATCCGAACAATGCGACTTGGTAATGCCGCTCTTGATCCGTGCGTGCTTGGTTAGGTAGCCGTAGGTGTTGTTCACTTCCAACTTAGAATGCGACGCCTTCAGGCGGTTCAAAACCTCCCAACGCATAATTCCCATGAAGGTCTCCGCACGGAACGACTGACCGCGCTTGGCCCTCAGCTTGATTTCGCCGCGATGAAGCGCCTTATGGCACGTCTCACAAAGCGTAATCAGGTTGCCGGGCGAATCGCCGCCGGTACGTCTGCTTTCCAGGTGATGAACATTGAGCACCGGGTCTTTCGATCTGCCGTGACAATACTGACAAACGTGTCCGTCTCTGAAAAGAACATACTCGCGGACGTTCCAGAAGCCGAGCTGTTCGCCCTCTTGGTACTCTTTCTCTGCAATGTCTGGATTCTTCAGCAGCTGCATGTCGAAGGACGCCGTTTCCACGGTGATCTTCGTGACGGGCAGCAGTCGAAGAACCGTTTCTATGCGCGACAAGTGCGCGTTGATTCTGTTTTCAACCGACGGTGCAAGCCAGCCTTTGCGTTTGGTGCGGATGCGGTTGTCGAACCTCGGTGCGCGGTAGCGCGTTTTGCGGTTACGACGAGACTGCCGTAACGCACGACGAGCAGAGAGCAGATCAGAGACGTCCTGACGAAGTTCAACTTCTGATGCATAAAGTTCAGCCTTTTCCGTTGATGCGGAAAGACCGACATGTTCGTACCCGGCATCAACGCCCAGACTCACCGGCTGTTTGGTCTCGCCGGTCGCAATCGTGAGCTGAATGGTGAAAGGCGTGCGCCTTACCACAACAGCTTTCTTCTCTTTAAGCAGAAGGCGCGCTTTTGCCGGAGAACAAGGCATCAGCGGCTTTCCGCGTTTGTTCAAAATAAATACTCTCAAGTTTTATCTCCTCGGTCTTTCGACCGGTTGTGATCCTTCGCCAATGTTGGAAGGGGTTTCAAGCCGACAGCACCGCTCCTACCTCTCAGAGCTTTTAACCATCGGCCGCAGAGCGCGGGACTAGGATCTGCATCCCGCGGTGCCTGTGCATTCCCACCCAACGTAGTCCTCGAAACGACAGACTGAGGCTAGTCAACTAGAGGCTTTTTCAAGCCTCGGCCTTCAGGCCGAGGTAGTTGACTAAGAGAAGTCTCTGTAGACAGTGAAGTTCTTAGACTGCGGATTGATCCTAACATCAAAAAAGAGGCAGATGAAGTCGCGCAAATGATGGAAATTACGACCGCTGATGCTGTCAGAATTTTCTTGGATGGTTTTGCCGAGGAGAAAAAATTTCCTTTGACTACGAAGTTCCCAATGCAGAGACATTGGCTGCGATGAAGGAGGCTGAGAGCGGAAAGCTGGAGTCTTATGACTCTGTGAATAATTTTTTCAAGGAAAGGAAACTCTGATTCAGCACTTTTCACCGATCTCTCTGTTCAAGGTTGGTAAGGAAGATGCGCCCGTGTCAAAGTTCTTTCTGGCAACTGGCTCAGCGATTTTTGACTGTTTGGCGACTTGTTTTAGGCCTCTAGCCGTTTGCGGATAACGGCGATCTCTTCGTCATCCAAACCATAGAGTTTAAATATGGCACGATTGATTTCTTCTTTGATCTCTTCTGTGGAATTTGCTTCTGCCGCCAGCACTAGCGATTTAAGCTCGTCATCCTGCTGGGGGTTAATGCTCGGCAGCTTCAGTTGCGAAAGGTTGCTGCGAAGCACTTTGATTTGACCGAACAACACTCGGTAGATAAAAGAGTAGACCTTGCTGTTTAAAAGGGCGAGCAGAGCCTCAAAAGAAAGCTCCGGAACGTTAGGAATAAGGATGTTGGCGCTATTGAGCACTAGCGCTCCGTTTCTTTCTGCCGCAAAAACGAGGTGATTGGAGATGAAGCGGTACACGATCTTCGGAGTCGTTCGATAGTATTCATCCGGGGCCGTCTGCTGGAAAACGGTTCGATCGTAATGCACGAAATACCGCGGTTTATCGATGCAGAACGGCTGGATTTCTTTTCCCGTGTAAATCGGTTCAAGGCCAAGCCCGGGCTTGGTCTTTAAATGCTTTTTATTGTTCCCCGTCACAACGCCTAGCGCCCATTTGCTGTCGGCTAAAGAAATCTCTCCTTTGGAGAGGATCTTACAAATAATTTCTACTTCCGGTTCCGTCGCGCTGAAAATCGTCTTTTGCTCGGTGAGCTGAAAAATCGAAAGCGGAATTTCTCTGATTTCTCCGGATTCATTCATCCGAAACCTTTCTGCGGGTTTTGCTTTTTCTGCAAGGATAGAAACAAAATCGGTTTGGACGCCGCTAAATTTCGTATCGAACTTACGGATCTCAAGAAGACGGCAGTCGCTAAATAAATGCTCTCTGAAAAGCCGATGCGAAGCAATGTTGAGCATAGAGATCGGCATCAGGAAGGCAAGCTTGCCGCCGGATTTAAGGAGCGAGAGCGTTTTCATGAAGAAAAAGCTCGAGACATCGGCGTAAACGTTTTTAGTTTTTGAGCTCCATGGCGGATTCGTGGCCGCAAAGTCAAAACGCCTTCTTTCACTTTTCCAGCGGTTGACGAAGTCGATGACACGGACATCGGGGTACTCTTTTGCACCTGACAAAATCAGGTTGGCTTTCGCAATCATCACGGCAATCGGATCGCTGTCCATGCCGCAGATCTTCAGTCCCATTTCTTGGGCAAGTATTAAAAACGTTCCGCTGCCGCAGCAGGGATCCAAAAAGCTTGCACCTGGTTTTGCTTCCAGTGAATCCAGCAGCTCTTGAGCAACGGATCGCTCCGTGTAATAAGAACCGGTGGAATTTTTGACGCCTTCTGTTAAAAAGGATTGGTAAACAGTACCGAGAAGGTCAAATTCTTCCGGGAGCACAACCTGGGCAAACTTGTGTACGAAGTTATGTGTGCGGCCGTATTCGGTTTTGAAATTTTCAGCGAGTTTTCGATCACAGTCGGAGCGGTCCAGAAGCACGCAGCTCAGTGTGTAGATGGTATTTCGTAGAGGGACTTTATCTTCAGAGGGCAAAAGCTCTGTGATAAACGAGAGGGTGTCGGGATTCGTGCACCGTTCTTTGGGAATAAATCGCCGAGAGGAGCCGGTTTTGTTGGCTCGGTAGGAGGGCTTGCCGGTCAGGTCGCGATTGAGTCGCTTCCATATTCTTTCCGTCGATTTTGAGATCGGCATCTCCTCTCCGTAAAACACATCTAAGAATCCTTCATTCTAATCAAGGAGCGGGAAGCGTTGTGCGACAGGCGGCGAAGAAGTTTTGCCAAAGAGAAACGGTAATAAAAAAACCGGAGCTGGAGAACTCCGGCCTTTTTAGAGAAAAGCGTTTAGATTAGATCACGCTGGCAGGAACCGTGACTTCATAAGGAAGCGGCAGGATTTCAACCGGTACATCCTTAACATAAAGTTCGGAATCCATGTATTCATAAGTCAGCACGAACAGGAAATGTTCGCCGTCGCTCTGAATCACGCGTCCCATCGGTTCGTTTTCCATGAAGACTTCGGTGCCTTCGTCGAGATCCTTAACGCCTCTGGCAACGCCTAAGAACATACGGCGCTTTACCTTGCCGAGATTTTCAGTCTTGGAGATGATTTCCTGACCCGTGTAGCAGCCTTTATTGAAGGCGATACCGCCGATCAAATCCATGTTCAAAGCCTGCGGCAGCCATTCGAGCACTTCGGGTTTTTCGATTAAAGCAATACCTTCTTCCATCAGAGAGCGAGCCAGGCGGTTGTGTGCTTTGATCGGAGCGTACATGTCATCAGGGATCTTGCCGATAGCCACGAATTTGCCGTGCATGCCTTGTGCGTCATTGGAGGGAAGACGAACAACGATGACGGAATCACCGACATAGGCCTGCATCGGTTCGCGCGGAAGGGCCGGGCACGGACGATCAATAGCTTTGGCGTCGTCGGAGCAGAAATAGGTGATCGGTTCGGGAAGAATTTCGATTTCGACTTTGCTTCTCAAAATGAACTTGCTCAGACGATCAACTTCGTCCTGAGCAATGGATTTCGGCATAAGCATTCCGAAACCGTTCGGAATTCTGACGATTAAAGAGGTAGCGGCGGTACGTCCTTGATGGTTGCAAGCAGCCGTCCAGCGAGCGTCTGTCGGTCCCATTGTCTTTACATTCTGGGTCAGCATTCCTTGGAGAAAGTTTTCAGCGTCTTCGCCGCGAACAACGACAAATACAAAATCTTGTTCTTCGCTGAATGTCCAGGAATTTAATTCAAGCATGCTCATTTATGCATTACTCCTTAATCAAATATTTCATTAAATTAACAGATCGAAAACAAATATGGGTTCCTTGCTCGACAAACTGAGCAGACAGATCTTAATTTGTCGCTATCATGCTGTTTGAGTTGTGTTAATTCAATAGCGTATGAAATTTGTGGTCAAACTGCTTGCCGCCTGCGGCCTTATAGCCTTGCTGGCGTTCGGACTTCTCGGCGGTGCTTACTATTACGTAAACGTGCGGCCTGTGCCTTTTGAGGGCAACCCTCCTGAAGTCGTGATTAAGGTAGACAAGGGCAGCACGATCCGCTCAATTGCCAACTCGCTCAAGCAAGCCGGGGCGGATGTTGATCCGTCGATTCTTACGCGCGCATTCTCTTTTTACGATCAGGACAAATCGGTTCATGTCGGTTATTACCGAATTCCGAACCCTTCCACGATCCGAGAGATCATCGATAAGTTCGCCTCCGGCGACGTGATCATGAGCAAGTTCACGCTGGTCGAGGGCACGGAAACCGCCAAATTCCTGACACGCATTAAAAACTCAGAAGATTTAGACCACGCTGATCCCGAGCTCGACCTCAAAACGGTCATGTCAGTTGTTCATGCGCCTGAAGGTACGCATCCTGAGGGTCAATTCGCCACAGACACTTTTGTATTTGCCAAGGGATCACCGGATACGCTGGTGTTAAGACGCGCTTACCGCGAACAGCAGGAACGCATTAAAAAAGCCTGGGAAACACGCTCTCCCAATGTTGCTGTTAAATCGCCTTATGAACTGCTGATTCTGGCAAGCATTATTGAAAAGGAAACCGGTCAGAACTCCGATCGGGCCTTAGTCTCCAGTGTTTTTAACAACCGCTTGAAACGCGGCATGCTGCTGCAGACCGACCCGACGGTAACCTACGGAATCGAGAATTTTAACGGCAAAATCACTAAGGAACATCTGAGAACCGATCATCCCTACAACACGTACACGCGTCCGGGTCTTCCTCCGACCCCGATCTGCAACCCGGGCTTGGCAGCGATTGAAGCAGCCGCACACCCGGCGGATACGGATTATTTATACTTTGTGGCCATGGGCAAGAGCGGCCAGACCAAATTCTCCAAGACACTCAAAGAGCATAATGCGGCCGTTCAGAAGTATCTCAGGAGTCAAGGACTTTAAATGACAAAACGTGGGAAATTTATTACGGTTGAAGGTGTTGACGGCGCCGGAAAAAGCACACAGTTCGAAGTCATCGCTAATGCGCTCAAAGAAAGGGGCATTGATTTTGTCAGGACGCGCGAGCCCGGCGGCCCGCAAAGCGCAGAGAAGATCCGAGAGCTTTTGTTGAATGAACCGATGACCGCAAAGTGCGAACTCCTGTTAATGTTTGCCGCGCGTCAGGAAAATCTCGCAAAAATCATTCGTCCGGCGTTAGAAGCCGGCAAATGGGTTCTCTGCGACCGCTTCACGGATGCTTCCGTTGCCTATCAGGGCTACGGCCGCGGTCGGAGTCTGGAAGAAATTGAGATGCTCGCCAACTTCGTGCATCCGGATATTAAACCGGATAAAACTGTCATCTTTGACTTGCCCACCGAAGTTGCAGCGGCCCGTTTGTCCCGCAAACTGGATCGATTTGAACAGGAAGATGCTGACTTTCATCGAAGAGTGCGTCAAGGCTATCTGGAAATCGCAAAGAGAGAACCCGAGCGCTGCGTCGTCATTGATGCTCAGGGAACGCCGGAAGAAGTCTCCGCACGAGTGCTCAAGGAGGTTGAGACATGGGTTTAGCCCCGTATCCGTGGCTTGAGCGGCCGGCGGAAGTCTTGGCCAAGATGCTCAATAAACTTCCCGGAGGCATTTTGATTTACGGTCCGCGAGGATGCGGCGTGTTTGAACTGGCTTCGCGCTTTGCCGCAGCTGTAGTGTGTCAGCACCCTGTAGACGGCGCGCCTTGCGGCATTTGCGAAGAGTGCAAACTTATTTTCAGCGGAAACCATCCCGACCTTCGCTACGTCTTAAGCGAAACCGAGGCGGCGCTTCACCCCGAACCTTGGAACGGTAAGTTCGGAGAAATTCCGAAAGGAAAAAGCCTGTCCAAACAAATTCTGATTGAGCAGGTTCGAGGCATCGGTGAATATCTCTCGGTGACCGCCCATCGCGCGGGTCACAGAGCCGTCGTTATTTATCCGGCCGACTCTATGTCGGGCGACCAAAGTTCGGCACTGCTTAAGACACTGGAAGAGCCGCCTGAAGGCGCGGTACTTATTCTGGTTGCCGACGACATTAACTCAATTCTTCCGACGATCCGTTCCCGCTGCCAGTTGGTTCGCTGCACACCTCCGACGCGGGAGCAGGGCATTGCTTACCTCAAGTCTCAGAAGGTCCGAAATCCTGAAGGAGAGCTCACGCGTTTAAGCGGCAGACCGCTTCTGATTCATGAGGCCGACCCCAACCTCACACTGGATAAAAAAGACGAAGCTAAGTATCTGGAAATGCTTGCCTTAGGTTCTGCGTTGTCCAGTGTTCAAGTTCTGTCAGCCTTTCAAAAGGATATACCGGTGGGACCTGTCGTTTCTATCATGCAGCGATGGTATTGGGATCTGATGGCGGTACTCTCGGGCGCCGAGCCGAGGTATTTTCCGGAACACTTTGAAGCTTACAAACGTCAGGTGCAGGGCACGGATTTTCAGAAGCTGGTTCCTTTTAACCAGACGCTGATGCAGGCTAACCGCAGCAAGGATCATCCTTTGAGCAAACGTCTCGTTCTTCAGGATCTGTTCATCACGTGGGCTAAGACGCTTGCTGACGCTCGTAAAAATTAGGATTTAAGCTTCTTAAATCCTTCCAGGACTTCTGTCTGGTCGGGAGAGATGTATCTGGTAGTTGTGTTCACAGATGCATGTCCCATGGCTGTTTGAACGACGTTCACCGGCATCACCTCCAGGCTGGCGACCGCAAAGGTATGGCGCAGCCAGTGCAGAGAACTTCCGAGGAGCTTAGCGGCGTCGCGCGGATTTTTCTTTCGGACGTCGTTGGCTACTTCCTCTAGGAAGGTGTGCAGGACGATATAGAGACCGGATCGCGATAAACCTTCTTTATCTGCGCCTTTATTGCCGATGCGAAAGCTCGCAATCAGAGGCACATCTTTCCCAGCAGGTTCAAAAAGCGGAGGGCGCTTTCTGGCGGCAAGATAACGAGAAATCTTGTCGACCTGCTCCGAAGACAGCGGCAGGCGTCTTTGTTTGTCACCTTTCCCGACGATATCAATGACAACGGTTTCTTCATCTCCGAAACGCGAGTATTCAATCCAGCCGCAGCGCGCGTTGATCATTTCGCTCGCGCGCATGCCGAGTTCTTTTCCTAGGACAAAAAGCACCTCGAGGCGCATACGGACAAGGTCAAGCGGCAGCTGAGCAAGATGGGTCTCAATCTCTTCCCACTGGGCCGGCGATAAGGAACGGTCGGCAAATTCTTTCGGTTTGCCTTCGCCCGGTAAAAAACGAACCTTCGCAGGAATCTGGTCAAAAGGATTGAATTTCAGATAACCGGTCTTATGAAGGAACGAAAAGAGCTGCCGAACGATTGTTGAGGCGGCCTTCCTGCTCGTGTAGGCAAGCGAAGAGTTAAAAGGTTTCCAATCCGGTGATTCTCGCGGCGTATTCTTCGGTCCAATCCAAGTTTCCTGAGGATATATCCAGGATTTCTGCCAGTTTTCGGGCGTTTCTCTCCCAATCATTTCGAGCCATTTGAGGTATTCTGAACATTCTTCTAAACGCGCGGAGGAAAGGGCGACTCTTTTCTCCAAAAGACACCACAGTAAAAATCTTTCGGCTTCCCTTCGGTACGCTGCCTGAGTGTTGGCATTTGTCCCTTTCGCTTTAAGCCAGAGGCGGATAGCTTCAATGTCTGTGTTGACGTTTAAGGCGCAGTCCTGCCGGTCCCCTCGGTTCGTTCCGGAAGATCCGTCCAAAGCCTTAGGAGGCGTCAGAAACTCAAGCGGACGAATTTCACTATTTTTAAGCGGCTGTCCCAGCCGGCGGCCGGTTTTTTGTTTTTTATTGATTTCGGACCAAAGCGGAGCGCCGATATCTTCAACCTTTTGTCCGTAATAAGATTTGGAAAGGTCTCGGGCTCTTGTTTCTAGAACCGGTGGAAAGTCAATCGGCGCTCCGCCGAGTTTTTTTGAATAAAGCCAAGAAAGGATTCCGTTGCTCCTTTCTTTACTTAGATCCAAACGCGTTGCCCAGCGTTCCGGGTCTCCGTACATGGCGTCAATCAGATCATCAAGACAATTTATTCCTTTAGATTCAAGATGTTCCGCAACTTCAGATAAAAAATACTGATTGAGAGGAAGATCAAAGTCAAAATCAGAGGCCATTGGCAAACACGACAACAAATAGAAAAAATTCCGGAAGAACCCAAGTATAGAGAATTTACAAACGACCGAAAAATGTAACTATTTAGCGTGAAAAGTTCGTAATTGTAATCCTTTTTGAGAGACCGAAACAAACTTTAACTTTTCGGTGAACTGCTTTTAGCAAGCCTGATATAGTGCAGTTAGGGCGCTGAGTTGGCGCTTATCTCAAAGGAAGGATAACGATGAATACTAAAAAGATTTTTTCTTCTGCAGCCTTAGCTGCTTCCCTTACTCTCGCCGCCGGTGCTGCATTTGCATGGGGTTGCGGAGCCGGCCCCATGATGGGTTACGGTCCCGGCTGTCAAGTCGATCCGCAGGGTGCCTATCCCGGCTGCCAGTATGGTCCCAACGGGATGATGCGGCAGGGATATCCCTGCTGGTCCTACGGCCCGCAAGGCGCTCAGGGAGCAAGAGACTTCCGCCCTGGCTTTGAACAAAGAAAAGTTTACCTGCGCGGGGCCCTCAATCTTACCGATGCTCAAAAACCAGCTTTTGAAGCTTATTTCGGCGCCGTTGATGCCTATCATCAGATGAAACGTCCCCAAGGCGTTCAAGGTCAGACACGACAGGATATTTTAAATCAGCGTTTGGCTTTCCAGAAAACTCGTGTTGAAGCCCTGCAGAAAGCCATCGACGCTCGTCAGGAGCTCATGAAAGTTTTAACGCCCGAACAGGTTAAAGTGTTCGACGCCGTTGAATCCCGCACACACGCCAGAGGCCCAAGAGGCGGTTTTGGTCCCGGACACCGTGGTTACCATCACGGCGGCTACGGCATGATGTATCAGCAGGGTGTTCCTGCTCCCCAAGGCCAGCAGCAGGGCGGCAGACTCTAATCTCAGCAATTAGTCAGATCTGATACAAAAAAATCCCGAACTCCAAAGAGTTCGGGATTTTTGTATGTGCTTCAAATGAAACCTTGAAATTGAAGGGATTCTTTCTTCAGGGTTTCTAAAACGGCAGCAAAACCATTCTCACCCGAGCAAACCGTTTATCTAATTTACGGGATCAAAGATAAGCGTTAATCCGGTTCACAAAAGCAGTGATTAGCTGTTTTGTTCATCAACGATCTGTTTGAATAAAGTACCCGGAACGAATTTTGGGACGCTGCGGGGCTTCAGCTCAAGCTTCTCTCCCGTATGGGGATTACAGATCACACGAGCTTTCCTCTTTACCTGGCGAAAGGTTCCGAAACCGACTAAGACGACCGGCTCTCCGTTTTTGACAGATGTCATAATAGAGCGAATCATTGTATTCAGCGTGCGGGTAGCCATGTCCTTAGTTATTTCATTTTCTTCCGCAATAATTTCGATCAATTGCTGTTTATTCATATTGTTCTTCCGAAGATGTGGTTATCGGGTGAGGATCAGAGTATTCAATTGAGGATGCGATTCCTCAAGAAACAATGAGGCTCATGGAGATATTAGCAAGATTGAGGAAATAATACTACTGAATTTTAGGTATATGGCATGAATTTCATTTTTTAGTCATAAGTTTCTTTATTGTGATTCTTAATTTTCACTTAATGAAATTTTTCATTAGTACTTATGCCTATATTTGATGAAACCTCTCTTTGAGCGCATGGCAATAACAAAAAACAAATTTTCACCGCACGAAGTTTCCTCTCTGAAAATTAATGAGCCTCTTGGGAATTTCGCTCATTTAACGTGTTGTTCTAAAAACAACCTATTGTTAGTTGCAATGGGGGATTAGATTTCTGGAATTTCGGTCTAAAGAAAAGCCCAAACGAGGTGTTTGGGCTTCTCACTACTTCTTTTTCTAAAGTTCTTGCAGGGAGGTTTTAGAAAAGTTCGGACGAATTAGATAGCGCCGGTACCGAATTTTTCAGCGTGAATCTTTTCTGCCGGAACACCGTTTTTAACGAGTTCAGCAGCAGCAAGCTTCATGAAGGGAACAGGACCGCAAACACAGAAATTCGTGTCTTTGTCTGCCAGGTGCTTGAAGAATTCTTCAGAAGGACGACCGTGGGCAGAAGTTTCAAAAACTTCAAAGGTCACGGTACCTTCCTTAACGAGTAGATCGATCTCATCGGAGAAAGGAACGGCTTCTTTGGACTTGCAGACGTGAACGAAAGAAATCTTGCGAGTCGGGTCTTTCTTCACTGCTTCTTTCAGCATGGCGAACAACGGGGTGATGCCGATGCCGGCGGAAAGGAGGCAGAGGCTGCCGTCGCCTTCGGGAAGATTAAATTCACCGACCGGGAAAGAAACCTCAACGAGATCGCCTTCCTGGATGTCGTTGTGAAGGGTATTGGAAACCATGCCGGCAGGAGATTTTTCTGCGGCTTCAACTTTCTTAACAGCGATTGTGAAGGATGCTGCGTCAGCTTTAACGACTGTGTACTGACGAGGCTGAATCAGTTCCTGGCCTTTTACGAAGACACGAACGGAGATGTACTGACCGGCCTTAACGTCAGGCATCTTGCCGTGGTCAACCGGAACTAGCTTGAAGGAAGTGATATCGTTTGTCTGTTTGGACTTCTCAGCAACCTTGAAGAAACGCCAGCCTGTCCAGCCGCCTTCAACAACAGCGTTTTTGTCATAAATGTTTTTCTCTGCACCGATAAGGATGTCAGCGAGCCGTGTGTAAGCAGCAGTCCAAGCATCAATTAATTCTGGTGTGGCGGCTTCGCCGAGTACATCTTTAATAGAGGCGATGAGGTGCTTACCGACGATTGGATAATGTTCGGCGCGAATGCCGACGGAAACGTGCTTGTTGGCAATGTGAGCAACAGCGCCTAAAAGCGGCTTAAGATTTTCGATGTTTTCTGCATAAGCCAGAACAGAGCCGGCCAAAGCCTGTTGCTGGAAACCGGCGCGCTGATGACCCATATTGAAGACCTGCATCAGTTCCGGATTGTGAGAAAGCATTCTTTTGTAGAAATGAGAGATGAGGGCTACACCGTGTTCGCGAAGGACAGGAACAGTAGTCTTAACGAGTTCGATTTGTTCTTTTGTAAGCATTGAATTCACCTATGTGTAACCAAAAATTCTGTGGTGATTCTAGTTGTAAAGCCTCATTCCTTTTGAAAGGAAATGTTCTCATCTGTAAAAAGAGTTCTAGAACACGACTGAACTTGTTATCAAAATGCAAAGTTAGAAATTCTCGCTAAATCTCTATTTCACGCTCCATTTAGCTCTATTTATGTGCAGGGGGAAAATCGGGATGACTGGAACGCAAAGTTCCTTAGAGATATTGGTGCGAGTGGACGGCACACTAATTTTGTTTTAACTCAACAAATTGCAAAAATTAAAACTCTTTTTTAGCTCCATTTTTTGCTTTTTCTGCTGAAAAATATTTTCTTTCGGCAACTTCCCCCTGTTTCCCAATATTGAATGAAGAGATCGGACGGTGGTATCCCATCACGCGGGTCCAAACTTCGCATCGGGTACGCTCAGAATCGTTCAATTGAATGTCCATCTTATCTCCTTAATTGGATTGCGCAGCGTTCAATGAGCTTTCTATCGCTGACTGCGCGTTCTGCACATCGGCTAAGAGCTGCTGAAGAGAGCTCCAGTGCTGATTTAAATCTACTACAGTTTCCAAGTTCGGACTGTAGTTTTCGCTGTATCTGGGCGTCTCGCTCGCGCACCCGGAGAGCAGTGTCATTAAGAGTAGTAATAGTAGTTTGTAGTTTTGCAAGTTCACGATCCTTTTCCTGTAGACGTGAAAGTTGGCTTTGCAGCATTAACTCACGTTCTTGGGTCCACTGCAGCTCCATTTTTTGTTGGCCAACATGATATCCGGCAATACACGAAGCGGCCAGGCCGGCGACAATCAGCAATGTTCTAACCATTCCATCTTCGCTCCGGTCCCAAATCCACATGAACAAAAGAGGAGTAGAAACCTACTCCTCCCTTACAGCGCCTGTTCGCAATAATTTTTAAACGGCCTAATGCTCGCTTCCATTTTTCCGGATCTCGATATCGCTTCGGCCTAATATCCGCAGCCTGTCCTCTGACGTGATAGGAGTTCGGCACTCCCCCAACTTTCTTATTGTGTTCTGGTGACCTATACCCAGAATTGACATAAATAGGTTCACCGAAATCAGCCCGGATTTCCTCCAATAAAGAATAAAGGCCCGGGTCAACGACATCGGGCCACGGGCTCGGTTTACCGTCCTTAGATTCAAACTCGGACGGCTTAAAGTGCTCACTCATCCCTTACTCCTGTAGGCAATTTTGATTTAATTTTGTTCTCGTGCTCTTGACGAACTAGGTCCAATGCGTCTCGAATGTATCGTGGAATAATTGAACCGTGGCCTGCTTTTTCGATGTTTTCCAATATCGAGATCAGTTCATTGATCGCCAGGGCACCCACTGCCCATACCCCAATGAAGGGCATGTCTAAAATTTGATCCACGCCATGGAAACCGAGAGCGATAAAAATAATTAACAACTTTCGTCCCATTCCGGCATGACCAATGGCTGAGGAATAAGTTTTTGTCCTTTTAGCTGCATAGGACCCAGTTAACCAGTCTGCAACAACGAAAAACGTTAACCATTGCAGTAGATACAGGTGGTCGCCCATCAAGGCACCTAACAAACCTCCGATGCAGCTAAACACAGCAATGACCGTATCTTTTACTGTTTCAGGTTGAAGAGTCGAGAATAATTCTGAGAATTTCTCCCACATAAATCCTCCTATGCAGAGAGAATTGTGTACTCAGGCTCGTTTGGCCAGATCACTGTTTCTGGAAATCCCGCCTGCGCTGGGATATCCCTGAGTGATTGTCTGTAAGCCTTAACTTTTACAAGGTCTTCAGCAGAAATAGGGTAGTCTCCCGATACTAAATAGTCGGTTTTGGAAAGTAAGTAGTCTCGTTTAGAACGGACGGCCGCGGCAGCGCGTTCTTTTAATTCTTCAGGAGTCGGTTCGGGGATAACTTCGAGTTTAGTTGCAATTTTCTTGCCAGACTCATCATTGACTGAAACCTCTCGATAATGCTCCGGATCATTTTGCGCAAACTGACTAAGCAGTCTTCTCAGATCATTGTTTCGTTTGGTGCGAGATTCGTGAGGAATATTCAACGCTAAAAAGTCCTCTGCAGTCGACGGATAAGGTATTTTGTCCCATCCAGATTCGGGGTTCCCGGGATCTTTAATTTTGAAGAAAAAACCATCCTCATCATTTGGGTCGACATTTGTAGAATGCGGCGGCATCAGCCAGGAACTTTTATTCCGAGGATTCAATTGCGCAATATGCGTCCCACAATAGAAACCGTCTTCGTCGTAGACGAAAACTGTTTTCATTGTTTTTAATTTTTCGATATTTGACATGTTGAACTCCAAACAAATACAGGCCCTTCGGCCTAGGGAACGGCGCTATCAAATTACCGATCAAGCTGGACTAGCGCTCAGGGTGCAGCAATCGGGTGTTAAAAGTTGGGTTGTCAGGATCCCCCAGAACGGCAGGGTCCTCGACATTACTTTGGGCCACTGGCCAGAAATCTCGCTATTGCAGGCAAGAGCAATGGCGAGAAAGAAACGACTGGAATTACAACTTGAACCTTCCGGTTCTTACACTGTCAGAGATGCTTTCAAGTTTTGGTGTAATAAAAAGAAAGGAAGGATTTCAAGTTACCGTGACGAAAAACTCCGTCTCGAAAAATACATTGTCAGCAAAATTGGTAACCGACAATTAGATTCAATAAATCCCCCTATCCTCATCAAATTAGTCGAACCCATTGAGGCAGCAGGCAAACAATCCACCGTCAAAAGGCTCCTAATGCGGACCAGAGAAATATTTGATATGGCAGTGAATGCCGGTTTTTTAAATTCAAACCCGCTAGCCAAGATCACAAAAGTATTTGCCACTCCCGAGGTTCGGCACATGCCGTCAATTGATTGGAAAGAACTCCCAATCGTAATCTCGCAAATAGAAGCCAAGGCCCCGCCCAAATACAGAGCGCTCTTTTATTTTTCACTGGCCACATTACTTCGTCCGGGAGAAGTAGTCTCCATCCGAATAGACTGGATCTCCGAGGAGGCGATCACAATACCAGCGGAATTTATGAAAATGAAAAGGACCCACCGGATTCCGTTGACTCCCTACCTCATATCGCTAATTAACGAAGCCAAATCTATCCGGAAAAACAAGAGAAGTCCTTTCCTTTTCCCAGCAACCAATAAAAATCGGCATATATCCGGGCAAGCGATGGCCAAATGGCTTCACGACCAGCCGGAATTTAAACACAAACTCGTAGCCCATGGACTTCGCTCTATTGGCCGGAGCTGGTTCGCCGACAACGATGTGACTTTTGAAGTCGCCGAGGCGTGTTTAGCTCACTTAGTTGGCTCGCAAGTCGTGCGAGCATATCAACGAACCGATTTTTTCGCGCCGAGGCAAAAAGTCATGCTGAGCTGGCACGCCTACATCGAGACATGTGCTCGATGTGCTCAAGTTTTAAGTCAGAAGCCAGGCGCTTCAGGCTCTCCGAAATAAAAAGATGTCATTTTTAATCTGTGCCAGGCACAGCCGGAAAGTCGAGCTCCACCAATAATCCACGGGGCTCGGCGGAGATCTCGGAAAATTCCCGAATATCTTGAGCAGTGGCCGAGGGTTTGACGATCAATTCGACATATCACAGTACGGCTTTCACGACCTTACTGGAGCAATGTTTATCTCTAGGACAGGGCCTAGAAAATTTGACCGTGATATGTATGAAAGTCATACATCCGGATCACTCGCTTGGACTTTCGATGCCTCGCGAAACTCTTCTCTCTTCGGAGCTTCGACAACCAACCCGCCGCTTTACAGCTTTATTGCCTTATTCGCTATTGATACCGAATGAGGCAATGCATCCTAAGTGAGGCAGGCTGAACCGTTGTTACAGTGTCGGAATATTACGGGTTTCTCAAACATTGCCGGCTACTTCGATCCATTGACCACAGCTGGTGGCGCCCTGAGCGCGAGCACTCGGTGGACATTCACAATTATGCGGGAACCGGGGACGGCGTCGGGGATTGTTAACTTTAATGCTGCGGGCTCCAATCCGATTTATGGAGCGTCGACGACAAACCAGCCGGCAGCAATCAGAGGCTACTGGTTAATACGCTTTAACTAGAGACAAAACTCTCACGGCTTCGGGCTGATTTGTGTCTGAAGCGCCGTACACAGAATTGATAGCGGTTGAATTCAATCTGTAGTCAACAAAATTCCCAGAAACCTCTCCGCTAGAGAAATTAATTTGTTGCTGATAATTGATGCTTATCCCTTCGGCCCAAACCTTAGAGCCCATCAGAAAAGTACCGGCGAGAAAGGAGATATTCGGTTAGAAACACTTGAGCCCCGCAGCTTTCGCCTTGGGGCTCTTTACCTAAGTGCCTAGCATATTATCAGCAGAATCAACGCGATGACCAATTTAAGCAACCATCGTTTGCCACGCTTTGCTATACTAGAGGCATGAGATTTAAACCTAAGCATGATCTCATCCTTTAAGGCGGCTCCGGAGTGCAATCCGAGAGCCGTTTTGCTTGGTTTCTGCACAGATCGGAGAGGTAACCAGCAACTCCCCAATTCCATTCTCGTCATGCTCTACCGAGTTTGGTTTTTTCATTCTAGCAAATCGCGGTTTCTGAGAATTCCCGAATATTCCAGGAAACATCTCGCACCTGCGAGAACAAGGCCAGCCTCAGCCTAACGGTGCTTTCCAAAGTTACGGATGCGACTATGGCGTCGAAATCGTAAGGAAAGCCGGAGAGAGCCGCCCTTACGCATGGGAGACGGTAAAGTTTTTAGCGAATCTCGTTTCTACTGTATATTCCGTAATCCCGCCTCGACATAGTTGCCTACCTCGTCAAGTACCGTGGTTCCTTCAAAAACACGATGATGGCTATCAGGCAATTTAAATGTGCTGGAGGAATCGCTTCCCCAGCGATCGCCGATTGCTGCGAAAAGCTCTGGATACTCGGTTCTGCTTAGGCTGGCGCCATTGCAGAGCAGAAAACCCTCCGGAACTTCACCGCCGGCATAGGGCAACATTGTTCCAATCGGCACAGCGGCTAAACACGCAGTAGCGATTTCGGCTCGTAGGAGAGTTTTAAGAGAGTCAATTGCGCTGGCAACGTAATTTTTGACGAATTTCCAAACACCCATCGGCGTGCACGCCTTTGTGGTATTGGTTCCTGCAGTAATTTCATCAAGGGATGCGAGCTTAACGACGCCAGCTGTTGTCGTAGTCGCAGGAGGATTAAAGAAATTTGTACCTCCGGAAACTGTTACTCCGCCTGTTCCGCCCTGCAGAACTAAGTCAAGAGAAAGCAGAGCTTGGGAACCCGCTGCTTTTTGCAAAATTGCGCCGACTGGCTGCGAGCTCAAGGCAAAGAGCGTTCCATCTTCGAGATAAACACCAACTTCGTTTGCCGTATAGGCATCAGACGAAGCGTCGGTCATGGTGACGTGGATAACGTTATCCCCGACAGCACCTCCGGATAATGCCGTGATCTCTTTGAATTTCGACTGGAGCGCTGTTTTGTCAGCAGTCGGCGTGTAATTTCCAGTGCCTAATCCAAATTTTGTAATTTTGACGGGAAGGGTGCCGTTTTGTTCGGCATTTAAGAGCGCGGCAAGGCCTGCCGACGTTACAACAACGCTAGGCATAGTTTTCTCCTAAATTTTGAGTGGATTAAATGTGGGTGTAAGAAACGGGACGGATGAGACCAGTTACGGACAAAGATTCAGAAAGAGGAGGCGGTTCGCAAGAACAACTCGAAAACGTTGCAGAGCGCAGGGTTCCGGAAACGGAAACCTGCCCCATCAACGATTGAACTAATTTGAATGTGTAGTGCGAACGAACAGGTTTTGCTTCATTCAGCAGTCGGAAAAAATCCTCCTGGGCTTCCCCAGGAAGGCCTCCGGAAATCTGACTGACCGAGGCAATGACATCGAACGTGTGCGGCGTGCCTTTAGGAGTTTTCTGCCACCACTCCGTGATGGAAACCGCGGAACCCAAAGATTCAAGGACTTTTTTGACGGCGCTCAGGGTTCCCATTCGGCATTTTTGAGCGACCACGGTTTTTGCAATTAGACGTTTCTGGCTTAGTGGCCATGAATCGCGCCATGTCGTAAGGTCAAAGCAATATGCCAAATGATCCAGCTGCGTGCTGGTGAGCTTGTCCACATTCGCGTAAATTGCGCCCACATACAAAGACCCGGCAACTGATTTCAGTTCCGGGTCTATTGCTGTCGCAGAGTTTTGAACTTGTCGGTCCTCGGCAATGCTTGATGGAAGCAGGTCACTGAGGACGACGTCATCTATTTTTTTCATTAGCCATCCTCCAAACCTTTAAAAGTGACCGTAACGGACGAGCATTGAGCGACTTCGCTCTTCGTTAATGTTTTAAAAACCGGAGTTAGAGTCGAATGAACGACGCGTCCAGCTCCTGCGTCGCGGACCCGTTTAATCAACTCGTCCGGGTTAATATCACGGCCGATTTTCGATTGTTGCCACGCAACGTAATCATTCACGGCTGCCTGAACTGCCGCTTTGATCGAATCCAGCTTTACGGCGTCAGAGTTGAGCACGTAATAATCCACATTGACGCTGTAGGAAGAGGCGGTAGGCGCTAGAGCATGAACTTCATCCGTGAGGGGGCGGACCTCTTCGCTGGCAAGGTAGTTCTCGACTTCATTCAAAAATGCCGCTTTAGGCAATTCCCCGCCAGTGAGCAATGTATAAACGTTGACAACGCCCGGAGTCGGAGAATCAATCGCGACATCAATAATTGCCGAGGACACCGAGAACGTATGAAATATGTAGGCCTTTTCTGGTCCGGCAACAGAAAATGAGTTAGGTCTAAGCCTTAACCGTTCTGCATAACTCTCATCATCTTCTTCATCCGATCCTCCGGATGATTCGGACGTATTGACGGCCGTGGCCAGGAAAGCCAACGGGCTAACAATTGTTGAAATCTGTCCGGCCAAATATCCGTTACCAACAGTTCCAGCTTCCAAACACTGCGCTTGCGCTGTTGCCTGCAGGGAGCCTGCTGCAATCGTTGTTTGTGAAATAGTTTCAAACGTAACATCGCCGTTTGTTACTTGAAAACCTGTCGGAATAACAAAGGCGGATGCCAATGCCTGGGACAGCGTAAATTGAAATTCTGTAACGGCATGGGAAGCTGGCTGACGGCCACAATCGAGAAATACGCCGAGCGCATCCAAATATTGATTTTGTGCGTAACTCAAAAGGTTCTGCTGCGCTCCGTGGTTGAATACCTGTCTGAGCTGGATGATTTCGGAAGCGATCGTCAATAGAAATTGCCGAACAGGATCGCCCATAGCAAGAGACCGCCCGGAGGCGGTCTCATAGCGATTGATGATCGAAGCTTTAATTTTGTCCGGATCAGTCTCGACGAAATTGACGTCCGGAAGCCCCCATCGGGGGAATGTTTCACTCATATCATTCCTCTATCTCAATTTTGATTTTTGGTTTGGTAACGCCCTGAACAACGTCCGAATCGTCTAAATATTCGATACTCAGGAAGCGGGCGCGAGGTTCGTATCGAGCCAAGGCGCGAATCACTTCTGATTGAAAAAGCGCCTGGGCAATTGAAATCGGGCGGTCCAGCATATCCACTGACATTCCAAAATCCCTATCAAGAGGGACCGTGCCAATAATCGTCGAGCAAATTGTTCTGACGTTCTGGATGACTTCTTCAATTACGGACTCCGGAGCAAAGTTGATTGCAGTTTGCTCAGATAAGTCGATCGAGAATGCTGTCACTTCCTACCTCCGAGAATGAAATCGAAACTTCTGCAACAATGCAGCCGCCTCCTTTGCCAAAAAATCTATGTTGGACGTCGTATTTATCCATGACCATCATGCCCACATAACCACCGCCGATGATTAAAGGCCGCGCTAAATGCTGATCGATCAATTTTTCCAATAACGGCAATCCGACATTTGGAGAAATTCCACGAGAGGCATCAAAACGCAAAGTGAATGAAACCTCCAGTAGAGAAAATCCCAGGAATTCCTTAATCGTTTTGCCGAGATATACGGCGTGCTCGGCCCATCGAACCTGTTTCGAAGTCTTTAGATCTTTGTAGTTAAAAATCGCGTCTTCGGAGCAATAAAAAGGCATAGGACCGTAGCAACCTAAAACATTGGGCATAACCACTCCTATTAAGAATTAAAGTCCGGAGCCGTAACAGGACCATTGAAGGTTCCTGTCCCGGAAACATCCAAATTCCCGGTTACAGAGACATTGCCGGTAAACGTCAAATCCTGAGAGGCAATCGTGGCGTTGCTGCCAGTCAATTTCATCGTTGTGCCTCCAACGGTGAGCTGAAGGACGGGAGTTTCGATGTTGACCTGAGCCGCTCCTTGAATTTTTACGTTGGCTGCAGACTTGATTGATACCAACTGTGACGTCTCGACCGAGGCCTGATTTTTCTGCAGCTCAATTTTTGTTGTCCCAATGGAGGCCTCAAAAATTGATCCGGATCGATCAAACTTGAAGTAGGAGCCGTCAGCAAATTTCACCATCCGGACGTCCGTTGTATTATTCGGAGGCTCAATTTCTCCAGCATAGATCGATCCGATAATGTATCCATCTTCCATGCCTGCCGAGCCGAAAAAACAAAGGACATCTTCACCGATGTCCGGCAAATGAAAGTCCTTGTTTTCCATGGAATTAAAAACGACGATCGGCAGTGGATCACTGACAATTGAATCGTCATCGTCAAACACAACCCGAGCCTTATGCTCAGCCGGCAAAACCTCGACGACCTCTCCGAGTTTGAGAACGGCCATGTTTCGATCGTCCTGATCAGTATCAAAAATCATGTTTTCACTCTGTGTAGATTCAACGATGTGGTGTATCCGCTGCCAAGAGAATGGGTCACGTCATCGATGTAAAAATTACCGTCAAAGGATCCGAATCCTTCCAGTCGGACTACTTCTCCAGCGCAAAATAAAGGGTTCCCGACCAGCGAAATATCTGCAGTAATGCTTTTTGCATTGAGCTCACGGAGCTTGGCTTCCGCCAGACGTTTTGCCTCCGAAACGGAGGCAGCACGCTTTTTCCACTGATACTCCTGTGCGGAATCGTCGGCGTCCGGATTTGTTGCTGTGTACTCCATGACAGCCGGATTTGCCTTTTTTTTGTTGATTAAGCGGCCATGCTCATCAAACATCCCCGATCGAGCGGCGACGGCGGTCTTGGTGGGACGTCCGTATTTATCAAACATCTCTCCACCAGCCGAATTCTTCTTTTTAAGTTTGGGATTCCTGTAGCTAACAGTCACGCTTCGATAAGTTTCACTGTGGGACTGCGAAAAACGGAACGAGAGGAGCTCGGCCTGACCGACTGCGATGATCGCGACAGGATCTTTCTTTTCGTACTTTTCTTTGCTGAAAACGACTAACTGGGTGTCAGTCACTTTTACCGACAGGCCGTTTTCTGAACAAAGGCGGGACAAAAATTTCAAATCGCTCTCTCGGCTTTGATCCTGGCGATCGAAGACAGGATCGTCATCCGAATCAAAGAACAATTCCAATTTGGCTGCGTCTGCAATTTTCTTTGCAATCGCGGAAATATTTTGTTTTTCCCAGGCTCTCGATTTCACCAGACGGCGGATCGATTTGTTGAGAGGAATCGAAACAGCTCGGATCGAAACGGTGCGAGGAGGCCCGGAGAACTCAATCGAATCAACGAAAAAGGTCCCGCAAAACAACTCGGGACCTTTAATTAATGGTGTGCCAGTCGCAATGAACGCCTGCAGCACCATCCCTCCGTCCGGTGACCAGCTGCCAGCCCATTTTCCAGTCTCATCCTTCAATGAAATACTGATTTCATCAGCCTCATCACCATCCTTGTCGTGGTAGGAAAACGAGAGAAGGTCCGGATTGATATATCCGGACATATTCTCCTTATCAGGTCCCCACAGCACACGCAGATAGGCCTGTCGTGCTTGAAAATCAAACATTTTTATTTCCTTTTCCAAGGCGGAAGGCCTGTCAATGTATCTGCAGGAATTTCAATTTCTGGCGTTTTTACCTGAACTCCGGCCGGGAAAATCACGATTTCAGACAGCTCCGGATTTTCCTGCATCAGACGGGTCATGTATTTTTCAGTTCCGTAGACCTTTTTGCTAATAATGTCCCAAGTATCTCCCTGGACAGTTTTGTACATATCAACCTCAGTAAGCTAAACGGCGTTGATCAGCCAAAAGACGCTCCAGCTCGCGTTTCAGATTGAATGCTGCCGCAGAGGCAGCCTGCTGAATATCCGCACCCGGGCTGCCGGAACCGTTAACACTAATATTCAAGTTCACATTGACAGAAGGAGCTGCAGGTTCCGGGGAAAGCATTGCGTTCAATCGAGAAAGCGGCAACACGGCTTCAGGCTCCGAGCCTTCACCGATTTGCGCAATCGTTGATCGGGTAGCCACTCCGCCGGAGGCCAGGGCCGGAATCGGGTTCAGCTGGAAACCGAGAGATTCGCCGCCGACGCCCGGAACCCATGAAGGGACCTTAACATTTGCATATTCATTAATTGTCGCAATGACTGAGTTAATCATGGCGATCATTGCGTTAATGGGCGTTTTTACTCCGCTGGCCGCAGTCTCAAAACAACCGCTTACATACTCGCCCACGCCTCCAAAGGCAGCTTTCAGTCCTTCCCAAAGTTCTCCGGCCTCTGTATTAAGTTCGTCCCAGTTTTCGTAAAGCAAATATCCGGCAGCGATGGCTGCCGCAATGCCCATTACTATCATTCCTATCGGATTGGCTGATGCCGCAACATTAAACGCTGCCATTCCAACCTGTGCAGCACCAAAAGCAGCTTTTAGTCCTCCGACAATAAAGGAACCTGTTTTAAAGAGAGTAAAAACAGGCAACGCAGTTGTTGCAAGGAGCCCAATGGCTCCAGCTGTGTAACCGATGGCGGCCGACAGATTTGGATATTCCTTAATTGCATCGCCAAGCCAACTTAATCCTTCTGTTCCTAATTGCGTAATTTTTCTTAGGGCAGGTTCAAGGTTTTCGTAAAAAGCGATGCTTGCTCCTTCCGCAGCACTTGTCAGAGCCCTATAGTCTCCGATCAGGTTGTCGTTTTGCTTTCTGGCAACCTCTGAGGCCGAACCCGATTTTTTGACGTTATTGGCAAACTCCTGAAGAGCTCCAGAACCAGCTTGTTCCATGAGAACAAAAGCTCCGGACATCGCTTCGGTATCAAAAATTGCTTTTGTATAGGCAGAACGCTGAGAATCGGTCATCTTGACCATTGCTCGGTTGAGATCGGCCAAAATGTCCGGAATCTTCCTCATATTGCCTGCAACATCGGTCGTTTTAACTCTCAATGCGTCAAGGGCGTCCGCGCCCTGTTTGCTCGGCGCTGACAATCGGAGCATTACTGCTCGGAGGGTGGTGCCAGCCATGGAGCCCTGAATACCAGCGTCACCCAATTTTCCAGCCATTGCTGCGGCTTCCTCGATAGAAACACCGAGAGATTTAGCCACCGGGGCGGAATACTTCATTGTTTCGCCGAGCATGGTCAAGTTGGTATTGGACTTAGTAAACGTGTTTACCAAGACGTCCCCAACTCTTCCCATTTCAGAAGCATCCAACCCCATACCGGTCAAAATATTCGAGCCAATATCAGCTGCAGATCCGAGATCGATTCCACCAGCTGAAGCCAAATCCAACATCCCCGGCATGGATTTCAAAATCTGATCTTTGCTGAAACCGGCCATAGCCAAAAATTGCTGTCCGGAAGCCGCTTCAGACGAGGACCAAACAGTGGACTTACCCAGCTCTTTTACCTGTTCTCGAAGCGCCAAAAGGTCTTCTCCTGATGCACCGGAAACAGCGCCAACTCTCGCCATCGCCGAGTCGAACCCGGCTCCGGTTTGAACCATTGACGTCATTTTTGCACCCAGCGCCAGGCCGGCTGTGGAAGCATAACCAACGTTGTCTCCCATCATGGAGCGTCCGTCCCGGTAACGCTCAAGACCACGATTTGCTTTCCCGGAAAGCTTGGAAAACCGCTCTTGCTTGGCAATTAGCTGTCCCATTGTCATTCCGGCAGTTTTTGCGGAATTTTCAAAGGCAACAAGAGCGTTTTTCTGTTCTAACCATGCCTGTTTTGACTTTATCGAAACGGTATTTAAGCGCTCAAACTCTTTGACCAATCGCTCGGACGGGCTGGACATTCCGAGAAGTCGCTGGCGAAACTTTTCTGCTTGAGCTGCCGATTCAACCCAGGCCTTTTTAGCAGCCTCAGTCGCATTCCTGCGAGCGACGGCACCCTTAACGTCTGCGGTCATCTGATCCAGAGCTTTAACGGAACGGGTAAGTGAATCCGTTTTCTTTTGGGCTTTATCCATCACGGTGGCGAAGTTCGCCTGGAGAGCTGCGCCAACGATGAATGCCATCTCGAAAGTCTTATTAAATGGCATGATTTAATCCATAAAAAAACCGCCATGAAGGCGGTTTCTGTAAAAAGGTTCTTAATTATTCTTTCAATTCCGGAAGGCGGTAGATATGCCGTCTAAACCAATTAATGTGAGATGTCTTTATTACAGCAATCAGCAATAAAGTCCAGAAAAAAGCACAATAGGCCAAATCCCGATAAATAGGGGTATCAATCGATCCGATCGCCTCCCAAATCAATACCAAAATGGCAAGAGGGACAAGAATCAACATGGGAGCCATAACCAACCCTAGGATTAGAAAAATAATGAATCCCGATGTACTAGCGATTATGCTTTGACCAATACTCATAAGGCACCTCCTATAAGTTCATTATAGGGGTTACCTCTTTAGATTAAAAGCCTTTTTTTGTTCTTTTTGGATCTCGGAAAACGTTTCGACAACAATTTCCCGCCAAGCAATAAAATCTTTAAACGGCATCCGGTACCAGTCAAGAAAAGTGAGCCCGGTATCCAACATGGACAACCGAACACACTGTTTCTTTAACTCTCTGACGGAAAGCTGAACTCCACCGCCGACTCTTGCAAAAAAGAGAGAACTTGTCCTTTAATTCGCACGTAAGGGACCAGAGGCAAGTTCATAAAAAATTCCGGAGGAAGATCACTGGCTCTGGCAGTTATAAACAGCCAAAGTTTTCTTTCGACCTCAAGAGATAGATTCTTTCCTTTGGGAATAGAAGCAACAATTTGGTCAACAATAGCTTCGTAATTTTCTGCCGTCAGGGAATCTAAATCAATATTAATGCTTTCGTATTCCTTGCCCTCGAAGACTACAGGCTTTTTAAATTTAACCAGCACTTTTTTCTCCTTAACCTAAACCAAGCGCCTTGCGAACGTCACCGAGCTGATCGTTTCCCTGAACCTTGAAAATCATATTCAACTTATCGATTTCAACCTGTTCTTCATCGTTTACAAAGACTCGCAGGTAGGTAGTTTCAATCACCGTAGTTTGTTCAGACTTGGCATTGACCTCCGCACTGCCAAGAGCAGAGGACTTGACAAGACCGCGCAGGTGGATGCGAATTGCCTTGACCTGATTGTTATCAGCAGAGGCATTGATTTCGTTCTGCGCAATCCGGAATGTGAGACTTACCGTGCCGTCCCTTAGGAGATTAAGGCCCTCAGTCGTGATGGCATTCCAATTGATGGTTGTCTCCATTGACTGGAAATGTCCGGGGATCGGGGTTTCAACTTCACCCGCAATGCCGGAGCCGGACAAGGTATCCGTCATCTTCTGAATTTCCGGGAGGTCGACCGTACCAACGCCCAGGAAAATGTTTCCCTCATCGGCGGTAACGTTGAAATTGATGGTGCGGTCAGGAATGTAATTAGCACCGTTTGTTGCCATTATTTGACTCCTTTAATTAGCTAAACAACGCAGAAAGTGCGGTCGGGTCGTATTCCACAATGAATTCGATGTCACGATTCGGGGACGGAGGTGTAACCTTGACGTGGAATCTAGAAATGCCGTCTGACAGATCGGTAATCGGATTTTCGTCCTCGCGGAATTCAATTGTTCCGGCAATGAGGTACTCTCTCGCAACCAAACCATTCAGCCAAACCTGAAGGGTATTGGTAATTGTCTGAACCTGGCGACGATTAAGAGGTTTATCCAAACGCTGCCAGCATGTCTGAACAATAGTGTTGGAAATCCAACACATCATTCTGCGAATCGGAATGAACGCGTCCTTGGGATCGGTGTTTGCCGGATAGCAGGCAGTTCTATTTCCGAATGCACGAAGACCGCCAATAAAATTAAGGCCGGTCACGATGCCCTGGCTGTTCAAATATTCTGCGTTCGGCAGCGTTAACGGGACCTCGGTTCCTCCGGCCAGAACCATTCCGGTTGTGCTTAGAACTTTATTGGACGGGGATTCGTAAGGGACTCCGCCGTTGTCGCCGTCAACCTTAGCCATCAATGCAGCCAGCTGGGTGGAGATGTGATAGACCACTCCGTCCTGCTGCAGCATCGGCCAGCAAAGGACCTGTGCCGGATCAACGATGTTATTCGTATTTTTCCAGCTCGGAGCCGCAGAGTAGTTCTTTACCGTGCCGGTCGGAATGTCGCAGAGGCAAATTGCCCGGAAAACTTCGTTAATGCTGACAGCTTTGGCAGCCATAATTGTGGCGACCGTCGAATTGTCAGAAAATCCCGGGGCCAAGATAAAGCCTGGGACAACACCGAATAACGGGAAGACATCCTCAACAAGCTCGAGGCCTTTCTTGACTTCGAGACCGTCACTGCCGGTAGAAACACCGCCAATAATGTCGTTTGTTGTGACCTTAGAGGGGTCGCATTTTTCTGCAGCAAACGTTAGCTCGGTTCCTGTCGGGCAAATAAAGTCGCCGTCCTGATCTTTCAGGGACGTGATCACCAGCTCGCCGTTATCGTTGAAAGCCGTTAAGAAATCGGTCCCTGCTGTCAAAGATCCGGAAGAAGAGCTGAGGGTGATTGAGCTCAGGATAATTCCGGTTTCCGGGACGGTGGCGCTGGCGTTTTTAGTATCCAGAGTGACTTTGGTTGTCGTCGCAGTAGATTTATGGGTTGCAGGATCGAGAACGTTAACGATCAGGGCCGGGCCAACGCCAAACAGCTGGAACTGGGAATAAATGAATTCAGAAATTGAATATTCATATTTTTTCAGTCCGGAGGATGCATCCGTCTTAGGAGGAACAAATCCGAACTCCTTGACCGCTTCAGCATAATTTTGAACATACTTCACCTTATTGCAGGTTCCATCAGCCATATTGACCGGCGCGGTTCCGACGATAAACGGAATAGCGCTAGGGACAGAAACGACCGGAATCAGACCGGTCTGAATTTCTGAGCTATGCACACGATGCATATAAGCCATTTATTTGCTCCTTACAGAATTAAAAAACAGGTTCAACGGATGTCCTTTTTTGGCCAAATCAACTCGCGCCTGGGCCAAATCGTCCACATAAACAATGAGGCCCGCGACTGCAGGCCTCTTTTCGATGATTTCTTTTACCAACGAAGGCAAGGTTCCGCCCTGAAAGACCGTGAATCGATTCAGTCCGGACAGGCGAGGTCCTATGTAAATTCGAGTTTTATCCATAAAGTGCCCTTTGAAGGGAATTGCCGTAGGCAGAGAACGCAGATCCGCTTGTGATGTTCGGCAGACCAGCTGGGACGCACATCGGGAAATCAGAACCCCAGAGCGTTTTCAATTCCAGCTGCCAATACGGCCACGGCTGATCTTTGATAATCTGCCAATCCAGCTCCGGGACCAGATGGAATTTTTGTTTCAGAGGAAGCTGGGTAAATTCGACGATCGCATTTACAACAGCGTCCAGAACGTTGACCGCGTCTCGATAGCCCACAGAATCCTTCCCATAAGTGCCAACCACAATCGACACTTCAGTTTGCGAACGCTGTGGAGAAAGCTGCGCCGAATTTGCCCGGACTAAAACAAAAGGATAGGGATCTTCTGAATCCTCCTCTTTTGTCGGCAGGTATCCGTCGATAATTTTCAAATTCCTGGCCGGCCCGTCCTTTTCCAGATCAGCGCCTCGGGTCGGCAATTTGATATTTTTTAGAGACGTTTCTAAATGCTCTCGGAGAGCATCACACAAATCTAATGTCATTTTGTTCCTTTTGACAGAATTCGCTTGACTTCATGATCCAGGCGGCGTTCAAAGGTTTCGGCAACGGCCGATTCCAATGTTTTAACGACTTCTTCATTGGCAGCCATACCAGCGACAGACGGGCCAAACACCGGCTCCAACGGGTAAGAAGAGGAAGTCGTTCTCTGCAGCAATACCTTTTTTCTAACAAATCCGCGATCCACGCTTTTAAGGCCTGTTTTCCTGATTCCCAAACGAACCTCTCGGCGTTTCGCGCCGGTCGTGTCCGTCCGGGGCCTCATGGCAAATTCACTGGCAAACAAGTTCGGGCCTCGGACCCTAATTTCGGCAGACGTTGAGCCCGACCCTTTGACCCTTTTTGCAGAGATGGCACGACAGGCCGTTTTTGCCTTGATGCTGTATTCGCTCCGAATTTCCCTACTGAGTACTGTTTTGCTGTGAGACAGCGTTCTGCCCATTGCAGCAAAGCAGGCACGTTGCAAAGCTCCGGGCAAACCATTCAAACGCCGTTTAGCGTTTTCGAACGAATTTCGGCTCATTCATTGTTTTCCTCGCACGTGATAACGAGCATCCCGACCTCATCGGAGATAGCGGCAACCCGGTGAAAAGAGCCGTCAACAGACAAGTTTTGGTTAACCTCGGGCGTTGGAATATCGCCTTTCTTGACGAAAATTCTTAGCTGGTTAGTGCTGAGGCCGTAATACGGCTCTGACATCAGGCCGGGATTCGGCGTTCCAACGTTCGTATCGATGACGCAACGGACGATTCGAGAGCCAATTCGGTGCTGCTTGCCGAAGTCTCTCAAAAATGTACTGTCAATGTCGGCATGAAACATTGCGTCGTAATCATTCATCATTTTCCGGCTCCGGCTGCAAAGGAAGTTCTTCTGTTACATCGGTCTCAGGTGTCTCAGTTGCCTGAGTCGGTTCGGGGGCTGCCTCGGAGTTATTCTTCGGTTTTACATACCTTTGCAACGGAGCAGGCAGCGGCTGATCCTTCGGCCACTCGACAATTTCTCCCGGACAAAAAACTTTTCCTTCGTGGTGTAAATAAAACTGCGGTCGGACAATGCATTTCATAGTGTTTCTCCAAAGAAAAAGGGGCCGAAGCCCCTGAAGGATCAGCTCAGCAGAGCGTCAGAGAAGAGGCAGAAGCTCTTCGGATGGCGGACTGCAATATCGATCGTCTGCAGTGCGCGGATTTCAACGCCGCCAGACTTCCAAGCGTTGCCGTAACGGTTAACATCAATTTCAAGGAAGCCCCATTCACCAATGAGGAGATCGGCCCAATTGCCGAAATACATTTCGTGGCAATTTTTAGATGTGCCCTTTTCAAGACCGCTTCGAACCTGGTTAGAACGACCAACCGCATAACCGTTGACCTCACCCGGGAAACCATTGCGGACAGCCTCAGTGATCGGCTTCCAGATGTAATCGCCGGTCGTGTTTTTGATCTTCTTCAAGAAACCGATGGTGGCAGCGTTACACAAGTAATACATATTTGTGACGTCGGCGTTGGCGGTTGCAACCTGTGTTTCCATATCAATCAATTTATCGAAGGTCAAAGAGCCGCCGTTTGTGCCGCCTTCAACCGTGCAGATTCCGGAGACGTTTGCAATACCCGTGGGTTGATTGTTCGTACCTGTTCCGCAGAGCGCAGCCAGATCAATGCCAAGGGCCAAAGAAACAGCCAGCTCGTTTCGAACAAATGCTTCGACATTCATGCTGGACTGGAGCAGGAGATTTCTGGAAACGGAGGACAGCGCACCGATTGTCTTGGGTTTCAAAGAAACCTTGTCAAACGTAGCGTTACTTTCTGTTGGGTCTCCCTTTTCAGCCAGCCAATATGTAGTCGATGCTCCGGTTTGTCTAGGAATTTCGACGTTTCCGACCAGACCGGAAATAACGGTCGCGCCCATACGGGTAACCATTCCCTTGGCTCGGAGAAGATCAATGAAAGATCCGGTTCGAAGATCTGTCGCAACGAGGTTGCCACCCTGAGTGGCCTGACCGACCATATATCCGGGCGTGGTATCGCGCTGCATTGTGACGTCGCTAGGCATGAAAAATCCGGTTGTTTCGCGACCGCTGCGTTTTGCAAGCGTCTGAGAAACTTCGCGTTCAAATCCAGCCTTACTCCAATCACCAGTCAGCGCTGCATTCAACGCACGAACCAGGTTGAAATTGCTTCTTTCTGCAGCTGTCAGACCGATATCTTCGGAAATACCTCTGGAAGAAGAACCTACCGGAGCCGCGGAACGTTTGCTGAGAAGATCTAAAACGTGAGAGCGAATGGTATCGATGGATTCATTAGAGCGGATCATGTTTTCGCGCTCGGAGTCCTCAATGTTGAACTGGCGGCAGAGAGAATAAATATTCTCAATGCGCTGGCGTTCGGACTTGCGAACCTGTTCACGTTCTGCCTCCACGCGACGAGCCTCTTCGATCGCGGCCTCGCGAACGTTTTCTCTGACCTGCTGGTCGGAGTCATTGACTTTGTTTTCAGAATTTTCTTGACCTCTAAGTGCCATTTTGATTTCCTTTTGGTTAGTTTCTAAATCTCTGTAGACGCCGACGTTCGAATCGGCGGGAATGGTTACAAGCGATACCTCATAGATCTCCCAGGACGTCGCGATTAGCTGATCGTCATCGGGGTCTTCTCCACGGACCATGTCGTAGTCAAGGATTTCGTATTGAAACGAGCAGTTGACAAGAACTCGTTCATCAACCATCGCTTTGGCCTTTTGGCCTTCCTCGGACGACGAAAAACGGACCGTTGCGTAGGTCCTGTGTTCGTCCTGATCGAGTTTTTCCACAACGCCTAAGAGCTTGTCTCGGTTATGGTTAAAAAGAAGGGGAAGCGTTTTTTGTCGCTCCCCCATAACCATCGCGCCTTTTTTGTGACTCAGGATTTCTTTCCCATACCACCGTTGAATCGGCGTATCGGATGCAACCGGGAATCTGATCACACTCGAATCCTGATCGTCCGAACGTTCAAATACTGCAGAACGCACCTGACCGCGAAGTTGGTCTGCGGTCAATTCAGTCCTCTTTTTCGTCACTTTTATCCTCCGTACTCTCCTTTGCTTGTTTTAAAACCGTTGCCTTTGTTTCAACCCCATAGATTTCGGCGGTTGCCTTGTCCTTAGCCCTCTGTTTGCAAATGTCTTCATAATCTTGGCCGTTGCCCATTGCGGCAACGACGTCGCTATCAGACATAAAGCCGGCGTTCCGAGCATTGATATACGCGGTAACTTCTTTTGCCGGATCAACCCACGACCAACCGCGAGGTTTGAATCTGACTGTTTGATAACGTTCCTTGTTTTCGAAATATCCGGGCAGATTCAGACGTCCGGACAAAACGGCGTGATCAAGCCAGTCGCAGAAAATAGGCTTTAGGAATTTTTCAATCAGCCAGGTCTGCAGCACTCGCCATTGATCTCGATCATCGAGCAACGCGAGACGGGAGCTGGAATAGTTGCTCTGCGAATAATCGCGGGACAATGTTTCGTAGGAAACTCCGACGCCAGCAGCAACTTCTCTCAGCATGTAACGCATAAAAGCATCGATGTTTGAGTTGGGTCGGGACGGCGTGAATCCCTCGAATTTTTCTCCTGGGAGCAGGCGCTGGAACATACCGGGCTCGCTGCGGAGATATTTCGGGATCGGTTTCCCGTCATTTTCCAGATCACCATCGTCGACAATCTCGCGCTGCACAAAGCCGACAATATTTGCTGCCGCTCTTGCTGCCACGATTTCGGAATTGACATAGCCGCCCATGTCCTTAAGTTTTTTCAGGACAGAATGCAGCCAGGGCGTGCCTCGGGTTTGAGGCCAGCGCTCAACCAAATACAAATGGACGATGTCAACGGCCGGAATGCAGAGCAGTTGGTTCTGCGTGTAGGCAGAAACGTTTATGTCACCAGGATGGTTAGGCCAAAACCAATACGCCTGCGGACGCATCCACTGATTGACCTCGACACCCAACCGAACTGTATTGCCGCGCTTGCTCGGTGCCAGGGTGCATTCGTTATCAACCAGGAGGTCCGACTCGATGACCTCCAGACAGAACGGCACGTCGGAGCGGCCAAACCCTTCGTGAATTTTCCGGACCAGAATTTCACCGTCTTGGAAAACCGACCCGATGATTAACCTCAGCATTTCAGTCAGGTTTAAGCGTCCGGCTGCGTGACAATTGTCTGCCTCGCACCATTCGTACCATGCCTGTTCGATCTCGTCATTAACCTTTTGATCGGGTTTCCCATCTCTCGTTTGAACCTGGCATTGAATCCCAATGCCCTGGCCGACCACATTGTTCTGGATCATTCGCCGCAGGTTTAACGCGTGCGGATTGTCCCGAATCATTTGGCGGCTGCGGGCTCGAAGCGTCCTAAGATCACCTCGCAACTCGGTATCCTGAGTCGTATCCCCGGCATTGAGCCAGTCAGCCGTTAGGCGCCCGGTTTTTGCGGACTCAAATGACCGAAGCTCCTTTTTCTTGATTTTTTTCTTTGATTTACTCATCTGAATTCAACCAATAACGTATGAGGATCAACGCCTCGGGCTCGGCATTCCTCAAGGAAAACCTGTTTTTTCCAATATTCGATGAGGTCAAACAGCTCCTGAGGGGAGTTGAACGTCATGGAACGGGAGCCGATGGTGTAACTTTTGACGTGGCCGTTGGTGCCGGTATAGGTTTCCAATGCGCGCTGAGCTGCCTCCAGGCACTGGCGAGCCCGAGACTTAAAGGAAGCGGGGCGGCTGTTTTCCAGCGAAACGATGGAAACGTCTTCTACAAGGAAGGTTTTCCGGAGATTTTTTCCAGACACCTGAAGCAACACATCTCCCGACTTTCCAGATAGATTTTTGGATACCTCCGGCTGCAGGATGATCACGACAAATTCTCCGGATCTTTCAACCAGAAGGTCAGCCTGATCCTTTCCTTCGGCAGGATTAAAAAACGCCGACCACTTCGCGTCCTTCGGGATATCTTTCGGATTCAAATATCGAACAGGAAGCAGACGCCACGTATGCGAATCTCCCGCGATGATGTTTACCATTCACTGTCTCCAAAAAAGGGTGGCGGCTCCTCATAGCCGTCAAACATTTGTTGCTTACGCTTAGGTTTGGGTTTTTCTTCCGGGATCGGCTGAGGTTCCGGCTGCTGTTCAACCGGCTGTGTCGGCTCGGTTTCCGCCTCAAACGAGAGAGATTCCTGAGCCTGCTGCTGAAATTCGAGGAGCCATCGGGCCGGGGTCCACATGTGCAGTTTCAAACTGCGCGCTGCATGCAACGCGTAAACCTCGCAGTCCAGCGCCTCGTTTCGAACCGAGCTCTTTTTCTGCCAGACACGTTTCCGGGAATTTCTGGCCGGGGCCTTGACTTCGCTCACCAGCTGTTCAAAGTAGTCCGGACGGACCTCTTTGTACCAATGCATGCGACCCGGGCCTTTGCCCTGGAGCTTGATGCGGCCGGCATTAGCGTCCACGCCCAGAATTAAATCTTTCGCTCGGGAGGTTCCGACAATGAACGGACGAAGGCCGAACTTCGAAGCCTTCTGTTTGTAATTCAAATCAACGGAAGCCCTCGGAGTCGAGAAGATTTCCTTCGAATCATCGTTGACCGAAGATCCTTTGATCGCCATCAGGCCGCGGCGTTTTCTTTTCCGGACAAATGTGTAAACAGCATCCGAGGTTTGACCGTCGGACGAGTCAATGGAAGCTGCCCGGACTTTTAATTTGCTGCCGTTCGGAGTCGGGAACTCTGAAAGGAGCAGGGCATCCAAATCTTTCCAGGCACCAGCCTCAGGCACCATTGTCTGACCGTAAATTTCGCCCCACCAAACCAACCAAGACTCTTCGCCGACGCCCCAGGCGCGAATAATGACGGCCAGTCGGTCGTGCTGGACGTCGATGCCAGCCGTAAGAACAACGCCGTTGACCGGTATTGTCTTCTCCGGATAATCCTCGGCGCGAGCCGCCAGGTCTGCAGTGTCCGGAAGATCACTGGCGAACTCGTAGGGAAGGCCGAGTTGGTTGTTGACGAAGCTCTTCATAAAGCTGTCGTCGCCGGCGTCGAGTTTCGCTTTAGCGCTCAAATACTTTTTCGCGATTTCGGCCAAGCTCGATCCGGGAAACGGGCTGTAAATCTCGTTAATGTAAAAGCCGGCAATGCCAGTGAAAGCTGCCGTCGCACGCCATTCACCGTTTTTGACCGCTCGGTTTTTTAACTCGTTCGACCACTGGGCGCCGCAGTGCGGGCAGTTATAGACCGCAGTTTCCGGCAGAGCATCGCCGAAGATTTCATGGTTCCGGCCTTCCTCATGCTGCCAGGAGACGTTCTCCCACGACAGCGTCTGCCACTCCGCGCAGTGCGGACATTTAACAAAAAAATTTCTTTTATCGCTTTCGCGATAGGCGGCCTCGACCTTCGAAATCCCGGAAACGGTTGGCGTTCCGCCAAAGATAATTTTTCTGCGGGGAAAGGACTTCGTTCTTTCTTCGAGCAACTTGATCGTATCGCCTTGCTGCTTGACGTCCGAATTACAGTCGTCAGGCTCCTCGACGCAAACGACTGGGGCCGGCGTCGATTTCACTTCGGACGGAGAATTGGAGCTCACGAATTTCAAGAATCCGCCCGGGAAACCCTTGAAGCCCCATTTATTGTCCCGGTCACGTTTTGACATGACGGGGATCAAAGCTGCCAAGGCCGGAGTGACTTCAACCATCGGCGTGAACTTTTCCTCGTTGAACTTTTTTGCCGACCCTTCTTTATCAAACATGATGATGATCGGGCAGGGCTCCAGGTGTATTCGATGCCCTATGTAGTTCAAAAGCACGCCATCCGTCCACGCCACCTGCGCAGATTTTTGCGCGACCACCTTGTAAATCCTCGGATCATCCAAAGCCTCGTGGATTCCGCGAACCCACGGAGTCGTCTCCGCAACGTACTTACCCGGCAGAGCCGTTGATTTCGGACTTAAAAAACGGTAGGTTTCCGCCCAGGCCGTTGTTGAAATTCGGATCGGGGGCCGAACCTCCTCACCGAGAATTTTCAACAGATTTGCTATAGCTAGAGAGGAATTCATAGCAGTCCTTTAGAACGTCTTCGCACTTTTGTGTGTAGGCAAGCTCATCGACTTCCTTTCCGGTGGCAACGTACACGTCGCTCCGGATAAATGCCGGGAGGCCCATTAGCCGTTCTTTGAATCCAGAAAAGACAGTTTTTAAAACGGGCACGAGCTCGGCCACGTCGACCAGCTCACGCTTTTCTTTTTTGAGAGCGATCAAGGCCCGCTCCGTTTCGATTCGTTCCCGGGTGAGTTTGACCCGCATGTATTCGTCATCTTGGCCAGCTGCAGATTTCCGGAGCCGGTCTAAATACGCGAGACGAATTTCGTCGATCGACATGTTTCGCCAGTCGATTCCCATTTTCGCCAGTTGCTTGGAAACTGCCTGCTGACTCAAGCCCAGATGCTCTGCAATCTGCTGTTGAGTCGGCATAAAAACTCCTAATAGTTACGTTACAACCCCCTAAAAATTTTCACCAATAGAGGGAAAGCGGGCGTTTCGCCAGCGCGGCTTACGAGGTCTAGGAAGTACCTATTGGGGTTGAGGATGCTCAATGTCATCAAAGAGCACGCCGTCCTCGCGCACGGCCTTCAGTCCAGTCGTGTCCTGCCAGCGCCTGATGATCACGTCGCAGTAAGCAGGGTCGAGCTCCATGACACGTGCCTGACGCATCAAACCCTCGCAGGCAATGATTGTTGTTCCGGAGCCTCCGAACGAATCCAGAACGATGTCGCCTTCCTTCGAACTGTTTTGAATCAGGTAGGCAAACAACGCAACAGGCTTCATTGTCGGGTGCGCTGCGTTACGCGTCGGCTTATCGAACTGGAGGATTGTTGTCTGCGAGCGGTCGGAATACCAGGCGTGTGCTGCGCCGTCCTTCCAGCCGTAAAGACAGGGCTCATGCTTCCACTGGTAATCCTGGCGACCTAAGACCATTGTGTTCTTAGACCAAATGAGACATTCCCGGATAGGCCAGCCAACGTCCTTGCATGAAGAACGGAAATTGAGGCCCTCAGAATCGGCGTGCCAAATGTAGAAAACGCCTCCCGGCATTAAAACTAAATCAGCCGCCTTAAACGCTCTAACCAAAAATTCCTTAAAGGCTGCATCATCCTGTTTGTCGTTTTTGATCGTGAGAGCGTCTTTGGTCTTACCCTTGTAAGCCACGTTATAGGGAGGATCAGTCAGATAGAGATTTGCTCTCCCCCCCCCCATTAATCTAGCCACATCGGCCTCATTGGTTGAATCCCCGCACATGAGCCGATGCGTGCCCAAAATCCACAAATCTTTCGGACGCGACTTCGGGGCCGGCGGCGTAGGAATAATTTCCGCGTCCTGAATCTCCGGAACATTCTGCTGTGTATCAGCCTCATCTTCCGGTTCTTCTATTGTCTCCGATTCCTCGGCAGCCGTTTCCAGATTTACTGAAAGCAACGACTGAAGATCTTCGAAATCGAATCCCGTAACTTCAGTCGAGTAGTCGTGCTGCGTTAACCAGTCGAGTTCTTCCCGGAGCAGGTCTTCGTCCCAACCAGCTTCTAAGGCCAATTTGTTGTCGGCAATAATGTAGGCGCGTTTTTGGGCCTCAGTTAGCCCCGTCAAAACGAGGACGGGCACTTCCTTCATTCCGAGGCGTTTTGCGGCCTCGAGGCGACCGTGGCCCGCGATGATGCCTTGATCCTCATCAATCAAGATCGGATTTGTCCAACCAAACTCCTTAATCGAGGCGACGACTTTTTCAATTTGCTCTTCGCTGTGGGTTCGGGAGTTTTTCTCATACGGGATCAGATCCTCAACCTTCCGGTAAACGATCTGGAGCTTTTGTTCGTGAGTGTCCATGTTTTTCCCATGAAAAAAGCGCCCCAGAGGACGCTTTGATTTATTAAATATGGCCCGGTTGTTACGGCACAGCCGGGAAAGCCTTTGCTCATTTATGATCTTCCTTGTTTTAGCAAAGAAAAGGAAATCAAAATGAACGTAGATAGAGAACAACAGAGAGAAATTCTTAACCTCTTATTTGAACACTATCCCTGGAGAAGCGAAGCTGTCTCAAGAAGAATCTCAGAAATGATCCAAGAAGACGAAAACCGCGCCATAGGAAATATTCTTTACTTGCAAATGCAGGGTTTGATCCACCCTTGTGTGGAGATTACATCGGGTTCAGTTGAAAACCAGGATGCTCTTGCTAAAGCACTGGGCCAATCCATCGAGGGAACGAAGAAATCGGCTGCCTGCTACCTCCTCCGCGATAAACGTTTAACCCTTACTGCAAAGGGAATAGATTTTCTATTAGGGGATGAGGGATTGAGCTCTTGTCTTGTCCTAAAAAAAGTTGACTCTTAAAGGAGTCAAATAATGCCGCATGAAAGACAAATAGGATCGTTGATTACGCGAGCCGAAACACAAAGACTTGTCGCCGATTTGTACAATCAAGGAATGCCAATAAAAGAAATTGCAGCGCAAGTTCCAGTTTGTTTGGCGACAGTTTACAGGTGGATAAATTTGCCAAAACACAAGAGTATTAAACTGAAACCGGAGCCGAAGGTTGAGGATTTTGCAGCCGGTGGTGATTCAAAGAATTCGGTTTGCACTAGCAGTTGTAATAGTGAGACTGCTTTATTGGAAGCTCAGATAAAAGAGCTCAAAGCTCAGCTGCGTGCAGCTGAGTTAAAAGCTTGCGCCTATGAAACTATGGTTAATGTCGCGGAAAAGAAGTTCGGCATCGCCATACGAAAAAAACATGGCGCCAAACAATAGATGTCCTGCTTAGACAGGGTTGTCCTTACGGTGGTGTAACGGCACTCTGTAAATTGTTTGGCGTCAGTAAGCAGGCTTACTACAAAGCACGAAAAGAACCTACCGACGAGACGAAAGTGTTGGTCGAAGAGATCATCGTTAAATATTGCGAAGACATTCGTCAAAAGGATCCTAATATTGGTGGAAAGAAACTGTGGTTCATGTTCTGTCGCCAGTTTCCGAAGGAGCTTCATGTAGGGCGGGACAGGTTTGCAGATATCCTTTCCGACAATCATTTAAAGCTCCGACAAAAGAAAAGGAAACCAAGGACAACGGATTCTCGGCACAATTTGCCCACGTACCCGAATTTGATCAAGGACGTAATACCGTGCCGCCCTTATCAAGTGTGGGTCAGTGACATTACCTATATACCGATTAAAGTGTCTGATTGGGAGTTGGAATTTGCGTATTTATCCTTGATTACTGACGCATACAGCCACGAAGTCATGGGCTGGCGATTAGGCAGAGATTTGAGTAATAGGCCGGCGCTGCAAGCGTTGTCAATGGCCTTTAGGATTGCCAATGATCGTGGAGTGGATATTTGTAACGGGAGCTTGGTGCACCACTCGGATAGAGGCGTCCAGTATGCAAGTAAAGAATACGTAGAGATGTTAAGGAGCGCTC